>JAEEGH010009663.1_pt1 | contig 22425 bp, 13 predicted proteins | sample 9134181 | NCBI WGS metagenome assembly JAEEGH01 (sample SAMN16246544, study PRJNA631951) | gut metagenome | biome: gut microbiome; feature: rumen; material: DP-attached | host: Bos | place: Iran: Karaj | collected 2018-10
ACATTCATTGAAAGCACTCTCGCCTATCAAGGTTACCTTTGAAGGGATGTTGGTATGGGTCAGCGTGTCAGAGCTTCTAAAGGCAGAGTTGCCGATACGTTTCAGACTCTCAGGCAGCTTAATGGTCACCAACGTATCACAATTCTGGAAGGCAGAGTTGCCTATATCAGTAATATTCTTGCCCATAGAGACAGTGCGCAGACCACGGCAATCCGTGAACTCATTGTCGAGCACGGAGGTCACATTGTCGCTCAGCGTCAGGGTCTTGATGGTACTGAAGCCACGGAACGGCCCCATGTCTTTCTGCAAATTACGACCTACGTACAGCGTCTCGATGGGGCTGCCACTGAATGGGGTAGAGCCATTCCAAGTACCGCCGCGCCATGTCTTAAGCATCCTGTCGCCATCCTCTAACGTTACCTTTTTCAGACCTGAATAATGAAATGCGTACGCGCCAATAGAGTCGATGTTGGCAGGAATGACTATCGCTGCGAGATTCCCACAGTATTGGAAAGTGCTCGCGTGTATCACGCGTACCTTATTAGGTATGTTAATCTTAGCCAGCATCTCACAATCGTAGAAAGCTGCATCTCCGATTATCCCAACAGACTCAGGCAACGTAACAGTCGCCAGCGTGTCACAATCGTAGAATGCATTATCCCCAATGCTGGTGATGCTTTGACCAAAATCGACGCTCCGTAATCCTTTGCAACTTTTGAACTCGTCTGCGCACACACCTGTGACCTGTTCTCCAAACGTCAGATATTTGATGGTTGTGAAACCACGGAAAGCATTTTGTCCTGACACCAAGTTACGGCCTACATAGAGCGTCTCAATGGAGGTGCTACTGAACGGTGTATAGCCATTCCATGTGCCGCCTCGCCACATCTTAAGAGCTTTTGAGCCATCTTCTAACGTCACACGTTTCAATGCTGCCTGATAGAAAGCGTACGCACCGATTGAGTCGACACTGGCGGGGATGCTTACCGCAATCAGGCTCTCGCAACCTCTAAAAGCATTCTCTTCAATGACTTTAACCGTATTCGGGATAGACACTGAAGTAAGGTTTACACAATCGTCAAAAGCCAAATCGCCAATAGCCGTCACCGTCTTGCCGTTGTAAGTAGAGGGAATCACGATGTCACCAGAATAACTATTGGAGATTCTAATAAGATTTCCCCAGTCATCCCTCTTCACGCGATAGGATAATTTGACCGTACCATCCGGCTGGTCAACAAAGCGCAACTCCTGTGCCAGCATCCCTATCGGCAACGCCAGCAGCAGTACAATTAAAAGCTGTAATTGTCTTCTCATATAGTTAGGTATTTGAATTTGTGGCGTAAAGTTACACAAAATAGTTGGAAGGCAGTATCTCATATTCACAGAATTTATTCCCAAATTCACAATTTAACATTCCCAAATTGTCAATCGGCCATTCTCAAATCGACAATCTGCTAAGCATCAGCGCGTTATTTCAACCATCAAGAGGCAGATTTGCCTTAGATTATTTGGCAGTAAACAAAAAAATGTTTACCTTTGCAGGCGTTATGATGGCAAATCTTATTACTTCGCTGCCCATGCTGGTGTGCTTCTTCTGGGTGGTTCTGCTGCTGCTCGACGCGCTCGAGACGCGGCAGACGGCCAAGTGGCGGCTCCTGACATTCATGGCCGTGGCCACGCTGCTCTATGGCGGCCACCACGTCTACTTCAACCGCCTGACGTGGGCATTTCCGCTGACAGACACCATCTACTGCGTAGCCAATCTGGCCGTATTCCCCCTCTACTACCTCTATATCAAGACGCTGACGCAACCCGTCTGGAACCGTCGCTGGGCTTGGCTCCTACTGCTGCCTGCTGTCATCGTGGGCACGGCAGCTGGTGTGGTCTATGCGCTGATGTCGGCCGACGAGACGGCCAGCTTCGTCAGCGGCTACCTCTATCAGGACGCCAGCGTCAGCCTCGAAGGCCTGGCTCAGGCGCAGGCTGCTATCCACACGGTAGGCAAGGTGGTGTTCGCCTTGCAGATTCCACCTATTATATTTTTGGGGCTGCGCCACATCCGCCACTACAACCAGTTGGTAGAGGCCAGCTATGCCGACACGGAGGGCAAGACGATGCGTCGCATACATGCCGCCTTAGTGCTGCTCGTGGTCATCTCGATGGTGTCGTTCACTGCCAACATCATCGGGCGCACCAGCTTTGCCAACTCGCTCTGGCTGCTGGCCATCCCCTCGTTGCTGTTCTCCACGCTGCTGTTCACGCTGGCCTACGTCGGCTATCGGCAGCAGTTCACCATCAGCGACGTGGTGAGCGACATGCACATCACGAAGGACGACGAGGCCAATCTGCAAGCTGAGGAGGCCACCGACCAGCGCATCAACATGGACGAGCTGCTGCAGAGCGTCGTGACCACCATCAGCACTGAGCAGCTGTATCTGCAGCCCAACCTGAAGGTGACCGACCTGGCTGAGCGACTGCACACCAACCGCACCTACATATCAAAAGTCATCAACGAGAAGCTCAACACCACGTTTGCCGACTACATCAACCACCAGCGCATCGACTATGCCTGTCGTCTGATGAAGCAGCATCCGCAAATGTCCACGGCCGAGGTAGCCCGCCTGTCAGGCTTCTCTTCGCAGTCGTCCTTCTACCGCAATTTCAAGCTCTACACCAACCACTCGCCCAAGGATCCGGCAGTCGGTTAGCTTACGTTAAACTCAGGGTTTAAGTAGGGTAAACCACCCTTTTACCGTAATGAAAAGACAGAACGCAGTGACACAGTGACGCAGTGACGCAGTGACATAAGCTTTTATCGTAGTAGCAAAAAGAAAGTGATATTAATATTATATTATAATATAATATATAATATAAATAATATACTCAGAGTTCCTGTAACATTTCCAAATTCCTTATGTCACTGTGTCACTGCGTCACTGCGTCACACCGTTGAACGAAATAAATTGGAAATAAATGGGGGAAAGAGTTGTTTTGCACCTCTTTTTTTATTACCTTTGCACTCAGATTAAAGAAACCACTGCCGATGAAGAAACTGCTCATGTGGGTGGGGATTGCGGTGCTGACGCCCCTCCTGCTGTTTGTGATACTCGCCGCACTGCTCTATCTGCCGCCCGTCCAAAACTGGGCAGTAGATAAGGTGGCGGCTATGGTATCGGAGCAGACGGGCATGGACATCACCGTGGGGACGGTGCGGCTGGAGTGGCCACTGGACCTGGGCATCGACGAGTTCCGTGCCATCCACGAGGGCGACACACTGGCCGACATCCGTCACCTGACGGCCGAGGTGCAGCTGCGCCCGCTGATGGACGGGCGCATCGTCGTCGACGAGCTGGCCGTCAGCGAGGCGCGGCTGAACACCAACGGATTCATCAGCGACCTGCAGGTAAAGGGACACATAGGCGAACTGTGGCTCAGTTCGAAGGGCATCGACTTAGGGGGTGAGACCGTTGAGGTGAACGGAGCACGACTGGCAGATGCCACCCTCGACATCGCCCTGAGCGACACGGCAGCCGTTGACACCACAGAGTCGGACGTCCGCTGGCGCATCAACGCCGACTCGGTCAGCATCCACCGCACAGCACTGAATCTACACATGCCAGGCGACACGCTCAACGTCAGCGGATATTTGGGACACGCCGTGGCCCGCGAGGCCGACATCGACTTGGGCACATCAACCTACCGCGTAGGCAGTCTCGACTGGAGCGACGGACAGCTCAGCTACAATGACAGAAGTCAGCCAACCACAGAAGGACTGGACTACAACCACATTGCATTGGGCAGCATTCGTTTGGGCGTTGACTCCATCTATTATGGGCCGGAGGGCACCTCTTTATATATACGCGAGACGGCGTTCAAAGAGCAAAGCGGACTGGAAGTGACAGAGCTGACAGGCGGTGTACGCCTCGACACAGCCTTCACTCATATTGAATTGCCTCACCTGACGTTACGTACACCCGATAGTGACATCGAGGCCGAGGTCTATACAGACTTCAGCGTGGCCGACGAGCAGAACCCAGGCAAGATGCACGCAAGGCTGAATGCGCAAATAGGCAAGCAAGACCTGCTGCGGTTCGTAGGTCCATTCCTCCCCGCAACAGGAGAGGTCAGCAGGAGTCTTCCCAATCACCCACTATCTATCAAAGGCTCCGTGAACGGCAACGTAAAACGCATGGAGTTCACAGGGTTGGACATCAACCTGCCCACAGCCATGCACCTGAAAGCCGACGGCGTGGCTTACGACGTGACTGACATGGACAAGCTTAGAGGCCAACTGAACCTCAAAGCCGAGACGCAGGACCTGAGCTTCATCACAGCCATGATGCCCCGGTCGGACATCAGGATACCGAAAGGCATGGCACTCGTCGGCGACTTCAGGGTGAACGGCGGCAAATACGACGTGGACGCCACACTGCGCGAAGGTGCTGGAACGGTGAACGTAACGGGCACCGTCAACGCCACGGCCTCGCAGCCTCTCACCTACGACATCGACGCCACCATCAACCGCCTGAACCTGCGCCACTTCATGCCCAAGGACTCGTTGGGACTGCTCACAGCCACCATCAAGGCCAAGGGCAAGGGTACCGACCTGCTGTCGAACAACAGTCATGCCGATATTAAGGCCAGCGTACAGCAGTTTGAGTACGGCCACATGGACCTGCAAGGCCTCACAGCCGACGCTACCCTGCAGAACGGCCGCGCCATAGGCACCGTCACTGGCAGCAACGAACTGTTCAACGGCACGGTAGGCATCGACGCCCTGCTCAGCACCCAGCAGATAGAGGCTACCATCACCCCACAATTGGAGCGGGCTGACCTGTACCACCTGCGACTGTACGACCAGCCATTAGTGGTGGGCATGAGCGGCAACGTCACCGTCAAATCCGACCTGAAGCAGAGCCACGAGGTGAAGGGACTTTTGGACGACCTCTATATCACCGACGGCAAGGACACTTATATGCCCGAGAAGATTGGCCTGCTCCTACGCACCAACCCCGACACCACGCTGGCCCGCATCCAGAGCGGCGACTTCATCGTGAAGCTCGACGCGGGCTACGGCTACGAGCGGCTGCTGAAGCAGGGCACTACCCTACTCGACTCGGTCACGGCCCAATATAAAAACAAGGTCATCGACCAGCCCGCCATCCTACGCCTGCTGCCCACGATGAAGCTGCACGTAGAGTCAGGGCACAATAACCCCATTGCCAACCTGCTGCGCACGAAGGAGATTGACTTCAAGGAACTGTTCGTCGACCTCAACACCTCGCCTATGACGGGCATCAACGGCCAGATGCACCTCTACTCGCTGGTCTACGACTCCACCCGCATCGACACCGTCAAATTTGCCCTGACGCAGAAGGGTGAACGACTGACCTACCAAGGTCAGGTGCGCAACAACCGACGCAACCCGCAGTTTGTGTTCAACGCCCTGTTCGACGGCCACCTACACGAGCATGGTGCCCTGGTGGGCGTACGCTACTTCGATGCCAAGGACCGCATGGGCATCCGTTTGGGAGCTACGGCCTCGATGGTGGATGAGGGTGTACGCATCCAGTTCATGCCCGAGCGCCCCACCATCGGCTACAAGGAATTTACGCTGAACAAGGACAACTACCTGCTCATTGGCAGGAACAACCGCCTGCAGGCACAGATTGACCTCATGGCTGACGACAAGACGGGCGTGAAAGTCTATACGGAGGAGCAGGACTCCACCATGTTGCAAGACCTTACTGTATCGTTGAATCGCATCAACCTGTCAGAGCTGACCTCCGTTATTCCCTATCTGCCGCGCATGAGCGGACTGCTGAACGGTGACTACCACATCGTGATGGACAGCGAGGAACACATCTCGGTGGTGAGCGACATGGAGGTACACGACATGGCCTACGAGGGTTCACAGATAGGTAATCTCTCGACGGAGCTGGTCTACATGCAGCGCGAGGACGACGGCCACGCCGTGGAGGCACGACTGATGCTCGACGGCGAGGAGTTCGGACTGCTGCGAGGGTCTTACTATGCAGCGGAAGAGTCGCAGCAAACGGAAAAGAAGGCACGGATTGACGCTACGTTTACGATGACAAGGTTCCCGCTGTCGATAGCCAACGGTTTCGTCACCGACCAGATTATCGGACTGGAGGGCTACGGCGAAGGCGAACTGACCATCAAGGGACAGTTGGACAAGCCTGACGTCAACGGCGAAGTCTATGTTGACTCGGCCTACCTGGTGAGCCTGCCCTACGGCATCCGCATGCGCTTCGACAACGACCCTGTGCGCATCGTAGGCTCCCACCTGCTGTTAGAGAACTTCGGACTCTACGCCTACAACGAAGAGCCGCTGAACATGCAGGGCGAAATCGACTTCTCGAACACGGAGAACGTTAAGATGGATATGCGCATGAGGGCACAGAACCTGCAACTCATCAATGCCAAGCAGGAGCCCAAGTCGCTGGCCTTCGGCAAGGCGTTCGTCAACTTCTTTGCCCGCATGGAAGGCCCCATCGAGACGCTGAGGATGCGTGGCCGTCTCGACGTGCTCGGCTCCACCGACCTTACCTACATGCTGCTCGACTCGCCACTTTCGACTGACAACCGACTGGAGGAGCTGGTAAAGTTCACCGACTTCAATGACACCACGCAGACCGTCAAAGTCACCCGCCCCACCCCGTCAGGACTTGACATCGACCTCACCATCAGCGTGGCACAAGGTGCCCACATCGTCTGCGACCTCAATGTCGAAGAGACCAACTACATCGACCTGATGGGTGGCGGCAACCTGCGCATGCTCTACAACGCTGAAGGCCTCAACCTGACTGGACGCTACACGCTGGCAGCAGGCGAGATGAAATACTCAATGCCCATCATACCGCTGAAGACCTTCACCATCCAGGACGGCAGCTTCGTGGAGTTCACAGGCGACCCCATGAACCCACGACTGAACATCACGGCCACAGAGCGCACCAAGGCCTCAGTAAGCACGGACGGCAGCCAGAGCCGCTTCGTGACGTTCGACTGCGGCGTGGTCATCACCAAGACGCTGAACGACATGGGTCTGCAGTTCATCATCTCGGCACCCGAGGACAATACCGTCAACAGTGAACTGCAGAGCATGTCGGAAGAAGAACGCGGCAAACTGGCCGTCACCATGCTAACCACGGGCATGTACCTGGCCGACGGCAACACCAGCGGATTCTCCATGAACACCGCCCTCAGCTCGTTCCTGCAAAGCGAAATCAACAACATCACCGGCTCGGCACTGAAGACGCTCGACCTCAGCATCGGCGTGGACAATTCCACCAATGCCTCGGGACAGATGCACACGGACTACTCGTTCAAGTTCTCGAAACGACTGCTCAACAACCGCCTGAAGATTCAGCTAGGCGGCAAGGTGTCGTCAGGCGCATCGGAAATGCCGGGAAAGACACAGTCGTTCTTCGACAACGTCACTATGGAGTACCGCCTCGACCAGAGCGGCACGAAGAACGTGAAGCTGTTCTACCAGCAGAACGTCTACGACTGGCTCGACGGCTACACAGGACTGTACGGCGGCGGCTTCATCTGGCGCAAGAAGATGGATTCACTATTGGACGTATTCAAGATCTTCAGCAACGAAAAGCCCATCTCCATTCCTCCACGAAGGGAGGAGCGCGTGGATAGTCTGACCACTAAAAAGGAACAAACGCCATGAGAATTGGATTTAACCATATAGCCAAACACATCAAACTCCCCTCCCTCAGGAAGGGGTTGGGGGTGGGCTTTCTCCTTCTCCTGCTTACCTCCTGCATCTCGACCAAGGACATACCTGAGGGCGACCAGCTGTTCACAGGCTTGAAGAAAATCAGCTACGACGTGGACACGATCAAATCCCTACCCTCAAACTTCAAATCCCACATCACAGACACGAAGGAAGAGTTGGAAGCCGCGTTGGCCACTGCCCCCAACGGTGCCCTCTTCGGCAGCAGCTACTACCGCGTGCCCTTCTCTTGGCGGCTGTGGGTACAGAACCAATATGGCGACAAGGACTCCAGGTTTGCCCGTTGGATGACCAAGTCGTTCGGCAAGAAGCCCGTGCTGATGAGCCAGGTCAACCCAGCCCTGCGGGCCTCCGTGGCTCAGTCGGTGCTGCGCAACAACGGCTACTTCCGGGGCTACGTCACCTACGAGGCTGTGCCCCAAAAGAATCCCAAGAAGAGCAAGATAGCCTACCACGTATACCTCGACTCGCTCTTCACTCTCGACAGCATTGCCTACGTGGGCTTCCCCGACACACCACGTCACCTCATCGACTCCACGGCTACCGATGCCGTCATCCATCGCGGCGACCCCTTCAGCGTGAGTATGCTCGAAGACGAGCGCAGTCGCATTGGCTCTCTGATGCGTAATAACGGCTACTACTATTACAAACCCGGCTACGTCACCTATCTGGCCGATACCGTCAACACGCCCAACCGCTCACAACTGCGCCTGCAACTGGTTGACGGACTGCCTGAAGAGGCCATGCGCCAGTGGTATATCGGCAATATCGACATCATGTTCCGTCGCTCCATGCGCGAACAGCCTACCGACTCCATGAAACGCCGCCACCTGAACATCTTCTTCAACGGCAAAAAGCCGCCCATCCGTCCACGCGTGGTGCTGAAGAACATGAGACTGCGCCCACGTGAGTTGTACAGTCTTGAGAAGTATCAGGAAACGGTGGCCAAGATCAACGCTACAGGCGTCTTTTCGTCCATCGACTTCCAGTTTACGCCCAGGGATGCCGATACGCTCGACCTGCGGATGAACTGCACGTTCGACAAGCCCTATGACTTCTACTTCGAAACCAACTTCAACGCCCGCACCATAGGCCGCTACGGTCCTGAGGTAAGGATAGGTTTCACCAAGCGCAACGCCTTCAAGGGCGCCGAGAAACTCGACATCAACCTGCACGGCTCCAACGAGTGGCAGCAGGGCGGTGGTGGCAAGAGCACCAACTACTACCAGTATGGTGCCGACGCCTCCATCGAGTTCCCACGCATCATCGCACCCTTTTATAACAGCGACCGCATCCGCAGAGGCAAGGACGGCAGGCCACGTCCGCGACGTTTCATCTCGACCTCCACCACCCTCGCCAAGATGTCGTTCGACGTCATACAGCGTCCAGATTACTACCGCATGCATATTGCTAGCGGCGAATGGACTTACCGCTGGCAATCGTCAGCACAGAGCAGCCATGAGTTTTCGCCACTGACGCTGCAATACCAGCGCATCAACACCTCGACAAGTCAGTTCGACAGCATCATGGCCTCCAACCCCTACGTGAGCACCACCATGGAGAACCAGTTTATACCCAAGATGCGCTACACCTATTTATATAAGAGTCCCAGCAGCCTGCGCAACCCCATCCGATGGGAAACCACCATCGAGGAAGCAGGCAACGTGACGGCACTCTACGACGTCCTCATACAGGGGCACAAGTGGAACCAGAAGGAAAAGACGCTCTTCAAGAACCCCTACGCCCAGTTCCTGCGTGTGGAGACCGACCTTACCAAGACGTGGCACCTGAGCACCAGCTCTCAGTTGGTGGGCCATATCAATACGGGTGTCATCTACAGCTTCGGCAACAGCACTTATCCCCCATTCAGCGAGGCCTTCTATGTAGGCGGTGCCAACAGTATTCGTGCCTTCCCGGTACGCTACATCGGTCCTGGCGGCTTTATTCAGACTGGTATACGGCAATTCTCGTACATGATGCAGAACGGCGACTTCAAATGCGTAGGCAACCTGGAATACCGCTCACAGCTGTTCGGCAGCCTCAACGGTGCCCTGTTCCTCGATATGGGTAACATCTGGAACCTCAAATCCGACCATCTGGAATACGGAGAGTTTGGTCCCGGAGTCGATGACGAGATGATTGACGCCCTGAACTATTTAGAGGAAGTCAGCCGCATCAAGGCCTCACGGCTCATCGACCAGACGGCCGTTGCTACGGGCATCGGACTGCGCTACGACCTGGGCTTCCTCGTCATCCGCATCGACTGGGGACTGGCACTCCACGTACCCTACAAGACTGGACGCTCACGCTACCTCTTCAACTGGAACCGTTTCAGCGAGGCCCAGACCCTCCATTTCGCCATCGGTTACCCATTCTGACCTCCTTTAACTCCTTTTAACTCCTATAACTCCTTTAACTCGCAAAAAAATCGTATCTTTGCAGACAGTTAATCCTAATTACAACTAAAATCAAAAGATTATGAAACCAACTCTTTTCTTACTCGCTGCCGGTATGGGCAGCCGCTACGGCGGACTGAAGCAGCTCGACGGACTGGGCCCCAACGGCGAAACCATCATGGACTATAGCATCTACGATGCCATTCAGGCTGGCTTCGGCAAAATCGTGTGGGTCATCCGCAAGGACTTCGAAGAGCAGTTCCGCACACAGATACTTTCCAAATACGAGGGACAGGTGCCCTGCGAACTGTGCTTCCAGGCCCTCGACTCACTGCCCGAGGGCTTCAGCGTTCCTGAAGGTCGCGTGAAGCCGTGGGGTACAAACCACGCTGTGCTCATGGGCAAGGACGTCATCAAGGAGCCGTTCTGTGTCATCAACTGCGATGACTTCTACGGACGCGATGCCTTCATGCAGATTGGTAAGTTCCTGTCTGGACTGCCCGAAGGTGCTAAGAACGAATATGCTATGGTGGGCTTCCGCTGCTGCAACACGCTCTCTGAGAACGGTTCTGTGGCACGCGGTGTCTGTGCCTACAACGAGAAACGCCATCTGACGGACGTGGTGGAGCGTACGGAGATTATGCGCATAGCCGACAAGGGTAACGCCATCTGCTACAAGGACGGCGACGAGTGGTTCCCCTTAGAGGAGAACGTACCCGTATCGATGAATATGTGGGGCTTCACACCCGACTACTTCGATTACTCCGAAGCCTACTTCAAGGAGTTCCTCAGCGACCCCAAGAATATGGAGAACCTGAAGGCCGAGTTCTTTATCCCGCTGATGGTCAACAAGCTCATCACTGAGGGTACTGCCACCTGCGAGGTACTCGACACCACCTCAAAGTGGTTCGGCGTCACCTACGCAGCAGACCGTCAGGCCACCGTTGAGCGCATCCAGAGCCTCGTCGACGAGGGCGTATATCCCAACAAGCTGTTCTAAATGAATATCAACATACTGACTGACGATCAGCTGGCTCAGTTGGGCCAGCTGATTTCTGATGCCCAGAACATCATCATCACCTGCCACCAGAGTGCTGACGGCGATGCCATTGGCTCCAGCTTGGGGTGGGCTGAGTATTTTAGGACGTTGGGCAAGGAGCCGACCGTCATTGTACCCGACTTGTTTCCCGACTACCTGCTGTGGATGCCCAACACCGAGAAAATACTGCGTTACGACAAGCACAAGGAACAGGCCGACCTGCTATTCAGCATCGCCGACCTGGTATTCTGTCTGGACTACAACGTGCCAAGCCGAGTTGACGAGATGCAGGACATCCTGCTTGCCACCAAGGCCCAACGGGTGCTCATCGACCATCACTTAGGGCCTGACGTGCCTGCGGTGCTCACCATCAGCCATCCCAACCTGTCATCCACCAGCGAACTCATCTTCCGCATTGTGTGGCAGTTGGGAGGCTTTGAGAAACAGACGAAGCACTTTGCCGCACCCATCTATTGCGGCATGATGACCGATACGGGCGGATTCACCTTCAACTCCAACGACCCAGCCATCTTCTATATCATCTCACAGTTGCTTACCAAGGGCATCAACAAGGACCGCATCTACCGCAACGTCTACCACAACTTCTCCGAGAATCGCCTGCGACTGACGGGTTATGTCATGCTGAAGTGCCTGGTGGTCGACAGCCAACGTCATGCCTCCTACTACGCCCTGCGGCGTAGTGACCTGAAGCGATTCCACTTTGTCAAGGGCGATGCCGAGGGACTGGTCAACATGCCCCTGCAGATCAAGGGTCACAAATTGAGTATCTCGCTGCGCGAAGACAGCGAGAAGGACAACCTAGTATGGGTGTCACTGCGTAGCGTCGACCAGTTCCCCTGCAACAAGATGGCGGCCGAGTTCTTCAACGGCGGAGGTCACCTCAACGCTTCCGGCGGACGACTGTACTGCTCTATCGACGAGGCCATCAAGGTTACCCAACAGGCCATTCTTCACTATGAAAGCCTGTTAAAGTAGGCTAATCGTGCCGCTGTTTGCAGAATATTTCGTAACTTTGTGCCCAAAACAGAAACAAGTAACATGAGAAAGAGCATTTTTTCAGTCATCCTGCTGTCAATCCTCCTCGGAATGGCAGCCTGCAATGACTATGAGACTTATGGAGAATTGAAGGAAAAAGAGCGCGACAACATTTCGAGGTTCATCTCTGACTCCAGCTTCGTCATCATTAGCGAAGACCAGTTCAAAGAGCAAGGTGAGTTGACCGTTGGCGACAAGCAGTTTGTCTATCTCAACAAGAGCGGCGTCTACATGCAGATAGTCCGGAAGGGCTGCGGCGAGAAAATCAAGGACGGCGAGACGGTGGGCATCCTTTGCCGGTTCATAGAAATCTCCATCCAAGACACGACGTCCTTCAGCAATCTGAACTCTCCCTTCGACCCTGACATCATGAACGTCAGCCGCTCGGGCAGTACCTACAGCGCCACCTTCCTTGCTGGACTGATGGCCGATGTGTACGGTTCCACCGTGCCAGAAGGTTGGCTGGTACCCCTGCAGTACATTAACATAGGCAGAGAGATGGGACCTGACGACGAGATTGCCAAGGTGAAACTCATCGTCCCCCACTCACAGGGCACCACCAACAACGCGAAGGCCAACGTGATACCCTACTACTACATCATCACGTACCAAAGAGGACGATAATAATTCTTAATTCGTAATTAACATGACTCTGATAAAATCCATTTCCGGCATCCGCGGTACTATTGGCGGACATACGGGCGACACGCTCAACCCGTTAGACATCGTAAAGTTCACAACGGCATACGCCACGTTTATCAAAGGAAAGAGAATCGTAGTAGGCCGTGACGGCCGTATCTCCGGCCCTATGGTGCGCGACGTTGTATGCGGCACACTGGTGGGTATGGGCTACGAAGTCATCGACATCGGACTGGCTACCACCCCCACAACAGAGCTGGCTGTTCGTTGGCACGAGGCCGACGGTGGCATCATCATCACCGCCTCCCACAACCCCACACAGTGGAACGCTCTGAAGCTGCTCAACAGCGAGGGCGAGTTCCTGACGGCAGCCGATGGTGCCGAGGTACTGCGTATTGCCGAGGCTGAAGACTTCGACTACGCCCCTGTCGAGCAGTTAGGCCACGTCGTCAGCGACGACACCATGAACCAGCGTCATGTGCAGTCAGTACTCGACCTACGACTGGCCGATGTGGAAGCCATCAGGAAGCGCAAGTTCCGCGTCTGTGCCGATACCATCAACTCCGTCGGTGGCATCATCCTGCCCCAGCTCTTCGAGGCCCTCGGCGTTGACTACGAAATACTCAACGGCGAGTGTACGGGCCAGTTTGCCCATAACCCCGAACCGTTGGAGAAGAACCTCAGCGGCATCATGGAACGCATGCATCAGGGCGGCTTCGACCTGGGCATCGTCGTCGACCCCGATGTCGACCGTCTGGCCTTTATCTGCGAGGACGGCACCATGTTCGGCGAAGAATATACCCTGGTCTCCGTGGCCGACTATGTTCTCTCCCAATGTTCAATGGCCAAGAGTCAACAGTCAATGAACACCGTAAGCAACCTTTCTTCCACACGCGCATTAAGAGACGTGACAAAACGCTACGGCGGACACTATACGGCAGCTGCTGTCGGCGAGGTCAACGTCACCACGAAGATGAAGGAGGTGGGTGCCATCATTGGCGGTGAAGGCAACGGTGGTGTCATCTATCCTGAGAGCCACTATGGCCGCGACGCCCTCGTGGGCATCACCCTGTTCCTGTCATCGCTGGCACAGAAGGGTTGCACTGTCTCTGAACTGAGAAAGACGTTCCCTGACTACCAGATAGCCAAGAACCGCATTGACCTGACGCCCGATACCGACATCGACGCCATCCTGGCTAACGTGAAGGATATGTTCGCTCACGACCCTTCTGCCCAGGTCAACGACATCGACGGCGTGAAGATTGATTTCCCCGACCGCTGGGTACACCTGCGTAAGTCAAACACAGAGCCTATCATCCGTGTCTATAGCGAGGCACAGACCATGGCCGAGGCCGACGAGTTGGGAAAGAAACTGATGAAAGTGGTATACGACAATAACCGTTAAACTATAAAAAACACTACCTGAATGTTCAGCAAAGAGACCTACATTCGGCGGCGAGCCGAACTGAAAAAACTGGTTGGAGAGGGCGTCATCGTCCTCTTCGGCAACAATGAGTCACCAGCCAACTATCCGGCTAACGGCTATGCACCGTTCCGTCAGGATTCGTCGTTCCTCTACTATTTCGGACAGCACCGCGACGGACTGGTGGGCGTCATCGACATCGACAACGACGAGGACATCCTTATCGGCGACGACATCGACATCGAGGACATCGTCTGGATGGGCTTCGTCCCCAGCGTGGCCGACCTGGCCAGTGAGGTGGGCGTCACCAAGACGGCCCCTATGTCCCAGCTCTGTCAGATATGTCGCGACTCAGTCGCGACCAACAGGAAGATTCACTTCCTGCCTCCCTACCGCTACGACACCAAGATCCAAATCATGGACCTGACGGGCATCCATCCCTCCAAGCAGAAAGAGGCGGCTTCCCTGCCTCTTATCAAGGCCATTGTAAAAATGCGCTCCACAAAGAGTGCCGAGGAGATCGCCTACATCGAGGCAGCCTGCGACGTGGGTTACGTTATGCACACCACAGCCCAACTGGTCATCCGTCCCGGTGTGACCGAGCGCTTTGTTGGCGGACAGGTCGACGGCATCGCCCGTTCTTTGGCACAGGGTAACAGCTTCGGCACCATCTTCTCCCAGCACGGCGAGATTATGCACGGCTCACCTTCCGACGCTCCACTTGAGGACGGACGTCTCGTGCTCTGCGATGCGGGATGCGAACTCAACGACTATTGCTCCGATCATACCCGCACCATGCCTGTCAACGGCAAGTTCACGCAGCGGCAACAGGAAATCTACAGCATCGTCGAACAGTGCCACGACTACGTCCTCGAGGTGGCCAAGCCTGGCGTGAAATATCAGGACGTCCATTTCGCGGTCTGTCGGTTGATGACCGAACAGCTGAAGGAGTTAGGACTCATGAAGGGCGACACAGAAGAGGCCGTCCGTGCTGGTGCCCACGCCATGTTCCTGCCCCACGGACTGGGCCACATGATGGGTATGGACGTTCACGATATGGAAGGACTCGGACAAATCTACGTTGGCTTCGACGACGAGACACGTCCCAACCTCGAGCAGTTCGGCACCAATTGTCTGCGCATGGGTCGCAAACTGGAACCGGGCTTCGTGGTTACCGACGAGCCGGGCATCTACTTCATCCCCCACCTCATCGACCTGTGGCGCAAGGAAGGCCACTGCGCCGAATTCCTGTGCTTCGACAAACTCGAGACCTACAAGGACTTCGGCGGCATCCGCATCGAGGACGACCTGCTCATCACCAACGATGGTTGCCGTTTCCTCGGCTCGAAGCGTATTCCCTATCACCCTCAGGAGCTCGAAGCCTTAATGGCCGATAATAATGTCATCCCGTCATAATGTCAAAAAACAATAACAATGAAAAAGATTCTAACTTTCGCACTCATGGCTATGGTGGCCATCAGTGCCAGCGCAGCCAAAAAGAAGGCACCCGCCAAAGACCAGAACAAGCCCGTATTTACAACCATCAAGGAGAACCCCATCACCTCCGTCAAGGACCAGAACCGTTCTGGCACCTGCTGGGACTACTCCACCCTCTCGTTCTTCGAGGCCGAAATCCTGAAGGCCACCGGCAAGACCTACGACCTCTGCGAATCGTTCGTAGCCAACAAGACCTATCTGGAGCGCGCCATTCAGGTGGTACGCTACCACGGCGACTGCCAGTTTGCACAAGGTGGCTCTTCCGAGGACGTCCTGGCCACGCTCAAGACCCACGGCATCTGCCCTGAGGACGCCATGCCTTTCCCTGGCTCACTCTACGGCGACTCACTGAACAACTTCAACGAGTTCTTCTCTCTGCTGGAGCCTTACGTGGCAGCCATCGCCAAGAGCGATGCCAAGAAGATTTCCAACCAGTGGAAAGTCGGCCTGCAGGGCATCCTCGATGCCTACCTCGGCAAGTGCCCTGAGAAGTTCACCTTCGAGGGCAAGGAGTACACTCCGAAGTCGTTCGTCAAGTCACTCGGCATCAACCTCGACGACTATGTCTCCATCACCAGCTATACCCATCACCCCTTCTATACAGCCTTTGCTGTCGAGGTGCAGGACAACTGGCGTTTCCCGCTGAGCTACAACCTGCCGATGGAGGAGATGATGCAGGTCATCGACAATGCCATTGAGCAAGGCTATACCGTAGCTTGGGGCGGCGATGTCAGCGAGCCCGGCTTCACCCGTCAGGGACTGGCCTACGCCGTCGACACCAAGAAGACCGAGAGCCTCGCAGGCAGCGACATGGCCAGATGGCTGAAACTCACCGCCGAGAAGCGTCGCAGCATCATCGACTCCTTAGGCTACAAGGTTCCCGAGGTGACTGCCACTCAGGAGATGCGCCAGGAGCGCTTCGACAACTGGGAACTGACCGACGACCACGGCATGCTCATCTACGGCGTGGCCAAGGACCAGGCCGGCAAGGAGTATTACATGGTAAAGAACTCATGGGGCGAGACGGGCGAATTTAAAGGCACATGGTACATGACCAAGACCTTCATCGCCGCCAACACCATGGACTTCCTCATCAACAAGAACGCCATCCCCGCCAACATCCGCAAGAAATTAGGACTATGAGAACATCTGTAATCGCCCTCTGTCTGCTGTGCTGCGGCACTGCTGCAGCACAAACCGCCCAAGAGGAAATCAAAGCCAACCGTTACCTCTCTGGCTCCAACTACCTTGACTACGACCGCTACCTGCCCACCACACCGCTCACAGCAGCCCCCAAGGACTACGAGCCGTTCTACATGAGCCACTACGGTCGTCACGGCTCGCGCTGGCTCATCAGTGAAGGCGACTACACCAGTCCGCTGAACACCATGCGCGACGCTGATGCAGCTGGCAAACTGACCCCCGAGGGAAAAGCCGTGCTGCAGAAATTGGAAGCCTTCTATCCCACCACCATCAAGCGTCTGGGCGAGCTCACCACTGTTGGCGAGCGCCAGCACCACGGCATCGGCAGCCGCATGGCCAAGAACTTCCCTGAAATCTTCAAGGCCAAGAACGTACCCATCGATGCCCGCTCCACTGTCGTCATCCGTTGCATCCTGTCAATGGAAGCCGAGTGCGAGGAACTGACAGCAGCCAATCCCACAGCCCGCATCCACAACGACGTTAGTGAGTCGTTCCAGTATTACCTCAACCAGCCCTGGGAAGGCGAGGTTCGCAAGAAGGGCCGCAGCGGCAGCAAACTACGCAACGAGTACAACAAGAAGCTGACCAACCCCGAGCGTTTGATGAAAGTGTTGTTCAACGACCAGCGGTACGTCTACGAGGAAATCCGTGCCGGATCACTCATGCGCCAGCTCTTCGAGGTGGCTGCCAACATGCAGAGCCACGACACCGACATTGAGCTGTACTCGCTCTTCACCGATGATGAGGTGTACAACCAGTGGAAGCAGCGCAACATCGGGTGGTACCTCGACTACGGACCAGCCCCCCAGACGGGCAGCGTCATGCCCTTCAGCCAGCTCAACCTGCTGAAGAACATCATCGAGACTACCGACACCATCGTGCCTCTCTCAGTTGGAGGGGATTTGCAATCAGTTGGAGGGGATTTGCAATCCCCGACTGCTAAGACTCCCCAGGCCACGCTCCGCTTCGGCCACGAGGTGTGCGTCATGCCCCTTGCCTGCCTCTTGGAGTTAGGCCAGTGTGGTGCCAGGGTCGAGAACCTCGACACGCTCGACAACGTATGGCGCAACTACCGCATCTTCCCCATGGCCTGCAATGTGCAGCTCATCTTCTACCGTCCGAAGAAAGGCAAGGAGGGGGACATCCTGGTGAAGGCACTGCTCAACGAGCGCGAGGTGTCCATGCCCGGCCAACCCGTCACAGGTCCCTACTACCGCTGGGCTGACGTCCGCCAGTATTATCTCGGCAAAATCCGCAAGTTCGAGGATTCTGAAAGATAACCCTACGAAAAAGCGAAAAGGTGAAGATGTGATACTTTTCACACCTTCACCTTTTCGCATCTTCACCTTTCTCAAAGTCCCTGTATCACCCCTCGCCCATATCCGGTGAGGCGCTCCAACTGCCTTATCGAGGCTCCCGTCTTTCGCAGTTCTATGAGGGTCTGACGGGCCAGCGCCGTTGTCAGCATCTGGTATTCCGCCACATTCGTCGCACCCGTCAACCTCCTGATGTCCTCCATCACCTTCTGGTCCGACGGTCGGTGCTGCACATACTTGGGTGCCAGGCATTTCGTGCCCTTCGGCAGGGGCGATGTCAGCAGTCGCCTTATCTCCTCCGCATCCATCTTGCCATACTCCTCCTTTATCTCACATATTGCGGGCACATCACATTCCTCCCCCACGTACTCATGCCAGCTGCTGTAGAGGTAGTCATCCATCCTCTCTGCCATCTGCTCGCGCAGTGGTGTCTGGTGAATGTAGCGCAGTACGATGTCAAACCGCCCGTCATCCTCGATAGGCTCACTGAAGAACCTCCCGCGATACACTGACCCGTCCCTGTCGTACTTGTTGTTCAGGTAGTGGGCGTATGCCGCCATGATGCGTGCTACCGACATGCTGATGCTATCCTCTTCCTCCTTGATGATCAGGTGTGCATAGACCGGTGCCAGACAATAGGCATACACGGTATAACATTTCGCAGCCTTGTCCCCTTCCTGTTTCGGTTTCTCCTCCTTCGTCCGCAGTATGATATCCACGAACTGCCGTGCATCCTCATCGTCAACAAACAGCTTCCGGTTCCTCACCCCCTGAAGCATTACATGATACACGCCACTCTTTGCTCTTACCCTTGCTTTCCTTGCCATACCTTTTCACTTTTACCTTTTACCTCTTATTATATTTCCTCCTCACCATATTTCATTTTCTTTCCCAGCACCGTACACAGAATCATCTGGATGTCCTTGACAAACGAATAGTGATCCAGGTAGTACAGGTTTATGCGCACCTTGTCCGGGTATATCACCCGGTCATTGTATTCTTGCACCGAACGAATCACACCGTATTTCTCATTGATCATTTCTCCTTTCTCATCTATCACGTCCTGGACGTGTGCCAACAGTTCTTCTTCGTCACGGTACTTCAGCGACGCAGGCCCCGTGATGCCAGGGCGCAACAACAACACCCTGCGACTGTCACCCTGCAGCTGGTCTGCATACCCCGGCACATCGGGACGTGGCCCCACAAAGCTCATGTCGCCCTTCAGCACATTCCACAGTTCCGGCAGCTCATCCAGTTTATACCGCCGCAGCTTAGCCCCCAACGGAGTGATACGACTTTCACCAGCCACGGATACCGAGCTGCCCGAATGTCCCACCGTCATCGAGCGGAACTTATACATCGTAAACAGCCGCCCATGCCTCCCCACCCGCTTCTGTCGGAATATCACCGGTCCTCCCGGCATCTTCACACGAATGAGCAAAGCTACAACCATCAGCACCGGCCAAAGACAACAAAGCCCAACCAGCGCCCCCACCCTGTCAAATAAATATTTCATTATCAATTATCAATTATCAATTATCGGAGGTTACTGCTTTGTCATCTCGACCCGTCAGGTTATAAAAGAACAAAAATCTTCAAAAATCTAACAAAAATCTTTCACTGTGATGGTTATTTTTGTGGATTTTATGTCTTCAGACATGGAATAATCTTACGATAATCGGCTGACGTATAATATTTGTGTACGATTTTTGTAGATTTTTGTTCTGAAAGACACTGGGACTGGCAGGATTTGCACTACTCGAGAACTTGAGTCAATTATCAATTGTCAATTGTCAATTGTCAATTATCAATTTCGTTCAGTACTGAACGAAATAGTCTCCATTCTCCAACTGTCTCAGAATCTTTGCATTCTGCGACTTCATCGAAGCGATGTTTTCCGGTGCTATCGTACCGTATGACGGAATGCCCAGCATCTCTGCCACATCCGTCATCACCCTCGATGTCAGCTTCGATATGTCCTTGTTCCTTTGCCTATAATCCACCATATATCCACGGAAGCACTTGCCCATGAAGTAGCAGCGCAGGAAGAAATAACCCACTATCACGCCCTGCTCCTTCACCACAAACGCCAGGAACGACTTGCTCCGCTGTATCTTTCTCATGGTCTTCTCGTCAAACCCATGAGGTTTGAAATACGTAAACGCCTCCTCCGGCTGTTCCTCGAAGAACCTCACCAACGCTACCACGTCCCCCTCCCTCAAGTACTCCACGGCATACTCCTGCTGGTAACGTCCCAGCACCTCCTCCATTCCCCGCAACTTCCGGCCATACAACCATCCGAACAGCTGCGAGTTCAACGCCTCAATAGCATCCCACACCCAAGGACACTTCTCCCTCAAAATATGAGCTAACGCATACAACATACTTTTCCATCAACCGCCCACTATCTCCTTTACCTGATCTCCTCCGACCGTATCATTCTGTAACCACAGAACTGTAGGATGAGCAAGTGGAGCTTGGTGTTTTTTTGCAGCACTTTTACCATTGGAGCCTGAGCGTATCGGCGTATCTGCCCCTCTGCTTCGTCCCATTGCGATTCCGCAGCCTTCTCACTGTCATCTTGACGCAGATATTTCAGTTCAATGATATATGAGTGTTCCACCATAGGGAAGCGATTCAGGTCAGGCATCAGGAAAAAGTCGCAGTAGCCGTGACTCAGCTCCATCTCTGGAGCCGTCAGGTGGTAAGGATTCAGTGTCAGGTAAGCATTCATGAAGCCCTGCAGGTTTCTCTCCCCCTCTATAAGCTGCCGCACGGAAGTAGTCGTCTCATACATACGTGCTATCTCGTTCACCATTGGCCGCCAATCACCCTCCAATGCGGCAAGGTCGTAAGCTTCACTGAGTCGCATCGTGTCCACATGTGCTATACTCTGATATTCCTCCATCAAGTAAGCGTAGTACTGTTGTCTCACATTGTTGTTGGGGATAATCAACTTTAGCTTGACGCCATAGACTGACTCTATTGTGAGCATGCCATAGTAGAACAGCAGACTGACGAAGTTCTGTTTGTCTGCCATCCGCTCAGCCGGGAAAGACTCAGCCAATGTGGCGTAGATATGACCGTCCTGAGAAATCTGATGCAGCACCCCTCTTCTGTTACCGTCAAGCTGGTCAAGCTGTATAAGCTTCTTCATTTTCTTATAGTCCGTCCGGGTGTTTGGGTCAATCATATCTTCTGGGCTTTTTCCTGTTTGGATGACACGGTTCAGGAAGTAGCACACCATATCACAATTGAACATTTTCGGATCAGCATCTAATGAATCCTTGGCAAAACAATAGTTGTCGTACCACGGCTTCATCTCATTGACGAGGCTTTCCTCGTCACGCTTCAACAAGCCATTGTCCTGATAATATCGTATCATCTGCCGCACGTCATCCTCAGAGAAGCCGAGCATCCGGTTGAACTCCCGACGCGTGGTAATGTTCGATGCGATATTGTAGCCTGATGTTACGTCATCCATCGTAACGGGCGACACTCCCATCATCAGGATGCGGTCATAGTTGCCCTTAAACTTCTTAAACAGATCCCGGTAGAACCCCTCACCATGAGTAAGCGCATGGTAGACGTTCTCCCCCTTCTCGTTAAGTACAGAATTGGTGAAGTTGTCATACTCGTCAATGATGAGATACATACGATGCCCGTTAGTTCTGGCCGCCTGGTTGATATAATTCAGTTTGGCGTTGGCCTGCGAAAAGCCCTTGACATCCTCATAATAGCCTGCTGGATAGAAGCGTGCATAGCGACGTGCAAAGTCGTCAATCATAATGCAAAGATATGAATATACATTCTCCTCCAACGCATCCATGCCACCTGTAATCTGCGAAAAGTCCAGATGCAGCACTTGGAACTGTCCCTGCAGTTCCGTAGGATGCTCGTGAATCCATAGCCCCTGAAACAGCGAGTTGAACTTTTCACGCTCGTTCACGTCATAATATGCGCTCATCATGCTCAGGAAGATGCTCTTACCAAACCGACGTGGTCGCACCAAGAACAGGAAATGGTCAGTATTCTCCATCACTGGGAGAAACATCGACTTGTCAACATAGTACAAGTCTTCGCGCCTC
>JAEEGH010009665.1_pt1 | contig 22422 bp, 17 predicted proteins | sample 9134181 | NCBI WGS metagenome assembly JAEEGH01 (sample SAMN16246544, study PRJNA631951) | gut metagenome | biome: gut microbiome; feature: rumen; material: DP-attached | host: Bos | place: Iran: Karaj | collected 2018-10
CATTCTTAAAACTTTTTTGTATCTTTGCAGTCGAAATGAAGCATTTGGTATTTTGGTTTTTGGCACTCGCCTGCCTGATATCTGGCTGTCAGCAGGATGGTATGACTTCTTCCCGTCAGAAGAAGTATATCGATAGTGCGACCATCTATCAGGAGATGGCTTGGCAGGAGATGTTTGCCGACTCCCTTATGCAAGCCGAGACACATGCATACCGTGCCTTTATGCTTAGCCAGGACTCCACCCTCGAATGCGGAGCCCTTTCACTCCTCTGCTACATTTATTATCGCGAGGGTAAGCAACAGGAACTGCAATTGCTGATGCAGACGCTGTCGCCTGATGTCTATATGAATGTAATGGATGTGCAGATGCGGGTGGAGCACACCAAAGCTGCGCAAAAACGACAACTATACGCTCTTGCAGTCATCCTTCTGCTCCTGCTGCTTGGTTGCCTCGCCCTTTGGTATCTCCATCGTATCAAGATGCTTTCTCGTTCCTATCAACAACGTATTGTTTCCGTCAGACATGAGTTAACAGAACAGCTTAAACATCTTGGAACAACGCCATCAGCAGATTCTTTCGGACATCAGCGTGAATTGCCGTCGATTCAGGAGACCAAAGCTGGTATCGATGTTCTGTTCGCCATCATCAATGACCAGAATATCAGCCAAATGGGAAAAACCGAGGAACAGGCTCTGCTCAAAGCTATTCCCCTTATCGACTCAAACCTAACCACGATTCTTGAAAAGGCTTCTTCGACGCTGACGCCCAAGGAGACATTCTTCTGTGTGATGGAATACTACGGCAAGACCGATAAGCAAAAGGCCCGCTCTTTCTGCTGTTCGGAACAGGCCGTCCGCAGCACCAAGAGCAGGCTCAACAAGAAAATGGATATCAACGTGCTTCGTCCGGAATAATATAATCGAAGCAGTCGAAATCCTTGAATCCCATTGCTTCCAGCTGTTTCCGACTTTCGGCAATATCCTTTTCTGTATTGTAATCTAAGATATGTGGCAGCCGGATAGTTACTTTCTCAGGGTCTTCATGGGCAGACAACCAACGGAGGTTATCAATGACCCGACTATTGCTGATGGAGGTATAACGGCGATATATCTCCGGATTCATGTCTTTCACATCTATATAATAATGATGAACGAAGGGAGCCACAGCCTGCAAATTCCTAAGACTGACGTTCAAGGATGTTTCAACAGAAATATGCCATTCTGCCGGCATTAGCTTGCAGAAACTGACGATTTCATCGCTTCTTAGGAGTGGTTCCCCTCCTCCAAACGTCACACCACCAGCAGTTGCCTTGAAATACAAATCGTCCACAATTACCTCATTGAGAATATCCAAAGCATCCATCCTCCGCCATACCCCGTCTTCCCTGAGGCACTGCGCATTTAAGCAGTACTTACAGCGCAACGGACAACCGTGGAAGGCAACCAACGTGGTTACACCCTTCCCATCGGTGGCAAGACGGTGGCGGCAGATTCCTATTAGTGGCGTTTTCATTTCAGGCAGAGTGTTACGGGGATTAAATACTTTACTCTGACAGGTTCTCCGTCCTGCATACCAGGAATCCAATTCGGCATAGTCTTAACCACACGTATGGCTTCTTTATCCAACGAAGGATCTACACTCTTTACAACTTTAATATCCGTGAGACTACCGTCTTTTTCAACAACAATGCCAATGATTACACGCCCTTGCAAGCCCATTTCTTCTGCAACTATAGGATAGCGCAAGTTCTGTTCTATGTATGCCAACATTTTCTTGTATCCACCAGGAAAAGATGGCATTTGTTCAACAACATCCCAAATGGTTGATGACGGAACCTCGCCTAATGCAGGAGGCTCAGGTTCTAAAATCACCGCATTCACATTACCTAATACTTCATAGGCTTGGCCTTCATCAAGTGATTCTTGCGTTATCGGATCCTTGTCTTTATTTGTTTCATGGAAGTCGACTTTAGCCGTACGTTTCTTGACCTTCGAAGGTTCTTTCTCAATGATGACGGTATCAACAGGCGAGCGATACTCCACATCCCCGTCAAGCAGCTTTGCTGGCTCCCTCAAGACTTTCCCTTCCATCAGTTTACTTTGTTCTTCACTCATGGTGGCTACCTTCTTCGCCTTGTCGCCGCAACTGACAAGTGCTGACAGTCCTGCAGATATCCCCATGATGGCAACAGCCTTTCCCAACTGCCTGCGGATGCTCAACTGGGATTCAAGATACCTCACCTCTGCCTCGCATGCCGGACAAGTACCTCGGCACTCACCCTGATGGTGACACTCACGCGGTTCATACTTAATCTCATTGGCATCGGCCACCTGCTTCCGGATGGTCTTCAGTACATTGCAAATAGATTTTCCTCTTGTCATGATCGTAAATGTTTTGATTTGATGATGCAAAGATACAACAATAATGGCCCTTTGTCAAGAGTTCTTAGTTTATTGACACGAGACTGCAATCTTATCGCATTGATAACCAAACAATTAAGATATCTGTCGATGACTCTTTGACACAGATGTAGATCCACTCCATAGGCATATGCCCAAGACTGTGGAGTTTTCAATATAGAAATAATGTGAAAAGTATGCGCCAAATCACAACTGTTTCAAAATAACTTCATACCTTTGCACTCCAAGAATCTTAAAAGTACACAATAATGAAGCAACGCAATTTGTTTTTTCTTGTGAGTATCCTGTTGATAGGCTGTGGCGTCATGTCCTGTAGTAAAGATGATAACAATGAAGAACCCCACGTCATCGACTACGGCCACGTGCCTGCAGGCGTGGAGGCTGTCGACCTAGGGTTGCCGAGCGGCACGATCCTGCCAGCCGCTGGGATTCAGTGGGCTCAGGGGCTGTCGGACGGCGGCGAGAATGGCTGCTACTGGTCTGGTCAGATGTACGAGAATGGTAAGGCCGACGCCATCTATCTCAGCATCTACAAGGAGTTCCTCGTCGACGTCCGCAGCCGTATTGACGGCTGTAGCGTCCGCCCAGTCATTAAAGATTAGAGAGAACTATCACACACTCACTACTTATCGGTCACGGTCACAAGTGTGACCGTGACCATTTTTAGTGTGAAATAAGGTATTTCCTGCCGTCTTGGATGATGATGCCTCTTGAGCTATTGCTGATCTTGCGACCCTGCAGGTCATAGCGGATTCCGTTTGTTGGACGGCAGGACTTGGGAGCAGAGACGGCCGTATGCGTGTCCAGATTCTGAACGGTGAAGCCAAGACGTTCCATCTCCAACGAAGCCCAAATAAAGGGTCCGATGCCCTTGGGATCGTTGTCGCGCACGTTCTCACTCATATAATATTCGAACGAGCCGTCGCGATGAGGCTTGTTTTCTGGCCCCAGGCCCGACACCTCACAGCACTTCGTCAGTGAGATGGTGCCATTGGCGTTCTGTTTCACAAACTCCTTGATGATACCTTTATACGCCTTGATGCCGGCTTCAAGGAAGTTGTCATCGAGGTAACCCATGCGATGACCCTTCAGCAGACAATAGGCGAACATCGATGAGGCTGTGGCCTCAAGGTAGTTACGCGGGTCGTCAACATCAAGCACATCAAACCATACGCCACTTGCTGCATCCTGATATTCAACGACGCTCGTCATCGCCCGTTGGAAGAGGTCGATCACCTGCTGGCGAGGCTCGTAAGTCTCAGGCAGAGCATCGAGTATCTCGACCATCGCCATCGTGAACCATCCCAAGGCCCTGGCCCATGTGTGCTGGCTGAGCCCCGTCGTGGGATTGGCCCAGAACATCTCGTGAGTCTCGTCCCAGGCGTGCTTCCACAGTCTGGTGGCAGCGTCGTAGGTACGTTGGTCAGTCTTCGTGATCTGATCCACAGCGTCATCATAATATTCCGTCTCATACCCAGGAGCGAGGGTGGGGGCTGCCATCGTATAGAAAGGCAGTCCCATGAAGATGCCGTCGAGCCACACCTGACGGGCATAGATGGCCTTGTGCCACCAGACACCCTCGTCAGTACGGGGCTGGTTCTCAAGCTGGCTCATCAGCAAGTCGAGTGCCAGCGAGTCCTTCTTGGCAGGGAACAGCTGATAGTATCGCATCAGGAAGTGGCCAGGACGGACGTTGTCGAGGTTGAAGTCATCGTACTTATAGCCTGTGATGCTGCCCTTCGCGTCAATCATCTTGGCAGGATATTCCTTAAGATAGTTGCCCAGTTTCTCGTCGCCATAGGTGGTATAGACATCGAGCATCCCGTCGAGTTCCACCCCCGTCTGGTACGACCAGTTAGGCGCCCAGGCAGAGAAATTGAGATTGTAGGAATGTGGCGTCCGCTTCATTTCCGAGGCGGTGATCCACTCGCTGTAATGGATATAATCTGCTGCTCTGACGCCAATGGCGACAAGCAGCAGTAGTAGTAGGTAGTTTCTTTTCATATTGTTGTTAAATGTCCAAAGCGGCGTGATAGGGCTTGTCAGATTGGGGTATTTGCTATTGTTCATAATGAGTTTTGCTTTTAGTTGGCACAAAAGTACAAACATTCTTTCACTCTTGCAAATTATTAACATACAATTTCTAAATAATTGATAAATTGTTTGGTGGTTTCGGGAAATAGACGTACCTTTGCAGGCGCAAAGTTAAATTGCGCCGCAATGGTGGAATTGGTAGACACGAGGGACTTAAAATCCCTTGACCCGGAAGGGTTGTGCGGGTTCGAGTCCCGCTCGCGGCACAATGCTCGCCAAAGGCAATGATGAAAGCGGACTTTGTTCGTTTGCTCGCGTCAAGACTATGATGACAAATCACTTAACAATTCAATTCATATGAACAAAAAAAACTTATTCCTCCTGTCTGCAGCATCGCTGATGCTCCTGTCATCGTGCTCAAAACTCAAAGAGCTCTCAGCAGACAACTTTACTGTAACCCCTAACCCACTGGAGACCCAGCAGGGAACTGTTCCCGCCACCATCAACGGCCACTTCCCTGAGAAGTATATGAAGAAGAAGGCTGTAGTAACCGTAACTCCAGAGCTTCGCTATGCCAACGGCGTTGTGGCCAAGGCTGCACCTGCCACCTTCCAGGGTGAGAATGTAGCCGGTAACGGTCAGACTGTCAATTACAAGGTTGGCGGTAACTATACGATGAAGGCTAACTTCCCCTATGAAGACTGCAACAAAGCCGACATGTACCTAACTTTTGATGCTTCTATTGGCAAAAAGAAGTTCGATCTGCCCGCCGTGAAGGTGGCTGAGGGTGTTATTGCCACATCGGAGCTGTACAAGAAAACGCTCGCTTCTGCTAACCCGGCACTGGCCACCGATACCTACCAGCGCATCAACAAGAAAAAGCAGGAAGCAAACATCCAGTTCCTCATCCAGCAGGCTACCATCCGCAAGAGCGAACTGAAGAATAACTCCGTGCAGGAGTTCGTCAGACTTCTCAGCGAGATCAATAACGACCAGGAGAAGTTGGCCCTTGATAATGTAGAGATTTCGGCCTATGCATCGCCCGATGGTGGCTTCTCGCTGAACGATAAACTTGCCGGACAGCGCCAGAAGGTGACAGAGGACTATGTAAACAAAGAGCTGAAGAAGCTGAAGATGAACGCCAACGTCGATGCCAATTATACAGCTGAAGACTGGGAAGGTTTCCAGCAGCTGGTACAAGCCAGTGACATTCAGGACAAGGATGTGATTCTGCGCGTTCTGTCTATGTATAAGGATCCTCAGGAGCGTGAGCAGCAGATCCGCAACATCTCCGCCGCTTTCCGTGAGCTTGCTGACGGCGTACTGCCTCAGTTGCGTCGTTCTCGTCTTACCATCAACTACGAGACCATCGGCCGCAGCGATGAGCAGATCGCACAGCAGATTGTTGACGACCCCACTCAGCTGAACATTGAGGAACTGCTCTACGGAGCTGCCCAGAAGGCCAACCCCAGCGAGGCAGAGGCTGTGTACAAGACCGCCACACAGATCTATCCTAACGATGCCCGTGCCTACAACAACATCGGTCTTCTCGAATATGCCAAGGGCAACTATGACGCAGCAAGTGAGTATCTGAAGAAGGCACAGAACTTGAACAGCAATCTGGCAGAGACCAGCGCAAACCTCGGACTGCTGGCCCTGAAGAATGGTGACATCGCTACCGCAGAGAACTATATCGCCAAGGCTACCGACGCCAACGGACTGCAGGAAATTCTTGGTAACCTGAACCTCGCCAAGGGTAACTTCGCCCAGGCAGAAAAGGACTTCGGTGAGCTGTACACAAACAGCGCTGCCCTGGCACAGATCCTGAATAAGAACTACGCTACAGCAGAGAATACGCTGAAGTACATCAAGAACCCCGATGCTATCACAGATTATCTGAAGGCCATCCTTGCCAAGCGTCTGGGTAACACCGCAGATGCTGCCAGCGCACTTCAGAATGCGCTCAGCAAGGATCCTTCGTTAGCAGAATATGCTGCAAATGATCTGGAACTGAAATAAAAGGAAAAAGTATAAAAAAGTAAAAGAGTAAAAAAGGTAAAAAGGTGAAAGGAATAAAACCTATTATCCTGTTATATGGTAGAAAGGTTTTAGCTTTTTACCTTTTTACCTTTTTACCTTTTTACCTTTTTAATTTTTTATTATTATCCTGTGGTTCCAACCACGAAACGTTCATACTTGACGGGACATTCAAGGGATTCAATCAGGGAGAGCTGTATATCTACGGCATTAACGGCACCCATCGTCTCGACACTATCAGCGTCATGAAAGGACGTTTTCACTATGAGGTCACACTTGAGAATCCCGTCACTTTCTCGCTTGTGTTTCCTAACTTCTCCGAACTGCCTGTCTTTGGCGAGCCACGTGCAGAGGTAGAGATCGAGGGAGACGCCTCGCATCTGAAGGAGACACGTGTCAGCGGTACGGACATCAACAAGCAGATGACCGAATTCCGCCTGAGAACCAGTGGGATGACTCCTCCGGAGGTCATCCAGACGGCAGAGACTTTTATCAGGGAGAACCCTGCCTCGCCCATAGCCCTTTATCTGCTGAACAAACACTTCACCCAAACAACAAATACTGACCGCAAGAAAGCTGTTGCCCTGATTAGTGAGATGGAGAAGGCACAGCCTGACGAGCCGTCGCTGAAAGGACTGAAGGAGAAGATAAAGAGTCTGGATATCCTGAAAGACGGTATTAAGATTCCTGCCTTTACAGCAAAGGATATCAACGGCAAGACCGTCAGTTCGTCAGACCTGACTGCTCCTGTCAACATCATCTATGTCTGGGCTAAATGGAACTATGAAAGCATGAACATGCAGCGTCAGTTGACTTTCTTCCAAAAACAGAATAAAGACATGGTGAAGGTATTAGGCATCTCTCTCGATCCTGACGTTAAGATGTGCCGGCAGGCTGCAGAGCAAGACTCCGTGAAATGGAGTACCGTCTGTGACGGCAAAATGTGGGAAACGCCCTTACTACGTCAACTTGGACTTTGGTACATACCTGACAATATCATTACCGACAGTCAGGGAAAAATCATCGCTCACACCCTTCATACCAATGAACTCCAAAATAAAGCAAGCGAATTGATAAGAAAAGAAAGATAAACTTTAAACTCTTAAACTAAAAACACATAAAACTCCTGATACTATGTTAGTAAAAACATTCTGTGCTGAAGTAGCCGGCCTTGAGGCTACCACTATCACCATCGAAGTAAACATCACAAGGGGCGTACAGTTCCGTCTTTCCGGATTGGCTGATACAGCCGTCAAGGAGAGTTATGACCGTATTCGTGCCGCCATTGCCAACAATGGTTATAAGCCGCCTACGGCAGATCTCACCGTCAACCTCTCCCCTGCAGATATCCGCAAGGAGGGCAGCGGCTACGACCTGCCACTGGCTATCGGTATTCTTGCCGCCCACGGGAAGATAAGCGACACCATGCTCGGCGACTATATGATGATAGGAGAATTGGGGCTTGACGGACGTCTGAAGCCCGTTAACGGTGTTCTTCCCGTAGCCATTCGAGCCCGAAAAGAGAAGTTCAAGGGACTGATTGTTCCTCGTGAAAACGTGAGAGAGGCAGCCGTTGTAAACCAATTGGACGTATACGGCATGGATGGTCTGGCAGACGTCATCAGTTTCCTGAACGGCAGCAGCAACTATGAGCCTACAATTGTAGATACCCGTAAGGAGTTCTACGAACAACAATATGACTTCGACCTCGACTTTGCCGACGTTAAAGGTCAGGAGGGAGTGAAGCGCGCTCTTGAGATTGCCGCTGCAGGAAGCCACAATATCATTATGATCGGATCACCTGGCAGCGGAAAGTCGATGATGGCCAAGCGTCTGCCCAGTATCCTGCCACCCCTCACGCTGGCAGAGAGTCTGGAGACAACACAGATTCATTCAGTAGCGGGAAAACTCTCCAGCGGAACATCACTCATCTCCCAGCGCCCCTTCCGCAGTCCGCACCACACGGTGTCGCAGGTGGCTATGACGGGTGGTGGCAACAGAGCCTTGCCCGGAGAGGTCAGTATGGCCCATAATGGGGTACTCTTTCTAGATGAATTGCCTGAATTCAACAAGACAACACTTGAGGTATTGCGCCAGCCTCTGGAAGACCGTAAAATCACGATAAGCCGGGCGAAATACACGGTGGAGTATCCGTGCTCATTTATGTTTGTAGCCTCGATGAACCCCTGCCCCTGCGGCTATTATGGCGACCCTACACACCACTGTGTCTGTACACCTGGACAGATAGGCAGATATCTCTCGAAAATCAGCGGTCCATTGCTCGACCGTATCGACCTTCACGTTGAAGTACCGGTTGTGTCTTTTAGTCAGTTGTCACAGATGAAGCCTGGAGAGAGTAGCAGCGCTATACGTGAACGGGTTATCAAGGCACGACAAATACAGCAACAGCGCTATAAGGATTATAAAGGTATCTACTGTAACGCCCAGATGACGGAGCGGATGATTCACCTTTTTGCCGAGCCCGACGAACGGAGTCTCGACATGCTGCGAACGGCTATGGAACGTCTGTCGCTCTCCGCACGTGCCTACAGCCGTATTCTGAAGGTCGCCCGCACCATCGCCGATCTCGAAGGTAGTGAGAAAATACAGAGTCACCATATCGCTGAGGCCATCGGCTATCGTAATCTCGACCGCGGTGACTGGGCAGAGAGATAAAGATATAACCGCAGATAATACAAATTTATCAGATTTTTCCTGCGAAATCTGCGGTTATTTTTGTACCTTTGCACCCATGGACGAGAAATCATGTGTAAGTTTGCTTGAGGAGCACGGCATCAAGCCCACTGCGAACCGAATCGTTGTTGTCAGGGCATTGGCTAGTTCCATGCTGCCACAGTCGTTAGCAGAGCTGGAACGGCGGATAGAGACCATCGACAAGTCGAACATCTTTCGGGCTCTCACCCTGTTCCGTGAGTACCATCTGGTACATGCCATCGAGGGCAGCAGCGACGGCACGAAATACGAACTCTGCCACAGTCACAGCCAAGAGCACGACGACGACCAGCATCCTCACTTCTTCTGCGAGGTTTGTCAGCGCACTTACTGCCTCGACAGTCTGGAGGTACCAGATCCCGAATTGCCGCCCGGCTTCGAAATGCACCACTATAACATCATGATAAAAGGTATTTGTCCACACTGCCAGAGGAAGTAAAAAATGGAAAGGGAGAAGTTAAGAGTTATTGCCTTCGACGCCGATGACACCTTATGGGATTGCCAGTCGCATTTCGAAGCCGTAGAGAACCACCTCTACCGCCTTATTGCACCTTACTGCGAAGACCCGGCCAAGGAACTATACCATACAGAATCGGGCAATATGGCCGATCTGGGCTATGGCTGCAAAGCTTTCACCATCAGCATCGTTGAGACGGCACTCCGAGTAGCAGGTGACCATCTGTCGACATCAGAACTTAGTGAACTGCTTAATCATAGCAAGAGTCTGCTCCACCTGCCTGCCACCCCGCTGCCAGAAGTGGAAGAAACACTTCAACGGCTACAGGCATACCCATACCGTCTTGTTGTCTTTACTAAAGGTGAACTTCAGGATCAGGAGAACAAACTCCGTCGCAGCGGACTCTCCAAATACTTCTCCCATGTGGAAATCACGTCTAACAAGACCGAAGAAGAGTTCCAGCAACTATGTGAACATCTCGGAATCCTGCCCAATGAACTTTTGATGGTCGGCAATTCATTAAAGAGCGATATTGCGCCTGCCCTCACCATCGGTGCCTGGGCCGTCCATATTCCCTTCCACGTCACATGGCAACTAGAGCATTCTGAAGATATCCAGCACGAACGATTAACAAAAATAACCCATTTCAACGAAATTATTGATATTCTATGAAATATATTTTCGAAACCCGCATGGAGGTTCGCGATTACGAATGCGACATTGAAGGCATCGTCAATAATGCTAATTACCTTCATTATGCCGAGCATACCCGTCACCTCTTTCTCCGCAGTCTTGGCGTCAGTTTTGCCAAGCTACACGAGCAGGGCATCGATGCGGTTGTCCACAGCATGAAACTTCAATACAAAGTACCGCTTCGTTGCGACGATGAGTTCATCTCACGCCTTAACCTCAAAAAAGACGGGTTCCGCTACTGGTTCTATCAGGACATCTACCGTGCTTCCGATGAGAAACTTTGTTTCCGCGCCACCGTTGAGCTCGTCTGTCTTGTCAACGGCAAACTCGCTGAAAGTCGCGAATACGACGAAGCCTTCAAAGACTTTATCTGATTTATACCTGTTCCTGCGTCAGATATTCGCTAGGTGAGACACCAAACTCCTTCTTAAAGAGTTTCGTGAAATACTTTGGTGTATTGAATCCCACCTCCATTGACAGCTCAGTTATGGTAATATCAGGCTGTTGTCTCAAAATACGACAGGCCTCTTTCAGTCGGATGCTGCTAATAAAAGCTGTCACGTTCTGTCCAGTAAGAGCTCTCAACTTATTATATAATGTTGACGATGAGACGCACATATCGCTGGCAAACTGTTCACGGTCGTAGTCACTATCGTCGAGATGCTGTTTCACGCAATCAATGGCTTTTTGGATAAATTGCTCATCGGGCGAGGAGTGTTGCTGCTCCTCGGCCTCAAGTGCTTTCTGTGCACCTTCGAACTGTTTCATCACCATCATCTCACGGTAATGAAGCAGTTCGCTGACACGTTGTTGCAACCGTGCCCTGCGGTTTACCCTGTTCCTGTACCATTGGCTGATGCCATAGACAGCAGCTCCCAGCAATAATATATAAATAAGGTATGCCCACCATGTGCGATACCAGGGCGGCAGTACCCTGATGGAAATGGTATAGGGCAGTTCCACCTGACTGCCATAGCTGTCCAAAGCCCGTATTCTCAACTCGTATCTGCCAGGAGGCAGATTCTGGTAGGTTGCCCAGCGATCGTCAGCATCAGTATAGTGCCAATCATGATCATAACCATCGAGGCGGTAGGAGTACTTACATTGTTCCTGGTTATGATAGGCGAGCAGCGTAAACCCCACCGCAAACTTCCTGACAGACGATGGAATCGTGATTTTCCGTGTAAAGAATGGCTGATCATCGGAGATGCTCATTCTCTGCGCGGAGTCGAGGCGTGCATACGGCGTATCATCGATTGTGAGTTCACTAACAGCCAGATGCGGCAGGTTATCCTGATGCCAGCTGGAGAGTTGCTCGGGACGGAAGGAGAAGAACCCGTTCGCACTACCGAAGAAAAGCTCGCCGCCATAGCTAAAAGAACCATTGGCGGAGAAACGGATGTCCTCGATACCATCCTCTACGCCATAATGAGCCGTGATACCCTTCTGCTCGATGGTACTCTGGAGACGCACCAGGCCGTTTCCTGTAGTCAGCCAGATATGGCCATCCGCATCGCCCTCGATGGCATAGAGACTTCCCATACCTATATGGAACCGATGGTTGACTGGCTCAAAACTGTCGCCTTCATCGTCATAGAGGAAGACTCCCCCGCTGTTGGAGATGGCCCAGAGGTGATGGGACGCATCCTCATAGCAAGCGGTGGCCTCATCGACGGGATAGTTGCCGCAAGCGGGCTTATACTGATGACAAGTGTATGCACCTGATTCACAGGGATTGCCCGTGATGCGGATGATACCCTCGCCCTCGGTAGCTATCCAAACCTGGTGGCGGCTGTCCTCCATAAGCGACTGTACGGCGGCATTGCTGAAATCACGGCTCCCCTCTGAGAGTTTAAGCATACGCCCCTTCGTCTCAGAGAGGGCAAGCCCCAGACCATTGTCCAATCCCACGAGCACGGCTCCGCCAGAGAGCTGATGGAAGGCCTTCACATCACCATCATTGATAAAGGGTGTTGAAGCACGAGGTATGAGACGTGCCTGCGCATCCTCCCGCCACACGATGATTCCACGGGAACTGGCCATCCACAGACTGCCATCGGGAAGCTGCTGGAAAGCAGAAATCGTCTGCTTATGCACAGGATCGGGGGTTGTCATCGAGGAAAGACCAGGAATATCGTTGTTATAGAGCACATGGTCGGCAGCACGGTCATAGAAAGCCAAACCATAAGGCTGCAAGCCAAGCCAGAAACGGTTGCCATCGTTGGTAAAGACTGTCTGTATGCGATTCACAGGCAACTCAAGACCCGCCAGATCCAAATGGTAAAAACGGAAGGGCGAAGGTCGGGTACTGAGATGGACGATACCGTTGTTGCGAGTGAGCACCCAGAGATTACCGACGCCATCCGTCAGCATGTCATAGCAGAACGTCAGGATGGGATAGTTCATCACGATTGTGATATCATCGAAATCCACACGGGTAAGACCTTCTATACAACATCCCCAGATGGAATGGCTCACGGAATCCTCCACCAACCGATGGAACGTGCGGAAGTCGCGTCGCCCGTCGTTTATCTTGTGAATGCCAGGGTTGTCCTCGTTCTCCGGATGGTCCAGTCTGACAATACCATCCTCCCAAGTGCCTATCCACAGCCTTCCACGACTGTCCATAAGCAATGACCTGACGGTGTTTCGATTGCTCAGGCGGGGATAGCTCACCATACTGCCGCTCTCCTTATCCAGACGCAACAAGCCTCCCTCCCACGTACCTATATATAAATTACCGTGTGCATCCTCGGCAAACGAGATTGCCCCCTCAGCCATATTAATACTGGTGAAATCATCCTTTTCAGCATCATAGCGTGAGACACCAGCGTTCGTGCCAACCCATACAATGCCATCGCTAGTAGTGAAGAGAGCATTGATCAGCCTGGCATTCTCACCTTTCAGGTAATAGGTCTTGAATACACCACGCTTTCGGTCATAAAATACCAGTCCGTCACGTGTACCAATCCACAGCCCCTCTTTCTGGTCAACAGTCATTGAGCGTACATAATTGTTAGGCAGTATACCAGGAGAATATGCATCGCTACGGTAAATCCTGAAACGATATCCGTCAAAAGCCCTGACACCCTGATCCGTACCTACCCACATAAGTCCATAGGGGTCGAAGATCAAGCTGCGAGCTTCCTCCGTCCCCTGCACGGGAGTCTGTGACATAATCCTAAGTGGCATCCGTTGTGCGGAAGCCAACAGACTCACAGCCAGGCAGATTTTCAGAATTAACAATCGGTTCATCAGTTAATTGTTTTAAGTTGCAAAGATAAGAATAAACGAACAAATAACCAAATATTATTTTAGTTTTTTGAATTCCGACCCGACTCTTTGGTGGTCATTTTTTTGCTTTTTTTCAGGTTTTTCGGGACCTGTGAGTCCATTTCTTCCAAGATTTCTGTCATAATTTAGAGTTTTATTCTGTTTAAGGAGTTTCCGGAAGCCCTTATTAGAATAAATTTCTTTCAATTCTAGATTGTTAGGTATATTCTCTGAAATACACAAGAAATTTGGTGGATAATTCTAATCTCCGTACCTTTGCACCCAGAAAACCGCGAAAGCGGGTTGTCACGAAATTCAAATCAATAAATAATTAAATAAAGAAAGGATAAGATTATGAGTACAAAGAAGAATTATCGTTTTGAGACTTTACAACTTCACGTAGGCCAAGAACAGGCTGACCCTGCAACCGACGCTCGCGCCGTGCCCATCTATCAGACCACGTCGTATGTGTTCCGTAACTCACAGCATGCTGCCGACCGCTTCGGTCTGCGCGATGCAGGTAACATATATGGTCGTCTCACCAACTCGACTCAGGGTGTCTTTGAGGATCGCGTCGCTGCCCTTGAGGGTGGTGTGGCCGGTTTGGCTGTGGCTAGCGGTGCTGCTGCCATCACTTACGCCTTGCAGAATATCGTACAGAATGGCGATCATATCGTGGCTGCCGACAACCTCTATGGCGGTTCGTACAATCTGATTACCCACACGCTGGCCACACAGGGCATCAGCAATACGATTATCAACGTCAATGACCTCGACGCCCTGGAGGCAGCCATCCAACCCAACACAAAGGTTGTTTATGCCGAGACCTTCGGTAATCCCAATTCCGATGTGCTCGACCTTGAAGGTGTGGCTGCCGTTGCCCACAAGCACGGCATCCCCTTCATTGTCGACAACACCTTCGGCACGCCGTATCTCATTCGTCCGTTGGAGCATGGTGCAGACGTCGTGGTACACTCTGCCACCAAGTTCTTGGGTGGTCACGGCACCAGCCTTGGTGGTGTAATTGTGGACGGTGGTAAATTCGACTGGAAGCAGAACGACAAGTTCCCCACCCTCTCTAAACCCGATCCCTCGTATCATGGTATCGTGTTTGCCGACGCTGTAGGCGCTGCTGCCTATGTCACCCGCATCCGTGCCGTCATTCTGCGCGATACTGGTGCTGCCATATCGCCCTTCAACGCTTTCATCCTCTTGCAGGGTGTCGAGACCTTGAGTCTGCGTGTGGAGCGTCATGTAGAGAATGCGCTGAAGGTGGTCGACTTCCTGAAGAATCACCCGAAGGTGGCTGCTGTTCACCATCCTGCTCTCGAGAGCCATCACGACCACAAGCTGTATCAGAAGTACTTCCCCAACGGTGGCGGTTCTATCTTCACCTTTGAAGTTAAGGGAGGTCAGGAAGAGGCCTGGAAGTTCATTGATGCCCTTCAGATCTTCTCATTGCTGGCTAACGTAGCCGATGTAAAGAGTCTGGTGATTCACCCCTACACCACTACTCACTCACAACTCTCGCCTGAGGAACTGGCCGAGCAGCACATCACACCTTCGACCATCCGCTTGAGTATTGGTACGGAACATATCGACGATATCATTGATGACCTCGCTCAAGCCTTCGACAAGATTTAAATAGAGACAACGAATTAAGACGAATTACACGAATTGTTCGAATTTATTTCGAAATAATGATGGCCGTCATCATTTTAATTCGCGAAATTCGTCTTAATTTGTTGTTTTTAAAAAAATATTCGTACCTTTGCACGTGATGAGGAATTATATTATTGCAGACAATCAGGAATTGACTGGCTATGCTTTGCAGAGCCTGTTGAAGCGTGATGAGGGGAGTGCTATCTATCGAGCTGTTGATAAGTCCGGACTGATAGATCTGTTAAAAGAGCATGAGAATGCTGTCGTGTTCCTGGACTATACTTTGTTTGACTTTGCTGACGAGGATCAGTTGTTAATCATAGCCGAACGCTTCAATCTGTCGGAGTGGATTCTCATCAGCGATGAGCTAACCTCCCAGTTCATCCGTCGTGTGGTGTATTCCTCTCACCAGTTTAGCGTAGTATTCAAAGACGGTCCAATGAGTGAGATACGTGAAGCTTTGCAAGCTGTTAACAGACACACACGCTATCTCAGCCAACGAGCACTGGAGTTTATCATCACCCAGCAACAGGAAGAAGAGAAACCCGATATCCTGACAGCTACGGAAACGGAAATAGTGAAGGCGATTGCTCAGGGTAAGACCACCAAGGAAATAGCTGCCGAGCGTTTCTCAAGCATCCACACCGTGACCACGCATCGTAAGAATATCTTCCGCAAACTGGGTATAAACACAGCGCACGAAGCGGTAAAATATGCGCTACGAGCGGGGTTGATTGATCCTTCTGAATTCTACATTTAAAAAGGAATTTAATTAATTTTGTAGCCCAAATTAAACTGATTTAACACTTATGAAAGAAAAGATTGTTTTTGTGACAGGTGCCAACAAGGGCATCGGATATGGAATTGCCAAGCATCTGGGACTCAGCGGTTGGCAGGTGATTATCGGAGCACGCGACGAGCAGCGTGCTGAGAAAGCGGTCAGCGAACTGAAATCGGCTGGTGTCGACGTGCTGGGTTGGGTAAGTCTCGAACTGCGCGATCTTACCAGTATCAAAGAGGCCGCCAAGGTGATTAATGAGAAATTTGCCGACATAACATTGTTGGTTAACAATGCAGGTATTCCTGGCGATATGAGCGTTGACAGTGAGCATACAGAACTGAGTGACATCAAGGAGACGCTCGATGTGAACTTCATCGGTACGTTTGCCCTTACCAAGGCTCTGATACCACTGCTCACCAAAAATAAAGGTCGTATCGTAAATGTGACTGTTCCGTCAGAAATCAGTCCCTATTGGCATCCATTGGCCTATGTAGCCAGCAAGGCTGCCCAAAATGCGATGATGGGTGTAATGGCTATCGAATTCCAGCAGAGCAACACCCCGTTGGAAATATTCTCCGTTCACCCAGGACCAACCACCACCGATCTGAATGGAAATATGGCTCTGCCTGGATTCCACGATATCGAAACTGTTGGTCAGAAGATGGCTGAGCTCATCGACGACGGTCAGAACCATCAAGGCGAGTTTATCGAGCTCTATCCTATCGTGAAAGAGGATTAATAATACCCTTTAAGAGGTAAAAAGGTAGCAGAAATGTTGCCTTTTTATGTTAATAGGACTGATATACCAAACATATGGTATACAGAATAACATACAAAGGCGATTGTGGGTATGCTAAAATCACCGTACCTTTGCACCCAGATAACAAACATTATTAATTTATAAAGGATAAGACTTATGACAAAGATTGCAAAACAGCTGACTGAGCTCGTCGGCAACACTCCACTTCTTGAGCTCAACAAGTATTCACAGGCAAAGGGTCTCGAGACCCCAGTAATTGCCAAAGTAGAGTTTTTCAACCCCGGCGGCAGCGTCAAGGACCGTATTGCCCTCGCCATGATCGAGGATGCTGAGGCTAAGGGCATCCTGAAGCCCGGCGCTACCATCATCGAACCAACTTCTGGAAATACGGGCGTAGGATTGGCACTGGTATCAGCCGTCAAGGGCTATCGTCTTATCCTTACCATGCCCGAGACCATGAGTGTGGAGCGTCGTAACCTGGTGAAGGCCTACGGCGCTGAGGTTCGGCTCACCTCTGGTAAAGACGGCATGCCAGGCGCCATCCGCGCCGCCGAGGAGTTGCGTGACTCTATCCCTGGCGCTGTCATCCTGCAGCAGTTCGAGAACGCAGCCAACCCTGCCAAGCACTATGCCACTACAGGTCCTGAGATCTGGCGCGACACGGATGGTCAGGTAGATATTTTCGTAGGCGGTGTGGGTACCGGTGGTACCATCAGTGGTACAGGTAAGTATCTGAAAGAGCAGAATCCCAATGTGAAGATCATCGCCGTAGAGCCAAAGTCAAGCCCCGTGCTCAATGGTGGCCAGAGTGGTCCTCACAAGATTCAGGGAATCGGTGCCGGCTTCGTGCCCAAGACCTACGATGCAAATATTATCGACGAGGTATTTGATGTCGAGAACGATGACGCTATCCGCACAGGCCGTGAGGTGGCCCAGTCAGAAGGTTTGTTGGTAGGTATCTCTGCAGGTGCTGCCCTCTACGCTGCCATCCAAGTGGCCAAGCGCCCTGAGAACAAGGGTAAGAAGATTGTGGTACTGCTACCTGATACGGGCGAGCGTTATCTCTCAACAGTGCTCTATGCTTTCGAGGATTATCCTCTCTAATATTATAGGAATAAATAGAATTTACCAACACTTAGGGCGGCTTTGGCTGCCCTTTTTTCGTGCCATTCTGTTTCTCTGAGTCACAAGCCTGTAAACTCACCGACTTTTCACGATATGTTCCCCTGAAATAATGATAAGGGGCTATATTTATGCAGGATTCTTCGTATTTTTGCAACCAAAAGTAACACAATTAACTCACACAATGAAAAAAGGACTATACTTAGCAGTACTGTTTCTGAGTCTCACCGTTCAGACGGAGGCAAAGAAACAAAAAACACTCACCGAAAAGGATATGGGTGCCTATCTCTTCACTTACTTCAATGACCCGACTCACTCTCTATTTATGGCCATCAGCTACGATGGCTACACATTTACGGCTGTGAACAACGGTGAACCAATCATTTCTGGCGATTCCATCGCACAACAGAGGGGTATCCGCGACCCACACATCTACCGGGCACCGAACGGTAAGTTCTATATTGCCATGACCGACCTGCACATCTATGGCCGGGAGATGGGGCTCCGTGCCACCCGTTGGGAGCGACCCGACAAATATGGCTGGGGTAATAACCGCGGACTGGTGCTGATGGCTTCTGAAGACCTGATCCATTGGACGCATCAAGAGGTGCGCATCGACAAACTCTTCTCAGAAAAGTTCGGTGAGATCGGCTGTGCATGGGCACCGCAGACCATCTGGGATCCCGCCGTCGGCAAGCCGATGGTGTATTTCACCATCCGTCAATTCGCGGGCGGGCGTACCAAATTATATTATAGTTATGCCAACGAGGACTTTACAACTCTGGAAACAGAGCCAAAACTACTCTTTGAATATCCCGATGAGAAGATCCAAGTACTCGATGCTGATATCTGTCCGATGCCTGACGGTCGCTATTTCATGAGCTACGTGGCTCAGGAGAATCCTGGGGGTATCAAATATATGATCTCTGACAAAATCAACCATTTCAACGATTACCATGCTGAACAGATTGATACAGAGCCGAAGGGCTGCGAGGCTCCGAACGTCTGGAAACGTATCGGCGAAAACAAGTGGGTGGTGATGTATGACATCTACAGCATCCAGCCACATAACTTCGGCTTCGTTGAAACCACCGACTTCAAAACCTTCAAGTCATTAGGGCGGTTCAACGAGGGTGTGATGAAGGCCACCAATTTCTCCTCGCCCAAACACGGTAGTGTGATACACATCACTAAGGCGGAGGCCAAACGACTGGAAAACTACTGGAACGCAGAACAACAGAGACCAAAGATGATCTGCCCAGGAGAACTATGGCCCGACAATAGTGGTCGGCACATCAATGCCCACGGTGGCGGTATGATGAAATATGGCGATACATGGTATTGGTTCGGTGAAAACAAGTGCGATACAACCTCGTCCGCGATGATCGGTGTGATGTGCTATTCTTCGAAAGACCTGTTGCATTGGGAGAACCGTGGTGTAGCCCTTTATGTAAGCGATGAAAAGGGATCGGATATTGAACGTGGTTGTGTCTTGGAGCGTCCAAAGGTGATATATAATGAGGTGACGGACAAGTTCTGTATGTGGTTCCACTTGGAGCTGAAGGGTAAGGGATACAGTGCCGCCCGCTATGGTGTGGCCGTCAGCGACAAGCCAGAAGGACCATATAAGTTCCTGTATTCACAGAGAGCTAATGCCGGTACTTATCCCGTTGAATTCGGAGAAAAAGAACTTGCCATCCTTGACACCCTCGACATCAACCACTTCCAAAAATGGTGGACGCCCGACTGGATGGAGGCCATCAAAAAAGGGCTCTTCCTGAAGCGCGACTTCGGTACCGGCCAGATGTCTCGTGACATGACCCTCTACATCGACGATGACGGAAAGGCCTATCATATCTTCTCATCTGAAGACAACCTCACCCTGCACATTGCCGAATTAACCAACGACTACCTGCACCACTCTGGTCGCTATACCCGCGTCGCCCCTGGTGGACAGAACGAGGCACCAGCCATTTTCAAGAAGGACGGTACCTATTGGATGATTACCAGCGGCTGCACAGGTTGGGCACCAAACGAAGCCCGTATGTTCTCCGCACCGAGCATCTGGGGCCCATGGACACAACATCCCAACCCATGCGTCGGTCCAAAGTCGGAGACCACGTTCGAAGGACAATCAACGTATATCCTTCCCTATGGCGACAACTTCATCTTCATGGCCGACATCTGGCGTCCGCGTCATCCGAGTGATGCCCGCTATATCTGGCTGCCCATCGAATTCGAGGACGGAAAACCCGTCATCAGGTGGCGTGATGAGTGGGATATCTCTGTAAAATAGCGGTGAAAACGGCAGATTTAACGATTTGTTCCCCTAAAATAACGATGAAGGGACGTTGATATAAATCAATTGTCGTACCTTTGCAACTGAATTCCATTCACTAACAATAATAATTAACTCAAAAAAAAACAGTAACAAATGAAGTATGCTAAACTAACTCTCCCTACACGCAAACTATGTTTCGTGATGGCGTTGGCAGCAGGAATGATGGCATTCCCATTGCCGACAATGGCAGAACAGGCAGTTCAGGACGTGCAGCAAGCAGGCGTCGTGAAAGGCCAGGTGACCGACAAGAACGGTGAAGGCGTCATCGGCGCTACCGTGAAAGTGAAAGACGCTGCGACAGGTACGGTGACCGACTTCGACGGAAGCTTCTCGCTCAATGTTCAGAGCGCCGGTACCCTCGTAGTCAGTTACATCGGCTACCTGACAAAGGAAGTGGCCTTTACCCCTGGCCAGACCCTCAACATCACAATTGAGGAAGATGCAACTGCCCTCGACGAAGTGGTGGTAGTAGGTTATGGTGTGCAGAAGAAGTCGGACGTGACCGGTTCTGTCACATCTATTAATAAGGATCGCCTGAGCAAGTTGCCCGTGACTAACGTGTTGCAAGCTGTTCAGGGAGCCGCTGCAGGTGTGACCATCTCACAGGGCAGTTCCATTCCTGGTGACGCTCCATCGGCATTGGTCCGTGGACGCAATTCTATCAACGCCGGTACAGGGCCATATATCGTTGTCGACGGTGTGCCCATCTCGAAGAGCGGCGGTTCGCTCAACGACATCAACCCTGGTGATATCGAGTCGATGGAAATCCTGAAGGATGCCTCTGCTACAGCCATCTACGGTACAAACGGTGCCAACGGTGTTATTCTAATTACCACCAAGCACGGTAAGGACGGCAAACCCAGCATCAGTTACAACGGCTATCTTGGCATTGAGGACTTCGCTCACAAGATGGACTACTGTAACGGAGCGCAGATTACCCAGCGTTATAAGGACTATGTAGCCCAGAACCCTGGTGAGACCATGTACAACGACTTCGTAAAGAACCAGAACGAGGCTGAGGCACAAGCTGCAGGCCGTGAAACCGACTGGCTCTACGATATGGTATCGCAGACTGGTATCATCCAAGATCACAACGTTACCGTCAATGGTGGTGCCGAGAAAATCAAGTACTTCATCTCTGGCGACTACATGAGCCAGAAGGGCGTATTGAAGGGCTTTAACTACAAGCGCTACTCACTCCGTATGAACATCGACGCCGACGTGACAGATTATCTGAGAATCGGTACAAACAGCTATATCGTCAGCCACAACCGCGATGGCGGCCGTGTGAACTTCATGATGGCTGAAGCCATGTCGCCTTATGGTAAGGTATACGAGGACGATGGCAGCTACTGCATCTACCCGATGTATACAGAGAGCTTGTTCTTCAACCCGTTGCGTGACATCAACCAGGATCACGAGCGCCGTCAGTGGAACATCAACCTCAACGCTTATGCTGAGCTGAACTTCGGCAATATCTGGAAGCCTTTGACTGGTCTTACCTACAAGTTCAACTTCGGTTACTCATTCGTTCCCAAGCGCGAGAACTATTATAATGGTGCAGAGCAGAACGATCCTAACGGCTATGGCTACATCTTCAACGCTGAGACACAGAGCCGCACAGTGGAGAATATCCTGACCTATGCAAAGGATATCCAGAAGCACCACTTCGACATCACGCTGCTTTACGCTTCTTCACGCAAGAAGTATCACGACAACACTGCTACTGGGGCCAAGTTCATCAACGATGAGCTGCTGTGGCACAACCTCGGCGGTGGTGGTACACAGACTGCCAAGTCATACACTGATCTCTATACGACTGTTTCTCAGATGGGACGTTTAAACTACTCTTACGACAGCCGCTACCTCTTCACCTTTACGGTACGTCGCGACGGTTCGTCGGTGTTCGGTAGTGATAATAAATACGGTACATTCCCCTCTGTAGCCCTGGGTTGGAACATCGCCAACGAGAAGTTCATGGAGAAGGCTGACTGGCTGAACAATCTCAAGCTGCGCCTCTCTTACGGTAAGGCTGGTAACGAGGCCATCGGCGTATACGAGACCCTCGCCAAGATGTCGAATGCCGCCCTGACTATGGACGGACAGTCG
>JAEEGH010009666.1_pt1 | contig 22422 bp, 20 predicted proteins | sample 9134181 | NCBI WGS metagenome assembly JAEEGH01 (sample SAMN16246544, study PRJNA631951) | gut metagenome | biome: gut microbiome; feature: rumen; material: DP-attached | host: Bos | place: Iran: Karaj | collected 2018-10
GCCTTACTTTTCCGGTTATGCATGTCCAGATATGCAACAATATAGCGTATCCATGTCAGCATTGTTACGAAGATAAAAAGAAAATAAAGGATGCAATCAAAATATAAGACAGGGAACAGCTTTTCTATGTGGTGGTGCTCGTACAAAATGCCCCAGAATATGTCAACGATGAAGTAGCAGGTTGCGGCAAGCAGAAAATAGCGGTAGCGGGTAACGGACTTTGGTTCGTTTTTAAGCTTTCCGAACCGTCCTCTTATATGTATAAGAGTTTCCCGGTTTATTATGAGATTAAGTATTAATGCCAGCAAACTTATAATAGAATAGGACATACAGCTAACGCTTTAATTATATCACAGGATATGCTGAAAGTCATTTAGAATGTCGCTATTGGCTAAACTATGGCAAAACGATTATCTGAATTCTTGCAGACGCTTTATCATGGCGTTTTCTTCAACCGAAAAGTCTTTCTCTGAAATTGAAGAAGTTTCGGGCTTGTACCATGAAAATCTTGAGAAAATGTTTGTCCATTTTTCGTTCTTAAACTTATAGCCATGCAAAGCATAAATTGAGTTTATCAAAAACTGGGCGTATGTAGACGCAACTTTTGTTTTAGGCTGAAACTCCGTAAAAGCCCTTTCATAAGTGAACACAACAACATCTTTGTAGAATTCTTCCGCTGTAAGTTCTGGAATAAGTTCTTTTTCAAGATAGTTTACGCTATACGTTACGCTTTTTTCCATCATTTTGCGGTCTAATACTTCCTTATATTCAGGAATTTTTACAAGCTCATCCCAAAGCACATTTACTATTACATCGTAAGCATCAGAACTTTCTAAAGGCACACGGAATAGAGACGTTGTAATACCGGCTTTCCAGTTTTTTTCGGGCTTAATGTTTTTAAGAACCCAAGTTATTACAGTTTCGTCTTTTGCTTTGTCATAAACTATCGACTTTGGCTCATACGAAAAACTGCATGAATAATAGCTCATATCGTCCAGCATCCAGATAGAAGGATACTTGTAGCTTTCCCAGCGGAATTCTTTTAACTTTGAATGGAATATAATAGTGGCACTCTTTATAACATTAGCCCATGAACTTCCTGTTGTAAGAACATATTCCCATGTTTCTCTGCCCCAACCTATGCTGTCGCTCCAACCTGAAGGTCCATGATTATATTCGTCTATAACTTCAATAACCTGCTTTGGCGCAAAAGTCAGTTCGGTTACAAACCAGAAATCGCATTTATCTTCATAAGTTTCTGGATTTTCACGTGCATTTGCAATAAGCTTTCTTGAAAGCGCTTTGCCGTTACAGGTGCTTTTAAATTTATAGAAATCTTCGATTTTAGCTCTTAATTCAGGCGTGTCATCAACAGACTGATTTTCATCACTAAAGATTCCTGTGCGTTCTTCCCATTTTACAGGAAAACCGACCGTAACTTTTTGCGGTTCATCAGTCAGATTTGTAAAATGAAAAGTAACTTTAACATGATCTTCCCAAATTTCAACAACCTCATCTGTCATTTCTATAGCAGTGCTATTTTGAATTACAAAACCGCCAAGAGTCGGGTTTACATATCCATGTCCGTCATCTGCAAAAACAGAAAACAATGCGCAGATTAAGGCTAATGCAATTAAAAAAGCTTTTTTCATAATTTTCCTCTAATTTACTGCAATCTTACCGCAATGTGATTATATCAAAGCATGAACATAAAAAGGAAGAGCACGCCGCTTTGAAAGCAGCGTGCTCTAGGGCAATAACAAAACGTTTTTAAATTATTTTTCGAGCCGCTTTTTAATCTGCAAGCAAGGCACTGATAGAAGCAATGGTGGCAACACCCGCAGCGACAACAGCAACAGTCGCTGCTTTCTTGGCAACATCACTGCCAGACTCAACTACGATTACCTCCTGTTTTGGCGGCTCGTGGCATCTTGAGGGTTCATAATGCTTTGGTGCAACCCGAACAGTCTTTGGGTCAGGTCTTTTCGGGGCTTTTTTATGGTGATCTATATGATGATGAACAGGTTCTGGATGTCCATGCATTTTATAAGAATATTTTTTTACAGGAACTTTTACTGCCGGTTTCTTGGCAGGAGCTGCTGTAGTTGTAGTTGTCGTAGTAGTTGTTGTTACTACTGTAGTCGTTTTGCTTGTTGCCGGCGGTTGATTAGGCTTTGCGCTTACGCTAAAAGTTGCTGCCACAAACATTAATCCCGCAATTACTGATGTTTTTGTAATAAATGTCTTTTTCATAATAACCTCCTCAAGACGAAGGGCTGTGTTATTGTGGCGGTTGCCCCCCGTCTTGATGGTCTAAGATTAGCACAGGTATTTACAGGGCGCTTTAGAGGGCACTTAGAAGATATTTAAAAAAATTTTAGAAGATTCCCGTTTTTCCTAAGATTCTTTTAATTTTTGTTATAGACAGAACCGTTTTAAATCGATATAAATCATATGGGCTTTTCGTTTGCCCAATGCGTTCGGAGTAACGCGTGTAATTTATTGACAGAAACACTTTGTTGTTGAGCTTTTTTACACTGATGTTTATCTGAAAAAAGCGGCTTCAGCAGGCATGTTTCAAAGGATCTTCTCATGTGCGGAATAACGGGATACGTGGGCGTAAAGGACGCCACACCTGTGCTTATCAATGCGCTGAAAAAACTGGAATACAGAGGCTACGATTCAGCCGGAATTGCAGTATTCGACGGACAGGAAATCTTAGTCCGAAAATCGAAAGGAGCGCTTAAGTTTCTTGAGCAGAAGCTCGCCAAGGAAATAATCCGCGGCTCAACCGGCATAGGCCATACAAGATGGGCTACACATGGAGAACCTTCTGACATAAACTCGCACCCGCATACAGACGTCTCTGGTTCAATTGCGGTAGTTCATAACGGCATAATCGAAAATTACGTTTCTTTGCGCGAAAGGCTTGAAAGAAAAGGCTTTGCATTCAAAAGCCAGACTGATACAGAAGTCGCCGCGCACCTCATCCACTATTATTACGAAGGCAACCTGCTTGAAGCAGTTGCAAAAGCATTAAAAGACATTTCAGGCTCTTACGCGCTGGCCGTAATCTGCGACAAGCAGCCCGGCACAATAGTTGCGGCGCGCAAAGATTCGCCGCTCGTAATCGGCACGGCGAAAGACGAGCAGTTTCTTGCAAGCGATGTGACCGCATTGCTTGAGTACACCCGCGAAGTCTATTACGTTGACGACGACGAGATTGTTGAAATCAAAAAAGACGGCGTGAAATTCTTCAACAACGACCTTGAGCCTATTGAAAAGCAGACTTCGCATATCGACTGGAACATCGATTCGGCTGAAAAATGCGGTTACGAGCATTTCATGCTGAAAGAGATTCACGAACAGCCGGCGGCCTTGCGCCAGACACTTTCGCCGCGCATAACAAAAGAAAAGAAAATCAATTTGTCAGAAATTGCTTCAGATGAAATTCTAAAATCAACTGAAAGAATCGTGATAACAGCATGCGGCACAGCTTATCATGCCGGAATTGTCGGCAAATACGTAATCGAGCATTTTGCACGCATTCCGGTTGACATCGACATAGCATCTGAATTCCGCTACCGCGAGCCGATTTTCAACCCGAAAGACCTTTTCATAATCATAAGCCAGTCGGGTGAAACAGCCGACACGCTCGCCGCAATGCGCATGGCAAAGAAATGCGGCGCAAGAATCATCGCAATAACGAATGTGGCCGGCTCTACGCTTGCGCGCGAAGCTGACGCGTTCATGCACACAAACGGCGGCCCGGAAATTGCGGTAGCTTCAACAAAGGCATTTACGACGCAGCTCATGTGCCTTTATTTGATTGCACTGAAACTTGCCGAGCTTAAGGGCACTATTTCAGAAGAAAAGCTTGCAAAAGCCATAAAAGAGCTTGAAGCCATCAGCGCAAAAGCTGAAACAGTCTTGCAAGACAAAAAGACAATCCAGAAATTTGCGTCACGGACTTTCAACAAGAAAAAGGCTTTTTTCATCGGGCGGCTTGCAGACTACGCGATAAGCATGGAAAGCGCGCTTAAACTCAAGGAAATAAACTATACGCATTCAGAAGCTTTTGCAGCCGGCGAATTAAAGCATGGTCCGATAGCTCTTATTGATACGGATACGCTTGTTGTCGCAATCTGCACACAGCGCGCATTGTTTGAAAAGATGGATTCAAACATAAAGGAAGTTAAGGCGCGCGGCGCAAGCGTTCTCTGCATAACTTTTGAGAATGAGCATTTCTTTGATGAATCTGCCGACGCGATTGTGCATATTCCAGAAACGTTCGACGAATTCACGCCAATGCTTTCGATTATTCCGTGCCAGCTCTACGCATATTATTGCGCGGTGCAGCGCTCGCTTGACCCGGATAAACCGAGAAACCTCGCAAAGAGCGTTACCGTAGAATAAAGCTTAAACCAATCGTCATCATGACGATTGGTCACTTTGGCATTTTCTCAAAACGTCATGATGACGATTGCTACTTTTGATTTTCTGGAACGTCATCATGACGTTCCATTTGAAAAAAAATGAGCTTTTATGATACGGCAATCTCTAGCTGAAGTACAGTTCTCGTTATGTAGAACTAAAGCAACTATAGCTTTTTAAAAGCACCCTTTCTAGCTTTTTTTGCCACTTCTTCTTTGTCTTTATATGAATCAGACCTGCTTTCTACAGATAAAACTATAACAATCAGTTTGTTATCTTCCAGATAAGCAATTATTCTATACTTTTTAAATTCAGAGCTTTTAAATCGCCAAAGCCCTTTTAAATTTCCGACAAGTTCAGTTCCGCCGATTTCATAAAGAGCCTTTTTATCTTTGGCACATGAAACTTTTTCATCTAGATATCTTTTGATTGCCTGTTTGACTGTATTATCTAATTTTGAAATTTGCCGTTTAGCTTTTGACGCAAATTCAACAGTAAACATCAGTCAAAAACCTCGTCAACAGAATAAGTCTTTTTATCTTCGGCAACCCACTCATTATAAGACTGCTCCGCAAGATAATAATCTTCTATATCGTCAAGCTGCTGCTCAATTGCCTTTGTTGCATAAAATGTCTTTGATCTACCAGTTTTTTGAGCAAGCGCTTCAAGTCTATTCTCTAATTCTGGTTTTAATCTCAATGCCAGCATAAGCGTCTCCTTGCTTTACTATTCAAGCATAACATTGGCAAAATTATATGTCTACAAATTTGATATAAACTTTTCTATCTGCTATTAAATTGAAAACTGGGCTTTGCTACAAACTATTTAAGACTGGCCGCCGGTTTTGTCTGCCCTTCAAGACGCTTGGTAATCTCTTCTCTTGAAGCGGCTTCGTAAGGCTCGCCTTTTTTCTGGGCATATTTTGCTTTGAGCATTTCTTTTTTCAGCGCAAACTCAACTTTAAGCTGAAACTTGAAATGCTCAAGCTGCTCGCCGTAGCGCTTGCTCTGCATTCTTGGGAATGCCTGCAAAATGCGGAGAGAGCTTTTGTACTTGCGGTTGAGCGTTTCGAGCCTTTCAGATAATGCCGCAAAAATTGGCGAAGAATCTTGCTTGGCGCGCTCGCGCAAAGATTTGAACATTTCGAGGATGTTGCCGCTTTCAACCCAGATTTCGCCCTTAAATTTGTTCTTAAGCGACGTGCTGAATTCCTTGAGTTCTTCGAGCTTCTGGTTGAACATTTTGAGCGTTCTGACGGTCAGAATTAAGTCTGTGACAAACCACACAAAAAGAGCGCCGCTTGCAATTTCGATATATGGGCTTTTAATCTGACAAATCAGCCATTTTATCGGCGGATGCACAAAATGAAGCGCAAGCGTTCCCATCGCACCGAAAATAAGCGAATTCAAAAGGCAGACGCGGCCGTTTAGGTTGAGCTTGTATTGAGAATAATCCCACCAGCGGTTGTGAAACAGAATTTCCATAATCCATGAAGTAAAATACTCAAGCACAGTTGTTACAAACATTGCCGCAAAAAACAGCGCAACCCAAGTATCTTTGAACGGCATCAAAAGAAAAACCACAAGAAGCCCGCCGCAGCCGTAAACTGGGCAGACAGGCCCGTGCAAAAAGCCTCTGTTTATGAAATGCTTTTCGGGAATTGAGCAGTAAATAACTTCGCCGACCCAGCCGATAAAACTATACACAATGAACAACATAAAAAGTTGTGCTAAATTCATTTTAACCTCTATGTACTTTAAACATACAAAACATAATCTTGAAGCGTCAAGCCGTCTGCGGCACATTAAGCAAAGCCTAAACTGAAACTTTAAAATTCAGTTATATCAGTTTTTCAGTCTTGCCGTTTACGCTGTTTTTATGTATTTTATGAGCATGGACGATTTGTATCAGGTTTTAGGCGTAAGCCGTACCGCATCCGCAGATGAAATCAAAAAAGCTTACCGCGAGGCAGCTTTCAAGTATCACCCTGACCGCAATGCGGGCAACGCTGAAGCCGAAGAGAAGTTCAAGAAAATCAATGCCGCATACGCCGTTCTCGGCGATGAAGCAAAGCGCGCCGACTATGACCGCTTCGGCACAGCGGCACAGCAGCCTTATCAGCAGACGTACAGACAATCAGCTGAAAACCCGTTCGGTTCTGGTGCAGACCCGTTTGAAGAAATGTTCAGACGCGCATGGCAAGAACAGAACGAACATGATGCAAGCCGCAGAAGCTATACATACACATATTACGGAAACAACCGCCCGAAGCGTAACGCAAACAAACCGACCAAGCGCGAAGCACTGTCGCTGCTTTTGAGGAATGTTCTTACAACCATTCTGGGTTTATTCCTTTGTGCAAACTTTATGTTCTCTATATTTGGAATAATTATGCTTATCAGTGGAATTTCTGGAATTGTCCGTGCCATGCAGTATCTTCTCACCGCAGGCAACGAAAACAATGGAAACTAAGGCTTAGCGTTCGCGGAAAATAATTCTACCGCGGTTTAAGTCATAAGGAGAGAGAGCAACACGGATACTGTCACCTGGAACAATACGGATGTAATGCTTACGCATTTTTCCTGAAAGATAGGCAAGAATTTCGTGTCCATTCTGCAATTCAACTTTAAACATTGTGTTTGGCAGAGCTTCTTTTACAATGCCTTCAACTTCAATAGCTTCTTCTTTAGCCACAAGTCCTCCAAAAGTTTTGAAAAAACGTGAAAAAATATCAAAAAGTGCAAATAAAAAAATTGCTTTTTTAGCACTTCACTCTTATAATTCTATGAATAAATGAATAACTTTGTCAACATGGGAGAGTTTAACATGGAACAAGATTTCAATTCAAAAATGAAAGAAGCTTTAATAGCTATGAAGCGGGAGATTCTCGGAACGCTCGCAACCAATAATGATGATTTTAGAAAGATAGTTGATGATATGGAATCAAAAGATGTTGTCGACATTGCCTCTGATGCCATCGACAGCAAAATGCTTGAAACATTCGGCAGCAAAGACATGAACCGTCTGAAACTCATCGACTCTGCGCTTATGCGCATTGAGCAGGGCAAGTATGGCCTGTGCCTTAAATGCGGCAAGAAAATTCCGCAGGAAAGGCTTGAAGCAATTCCTTACGCGTTCCTCTGCATCAACTGCAAGAGCGACGACGAGCGCAAGAACCGCTAATCTGCGAATCAGGTTAAAGTTTCTGCAAAAAAATGCACCGCCTTATGGGCAAAATCCACAACGGCGGTGCTTTTCCTATCAGACGCGCACAAACTGCAAGCTGCAATATTCGGGCATCTTGCGTTAAAGTTTTGCAGCGTCAGTTTCAGCTGTTCTCTTCCATCCAGTCTTCCGCAAGCTTGCTGAATTCATCAAAGTAAATGCCGCACTCTTCAAGGCAAATCTGGCATGTCTGCGTATTTTCTGCCCTTGCAATAAGTTCCATCTGCTTTGCAGTGTCAGAAAGCTTGTTTATAGAGAGAGAGCCTGCGCTTCCTTTTAAGATATGCGCATATTGCTGCACGCAAAGAAAATTGCTGTTCTGAATTGCTTCAGTAATCTTTTCAAAAATGCTTACGGTCTGGCTCAAAAACTCTGTAATCATCTGCTTTGCAAGCTCTTTGTTGTTGCGCGTCGTAACAAGCATTTCGCCTATATCCCACGCAACCGGGTTATAAGCCGTGCTGCTGATGGATATGCCCGCATTCGGTTTGCCCGCACCAGAAGCCTTGTTTTTCTCTTCGTCAAGCTTTTTAATCCATTTCTGAAGCAGCTCATACACAGTCTGCTTTTTGAACGGCTTTATCAGCACATCGTTCATGCCGGCCTTGTAATATTCGTTAAAGTCTGCTTCGTCTGTGTTTGCCGTGCAAGCAATTATAGGCGTGGCAATCTTTTCAGCCCTGATTTTCTGCGTAGCTTCAACGCCGCTCATAACCGGCATCTGAATATCCATGAAAATCAAATCTGCATCAGGGTTTGAGGCTGCAGCCTTATAAGCTTCTTCGCCGTTGTTGGCGCAGACGGTTTCTGCACCGAACTGCTGAAAGAAGCGGCTTATAAGCTTCTGGTTTACAGGGTGGTCTTCTGCAATTACAATCTTGCGCCCTTTAGCAATAACTTCGTATTCAGACGAAGCTTCAGTCTTTTTCTCTGAATTTGCACTGGCGGCCGTTTCTGCGGCCGGCTTTGGAACAGGCGCGGCTTCTTTTTGCGGCGCTGAAACAGGCGTGTCATCATCAACAGCTTCAAGCTCAAGCGTTTCTTCTGCATTTGCAATAAGCAGGTTGATAAGCTGCTTTTTCTTGATGGGCTTGTACAAATAGCCGTTAAACCATTTCAGGCGCTTCATTTTAGCATCGCGCCCCATCTGCCCTTCAGGAATGAGCAGATAAAGCTTTGAGCTGTTTATCTTTGAGTTGTTGTTTATTTCTGATGAGAGCCGCCAGCCGTCCATTACAGGCATAACCATGTCGATGAAAACCTGGCTGTATGGCTTATTGCTGTCTGCGGCTCCGCATAGCATCTTGAGCGCATCGTCGCCAGAAAGCGTAAAATCAACGTCTTTGAAGCCGAGCTGTCTGAGCTTTTTCTGAAAACTTTCAGCCGCACTTATGCGGTCGTCAACAATAAGGATTTTCTCATTCTTTATTACAGAAGCGTCAAGCTCAGGTGCTTCTTCTGCCTTATCTTCGGGCAGTGAATAAGGCAGACTGAAATAAAAGATAGAGCCGCCTTCCGGGTTGTCTTTCATTCCAATATTGCCGCCCATGCGCTCTACAAACTGCTTTGAAATTGAAAGTCCCAAACCTGTGCCGCCGTATTTTCTTGTAGTTGAAGCATCAGTCTGATAAAAGTCAGAGAACAGCTTTTTTTTGCCTTCTTCTGAAATGCCTATGCCGGTATCTTTTACAAAAAAGCTGATTGTCTTTGATTCGGGGTTGGCAAACGCGCTTATTTCGATATAGCCCTGCTGTGTAAATTTGACGGCATTTTTAAGAAGATTGGTCAAAACCTGTCTTATGCGCATCGGGTCACCGATAATCTGCGTCGGCAGCATAAAATCTATGTCAGAGATAATCTCAATATTTTTGTTGTGCGCTTCAATTGCAAGCAGGTCAATTGTCTGCTCAACTAAAACAAGCGGATTATACGGAATAAACTCAAATTTGAACTGACCGGCTTCGAGCTTGGAAAAATCGAGGAAGTCATTGACCAAAGAAAGCAGGGCTTCTGCACTGAAATGAACCTGCTGAATATACTCCAGCTGCTCCGGATCCAGTGCGGTTTCTTTCAGCATATCGATTGTTGCAAGAATCGTCTGAATCGGCGTGCGGAATTCATGCGTAATATTTGCAAGAAACAGATTGCGGTTTGTATCTTTTGAGTTTTGATCAGGCATTTCGTGTTAAACCAAGCAGCTCCTGTGCTTTCTGAACAACAGCTTCAGGCTTTAACGGCTTAATAAGGTAGCTCTTTGCACCCAAACTCAAAGCCTGAATAACAGATTCACGGTTACTCATACTTGAATAAACAATTACAACCGGCGGATATTCCAAATCTCTTAATGCCGTCAGAATATCAAAGCCGTTTAAGCCAGGCATCAGAATATCAAGAACCACAACATCATAAGACTTAGATTTTATTATGCTAAGGAAATCTGCTCCGTTCTCAAATAATTCTGAGCGTGCATTGATAACAGAAAATGCTTTCTGCAGAACAGCCCTTGTAATTGAATCATCATCAATAATTGCAACTTTGATATACATATCAACACCGGCATCTGCTGCTGATTCGCTGCCCTGGCTGACGTCAGACCTGAAACGCATCTGAACAGAACCTTCGTCATTTTCGTCAGTTGCTGTAAGCAAATGCATGTTCGTAAGTTCAGCCATATCATAAATGTCCTGAGACTTTGGAATAACTTCGCGGATAAATGACGAAACGTCTGTTGAGGTTTCAATTCCTGCAAATTCAGGATGACCGGCAATGAGCTGCTTTGTATATTTATCAAAAGTCAGCACTTTAACATTCTTATCTCTGATGCGCATGTCTGCAAGTATGCTGCCTAAAAGCAGCTCAAGGTTCATGCCGTCAACAAATGAAAGAGTCAAAGCAGTCATCATAAGAACAATTTTCGGAGCTGTTATATTATTTGCAGTTATCAGCTCTGAAATTCTATATCTCAACAGAGTGATTTTTTCTCTGTTCAGTCCCTGAGAAATTTCAATAAAGATAATATTGTTGTTGACGTGTGTTTCAAGAATACAAGGTGTTGTATCAATTGGAATAGCTGTTTGAAGCAGCTGACCTATTGTCTCGAAAAAAACATCAATTTTTATAGGCTTGTTAAAATATTTTATGATTCTGTATGGTGCAAGCTGGGCAATCTGACCATGCTCAAGCACCGGCCCTGAAAGAAGCACAGGAATTCTTGCAGTATTCGGATTACTGGCTTTGCGCTGAAGAAAATCGAGCAGCTCTTCAAACGGGAAAGTGGCATCAAGAATAAGCAAGTCAGGCAAAATGGTATGCATTTTTTTTGCACCATCATAATGATTCAATGCGGTTTCAACTATAATTTTGTCTGTAACGAGCTTGTCCTTTACGTAATCTCTGAATAAAGGTGTCTCATCAATAATAAGTACTTGCTTCATAGCCATATGATACTCCGAATTTTTCCAAGACACAAGTTTTTTGAATTTTTATCAAAATTTTCATTACATTATCGGCAAAATTCGGGATTTTACATACTTAAACGAATGAAATGGCATCTCTAAAAGAAAAGCCCGCGGAGCAGTTTTTCCGCAGGCTCTTTGCATCATTAAAACAGAAATCTTATCTTGTTTTTTCAGCTTCGTTATGCAGATCTTCAAGAATTTCCATAATCTTGTCAACGACAGGCTGTTTTTTGTCCTCAAGGTCTTCAGGCAGTTTTTCTTGAACGGCTTTTCTGAACGACTTGCAGTCAAGCATTTTTCCGGCTGTATAAATCATCTTGTCGTGCCAGACTTCGTCTTTTATCATGTCTGAAGGATTTTCGTCAGAAATGCGCAGACAGTTTCCGTTGATTGCAACAGGAAGCATGACGTCTGAAAGGCGGATGTAAGAATCAATTTCCCTTACGCCGCGCTTTGTTTCAGGCTTGTTTTTGCGGAATCTTGTTCCGGCAGGAAAAACAAGCAGAATTTTGCCCTGCTTGCGTACATTGTCGAGTGCACGCATTGAAGCCATATTGATTTTACGGCTTCTCTGCTCTTCTCTTGCTCTTTCTTCCGGATCAGAAATAGAGGCAAGACTGCGGCTAGGATAAATGACAACGCGCGCGTAAGCCGAAGCCCATGCGCTTATCATCGGGTTCTCTTCGCTGAGTTTCATTCCTGCAATTGCGACAACTCTTTCTGCAATTTCCTTCAGTTCAGGAACGCCTGATTTTCTCATCAGATAGCTGAAACCCGGCAAGTCAAAGTTGCTGTAATGTTCCATCAAAATAATGCCGCGTTTGCCGGAATTGACTGCCGCCAGAAATTCCTTGGCATTTTCCGCACCGGCAATGCAAGAACCCGGTTTCAGGGTGTCTATCAGCATATCGTCTAAGATTTTTAAAATAACTGGATTTGCTTCCTGTAAAACATTCGTGTCATCAACAACTCTTGCTGAATGATTAAGCTTTTTCAATTCATCAAAGAGATATGCATAACATTTATCTATCGGTGTACCGTCCTGAAAATCCATAAATCCTCCACGAAACACAGCGAATGTGTTCCCATGCTCTAAAGCATTTTCAATTATTAGACGTGTTCGGAAACTGGTTTGAAGCTACGCTATCAATACAGTTTTCTTAACAGGTTAATTCAGCTTAGCGCTTATACTGATTAAGTGTCAACGTCTTTGTTTTACAAAAAACGCAAATTTGTCAGACATTTCAAATTTTTAATTTTGAAAAAACTTCACCGATAGGTTCATTTATGATTAAATCTGCGTTTGAGTCGTAAGACGTGCTCGATTTGTTTATGAGAACGAGGTATTTGCCGTGAAAATAGCGTACAAGACCCGCTGCAGGATAAACGACAAGCGAAGTTCCGCCAATAATCAGGCAGTCTGCACTGGAAATTGCCGATACAGCGCCTTCAATTACGGCATTGTCGAGCCCTTCCTCGTAAAGCACAACATCCGGCTTTATTACACCGTGGCATGAGCCCTGGTTGCAGTGCGGAACAGCGCCATTGTAGTCTTTCATGTATTCTGCGCTGTAAAACGCACCGCATATTTTGCAGTAATTGCGCAAAACGCTGCCATGAAGCTCAAAAACGGTCTTACTTCCGGCTTTTTGATGAAGTCCGTCTATGTTCTGCGTTACAACAGCCTTGAGCTTGCCCTTCTCTTCGAGTTTTGCAAGAGCTTTGTGTGCTGCATTTGGTTTTGCGTCAAGGCAGAGCATTTTTTCGCGGTAAAATCTGTAGAATTCTTCGGTTTTTGTTTCAAAAAAAGAGTGCGACAAAATTGTTTCAGGAGGATACGCCCACTGCTGATGGTAAAGCCCGGATGTGCTTCTGAAATCGGGGATTCCGCTTTCGGTAGATACACCCGCGCCGCCAAAAAAAACGATGGAAGAGCTTTCGTCAATGATTTTCTGCAACTGTTCGATTTTACTTTGATTGTTCTGTTTGTCCTGCATTTTCAATTCCTCCGTTAATCCAAATTTCCTACAGCGGTAATCAGCAGACACAACTCGCCATTGTACTCTACTACGCCGTACGAGAGCAGACATTTTTTCTTCTTCTTTATATGAGGAACAAGCTGCTCCTGCACAAAAGCTGTGTAAGTCCGTCTGCCGTATTCAACCTGAACTTTTTTGACGAACAGCCTGGCGAGATGACTCTGATTATAACAGTCCATGTAAGCTGCAATCATGTTTTTTTCTTTATCTGAAATGTTTTTCAAGCCTGAAGTGAATTCTACAAAACTTCTGCCGCGGCTGAAAGTTGCGCTGAATTTATATACAGCTTTTTCTGAAACAATCTCGTGGGTTTCATCTTCGGCAAGGTATTTTTCAAGAACATCAAGCGCATAAAACGGATAAACATCGGTAAAAGCGCCGGTCTGCTCTGTGCGGCTCAGCTCGCCTTTTACATACTGTTTTCTGATGATTGAACCGTTTTCACCGACATATTCTATAAGATAGTCAAAACCCTGCTCTGCGCGCTGTTTTGCAGTAAGCGTCAGCTTGTAAGAAAGCACAAGTCCGCCTTCAAGCCGTTCTTCCTGAGCGGCAAAACCTTTGAGCAGCTGCTGGCTTTCGTTAAATTTGTGGATTACGCGGCAAGCGTTTCCGGCGGCATCAAAATAATAGACCGAAGACTCAAGCTTTGAAAAATACTGGTCGCCTTTCTCATAGACAAACTGAACTGTTTTGCCGCCATATTCGTTTTTCTTTACAAGCACTGTTTCTTCTTGAGCAAAAAGCAGAGAAACAGACACAAGCGATATAATTATACATTCAGCAAGTATTTTCCTTGTTTTTTTAGGGAAACACCTGAAAAAATGAGAAACTATTCTTATGTCTGGCAAACAGTGCAGGAACCTCACCTTATCCCTTATACAATGGGAAAAAACTGAAAAAATCCCCATTTTCTATAATTATATGCATATTCAGCGGCTTCTTCAATTAAAAAAACCGTTATTTATGCAAATATAACAAAGGAACAGAGGAGAAAGTTAATGCGGAAAAATTGTTTTTGTGTAAAAACTGGTCTGCTGTTATTCAAGCAGACCTGCATCTTTCAGATCTTGAACAATTTGTGCCGTGAACTTTTTTGCGCCTTTATTGTTGAGGTGAGTCGAATCAAAAAACAAAGAATAGTCTGATGAATATTCGCTTACCTGAGAATAATCTAAATAGATAAGCCCCGGATATTTTTCTTTCAAAACATCTGTAAAGCGATAAAATTTGCCGAAAAAATCAGCTTCTTCATGCAAATCATTCAATTTATCAGTCTGAGGCGTGCTCACCAGAACCGGAATTATGCTGTGCTCATGGCACAAATCTATGATTTTTGAAACAGCAGCAATATTATACTGAAAGCCTTCCTCTCCTTTTTCTGCGCCATTATCTTTTGTAAAGATTTCATACATCACTTTAGCATCAGTAGTAACAGACTGTTCCGTAACTATTGTCTGTTCATGCGCTGCAAGCACTGAATTTGATTCGTTTATCAAGATTTTCTTCCAAGGTTCTTTTGTAGAAAAAAACGGGAAAACCTTGAATAAGAAAAATCCTTTTATATTCCAGTCAGGAAAATTTTTCTTTTCAAGAATTTTATAATACTTATACAAAGGTTCCTCATCGATTCTGGTTATATCAAAATAAGAAATCGGGATAAGCATTACCGCATTTTCTGAAAAATAATCAGCATATTGCTTTATTATTTGGTAATTATACTTATGATGCTGCCAGCAGACAGCCATATTAAAAGCCGTATATTCTGGGAAATCACTGTAATCAAAAGCGTAGACGCCATGCGAAGAGCCTACGTTTGCAAGCTGAATATTTTGCGGAACATGCCGTAAGCCATCAGCTTTAATCCGTCCGTAACCCTGTCATAATCGAAAGTGTGGTCAACCTTGAACTGTGGAAGAAGGTTTTCCGTTCTTTCAATAGGGCCTGCAACAAGCTGCGGAAAGAACGTGACGAAAAGCGCATAAGTTATAAAATTGTGCTCGGCTTTTACAGTTCCGCGGTAAACGTCAATAGAATAGCCAAGTGCCTGAAAAGTATAGAAGCTTATTCCGACAGGCAGCAGAACAGAAAAAGCCGGAAGTTTTGCCTCTGCACCGATTTTTGAGCATACAAACTGAACTGAATCTGAAAAGAAATTGTAGTACTTGAAGAAAAACAAAATGAGCAAGTTTATTGCAAACGAAGCTGCAAGTATGAGCCGCTTTTTGATTGCAGCTCCGGCCTCAGCTTCTGCGACTTTTTCCATCAAAAGACCGCTCGTCCACGTAACTGCAACCGAAGTCAAAATCAAAAGCAGATAAGCCGGGTTCCAGCAAGCATAAAAGAAAAGGCTCGCGGCAAGCAGCAGAATGCGGCTGTAAAGGTTGTTCCTGATTTTGTGCGTGCAGACAAAATAAAGCACCGCCACAATCGGAAAGAAGATGAAAAACTGAACACTGTTAAAAAGCATAATTTCAAGCTACTTTATTTATCATTTTTTTTTCTACTCTATATTAAAATCCTCATCTTATGAAATTGAAAAAGATTCTATTTTTTGTTATTTTTTCGTTATGCAAAGATACTTTTCGCGTTTATTTTTTAAAATTTTTCCTTTTTTAAAAACAAAAATAGAGCCTATTTCAATAGACGAAGCTGAAGGACTTATAAAACAAAAAGTTGCCGGTACAGAAATCTTTTCATTGCAAAAAGCAACCGATGTCTACGGAAATTTCCATGAAGATTTTAACCAAGATTCGTATACAGCTGTTATTCCTGAGTTATTTATATATAAGCTTCCAAAAGGGATAGTCAAAAACGGACTCGAAGAAATATTTACAAAAGAAAAAAAAGTAATCAAAGAGATTACAGCTCAAGATATAAATCCGCAAATAGGGCAATTTCTCCCATGTAATCCAATAAAACGAATTCATGGCTCTGTAGCCTATTTCAATTTGTCTTCGCTTGAAAATATTTACGGACATTATTGGTGTGAATATATCGGACAGATTTATCTTTTATGGAAATCTGGAATAAAACCTGATTTTTATGTTTTTACGCAGCAGCTTCCATTTCAAAAGCAATTTCTTCCAGTTTTATGTAATGTTTTCAATATTCCAAAAGAGAAAATTTTATCTTTTCCTACAGGAACTATCATTAAAACGGATGTTTTGATTTTTACATCTCTTTTGAATTCTAAAAAACCAATAACATGTGGTGGCAGAACTGACTGGAATAAAATTTACATGCCGCACTTTATGAAAGATATTTACAAGATGCTGGCAGATTCCATACCTGAAAACACCTCGTTTGGCGAAAGGCTTTACGTTTCAAGAGAAAAGATGTCTGTAAGAACAACTGACAACGAAAAAGATGTTCAATCTCTTTTAGCTTCTTACGGTTTTAAAACTATTCATCCAGAGGATTTTTCTATACCTGAAATTATTTCGATATTCAAAGCAGCAAAATATTTAATAGCCACAAATGGTTCTGGTATAGCACCTTTTTTCCTTACTCAAAAGAAGGAGGCAAAACTCCTCGTTTTGTATCCTGAATTTTTCCCAGATACGCATTTCAAGATTCTTTCACAAATATGTGGTATAGACTTTAACTATTTAAGATGCAAATCTGTGCCATTTTGTGAAAAACATCCGCGTGAAGACGATTTGACTGTAGATTTAGAGGGCTTAAAGCTTTTTCTTGAAAAACTGAACTGAACCATGACAGCTTGCGGAAAAATAACGTAATATGCTATTTTCTCTGCATGGAATTTATTTTAAGTTGTTCGTCTTGCATTGTGCGGCAGGTTGCGCAAGTGACTTCGCTTTTGAATATAGAAAAATCAAAATCTCAGGGAATCTTGCGCAAGGTGCTTGCGCAGCTTGCAGAAGCTGATTACACAAAATGCACGCCGGAACTTATCGGCGAAACTTGGGATTTGCTCGAAAGCGAAATCGGATTCCGCGATGTTTATGAACAGCTGAAATTGCGCTATGACAATGCGGTTTTGGCGCAAAAAGACAAGATTCTTTCTATTATAAATAGCCAGACTGATGAAGAGGCGCGCTTCAGCAAGGCGCTGTTCTTTGCGATTTACGGCAACCTCATAGACCTTGCGGCGGCAGATTCGTTTGATGAAGAAGCTTTCTGGAGCAACGCCGAAAAGGCTTCGCACATTCCGTTTTCAATTGACGACAGAAAAGCACTGTTTGACCAGCTGAAAAACGCAAAAACTTTGCTTTACATCGGCGACAATTCAGGCGAGATTGCGCTGGACAAAATCTTTATTCAGGTGATAAAGCAGCAGTTCGCCGGAATTTCATGCACTTATGCTGTGCGCGGTCACGCCGTGCTCAACGATGTTACGATGCTCGATGCAGAAGCCGTGAACATGAAAGAAGCAGCCGAAATAATCTCGAACGGGAGCAAAGCCGCCGGAACGGTGCTTGCCACAGTTTCAGCTGAATTCCTTGAGCTTTACAACAGCGCCGACGTTATAATCGCAAAAGGTCAGGGCAATTTTGAGAGCCTGCACCCATGCGACAACCCGAATCTGTTCTATCTGCTTATGGCAAAATGCCCCGCCATCGCCGCAATCTTCAACGTAAAGCCGATGACGCTAATCTGCAAGAAGAACAAAAGTCAAGCGGCAGCCTATGCAACATAAAAACCGACAGCTTGTGTACACGACTTCCAACTGTAGATAATCGGGGGTTATTAGGGCTTCTTTTCGCAACAGCTTAATCTACAATTAAAGTCCAATCGGCGAAAAGCGCCGGTTTTTGTTGACACAAAAACCGGCAGCTTATGTACTCAACTCATCTTCGTAGATAATCCGGGTTCTTAGGGCAGAGCCCTAATCGGTGCCGGAAAAGGATAGGGTTGAAGGGGAAGGAAAAACCGTGCTTCCGAATTAAGGGTTTTGCCTTCCCCTTCCTTATTGTAATTTTGCCTGTTTTTCCGTATTATTTGTTTCTGCATTCATTTGCTTATGGAGAAACAATGGAATTTACACAAGAATCAGTCGACGCACTCACAGTAAACGAAGTCGACATTATGAAAAAAATTGCCGGCGAGCTGAACATTCAGCTGCAGCAGGTCAGTGCTGTTATCAGCCTTTTTGAAGAAGACTGCACGGTGGCGTTTATCAGCCGCTACCGCAAGGATAAGACCGGCAACCTTGACGAAGTTCAGGTTCTGAACATCGACCACTCTTATAAATCATATAAAAACCTTGAAGAGCGCCGCATTGAAATTGTCAAAGGCGTTTTTGCACAGGGCAAGCTTACAGATTCTCTGTACGAAGCGATTATGGCAGCCACAACGCTAGCCGCGCTTGAAGACCTCTGGGCACCGTTCAAGAAAAAGAAGAAGACACGCGGAATGGTTGCAGCCGAAAAAGGTCTTGAGCCGCTTGCAGATGCCATGCTTGAAATGGACGATGCCGCAATCGAAAAAGAAGCTGAAAAATACATCAAGACTGACAATGAAGACCCGGCCTTGAACGTGGAAACAGCCGCAGACGCGCTTGCCGGTGCACAAGACATCATCGCAGAGCGCGTAAGCCAGGAAGCCAAAAACCGCGAAGCCGTGCACAACCTCTACATGAAGAGCGGCAACATTGTGACGAAGGGCATTGTGCCGGAAGGTCAGACCGAGGAGCAGGCGCAGAAAGTTTCAACTTACCAGATGTACTGGGATTACAAAGAGCCGCTCAATCAGGTTAAGCCGCACCGCATTCTTGCGATAAACCGCGCCGAACGCGAAGGTGCGCTTGAAGTTACAATCGATGTTGATGTTGATGAAGCAGTCGTAATGCTGCAAGGCCATCAGAAAATCAACAACCACTACCATAAAGACGCAATCGAAGACGGCGTTGTGCGCCTGCTTTCGCCGTCTGTTGTGCGCGAAATCAGAAGCGACGAAACTGACGAAGCCGACAACCACGGCATCGGCGTTTTCAGCGAGAACCTCAAGAATTTACTGATGACGCAGCCGATTAAGGGCAGCCGCGTTCTCGGCATTGACCCGGGCTACCGCAACGGCACAAAATGCGCCGCTTTGGACGAAACCGGCAAATATCTCGGCTTTTTCAAGATTTTTCAGGAACAGAACCCGAAAGAAGCTTACGATTTAATAAACGATGCAATCGACAAATATGACATTCAGGTGCTTGCCGTGGGCAATGGTACTGGCAGCCAGGAAGTTCAGGCTATTGTCAGCAAGGTTATAAGCGAAAATTATGCGAACAGCGACGTTGAGTACACCGTCGTAGACGAATCTGGCGCTTCAGTTTATTCTGCAAGCCCAGTCGGCACAGAAGAATTCCCAGACCTTGACGTTATGGTCCGCGGCGCAATCAGCATGGGCCGCCGCCTGCAAGACCCGCTCGCAGAGCTTTGCAAGATTGACCCAAAAGCAATCGGCGTCGGTCTTTATCAGCATGACGTAAACCAGAAAAAGCTCGCCGAACAGCTTGACGAGGTTGTAAGTTCAGTTGTAAACAACGTCGGCGTAAACCTGAACACAGCAAGCTACATGCTCTTGAAATATGTTTCGGGCATCAACTCAAGCACGGCTAAAAAAATTGTAGCCTACCGCGATGCAAACGGAAAAATCAAAAGCCGCGAAGATTTGAAGAAAGTTCCGGGTCTTGGTCCGAAAGCTTTTGAGCAGTGTGCAGGCTTTTTGAAAATTGCAGAAAGCGCAGACCCGCTAGACAACACTTGGGTTCACCCCGAAAATTACGACGTTGCGCGCGAAGTTTATAAATCTGTAAAAGCCGGTGACAAAATCAGCACAGAAACACGCAAGTCTCTTTGCGAAAAATACAAGCTCGGCGAAACTACGCTCAACGACATCATCGAAGAATTGCAGAAACCGAACCGCGACCCGCGCGAAGACTACCCTGCACCAATCATGCAGAAAGGCGTACTCAAGTTTGAAGACTTGAAAGAAGGCATGAAAGTTACCGGCAAAATCAAGAATGTAGTCGATTTCGGCGCGTTTGTTGACATCGGGCTTCACGAAACAGGCTTGATTCACATTTCTGAGCTTAGCGACTCTTATGTTTCAGACCCGATGGACGTTCTGAAAGTTGGTGACGTAAAAGAATTCAGAATTATCGGGCTTGATACAGACAGACGGCGCATCAGCCTTTCTCTTAAAAGCGAATCTTCTGCGAGAAGCGGCGCACCGAAACAGGGCGGCTCTGCTGAAGGCGGCAAGAAGCGCGTTGTTGTGCGCAAGGCCGGCGACAAACTGAAAGACGGCTACAAAAAGTCAGACCGTCCGCAGCGCAGCTATTCCGGCTCTGACGACGGTATGACCTACAATCCGTTTGCCGCTCTCTTAAAGAAATAGCGCAAATTTCAGTCTGGCAGTTTCCGCTGCCAGATTTTTTTTGCCGGAATGCACAATCTGATATATTGAGGGCTAATGTCATTCCGAACTTGTTTCGGAATCTCTATGATATATACAGCGCAGATGCTGAACCAAGTTCAGCATGACACCAAATAATTGTCATTCTGGCTTGGTTCAATAACCATAAAAGGAGCAGAACATGAAAGACCCAAGAATTGACACGCTCGCAGAAAATATTGTGCGACATTCAATAAAAGTGCAGAAAGGCGACCGTGTGCTCATTCAGAATAACAACGTGACACCTGATTTTATCAAAGCGCTCGTACGCGCAACTTATAAGGTCGGCGGCCTGCCTTTTGTTTCGCTTAAAGACATTTCCGTAGAACGCGAGCTTATGCTCGGCGCAACAGAAGAACAGCTCAAAATCCGCGCGGAAATTGAGCTTGCCGAGATGAAGCAGATGAACTGCTTTGTGGGCTTTAGAGCGATGCAGAACTTATATGCGCAGTCTGACGTGCCGGCTGAAAAAGCTGCCATGTACCAGAAACTTTATTACGAGCCGGTGCACATGCAGCAGCGCCTGAACCACACACGCTGGGTTGTAATGCGCTGGCCGACCGCCGCAATGGCGCAGCTTTCAGGCATGAGCCTTGAAGCGTTTGAAGATTTTTATTTTGACGTTTGCTGCCTTGATTACGCCAAAATGTCAAAAGCCATGGATCCGCTCGTTGAGCTAATGGAAAAAACTGACCGCGTGCGGATTGTTTCGCCGGCAACTGAAACATGCGCCGGAACAGACTTGAGCTTTTCGATTAAAGGCCTGCCCGCTATCAAATGCGACGGCGCATGCAACATTCCTGACGGCGAAGTTTACACCGCGCCTGTCAAAGATTCAGTAAACGGCAGAATCTCGTACAACACACCGAGCCTTGAGGGCGGCTTTTTGTATGAAAACATCAGCTTTGAGTTTAAAGACGGAAAAATCATAAAAGCCACCGCCAACAACACCGAGCGTATAAACAAGGTGCTTGATACAGACAGCGGCGCGCGCTTTGTGGGCGAATTCGCTTTGGGCGTAAATCCCTACATTTTGTCGCCGATGAAAGAGACGCTGTTTGACGAAAAAATTTCAGGCTCAATCCATTTTACGCCCGGCAACAGCTACGATGACTGCAACAACGGAAACAAGAGCGCCGTCCACTGGGATTTGGTACTGATTCAGCGGCCGGAATACGGTGGCGGAGAAATCTGGTTTGACGACGTGCTTATCAGAAAAGACGGCCGCTTTGTGCTGCCCCAGCTTGAAGGCCTCAACCCCGAAAACCTGAAATAGCCGAAGATTCGGCGGAGATTTCAAGTGTGACTTTAAATCTCTGCCGTTTTGCAGATTCGGAAACTTTCAGATTTTCTGAAAGGTCAAATGTCTTTGAAGCTTTTTCTGAACGGCTTGAGCGGTACACTTCCGTTTTTAGAGAAAAGCGTTACTTCTGGCGGACAATCGACAAAAAGATAGCGCAGCTCAAGAAGCTCTGCCCCTGCTTCAAGCGCGGCTTTCAAATCAACTTCGATTTTGTTGCCGCCTAAAAGTTTTGCCTTTAGCGGTACAATCTTACTTTCGCCGCCCTGCTTTATAAGCGCGGTAAAGCCTGAAATTTGTGGATTGCGGCAGACGAGCTCATCTTTTCCGCAGTCAATCTCAATGATAACGGCATCGCCTTTTAAGCTGAAACTTTTCGCTTTTGGTGCGACCGGCGCTTCTGCATCGCCATAGCCCAACCGCAAAGCCTGCTCTGCGCAGCGTCTGCCCACAGTTGCCTTGTCTTCGGGGTGAAGCTCGTTCCATTCGCCACAGTCAATAAGCGTAGCGACGGCCGCATTTCCAAGCTTCGCGGCCGCATCATGCTGCT
>JAEEGH010009669.1_pt1 | contig 22419 bp, 19 predicted proteins | sample 9134181 | NCBI WGS metagenome assembly JAEEGH01 (sample SAMN16246544, study PRJNA631951) | gut metagenome | biome: gut microbiome; feature: rumen; material: DP-attached | host: Bos | place: Iran: Karaj | collected 2018-10
TTCTGGGCCCACATCGTCGTACAGAACAACATCGTCAACAACAAAATACTAAACTGTTTCATCTTGCTGATTTTGATTCAACACTATTATCGAGGTGCAAAATTAATTAATATTAATTAAACAAGATTTATAAATTGTATCATATTGTTTATGCACGCTATCTCATGCGACAAAATGTTACAAATGATAAAATGATTGTTATAATTAAAAAAATTTTGCCCTTAAACCATATTCTTTAGCGGTTACTGAAATTCCACTTGGAGTTATCACTATTAAAGTCGTAGACAGCGAGTGTCGGGGTAGAGTCGCCAGCGGAATAGAGGCAGTACTTAGTGTTCGTACCCTCAATACCAGGGACGGCCTTCGGCATGATACGGTAGGTGCCGTCGGTGAGCTGCTCGATGCGCCAGAGCTGTTCGTCAGCACCAGTATAGGCTGGAACGGTGGTCACCTCGCATCCTGCGGTAGCGGCGAGTGCACGGTCAGTACCCTCGATGGTAATCTTAAAGTAAGGATTGCTCAGGTAGCCTCCTGCCTCGTCAACGGGCGTGATAGTCCAGCGCTGGTGAGGACGGTACATATAGTCGCCGATACGGGCGGGAATGTCACCCTCGGGCCAAGTGGCCATGACCTCATCCAGTGTCTGATTGGCAATAGGCTTGGCAGGCTCCTGCATCTGATTGCGGTTGAACCATCCCTGACGCTGCTGCTGCATGCGGACGAAGTCTACGGTGAGCTCAAGGGCATAACCGCGACGCTCAGACAAGATAGCGAAGTTGCCGCCCTTGAAGTTATCGCCGGCCACGGGCCAGCCGTTCTTCCATACCAAAGGACGGACAGCGAGCGTAGAACGGCCGCTGAGTTCGAAGTCTGCCTCCCAATGGAACGACATCACCTCGACACCCTCGTCGACGATGAAACGCCCGAAGTGTCCTGCCCCACAAGCGCGTTTCTCGGCTGCGATGACCATCTTACCGCCACCATGGAACATATCACGGCCCACGTTATCGATGTACGGACCTTCGACGCTCTTGGAGCGGCCTACCACGATATTATAGGTGGAGTTGACACCGTCGCAGCAGGTGCCGTGGGTGCCAAGCAGATAGTACCAACCGTCGCGATACATGAGGTCGGAGGCCTCACAGTCGATGGCGATGTCCTTCTCTTTATTGCCAGCCTTGCGGAAACCCGTCTTGGGATCGAGCTCGATGAGGCGGATGGTGCCGAAATAAGTGCCGTAGCTCACCCACAGACGACCTGTGGTGGGATCCAACAGCAGACCTGGGTCGATGGCATCCTGATCCTCCATACCGTCGGAGAAGCACACCTCTGTAGCCTCAGACCACTTGAAGTCAGGCGACTTGGGGTCGAGCGTCTTGTTCCACATGGTGAGGATGCGGCCTGCGTGACCGCCGCCAAGGCCACCACCAGTGGCACCGTAGATGCAGAGATAACGGTCGCCGATCTTCAATACGTCGGGGGCTGCGCCACCACCAGGACGGTCTGCGCCAGAGTTCCAGCTCCAGCCGTCTTCAGAGATCAGGCCTCCGCCGCCAGTGCCGAAGGTGTAATACTTACCGTCGCACTCGGCCAGTGTCGAGGGGTCATGGATATAGGGTGCGCCAATCTGCGCATTAGCAGACGGAACACAAAGACACAAAGACACAAAGGTCAAAATAATATTTTTTTTCATATCAGTTTTCTTTTTATGGAAACAAATTTGCATAATGTGAATAATTTTGTTCACGAATTAAAATAATATTATTCGTATTCGTGGGTAAAATTATTCTTATTATTCATATTCGTTTCATATATTATTATTTCTTTTCTGAATTTGTTGTAACCTTGAAGTTCTTAACGGGATTTCCTTTCTCGTCGAGGAAGCGGACACAGAAGTCACTCATGCCGGGGCCGTTGATGATGGCACCGCGGAGGATGTTACGGCCCTTCTTGAGGGTGAGGCGCGACGACATGGCATCGTCCTCCACCATACGGCGGTCGCCGCTGAGCAGCAGAGCCTCCTCGCCGTTGAGCCACCACATAGAGGCGGAATTCGAGCCGACAGCCAGACGGACATTCTCGATATCCTCCTCACAGTCGATGATCGTGACGGTCCAGAAAAGGACACCATAGACCTGCTGACCCCACTTCTCTGCGAAGCGGAAGAGCTTCACGTTATAGTTCTCGCTGTCGAGGGCATGCCAGGTGAGCGTCTGCTTCACCGTCGTAACCTTGGGTTCTGCAGGTGCCTGCTGCCCGAAACTGCGTCCGAAGCCGGGAGCCACCTCCACCTTCTCGTAGACGGCCTTCACTTTCTGGCCGTCCTTCGGCACGATGGTCTGCTGTCCCTTGAAATACTCTTTAGCAAAGTGCTCACGCAGATAGCTGTCCGTGAAGACGGTGTTGCCGCTGTTGGGCTTGTCGAGGGGCTCGAGGATGAGCCAGCGACGGATGAAGCCGTTGTCATCGGGCTGTGCCGAGGCGGTAGTGACAGGTGAGAAGTACTTGGGACGGTTCTTGAACTGTACCCAGTCTATGCTGACGCCAGGATTACCTTCACTGGTGATCACCAGATCGCTGACGCCCTTCGGGACAAATGTCAAGGGAGCGGTCATCGTGAGCCACTGGTTGCTGAAGTCACGACGGAACATGGCGGGAGCACCTGCAGGCGTCTCGGGCTTCACGGTCATATCGATCTTTGCCAGGATCTTTCCATTGGCAGTCTTCTCGCGGACATAGAAAGCGGTATTCTCTGAGGCCCTGGCGCTGATGAGTATATAAGCATCGTCCAGACAGCTGAAGTCGATGTCGTCGTAACGGATCCAACTTCCCTTATTCGAAAGGATGGCCTCGTAACCGCGGAAAGTGTTGACGGTATCGATGAGTTCAGTCATCACATCACTGCTGGCACCAATGTAACGGTCGATCTCTATCTTCTCCGTTGCCTTGTTGATACCTACGCCACGCATAGTGGGTTTCACCTCCTGGATGGTTCCGTCGGGATTGAAGTAGAGTTCCTCGATACAAACGGAACGACGCTTGTCATCACGCGGAGAGAACCAGTTGCGATGGTAGAACAGATACCACTGGCCTTTGTAATTAACGATGCTATGGTGGTTAGTCCAGCAACCATTGTCGTGCTCAGCCATAATCAGGCCCTTGTATTCGTAGGGTCCCATGGGGTTCTTACTCATGGCATAACCGAGAACCTCGGTCTTCTCACGTACATACGGATAGGTCAGGTAATAGTTGCCGTTATACTCGAAGGCGAACGGACCCTCAGCCTGACGGTTAGGCAGGTCTTTGAGACAATTCACGCCGTACATCTCAAACTCGCGCTCGCCAAACTTCACCGTTTCCTTCGGGGTATCGTCGGCAAGTTCCTTCATATTGGGCTTGAGCTTGGCACAACGTCCTGCACCCCAGAAGATGTAGGCGTTGCCGTCGGAGGCCTGGAGCACGCAGGGGTCGATGCCGCTGATGCCCTTGATGTTCTCCGGCTCAGGGACGAACGGTCCCTCGGGACTGTCTGCGATGGCCACGCCGATACCAAAGCCACGGCCGTCCTTAGGAGCAGAGGGGAAATAGAAATAGTACTTCCCGTTACGCTCGATGCAGTCGGGTGCCCACATCGAATAGGAGTCGGGGCGCACCCAGGGCACTTTGTTCTGGGTGACGATCACACCATGGTCTGTCCAGTCGGTGAGATTCTCGGACGAGAACACATGGTAGTCCTCCATACAGAACCAGTCCTGCCGCTGTCCAGCGGGAGGCATGATGTCGTGCGAGGGGTAGAGGTACACCTTATTATTAAATACACGCGCGGTAGGGTCAGCCGAGAACTGGTCGCGGATGACGGGGTTCTGTGCCGACGAAAGGAGCGGCACACCCAAGAGTAATGAAAGTAAAAATCTCTTCATATTCCGGTGAAATTGAGTTATTGTTAGTTTTTGAGTTGCAAAAATAGTTCTTTTTTGTCTATCTGCCAAATATTATCACCTGTCGAAAGCCCGAATGTAACATTTCGTAAAGTTTCTGTTATAAAATGACAAGGCCGCAACAGCCCAACTCTGCAAAAATATTCGTATCTTTGCAGCGAAATATATTATTAAACATTAAAAGTTATGAAAAGACTGCTGATTGTTTTATCATTTATCATTTGTCATTTATCATTCAGCGTAGCACAGACATGCATCAACGCCGACGGCACTGTGACGTTCAGGTATCACAACGACAAAGCCAAGGAGGTGCTGGTAGACGTGCAGTTCGCAGGTCGTCATGCGATGCAGGGTGATGACCAGGGAGGCTGGTCTGTGACCCTCGGCCCTGCTGCGCCCGACATGTATCCCTACTGTTTCATCGTCGACGGTGTGAGTGTGATGGATCCCGAGAATCCGCAGTACTTCCCTAACGAGGGTTTCAAGAACAGCCTCTTGGAGATCCCTGCCCAGGAAGGTAGTCTGGCGCACGACATCAAGAACGTGCCCCACGGACAGATAGACTATATCCACTATTACTCCAAGAGCCTGGGTGCCACCAACCAGGCCGTGGTCTATCTGCCGCCGAAGTACAAGGAGAACCCAGACAAGAAATACCCCGTGTTCTACTGCATCAGCGGCACCACCGATACCGAGGAGGTATATTATAAGGTGGGGCGTGTGAACTATATCCTCGACAACCTGCTCGCAGACGGCAAGGCTGAGGAGATGATCGTCGTACTGCCCTACGGCAATCCCTATAAGTTGCTACCCACACCACAGACGGGTATGTTCGGAGCTCCGGGTTCACGCTTCGGTAGCGATGTCTTCAGCGTTGACCTCAACAACGACTTGATGCCCTATATCGAGAGTCACTACCGTACCATCAACGATGCCGACCACCGTGCCATCGGCGGTTTCTCACGGGGTGGCAACCAGGCACTCTTCAACGGTCTGAGCCATCTGGACAAGTTCGCCTATCTCTGCAGCTACAGTTCATTCACCTCGACGGATATCCCCGGTGTCTACGACAATGCCGCAGATACGAACAGCAAGATCCGTCTGTTCTGGCTCGGCGTGGGCACGGACGACTTCCTCTACGGTAACGCCCGCGACTATATGGAGTTCCTCGACAAGCACGGCATCCGCAGCGTGAAGGAGTACACCCACGACAAGTTCGGCCACACCTGGATGAACGCGAAGTATTTCCTGAGCAAGACCCTGCCGCTGCTCTTCAACCCCACAGCCGCTGAGGAGGCGATGAAGAACGCACAGCCAGCCCTCGCTGCCACAGGTCAGGAGCAGCAGTTCACGCCTGGCGTGATGGCCCGTCTCTTCCCGAAGCCCATCATCTCGCCGGAATACAAGTACGACAGCGTGATCTTCCGCATGAAGGCCCCTGATGCCCAGGAGGTAAAGCTCGCCGGAGAGATCTTCGGCAAGCCCATCGCCATGCAGCGCGACAGCGACGGCGTGTGGAGCACGGAGGTCGACGAGCATATCTACGAGGTCTTCACCTATTACTTCCTCGTGGACGGCACCCCCGTGGCAGATCCGCAGAACATGTACCTCGCCCCCTCGAAAGGCTTCAAGCCCAGCATCTGCAACAATCCCGCCGCCACATTCAACTACGGCAGTATGGCTGACAACATCGAGCACGGCGTCGTAAGTTACGATCTGAACAACCAGGTGGCACGCTATACCCCCGCTTATGGCGAGCCACTGTTCTGTATCCGGCTCATCCCAGGCAAGGACGACACCATCGAGAGCTGGTTCAAGATCGGCGGTGCCGACGTGATGGCCGACAAGCTCATCGGCCTGAAGAAGCTTCCGCCGTACTGCATCATGACAGGCTGTGAGGGCAAAGGCGCCTGCTGTCAGGGCAAGGACCAGAAGTGTGACAAGAAAGTCTATACCCTCAAAGCCGACGACTATCCGAACTGGCCAGAGCGCCGCCATGCCCTGGAGTCCCTCCTCGACTCCCTCCTGCTGCAGGCGGCTGCAAAGGGAGACATCAGCATCAACCTGCCACTCTTCCAGACGAAATACACGGCCGATCCCTCCCCCATCATGGTGGGCGACCGTCTGTTCCTCTTCACCTCCCACGATGCCTCCCCTGAAGACATCCCCGACGTGAACGAAAAGAACTCCGCCGGCTTCTTCATGTACGACTGGCTGCTGTGGTCCACCACCGATATGGTGAACTGGACGGAGCACGGTGCCGTCGCCTCATTGAAGGATTTCTCCTGGCGCTCTCGTGAGAACGGCGGCTGGGCCATCCAGACGGTGGAGCGCAACGGCAAATACTACCTCTACGCCCCACTCCACGGCCACGGCATCGGCGTGCTCGTGGCTGACTCGCCCTACGGCCCTTTTCATGATCCCCTGGGCAAGCCGCTGGTGTGGGACCAGAGCAACTGGTTCGACATCGATCCCTCCGTCTATACCGACGACGACGGACAGGCGTGGCTCTACTGGGGAAATCCGCACACATTCTATGCCCCTCTCAACGAGGATATGATCTCGCTCAAGGGTGAGGTGACGAAACTGCCGCATATCAAGCACTATCAGGAAGGGCCGTGGTTCTATAAGAGGAACGGTCATTACTACTGTGCCTACGCCTCCACCTGCTGCCCTGAGGCACTGGGCTATGCCATGAGCGACTCGCCCACGGGTCCCTGGGAGTGGAAGAACTACATCATGCGCCCCACCCTCCGTGACCGTGGCAACCACCCCGGCATCTGCGACTTCAAGGGTCATTCTTACATCTTCGGACAGAGCTACGACCTCATGCACCTCGACACCTTCGAGCACCACGAGCGCCGTTCGGTATCTGCCGCAGAGATCACCTACAATGCTGACGGCACCATTCAGGATGTGCCCTACTGGCTGGACCAGGAACCTCTGACACAACTCCACTGGCTCAATCCCTACGAGCGTGTGGAGGCAGAGACGATGGCGTGGGGCTACGGCCTGAAGTCGGCCAAGATGGGCATCCCCAATACGGGTGTCGTGGCTGACATGCCATTCTCTACGGGAAAGAAGAACATGTATATCTACGACATCAACGACGGTGAACTGATCAAGCTCCGTGGCGTGGACTTTGGCAACGGCGCCAAGAAGTTCAGTATCACGGCAGCCTCGACGGGCACATGCAAGGTCACCCTGCGTATCGACGGCCAGAACGGTCCCGTCATCGGCGAGGCCGTCATAGGCAAGACGGGCAACGTGGAGAAGTACAAGGCCTTCAGCACGAAGGTCAGCAACGCCTCGGGCGTCCACGACCTCTATCTCTGCTTCAGCGACAATACGGGCGACACCCGCCTCGACTGGTGGCAGTTTAAATAATGGATAATGGACAATTGATAATGGATAATTAAATGAAGAACTTAAAAGGATTATTGATAATGAGTGTAACAGCATTCATGACTGGCTGTAATTCAGCCGTCGACATCGAACAGCAGGTAGATGAGCTCTACGCCAAAATGCCGCAGGAAGAGCGCATCGCACAGTTGAGGAGCATGTATATGGATGAGCTCTTTAATGAACAGGGACAGCTCGACACGGCGAAATGCCGCGAACTGATTCCTTATGGTATCGGACACTTCTCGCAGTTCTGCATGCAGCAGCCCCGCGATCCCAACGAGCTCCGCGACCGTGCGGCAGCCATCCAGGACTGGCTGATGCACAACACGCCCAACGGCATCCCAGCCCTCCTCCACGAGGAGGTGCTCTCGGGTGTCAACACCAAGGGTTCCACCATCTATCCCCAGCAGATCGGACAAGCCTGTTCCTTCAATACGGAACTGGCTGAGCTGAAGACACGTCAGACGAGTACGGCCCTGCGCAAGATGGGCGGCATCCTCGCTCTCTCGCCGATGGTCGACGTATGCCGCAACCCCTCGTTCAACCGTCTTGAGGAGTCCTACGGCGAAGACGGCTATCTCTCTGCCGCCATGGGCGTGGCCTTCGTACAGGGACTGCAGCAGGGCGACCTGAAGAAGGGCGTGGGTGCCTGCTCCAAGCACTACCTCGGCTACGGCGGCGGTGGTGATGCCGACGAGAAGGAGCTGATGGAAGAGATCCTCCTGCCCCACGAGACGATGATCCGTCTGGCAGGCAGCAGATGCGTCATGCCCGGCTATCATGATGTGCATGGCATCAGGTGCGTGGCCAACAGCGAGATCCTGCAGGATATCCTACGCGGCTATGTGGGCTTCGATGGTATGGTGGTGAGCGACTATACGGCCATCGACCAGATTCCCAATCTTGAGACACCCGTGGAAAAGGCTGCGATTGAGCAAGGGCAGGACCAGGCTCGCATGAGTTCTGCCGAGCGTGAGCAGGCTAGAACTGTGTTCAAGGCTGCCGCTGCCATCAATGGCGGTAACGATGTTGACTTCCCCCACGGTGCCAACTACAAACTCTTGCAGGAAGCCATCGACAAGGGTCTTGTGAAGCCCGAGACGTTCGAGCGTGCCGTGAAGGACGTGCTCCGTCATAAGTTCCGTGCAGGCCTCTTCGACAGCGATGCCTATCTTTATAGCACCGAGGACATCCAACTCGACACCCCCGAAGAGCGCCAGACGGCCTACGACATCGCCACCCAGTCCGTCGTCCTCCTGCAGAACGAAGGAAATCTCTTACCTCTTACCTCTCACAACTCACCTCTGAATATCCTCCTCACTGGTCCTAACGCCAACTCCATCTGGGCCATGTGCGGCGACTATACCTATCCCGCCATGTCCTATTTCTGGAAGATGGTAGACTACAATTTCGAGACGCCACACATCGTGAAGCTGCTCGAAGGCATGGAGGCAGGCAAGCCCGAGGGCGTGAACCTGCTCTATTCCCGTGGCTGTGACTGGACGGAGGGCATCGAGACCAAATACACTGAGGCCGGCGACGAGCGTGCCTGGGAGTTTGCGCTGCTGAACCGTAAGGTGGACTCTGGCGAGAAGGCTGACAAGGCCGAAGCCCTCAGGATGGCCAAGGATGCCGACGTCATCATTGCCGCCGTAGGTGAGAACGTGATGCTCTGCGGTGAGAACCGCGACCGTCAGGGACTCCGTCTGCCTGGCAAGCAGGAACAGTATGTCGAGGAACTCATCCAGACCGGCAAGCCCGTGGTGCTGGTGGTCTTCGGTGGCCGTGCCCAAGTCATTTCCGGCATCGCCGAGAAGTGCGCAGCCGTCATCCAGGCCTGGTATCCCGGTGAGGAAGGTGGTCGCGCTGTGGCCGACATCCTCTACGGCAAAGTCTCTCCATCAGCCAAGCTCTCCGTCTCCTACCCAAACGCCGAACTCAATGAGCCCCTCTGCTACAACTCCCTGTCTTCTGACACTCCTCTCACCTCGAAGGTCCAATGGCCCTTCGGACACGGTCTCACCTACACCACCTTCGACTATCAGAACCTGCAGGTGAACAGCGAGGCAAAGACATCCGACGACTTTGTGGAGCTGACCTTCCAGGTGAAGAACACGGGTAGTGTTGCTGCCACGGAGATTGCACAGGTCTATCTCTCGCCGAAGGACAGCACCCAGCAGATCCGTCCCATCCAACTGCAAGGCTTTGCCCGCATTGCACTGGAGCCCGGACAGACCAAGACCGTCACCACGCGCCTCTACGTGGAGCAGTTGGGCTTTTATAGCCATCAGGGCAGCGTTCGCCAGTGGAACATTGAGCCTGGCACTTACATCATCAAGGTGGGTGCCTCCTCTGCCGACATCCGTCTGAAGCAACAGCTCATCCTCCGTGGCTCTTCCGTCACCAAGCCCTTACGCGATCATTACTTCTCTGAGAGCACCGTATCACTATAAAATTATCCCCGTTGCCAAAAACAACGGGGATATTTTTTTACTTTTGCAGGAACATCGTCTTTCTCCGATTGTCCTTCGGCCTCACCGCGAAATGCAGCCAGTAGCCACCATTCCGATTCCTCTCAATCAGCAGTTCATCATAGTCCTGCTTGGTCTCGTCAGCGTAGTCCATCAGGATCACTGCATATCTCATCGCCTGCTCAATAACAGCCACTTTGATATCCACAGCGCATCCCGTCAGATGATTACTTGTCGGGGAGCCTCCTACCTTCTTATTCAGCTCCGGCGATCTATACCCTGACGTAATTATAATTGGAGCCTCCGAAGTATCTTTTTCCCCTCCTAAGTTAGGAGGGGTGCCCGTATGGGTGGGGTGGTCTGAACGAGGGAATGTCTGGCACTTCTTCAGACCACCCCTAACCCCTCCTAACTCAGGAGGGGAAACCGAGCGCTCCTCATTCCTATAAAATACATATCGCTCGTTATACCGCCTGCGCAGTTCTTCTAACCACTCGCACACTCTTTTCAGATTCTCGATGGCGACATGACTCGGGATATTATACACCTCTGCATGCCTGCTCTTGGTTACCTCTCCGAGCGTAATGTGCTCGGAGAGGTTGATAGATTTGTTGATACTTACTTCGTTCATAATCTCTATAGTTAAATTTTCACTTTTCAATTTCACAAATGTAATAGTGTAATAGCGTAATAGTGTCACTGCGTTGGTGGGGCCGAAGCCCCAGCCCGCAGTCATAGTCAAATCATCACTGCCCCAGTCTTCTTGTACTTGGCCTTGGTGGTGCCATTCTCCACAAACTCATCCACCTTCTCTATCAGGCCATCCTTCAGCAGACGGTACACCCTGACACGAGCAGAGGCAATTGTCTTCAAGTTGAAGCATTGCATCATATCATCGGTAGAGAATTCCTCTGGCAGACGGTTGAACGCCTCGACAGTCTTAGCCCTGCGCTGCACATTGGCAGCAGCGTCGCGCGTCTTATCGTCAAAGTACTTCTCGGCCAGTGCTCCGAAGTAATGACGTTGGCAGGCGTACTGGATGTTCACCAGCAACTCCGTGAGACGCCAGTCCACTTCGTCCGTCTCAAACTCACCGCTCCAGAACTGGCCGTCCTGATGGATATCCGCCCAATGGTGCATCACGATAAAAGGAGCCGCGAAGTTCAGCCCATGATAGGCACAGCGCTTCAGGAGCATTTCGTCCGCCTTGGAATCGTTCTCCTTGGCGTCAGCCATACGGCGTGCCGTCCAGTCATAGAGTTCATCCACGATCTTCTGCACAGAGAGTTCGCCCTTCACGCGATCCAGTTTGAAGGCCCACGTCTTCAATCGCTCATCACTCTCGAAGTCCACCCTGCTCTCACGCTCCATCATCTCAAAGTTGGTGCCTGGCAGTGGAATACAAGTGAGGCGCGTGGCGAGACCAGAACCAAAATTCTGGGCATTCACCTTCTTCTTCAGAGCCATAGGCGTGCCTGTATAGATATAGTTCCACGTCACGATGAAGTTCTGAACCACAGAATCCAGATTGGAGTAAGCCTGACCGTCCTCCTCATTGTGGAAGGCTTTGAGTTCCATCGACTGCTTATCAATCCACGAACCACCCTTCTGGACGGTCAGCGTATTATCCAGCTCTGTGTCGAAAGTCAGCATATGAAGCTGCATCTCAGTACCGTCAACCACCTCCACGGCGTTCACCATATCCTGTATGAACTGGGCATTTGAAGTACGAGCCGGATGCACCCTGAACAGCGCCTTGGGCTTCTGAGGTTTCTCCTTGTTCGCACCCTTGGTCTTCATCTCCTCCTTGTAGCGGTTGATGGCTGCAATACCATCCTTATCCGCTGCCACCATAGGAGCCGCCAGGAGCTTGAACAGTCGAGTCGCAAAAGACTTACCAGATGCAGGGTCGCCAATAATCAGCGTCGAGTTATTCAGTCTGCGCAACTCCTCAGGACGATGATAGAAGCGATACGTGCATCTGGTCATCAGCGTCATCAGCAATCCTCCAGCCACGAACACTGCCGCAGGATACTGGTTCTTCTTCAGACCCTTGCAGATGTCTCGCAGCAAAGGGAAATTGTCAAAAAGACCTTCTATCTGCTCTCCCCAGTCCCAGAGCCAGCGCTCGATGTCGCTTTCCGTCACCGCCGCCGACGTCTGCGCCTTCGTGATCTCCTGATACGACTTGCCTGTGGCCTTCTGGATTGCTTCGAGCATCGCCTTGCTGGGAAGACTGCTGGCATATTTCTTCTCCTTCTGCGCCACGCAGTCAGCAGCACTCGCCACAGTTTGGCTGACATTCTCATCCCTCTCGTCGATGATCTCCTGTACCCACGGCTGCGCCTCGACGATGCGCTGCACACTGGCCTTGTCGCCATCAAGCATGAGCAACAAGTCTGTTGCGAGTTTAAGACTCTCGTTGTGGCGGTTGCTGTCTGCTGCACATGGCAGCTTGTCTGCATACCTAGCATCAATAATAGACTGTACATCATAGCCTCTCCATTTTATTGACGACAAATCTGAGTTCTTTTCTGACGACAACTTTGACAACTTGGACAACTCTATTTCAGGCAGAACTTCTGCCTGTGGCGACATGTTGTCGCCACTAAATGTTGTCTTAGTTCTTCGCAGAGCGAAGCGGCAAAGCCGAGCGGTCTCAGTTGTCGTTTTATTACTGGCACTTGTCGTTTTCTCATCCTCAGCACCAAACTGATGAAATAGTGGTTGAGTTCTCTTCTTGCGGTACTCATCTGTGTACTTCTTGTCAAATTCTTCATTGTAGTAATTGAATAATAGTTCCTCATTAATATAAATAATGTCTTCCTCCTTGGGAGCAAAAGAGTTTCGTGTGGCATCGATGCAGCTCTGATCGGCTTTGTAGCCAAGCTTTTCAGCAAAAACTATCTGGTTATCGGCCAAATTTCCGTCCTTGATATTCGCAGTAAAGACGATGCGAATGCCCTTCTTCGAACTGGTGATGTGCGCCAGTGCTGTGCGAGCCATCAGCTCCTGATTGGCTTTCAAGGCCTCGAACACCTCCATCGGATTCTCCACGTGGTCAATATCCAGCATCACCAAACCATTCAGGTGACAGTCTGCCAACCTGCGATGGCAAAAAGGATTGCCATTGGCAGTAGGCGTTGCGTCAAATTCATAGCAACTGAAAATGAATGCCACAAGATTATCCTTCAACTCCTGCGCAAAGGCCAGCAACCTCTCCTCGTCGCTCTTCTCAAAGAACTTCTGACGAGCACTGAGTTTTTTCAGACCTCTCTTCTTAGCCAGAAACTTCCCAAAGTCCTCATTCTTCAGCCACTTATTAATGACCTCCGAATCGTGTCGTTCCACAGCCTCTAGGATCTCCCTTCGGCTATCAATCTTCCAGGCAGTAGACGTGTTCCTCACGCTCTCCCAGAACTTCTCTCGGCTGCACCTGACAGCCTGAGAGAAGTGAGTGTTTTCCTGATAACAGAATCCCTTATTCATAATTATCAATTGTCAATTTTCAATTATCAATTACAGGGCCTGCAAGTCTGTTATGTACAGCGCATTCTCGTGTCGCGTCTGGCCGTTCTGGTCCTGCCACGTGCGATGCTTCCAGAAGCCCTTGGCCACGTACGGCTGGTTCTCGTAGAACTGCGTGTCGCGCTGCTTAGAGGCATACTCGCCAGTCAGTTCACCATACACCTCGTCGCCACCGTGCTTCAGCACAACGCCACGACTCTTGAAATACTCCGTTGTACCATCCTGTCTTTGGTACTGGCGCTCAGAGTATGCGCCTACCTCCTTAATTAATACTAATGTTTCCATATACCTAATAGATTAAAAGATTAAACATTGTCCAGGATCTCCTCTATCTCCAGCGCCTGCATCGCCGTGTTCAGCTCGCGATGCATCACCACGTCCACCAGTCGGCGGCCAAGGCTTTTCTTGACGCTGTTATAGAACTTGTAACATAGGGGCGACTCCTTCAGCCAACCGTTCTCCAACTGACACACCACGCGTTCTTGCCTGTCGCGAGGCTGGCGGTTGTACGCCTTGAATGTTAATTTACTTGTGTCCTGATCTATGTACAGAACACCTTCCACTCGCTTGCCTTCCAGCAACTTGGCCATCACGATGATGGCATTCAAAATAAGAATATATTTTCGCATAATCTAATCGAATTAATGAGCATCGGAATTGCGGGGTTTTAGTTGAGCTCATTTGTCCGGACACATCTCCTCGCTCATCCTCCGACTCGGTTATACTTTTTACAGGATACTAATCTCCGTAATTTCTCGTAATTGTCCGTTATATTATTATGGTCAATTATGATTAATTATGGTCATTCGTTTCTTAAATTCATTCGCTTTCTAGATTCTTCAGAATTTTCTTGAACTCCTTGGCGCCTACTGCGGTGTTCAGGTCAAGAAACATATAGCCGCACTTCTGCTGCTCATGTTCCTCTGCCTTGATCTCCTCCAGCATCTCCTCTGCTTCCTTAGTGAATCTGGGTGTCAGGATGTCGAACATCGCCATGGCATCGAAGCCCTTATCCTTGGCAAAGACCTTCAGACATGCCACCATCTGCGACAGGGCATAAGTCCTTACGAAAGTTCCGTAGTAGTCGAAACCATAGCCCATCATGTCTCTGGCCAACTGCACTCCCAGTTTCTCACCCTCTTCGCACAGCATTGCCAATTCTTCAAATGGCAGCTTCACGCCATCTACAGGGTTCTCATCACGGTCATAAACCAACTTGTTCAGACCGTTACCATTCTTAGTCTTTTTCTGTTTCATAAATGCTTAAAAATTAATTTGTTACTATTTGAAACCATTTTCCGTAATTTCTCGTAATTGTCCGTAATATTATTATGGTCAATTATGGTTTATTATGGCAATTCGTTTCTTAAAATCATTCGTTTTTTAATCAATCACTATCTCTGTGGTGCCTTTCAGGCGCACCACGCCTCCCCCTTTACCAGCATTCTTCATACCGTCGCTCATCTGCCACTGCTTGCACTTGAACTTCTGCTCAACCTTCAGCATCATCGTGGCGCAAACCCTTGTGCCGTCGCTCTGAATACACTTGTGTTGACAACTGGCGCAACAGCGCTTCACTTTCACACCGTGAGCGTTCCTGACGCTCGTAATTCTAATCTCCTTTGCCATAGCTTTATTATCCTATATAAAAATTTGTTTCAGTTCTATACTAACCTCTTGCTCATCATCTACATCCGGCTCAAACATCATTGCCAGATCTATCAATGTTCCTACGCAAATAATTTTTGGTTTCATAATCGACAGTATTAATTGGTTATGACTCTCTTGAACTCTTCTTCAGACCTCTCAACTCTGCTTTTACATTTTTCAGTTCCTCCTTCAGTTGAGTGACCTCTTCTTGCAGACGTCTCTCTGCGCTGCCATCCTCAGTCGCACGAAGCAGACTGCGAATCTCGTCACGAGTCATGAAGTCCTTACGTTCCAGTCCTACGTGGATGCAGAATCCTTCTACCAGGCTCTGCTCGTTGAAGTACATGTAACCTTCGCCCTCAACGTCCAACAGATAACCGTTCTTTACTGTTCTCAGCGTGATGTTCAGCTTGGGCTGTCTCACTGATTCAGTAGCTGCTTGCTTTTTTCTTCTAGCCATTGCTTTTACCTTTTTAATTATTTATTTTGTTGTTCTTTATCAGCGCGTCTGGGAGTTCGTTGAGTCCGCTCGCATCTGATTTTCGGTTGCAAAGGTATATGAGCTACAGAACTGATATAAGCTACAGAAAGTTTGTTTGTTAAAGAGTGTTTAGGCCTTCAAATCGCCTGTATTCAAAGGGCATACAAAGAAAGCGGCCAGACTTCATTATCTGAAATCTGACCGTCTATTATGTTTTTCAGCTTAGTCTTAGCTCACTTTTTATGGCTTCACTCGATACTTGTCAAGCAATGGAAGCACGTTTTTGAACTTCGCAGGCATCTGTGTACTGGTGATTTTTCCCTTGTCGATGTTTGTGTATTTGTCTACGTCGTTCTTTCCAAAGAACAATTTCTGTAACTGGCTCGAACCCTTTGACTGAGGCAACAACTCATAAGAATACAGATAGCCCACAATGTTCTGCCAGGTGACGGCGGTAGCATCGCCCTCTCTACTCTCAAACAGATCCCAAAGGGCTTTCGAGAGTTCCAGGTCTTGACCCTCTAGCACATAGTCGCCCACATTGAGCACATTTCTTATCATCTGCTTGATATTCTCTTCAGTGGCAGGCAGCACCCATTCGCCCTTCTCAATAAACGAATCAATGTTCCTCAAAACGATACGCCGTTTATCTGTAAGCGTCTTATTACGCTCATTGTTAAGCTGCTTTAGCTCTTGCATTCTTTTCTGAATCAGAGCCAGCCTATATACAAATAGGAAGAGAGCACTAATCTTCTCGTCAACACGATTGTCGTCCACAAGTGTAAAAAACAGACGACCCAGTTTGCTGGTGTTGCCAAGCTTTAGCACGCCTATTTCATATTCGAAGAAGTTTCTCAATGCCGCATAGTTGCGCCATGCTTTTCTGCATTCAGCCTCTTCATCTAACACGTCAAAGTTTATTTCGCCATCCTTCTTCTCTGTGGCAACCATCTTGCTTACAAGACTATCGAAGATGCCAGAGGCAAAGAGCTCCAGCAAGATTCTCAGTCTATACTGCTCCAGTTTCTCCAACGTAGGTGCACCAAAACACTCCGTTTCTTTCCATGTCTTGTATTCTTGTTGAGCTGCTTCTTTTAGTGCCTCATTCTCTTTCTTCTCTTTGTCGAAAATGGCCTTGAAGTCAGCATCTGCTTGTGGTGTACCAAAGTCTTTCTTGGCAACAGGTACTTCCTGCTGTGCTACTTCTGGAGTTGTCACTTCCTCGTATTCTGCCTCCTCAGCATCGTCCTTGAAGAAATTCCTGATTAAATCGTTCAGTACTCGCTCTGGCACTTGGCCAATATTTACCTCCTTGTGGTGGTCGTTGTGGATAGCACCCGGCTCATAATGATATTTCTCGCTACTCATTTCTCAGGTAATTTGGGTAAGTCATCATTTTTATCAATCTCAATGTGGCGACTCTTATCATCATGGTGTGAGCCTGACGCATAGTAGTTGCCTTTTACGATGGTAGGATTGTCGCGCTTATCTAAAATCTTCTGCTTGATTTCGTTAGCACGTTCCATCCAAGCCTTAGTACCCGTCAGAAGAGAGTTTACTTGTGTGAATACATCGTAACTGGTACCAGGCTGTAATCTCAGCAATTCAACCTCAATGTTTTCTACAGGGATTGATGCTTTGATTGCATCTGCCATTCTTTGTGCCATTTGAGCTACTTGTGAATTCAAAGAATCAACTTTGGCTTTCATTTCCTGTAGTTCGCTCATTACTTCGTCATAGCTCTTAATGTTGTTCTTGTCGAGGAATTGTCTTAGTTCTTCAGGGAACAATGTTGTGCAAAGTTCATCTAATGTTTCATTGTCCTGAGGTGTGTCCTTTTGAATCTTTAAGAGTTCTTTCAGATGTCTGTTGATTTTAGATTTTCCATCCTCAGTATCAGATAAATCATCTATACGTTCTTTCAAGGCTGCATAGAAGATGTAAACGTACTTGTGGTTACTTTTCTGCACCCTCATATTATTTGCAATGGCAGCGAAGTCTCTGTTTCCATTATCAACAATACGTCGAATCATAACGGAATAGACCAATTTCAAGAAATCCCAGTGTCTTTCCAGCAATTTTAACAACTCGTTCTGTTTGTCTAAGTTACTGTCGCCGAAATCTCTTCTTATTCGAATGAAAGCATGAAGCAGTGCCAGATATCCACTTTTTGTTTGATCTCCGTAGACTTTCAGCTTTCTCAATTCGTCGTTTACACGATTTTCTAATTGTTCCCAGTCTTCATCATCCGACAAACGATCATAAGTGGTCAGTATATCAATAAATTCATCCAGTCTAACACTCTCATTATTTTTTGCCCACGAAAAAGCCAAATCAACGACATCAAAGGATGGGATAACCTTTCCATGAATATCATCGAAAGCCACCATTCTATTCATGACTCCTTGAAGCCATACATTTCTCCATTTGCCAAGACAATAGTCGCGGTAAATATCCTTCAAAGAATCCAGCAGATAAATCTGATCGTTATCTTCTGTACATGCATTTACAGATCGTTCAATGTTTATTGAATCACCTCCCCTTATTTCTCGATAACCTTCAAAACATTCTTTGATAGGTATTATAACGTATTCATCCCAATAGTTCATCATAATTAGAATTTATCAATTAGTTTTTGAGCCCCATCCTCATCGCTATTCACATTCAGATGTTTGCTGTGGTCATTATGTTGAGCCCCATCCTCATATTTGTGTTCAATCTTCACACTTGTTGGTTTCTTCTGAGGTTCAATAAAATCAGTAAGGATTCCTGAAATGGCTTCCTCATCGCCTTTACTTGGATTACGCACCAACTCACGAAGCATCATCTTAATAGCTTTTGCATCTTGAATGTCACAAGCGTCTTTGGCATAATTAGCAATGACAGGTATAGCCAATAGTGAATCTAACGGCATCTCAATGGGCTTACCTTCATCCTCTTCCATTTCTGGAGGCAATGGTGGGTTCTCATAATAGTCAACCAAAGCCGTCAAATTCTTATTTTTATTAACCAACTCGTCATTGGCCTTTTTCATAATAGACAACTGCGATTCCAGACCCTCAATTTTCTCTTGTAATGATGAGATGATGTTATCTTTTTGACGGATAACAGTCTCTTTCATTATCTCCTGAGTCACCTTGATAGCATGGCCAACTTTTTTGTTAGCGTATGCCTCCATCTGGAGCTTTGGGTCAAGTTCTTGCTTACTTGGCTGCAAGCCTTCTACCTCTTTGCGAAGTATGTCAAAAAACTCTTTGTCAGCTTTCATCTTCCACTTTTCTTTTAAAAGGGTAAACTATCTGGGTCATATTCCAAAAGAACTTGATCAGAACCTATTAGCGTTGCTTGCGGCTCAAATCTTTTCTCTTCGATGACGTCTATCAGCTTCAATTTCTCTTCCTTTGATGGGAAAAGAGCTAATAACTCGCGTATAGTGTCCTGCTCATAATCTTCTGTAATATCTTTCCAGTCCCAAAGAGTTTGGGTAAGTTCTGCTACAGGATGGGGATGGGGAATAAGGTCACTATTGTATCTTGCTGTAATAGAATGAGCCATTGCATCAAACGCGCCAAAATAGTCCTCACCATAGTCCTGCCCCTCCATTAGTTGAAGCACATAATCAATCTTCTCAGGGCGATCCTCTTGAAGATATAAAATGGCATATACCATCGACATCACAAGATTAGCCGCATACCTCCAGCCCATATTACCTTTTGCTATCCATAGCCATTCTCTGACATTAAGCTCAGGGTGAGGGTCATACATCGCCAACGTGGCAATATAATATGCCTCGTTGAAAGCTTTCTCTGCATCGAACTTGAAATAATAAGGCCTATCCTTTACTCGCAGATATACCTTATACAGTTCTTTATTCAAATCGTCGCTACGCAGAAAGTCATCCAGCGTGCGACGATCAGTATATACAAAATCTCGCGGTAGTTTCTCTATCTTCATTTCTTGTTATCTGAATAAATATTGACTATAGATGTCACAAACGGCATATATCTACCTTTTCGTTGTACCATCAAGTTATATTGGGCACAAAGATACGAAAAATCCTTCTCATTAGAGCAGAATAGCCAATGAGTTTAAGAGAAATTAGGAATAAAGGCTATACCATCACCTCACATCACTATACGAAATCGATGTCCTTGATGCGAGTGCGATAGCTTTCGGCAGTCTGTGGATTGTCTATCTCCAAACGCCGACGCTGACTCATCTCTACGTATTCGCGCTCACGTTCTATACCTACGAAATCGCGTTCAAGCAGGTTGGCTGCAATGCCAGTTGTACCAGAGCCACAAAATGGGTCGAGCACTTTGTCACCTTTCTTTGTAGAGGCCAGAATGATTCGACTCATCAAGGACAAGGGCTTCTGCGTAGGATGCTTGCCGCACGTCTTCTCCCAAGGCGCAATAGCTGGTAGGCGCCAAACGTCAGTCATTTGTTTATCGCCATTAATAGCCTTCATCAGTTCGTAATTGTAGTAATGTGGCACCTTTGCCATCTTGCGCGCCCAAATAATGAACTCTGTGCTATATGTAAAGTATCGGCATGAGATATTAGGCGGTGGATTGGTCTTGGCCCATGTAATGACGTTGAGAATCTTGAAGCCAAGTGATGCGAGGGCGTTGGCTACAGAGAAGATGTTGTGATAGGTGCCGCTGACCCAGATTGTGCCGTTGTCAGTCAGAACCTCGCGACAAAGGCCAATCCATTTCATGTTGAAAGCATGCATCTCGTCAATGGAAGTACCTTTGTCCCATTCACCTTTGTTCACGCTAACTATCTTGCCACTCTGAACACTAATGCCACCGTTACTCAAGAAATATGGCGGGTCGGCAAACACCATATCTACTTTGTCGTTGAGCAGCGGTAGCAATTCCATACAATCGCCGTAATACAGTTTGAAATCACCAGCTGGCGACTGATAGAACGGCTTGGAATCTTCGCGGTTTACATCGACATCGAAGTAGCAGAAGTCAGAACTGCCAAGCACGATTTCCTCGTCACGATACTGCCCACGCACCTGCTCCTCAGCAATCTCTGCCGAAGGCGCCTCAACACTGACTGTGCGTGAAAGAGTCTCTGTTATCGTGACTTGATACTTCATCTGCAACCGAATTCGTAAATCCGGCTGCAAAAGTATGATCAAAAATCGAGAAAAACTGGATTAGATCAATGTTTAACTTTCGTGATCAAAAAAGATCATTTCGCCTATTACCAAAGGCTTCCGTCAACCTTTTTCAGTCCTTCGTACAAGTCCACCACCTGCTTGTAGTTCAGGAACCTGACACGATTCTCAATGGGCGAAAACATGGAAACGTGTAACTTGTCTTCGTATTCTTTCTTGCGGCTCGCATCTGCCACGATGAAGAAGCCTGCATTGAAATCTTGAAGCTCATAAAACTTGGTTAGTGAGTTCTTGATGTCAGTTGTATGCTCCACCTCGTAGAAATCAGATGGCATATTGCGCTCATTAAACCAAATGACATCTATCGTGCGAGCCCTGCGCTTCAAATCGTCATAAGTAAAGTCTGGCAGTTCCGTTGTATCCGTTATCTCTCCCAGTTTCTTGTCAATGAAGAGTCGATTCTGGTCTTGCGCAGGAACGTATGTTGTAAGGCGACGGAATTTGCCAATCTCGACAAGCAACCCTTGATAGTAGCCGTGACTGAATTGTTCTTCACTCTTCTTGTTGCCAGGCTTCAAATCGAATCGGCGCAACACCACATCGCGCATCTCTTCCAAAGCCCAAAGGCCAGGTTGAATCTTGAATATCTGCGGGCTGTTCTGAACGATGCGCCTTACAGAAGCCTCAGGAGTCTTTGTGGCCCATGTCGAGAAGTCCACAAGTTCGTTAAGTCTTCGTAGTGTGGCATAGCCGCCAGCATTACGAAGCACTTCTATTACTTGCTGCTCCTGAGTGACTTTCTGCATTAGTTGTGTCTCTATAGTTTTTCTATCTCGTCTATGGAAAGACTGGTATACTTAGCTATCAATTCTGTAGACATTCCGTCTGCCTTCATCTTCAATGCTGTATTAACTTTCTCCTCTTGTCTAGCATCCTTCTTTGCCGTATTGATAGCATTATTGATGTCACGATAGGCCTTGACGCTATCCTCATATCCGCGACGCTCCTCAGGCGAGAAACGTGCTATCTCAGCTTGTTCGAATAGTTTTGTGAACACCTTTTCCTGCAAAGCCTTGGGACGCTCAAACAAACGAGAAAGGTTGCGAAGCACAAAGAGCCACTTGTCGAACATCGTCTCCAACTGGTCTTCGGTCTTGTTGAACTTCGGCATTTCGAGATAAATGTAAGTCAATTTGTCGAAGAACACCTTCTTGGACTGCGTATCCATCAACTTCACCTCGTGGTGATAGCAATCCTTGGAATATTCGCCATCATGGAACTCAAAGTTCAGCACACCAACGGTATAAACTTCCTTCAGATTGAAGTCCCATTCGGCACCAACCTTTGCTTGTTCCTGGATTGGGAAAGTGGAATAGAACACGCTACGGTCTTTGAAGAACTGCTGGTACACATTCTGCATCTCGACGATAAATTTGCCGCCATTCTCGTCCTCGCAATAGACATCAAAGATAGCACGGCGACTATCGCCATACACACCAAAATGCTCAGTAGGCAAGTACTTCACCTCCTTGATATTCTGGTGACCCATGAAAAGTGCATTGAGAAAGCTGATGAGCAAGTCCTTGTTCATCTCAGTACCAAACAACTTCTTGAAGCCGAAGTCAGTATACGGATTAATATATTTCTCTTTAATATCCTGTGCCATATTGTCCTATATTTCAGATTTCTGCTGCAAATGTACGAATATTTATTTAAATACGATGTATTTATGCAAAATAATTAAGAAAATATATTCTTTTCATGCAAAACACAGTCAAGCTGGTGTTACCCAGTTGTTCGTTAATACTATAA
>JAEEGH010009670.1_pt1 | contig 22416 bp, 18 predicted proteins | sample 9134181 | NCBI WGS metagenome assembly JAEEGH01 (sample SAMN16246544, study PRJNA631951) | gut metagenome | biome: gut microbiome; feature: rumen; material: DP-attached | host: Bos | place: Iran: Karaj | collected 2018-10
CACTTCGAAAATCTTCACGCTTTCCGCCTGCCGGGCCAGATTATAGGCCGCCGTGTTCAGCAGGCTGGGCAGCATAGTGGTGCGCATCACGCCGAACTCGTCGCTGATGGGGTTCATCAGTCTGATCACGTTGCGGCGGGCATCGTCTGCTTTCAGCATCATCTTATCCACAAAAGACGGATGGATGAAAGTATAGGTCATCACTTCGTCCAGACCGGCAGAAGCCAGATAATCTTCCGCTTCGCTCTTCACTTCTTCCATAGGGTCTTCCTTACCCTGACGCAGGGCCAGTTCCGGATTGTGACTTTCAATTTTATCGTAGGAATGCATGCGGGCGATTTCCTCGGAAATATCCGCATCACAGGTCACATCCTGCCGCCAGGTAGGAGCCGTAATTACCAGCGCTCCGTCGTCTTCCTTCACGTCAAACTGGAGGCGCTGCAGAATCTCTGTCATTTCCTTTTTGGGAATGTTCACGCCGATACGGGTATTGATGGTTTCCGGCGTTACGGTAATCACTGCGGGATGATAGGGCACCGGGTACGCGTCCGCAATACCGCAGACCGTTTCGCAGGCTCCCATTTCTTCCAGCAGATGCGCGGCCCGGTCCAGCGCGCGATGGCAGTTTGCAATGTCCACGCCCCGTTCAAAGCGCATGGATGCTTCACTGCGCAGACCCAGCGCTTTGGAGGTGCGCCGGATCGACGGGCCGTTAAACGCTGCCGCTTCCAGAATAACGGTTTTGGTCTGATCCGTTACTTCGGTGATCAGACCGCCCATGACGCCGCCCAGGCCCACGGCTTTTTCCGTATCCGCAATGGTGATCATGTCCGGCGTCAGTTCCCGATCCTGGTCGTCCAAAGTCTTCAGGTGTTCCCCTGCTTTGCCCCGGCGCACAATGAGGGCCTGACCGGCCAGTGTATCGTAATCATAGGCGTGCATGGGCTGTCCCAGTTCCATCATCACATAGTTGGTCACGTCAACCACATTGCTGATGGGACGCACACCGCAGGCGCGCAGTTCATTCTGCATCCAGTCCGGCGAGGGCATAATCTTGATATTTTTCAGCGCGCGGCTGGTGAAACGGCTGCACAGTTCCGGAATTTCAATGGCAACACGCAGCATGTCGTGAACGTCGCCGCCGGCCGCTTCCTTTACGCTGGTGTCCGGCATGCGCATCGTTTTACCCAGCACTGCCGCCGCTTCCCGGGCAATGCCCGTCATGCAGAAGCAATCCTGTTTATTGGCGGTGAGGTCAATGTCCAGCACCGTATCGTTGAGACCCAGCACCTCTTTAATGTCCTTGCCGATGGGTGTATCCGGCGAAAGGATCAGGATCCCTTCCCGCTGTTCCGGCAGCAGCAGCTTGTTGTCAATGCCAAGTTCCGCCGCGCTGCACAGCATTCCGTAAGAATACACGTCCGCCATCTTTACTTTTTTCAGTTTCATGCCGTTGGGCAGTTCCGCGCCCAACGTAGCCACGGGAACGATGTCCCCCAGTTTCACATTCTGGGCCCCGGTCTGGATTTGCACGATCTCGCCGCTGCCGTAATCCATCTGGCACACCCACAGGTGATCGCTTTTGGGATTCTTCTCAATGGCAGTAACCTTACCGGTCACCACGCCGGAGATCCCCTGTCCCTGATGAATCACGCTTTCCACTTCCAGCCCTACGCGGGTCAGCTTGTCAGCCAATTCTTCGGGAGTTACATCAATATCAACATAGCGCTTTAACCACGCAATCGAAGCTAACATTTTCTATCCCTCCCTTACCGGAACTGGCGGATGAACCGCAAATCGTTTTCAAAGAATAACCGTAAATCATCAATGCCGTATTTCAGCATGGCGATGCGTTCCACACCCATGCCGAAAGCGTAGCCGTTCATGACTTTGGAATCGTAGCCGCTCATCTCCAGTACGTTGGGATGCACTTCGCCAGCGCCTAAGATTTCCAGCCATCCGGAATGTTTGCACACGTTGCAGCCTTTGCCGCCGCAGATTACGCAGCTGATGTCCACTTCACAGCTGGGTTCCGTGAACGGGAAATAGCTGGGGCGCAGACGGATCTTCACGCTGCTGCCGAACATTTCCTTACAGAATGTTTCCAGCGTGCCTTTCAAGTCTGCCAGGCTGATATTCTTATCCACTACCAGCCCTTCCACCTGATGGAACATGGGAGAATGGGTGGCGTCGTAATCGTTGCGGTACACTGCGCCGGGGGAGATCATGCGGATGGGCGTGTTAGGTTCCTTGCTCTGCATGGTGCGGGCCTGCACGCCGCTGGTCTGGGTGCGCAGCAGGAAATTGTCCGTGATGTAGAATGTGTCCTGCATGTCCCGGGCCGGATGATCCTTGGGCAGGTTTAGCGCTTCAAAGTTAAAGTAGTCGTTGTCGATTTCCGGGCCTTCAATTACGTCAAAGCCCATATGCATGAAGATCTTTTTGATTTCCCGGTTGGTCAGCGTGATGGGATGCAGATGCCCACCCGCCGGTTTGCGTCCGGGTAACGTGATGTCCACTTTATCGTTGGCAATTTTTGCTTTCAGTGCTTCCGCCCGCAAAATCTCCGTGCGGTCTTTCAGGCACTGCTCCAGCGTCTGCTTCACCTGGTTGACGATCTCGCCGATTTTCGGACGTTCTTCTGCCGGCACTTTGCCCATGCCCCGGAGGATTTCCGTCATGGGACCTTTGCGGCCCAGGTATTTTACTTTCAAATCCTGCAACTCCTGGGAGCTGGCTGCAGCTTCCAGGTCTGCCAGCGCTTTTTCCTTCAGCTCCAGCAGCATTTCTTTCATGCTCATGTTCATGCCTCCTAAACTTTCCGGTCAGCGGCGCCCTGATGACTCGCCTTCCAGATTTCGAAGTAATGGCTCGTGCGCAACGCATCGACCTTCGCCTGCGGCTCGCTCTCTGCGGCGCCCTGCATATGGACAAAATTATCCAATCAGCTTCGCCCTGCAGGCTCGCTTCGTGGAATTTTGTCGCAAAAATAAAAAACTTCCGTCCCTGTGAAGGGGCGAAAGTGATGTTCCGCGGTACCACCCTACTTTAAAGGAATTGCTGATTAAATTACACGCTTCTCAAACGTTTTCGCGATTGGTAAGCATGCAAACGAATAACCCGTGCTTCCTTAACTCTTGCGCCTTAACGCGGCAAACGCTCTGCCTACTTTTCACAATTATGCAACATGGTTGTCTTTGTAATTCTGCATATTGTTTTGCAAAACTGCAAAACGATGAACAACCGCTGCAAACTGTCTGTTCAGCCAAGGCACTCCCGGGTGAACTTCACGCAGTTTCCGCAATCCGGCTCCCACCTGCCCGGACTCTCTTTGTGCTTTAAAAGCGCTACTCTCCCGTTCCTTGTGCAATCATCATGTTAGGGACGTTATGCAATTGACTTAGATATTATAGCACAAGAAGAACGGTTGGGCAAGGAAAAGTGAAGTTTAATCCGTAAACTCCGCGATTTCTTCCAGCGCGGCCACGATTTGCTTCAGCCCCGCTTCATCTTCTTCGGTAAACCGGTTCTTTAAGGGGCTGTCCAAATCCAGTACGCCTACCAGTTTTCCGTTTTTGTGGATGGGGATCACGATTTCCGCATTGCTGACGCTGTCGCAGGCAATATGCCCGGGGAACTGATGCACGTCGTCCACCCGTTGCACTTTGTTTTGCAGCGCCGCCGCGCCGCACACGCCGGCACACAACGGGATGCGGATACAGGCCGGGTTGCCCTGGAACGGTCCCAGCACTAACGAATCCCGATTCATTAAATAAAAGCCGGCCCAGTTTAAATCCGGCAGCGCGTTCATCAATAACGCGGACGTATTGGCCAGCACCGGAAGCCAGTAGTTTTCCTCTTCGCCCAGCGCTTTCACCTGCTGAACCAGCAAATCATAATCGGGTTGTTGTTTGTATTTGTTATCCATTTGCCTGCACTCCCTGAAATTCTTAAGGAGACGCTGATTAAATGAGTCTCCTTAATCTGATATATTCGATTATATAAAAAATGAAATCAGATTTCAATTTTCAAATTGCAAAATTCTTGTTATAATGATTATAGAGCAGCTATTATTAAAGCAAAACGTTGCGTCTGCTGTTGCATTTTTACGTTTAAACCCAAAGCAGGATAATCACCTCACGCAATAAATGAATCAATGACCGAAGGCCAAATTAAACCTATTATTATCAGGAGGAACCGTTTATGAAAAAGCTGTTTATTCTCGTACTTGTTTTATTAATGGGGATTATGGGAACCGCATCCGCATCGAAAAGCAGATTCAAAGATCCTAACTACAGTTTCAGCAACATCATGAATGTATATCTGGCGGAATGCACCTATGCTCCCAAATCAAACCAGCCGCATGATCTGCAGGAAGACAGCAATCCCACAGGCCGTGCCCTGAACTCCCTGCGCACCGCCATGGCCAAAAAGAACAAAAATCTGATTGTCCCTCCGGATGAACCGACCAGGGCCAGACTAGATCTGCACCTGACCGTTCATACCCTTGCCACCTATACATACTGGAAAGAGCCCTGGTTTGAAGAGGTCTATGAAAACAAGAAAATCACCGAAAGAGACAGAGACGGCAGAGAACGGACCATCACCATCCCGGTCAAGAGAGTGGTTCAGCATCCGGGTCACTGGATTACCAATGCTTACGCCGAAGTTGAATTTACACTGAAAGACCGCAGCACCGGCCGTACTGTTTATAACTGCATCGATACCCGGGAGCGGCAGGATTCCGGATACGACGGCATGCTGAACCGTATCTGCAACGATTTTGTGGGTGATTTAAAATAAAACCTGCTCTCAGAATATATAATTGCGTGTCAATGCCAAAGCAGCACTTTGAGTTTGGATAAAAACTAAAGCGTACGTGGATTTCATAAATCCATGTACGCTATTTTACCATTTTATCCCAGTTCTTTTACAACAACATCCGATACAGCCCGAAGTACGCCAGCACGCTCAGTATCACTACGCCCAGTGCGGAGATGGCAAACATACGGATGAACAGCCGGTGCTGTAATTGCGGTGAAGCGTTGGCTGCCGAAGAATATGCCGCCAGCGCCAGCGCGCCGCCGGTAGACAGAGGGCTGATACCTGCCGTATTGGAAATCATGGTGATCGCCGTCGCCATTTCCAGTTCCAGCATGGGCCCTGTTTCGCCCAATTTACTTAACACTTCCGGTATGGTAGGAATCAGCGTCGGCATCACCACGCCGGAGGTGGAACTGAACCAGCTCATAATGCCGGACGTGATTCCCATAATGGTTACGGCGGTAGCCGGCGTCATAATACTGGCCAGCGCTTCCGACAACAGTTTGATTCCCCCCAGTTTGATAATGATGTGCATCAGTACGCCTACGCCGGTGATGAGCAGCAGCGTTCCCCAGGGAATCCGTTTGATGGCTTCCCCTTCGTCTGCCACGTGGAGGAAGGAAAGTACCATGGCCACCGCAAAACCAGTCAGGCCCACGTTCACTTTATAGAACAGCACCAGCACCACCATCACTGCAATGCCGATCAGGGTAATGATCTGGTTCCGTTTAAACGAAGGAAGATCTTTCTGACTGATCACCTTATCCGAATGGAGCTTGTAACCGCCCAGCATGATATATACGATGACTGCATACACGGTGGAAGATAAAATGCCGTTCATGAGAAACGGTTTTTCAATACCGGTAAGGCCGAATCCCGCACACAGGTTGATGCCGATAATGCCCGTCGCCGCCAGCGGGGAAACACCGCCGCCGGACGCGCCCAATACTGACAGGGCCGACAGCATGGCCGGATTGATGCCCATTTCCGCAGCCAGCGCCATGGAGAACACCATCATGATCGCCATGGTAGGAACCGTGCCGGGGCCTAAGGCAGACAGCACTACGGAAAACACATAAATGACGATGGGAATCATAAAAGTATGTTTCCCTGCCAGCGCTACCACCTTTTTCGCCAGCAGTTCCAGGGAACCGTTCAGCTGCGCCAGACTGAAAAGATACGTGACGCCCAGCAGGATCATAAACAGGGAGTAGTTGAAGCCGCTGATGATCTCTTTATCGGAGATACCGCTAAGCCGTCCCAGGATAAGGGCAAATCCGATTGCTAACAGACCTGTGTTCATATGACGGAAAAAGCCTAAAAAAATTGCCAGCAGTAACAATCCAAGGGAAAGCAGAGCCAAAATAAATTCATCTCCTGTTCATCAGTTTGTACACTTCGGTTATATTACAAGCAGTGATTCTTTTCAATGCTTGACACCTAAAATACGCATACCGTTTTTCAGATTTAAATCCTGTTATAACTATACTCCTTTAAGCTCATAAAGTAAAGGAAACACTGACTAATTCGTCTCCTGAAATATATTTAAAAAATGCGAACCCCAATGCAGCCAAAGCGGCAATTGGGGTAAAACCGGTTTATAAATTGTATCATCTCTTACCGGTAGAATTTCCGCTGCCGTAATCCTTCAAACAGGATGATACCGGCAGCCATGGCCACGTTCATAGACTCCGCAAGACCGGCCATCGGAATAAAAAGGCGCGTTTCCGCTGCTGCCTGCAGTTCTTCTGCCACGCCGTTTGCTTCATTGCCGAAAAGGAAAGCCATCTTTTTGCTGATATCCGCTTTGTACACATTTTGCGCATTCTTCAGCGCGGTTGCCGCCGGTTCGTAGCCGTTGCGGTAGCACCAGGTCAGCGCTTCCTCTGCCGTTACGTCCTGTACGACGGGCAGATGGAACAGGGATCCCATGGAGGCCCGTACCACTTTGGGACTGTAAGCGTCTACACAGCCTTCCAGCAAAATAAGGCCTAACGCCCCTACTGCATCCGCGGTACGGATGATGGTGCCTAAATTTCCCGGATCCTGAACCCGGTCCAGAATAATGACCGGGGCGTTGTTATCGGAGGCGGTACCCGGGCGCAGCTGCCGCAGATTCTGCTCCGGCGTGCGGATCACAGCCAGAACTCCCTGTGGCGCCTTTGTATCGCTGAGCTTTGCCATCACTTTTTCGTCCACCTGATACATGCGGATCCCATTGGCAGTTTCATTCCGCTTTTTTGCGGTTCCGGCATTGTTATGATTTGCGTTATTCATATTTCCGGATTTTTCCTTTGTATCAGCCGGAACATTCCCCGCAGCTTTTAAAACTTCATCCAGTCTTCCCGCTTCCGCTTCCGTATAAAACAGCTCTGTCACATCCGCGTACTGTACCGCTTCCTGTACGGCGCGTAATCCTTCCGCAAAAAAGGTTCCGCTTTCCGTCCGGTATTTTTTTTGTTTTAAGTTCGCAACCTCTTTTACGCGCTGGTTATTCACGCTGGTGATTAACTCCATGATCCTTCTCCTGTACCTCTTCGTTTTACGATACCTGCACAAGCTATTCCATGTTGATTTATTATATCATACCGCATCTCTTTCACACAAAATAAAAAGAACCTGAACAAAACTTATTCAGGTTCTTTGATTTCGTTAACGATTATGCCAGCGCGCTCTTTGCGGTTTCAACCAGCTTTGCAAATGCGGCAGCATCGTTGATTGCCATGTCGGCCAGTACCTTGCGGTCCAGAGCGATACCCGCTTTGGTCAGTCCGCAGATAAAACGGCTGTAGGACAGGCCGTTAGCACGGGTAGCCGCGTTGATACGGGCAATCCACAGACGACGGAACTCGCGTTTTTTGGCGCGACGGTCGCGGCGTGCATACATCAGCGCTTTCATTACGGTCTCGTTAGCTTTTCTGAATAACAGATGCTTTGCTCCGCGATACCCTTTTGCCAGTTTCAGAATGTGTTTATGACGACGATGGGCGGTTACGCCAACTTTAATTCTTGCCATGATCTTTTTCCTCCTGTATCCTCAACTCTTATGCGTACGGCAGCATCTTTGCTACATGTTCATGATCGGTCTTGTGAACGAGACCTGCTTTGCGCAGATTTCTCTTACGGGCAGGAGATTTATGTTCCAGAATATGGCTGCGGAATGCTTTTCCGCGTTTGAACTCACCGGTACCGGTTACTTTGAAACGTTTTGCCGCACTTCTGCGGGTTTTCATCTTAGGCATAATTTACATCCTCCTTCATTTACTCTTAGGCGCAACGATCATTGTCATGTTGCGGCCTTCCAATTTCGGCTTCTTTTCTACAACGGCTGCGTCGCCAAGCTCCTCAGCCATTCTGACCAGCAGCGCTTCACCCAGTTCCGGATGACTCATCTCACGGCCACGGAACATGATCGTGACCTTGACCTTGTTGCCGTCTTCCAGGAAACGCGCCGCATTTTTAAACTTAACGCCAAAGTCATGGTCTTCAATACCGGGGCGCAGCTTTACTTCTTTTACTTCAAAAACCTTTTGTTTTTTGCGGGCTTCTTTTTCCCGTTTCTGCTGCTCATAACGATATTTGCCATAATCCAATATCTTGCACACGGGGGGCCGGGCCTGCGGGGAAATTTCCACCAGGTCAAGATGACGTTCCTGGGCCAGTGCATTTGCATCCCGACTGGACATAATGCCCAGCTGCTGCCCGTTCTCGTCAATCACTCGTACCTCGCGCCAGCGGATATCATCGTTAATGCGTAAGTCTGCCTTGCTAATAGCGGTTCACCTCCAAAACAGGATATGTAACAAAAATGAAAAAGCGGGCGGAATAAAATCCACCCGCGCTAATCGCTGTATTCAACCCTGTCGAGCATAACCGCAAGGTGAGAAGCGGATGGCTTCTTCTTTGTTACTGAGATATAATAGCACAGAGCCCGAACAATGTCAAGCCTATTTTGTAATTACGGATGCGTCCCGGTGACCAGATAGAATAGCAGCCCTGCCACGCCGGAAGAAAACAGCAGTGTGATGGTGCCTGTTTTTTTCTTCTGGGCGATCCAGGCCAAAAGAAAAACCAGTACCGCAACCAAATCCGTCTTGCCAATATCTACGGGCAATTTTTCTTTATTCCAGAAGGCCAGCAGAATAAAATTCACGCCCGCGCTGCCAATCAATGCCACTACAGCAGGACGCAACCCGTTCAGGATGCCGCGGATCGCAGCTACGTTTCCGTATTTGTAATACAGATAGCCCAAAAACAAAACAATAAAAACGGAAGGAAAAACAAACCCCAATGTAGCTGCAATGGATCCGGGAATACCGGCCACCTTGCTTCCCACAAAGGTTGCGGCGTTGATGCCGATGGGTCCGGGCGTCATCTGCGAGAGGGTGAAGATATCCACGAATTCCGTCATGGTAAGCCAGCCATGCTGGTCGATCACCTCTGCCTGGATCAACGGCATGGACGCATAGCCGCCGCCTACACAGACAAGTCCTACCGCGGCGAAGCTGAGAAATAACTGTAACAAGATTTCCATCTGCTTCCGCCTCCTTAATCATACTGGGGATCGCGCATCAGAAACAGTCCGATGATGGCGTCCACTGCGATAATCTGCATGATGTTGATTTTGAAAACGACCGAAGCAATAAATGTGCCCGCCATGACAAGGAGAGGCAGCGCCAGCTTTTTCTTCACCTGCTTGACCACCAGATCCAGCACCACCTTGATCAGTATGGCCGTCACGCCGCACTGCATCCCTTTCAAAAACATCCGCACATAGGGATTGGAAGCAAAAGCATCATAAAAAAACGAGATGATGGTCAGGGTGATCAGCGGCGGAAGGATCGTCGCCAGCAGCGCAGTAACACTTCCCAGAAAACCGCCCATTCGATACCCCATTATAATAGAAGAATTGGCCGCCATTACCCCCGGCGCGCTCTGGGCGATAGAAACCAGATCCAGCGCTTCGTTTTCCTTCAGCCAGCCGTACTCGTCCACAAATTTTGCTTTCATCAGCGGAATGAGCACAAAGCCTCCCCCCACGGTGAAGGCGCTGATCAGGAACGTGGAAATAAATAGTTTACGGTAACTGAACGGTTCTTTGAGCTCTGGATAATCAAGCTTCTTTTCTGTATCCTTTGTTTTGTCCATAGGCCCCTCCAAAACGCTTACTAAAGAATTCTATATCGTATATGTCTTATTTATATTATTTCGACTTGACATATCACAGCCGGATTGTCTGAATCAGAAACCTGCTTATGCGATTTGCCTTGCCGCCAGTTCGGCAAAGATGCCGCCTTTTTTCATCAGTTCGTCATACGTGCCGTCCTCAACGATTTCACCGCGCTCCATCACAAGGATGCGGTCAGCGTGTTCAATAGTAGAGAGGCGGTGGGCAACAACAATACGGGTGGCACGCATTGCTTCCAGAGTATTTGCAACAATAGCCTGCGTCTCATTATCAAGAGAGCTTGTAGCCTCGTCAAACACGATAATGCGCGGATGATGCACTAGCGACCGGGCAATAAGAAGACGTTGCCGCTGACCGCCGGAAAATGTGGAACCGCCTTCCCCGACTACGGTGTACATGCCCATGGGCAGTTCCTTGATATCCTCTTCCAGACCTACGAGCCGGGCCACTTCCCAGGCATCGTCCATCGTAAGCGGCAGAGAACCGACGATGTTCGAGAAAATACTGCCCTCCATCAGTTGTCCATGCTGCATCACCACGCCGATCTGACGGCGCACTGAGGATACGTCCAGATCAGAAAGATCCATGCCATCGTATAGCACAGCGCCGCTTTCCGGCTTTTCCAAGCCTATAAGCACGCGCAGCAGGGTGGATTTACCGCTGCCGGAACTGCCCACAACCGCGATAAACGAACCGGGATGGATAGATAGACTGATGTTTTTCAGGACAAGGGGTGCGTCAGGCTGATAGCGGAAGCTGAGTTCCACTGCTTCGATCTCGCCGGTCAGTTCCCCCGCCGGCAGTTTGCTTTCCGAAACTTCGCTCTTTTCCTGCAGAATCGGCAGGATACGTTCCAACGACGGCATGACGCCCCAAATACTGACGACGCCGCCCAAAAGACCGCTCAGCGCCATTCCGAAGCTTCCCATGGCCGCATTGAAACACAAAAAATCGGCAGTGGTCATAGAAGAGGCCCCTTCGGTATGGGACATATCCAAAAGCGACATGACAAAGTAAAAAATGCAGAAGTTCAGTACGATAGGCTGCGATGCAGCGATGATACTAATCCAAATGTCCTGCCAGCGGGATTTGCGGTTCCACTTCCATTCTTCGCCAAAGCGTTTTGTCCAGAGATAAAAGGCGCGTTCCTCTGCTGCCCGCAGACGGAATTTGTTCAATCCTGCTAAAAGCTGTAAAAGTTGACCTGACACACGGCCAGACGCTTCAGCCTTTTCCCGGCGATAGCTTATCTGCCGCCATGAGAAAAGCATCTCGACAGCGAAGAAAACGGTCCAGATGACGATGGAAAGCAATGCCATTTTCCAGCTGTAATAAAACATTACGATGATATTCCAAAAACAGAAGATGCCGTTAAAGATGCCATTCGCTGCCGTGGAAGAAAGCTGAGTGGCAAGGATGCTGACACCTTGCATTCGCTGCGCGAGATCCCCAATCTGGTACTTTCGGAAAAAAGCAGCAGGCAGAGATAGCAGCTTGATCCAAAGGGCTGACTCTGCCGTGATGCGGACATGATTTTTCAGCCGCATCACAGTCAGTCCGCGCATCAGGGCGATCAACGCGCCTGCTACGGATGTCACGAACATGACCTGTACAACAAGGAGCAGCGCCATCTTATCATAAGTCGGGATAATATCTTCAAATATGGTTTTTGTCACCAGCGGTGTAACGACGGGGATCAGGCCTGCAATAAAGCAGCAGAAGAGCAGCAGCCAGAAATCCCGTTCCCAGCAGAGACGTGTTGTCCACCGGAACCATTTCCACAGGCTGTCGATGTCCTCCGGCATTCCCTGTGAAAAGCAGTATGCATGTGATTCAAACGAATCAGCTTCCTCGTCGGTAACGGGAATCCGCTGTCCGCTTTCATAGTCAAGCCTCTCATAGCGTCCAGGCGCCGAGGGAAGAAGTGCAAATGGTTTTCCTTCCCGAAAAACAAGCAAAGGACCGATGTCCCGCCGATGCCAGCCGGGAACCAGTTCGATTTTCCGTCCATGCAGTTCATGACTTCCCAACGCGCGCAGAATCTCCTGGGTGTCCTGCAGATGCGTAGCGCCCTCCGGCAGACGGATGCGGCTGTGGGGAATCCCAAAGTAATCGCCGATCCCCCGCAGCGCATGGATGGTCGGCGGCTGCCACTTATCTTCGGCGCGCTGAATGAACGGCAGATCGGGTATCAGGTTTTTCAGCAGTTCCCGATACGAATTGGACACCAAAAGCTCCTTGGTGCGGGCAAAGTCTGAAAGGTTTTCGCCAGCCTTTTTTTCTTCTGCGTGGAAATAGTCAGCATAAGCGTAGCAGAACAGCGCGATTTCTGCGCGAAGGGCAGAAACAAAAACTTCTATGCCAAAACGCTCCAGCACAGCTTCTGTAGCAAATGCTTTTACTTCTGCAGCAGATCCCAGCACAATGGATTCCTGTGCGGGCAGCAACAGGATGTTGCTTTCGCCGATGAATCGTACTGCCGCATCTTCCTGCAGAGTTTCCCGCGGAAGTTCCAGCCAGGACAGCGCTTTTCCTTTGGGTACTGCAAGACGCGTTCCAGCCGGAAACGCGTCCTTTTCTCCCGGCAACAGTTCACGACAGACGCGGGGCAAAAGGTGACGTTCGGGCCGGCAGAAATATGGCAGCAACGCACCTGTCAGAGCGTCTGCCTGACGATGCCGATCCATGTTGCGAAGCGAGTCCATCGTTACGCTGCAGAGCGTCGTTTCTTTTGTAGCAATGGCAAGGATTGATAATTTCGTTTGCGATGGATCCTCGGAGAAATTACCGTCCCGGACCGCACCATAATCAGAAAACGCATTCCGACACGCCGACTCCGGTATGGCATACAAAAAGCCGCCCGCCTTTTCTTCACAGAGAAACACACGGCGGTTTTTGCAGACAACATAAAGTTCCACTTCGCCGGATACAATTTCCAGCAGGCCGTCTGTTTTATTCAGTTCGATCCATTCGCCAATTCTGACTTCCTGTGTCATAAGTCCGAAACCATCCTCAATAACTCTGTATAAGTTTTCTGTAGTACCCGTCCTCTTCCATCAGCGTCTCGTGCGTTCCTCGCTGCACCACGCGCCCTTTTTCCAGCACGATGATCTCATCGCAGTCGCGAATGGTAGAAAGGCGGTGGGCTACGATGAAACAGGCGCAGCCTCTCCTACGGATGTTCTTCATGATCTCCTGCTCCGTAACGGGATCCAGAGAGCTGGTTGCTTCGTCAAGGATCAGCAGTGACGGATTCGCCGCCAGGGCGCGGGCGATCTCCATGCGCTGCCTCTGTCCGCCGCTGAGATTGTACCCGCCCTCTTCCAGCATGGCGTCATAACCGCCACGCATCAGCGCAATGTCTTCATGGATCATGGCGTCCTTCGCCGCCTGTATGATATCGTGACGCGGCACATTGGGGTTAAACAATGCGATGTTTTCCGCTACTGTTCCTTCTAACAGGAAGATTTCCTGTTCTACTACCGCCACAGACTGCGCAAAAACTTCCCGGGGAATATCTGTTGACGGTACGCCGTCAAACAGGATTTGTCCGGACCACGGCTGATAGAGTCCCGAAACAAGCTTTGCCAGCGTGGACTTACCGCTGCCGCTGCGACCGACGATTGCCACGCGCCGCCCTGGTTCCAGTTTAAGATTCAGTTTTTTAATGAGCTTTGGCAGTGTACGGGAATAGCCGAAGTTCACCTGTTTTAGCTCCAACCGTCCGGAAAGCTTTGGCGGCAGAGCCTTCATGGTTTCAGCAGTCAATGTCTTTTCAGGATCCAGCGGATAGCGGTACACGTCGTTGATCTTCATCATCTGAGAACTGGTCTGCTGGATGTCCTGCGACATGGCGGTGATACGCTCGACAGGCATCTGGAAGTTCTGCATCAGGCTCTGGAAAGCAACAAAAATACCGACAGACATCAACCCGTCCATAATGGAGAAGCCGCCCTCCGCCATGATGATAGCGCCATTGACGCCGCCCAGGGCCGCCGGAACAAAATTGATGAACTGGCTGTAATACTCCTGTCGCTGCGCCATCGTCAGATACTTTGCGTTTGCATCGGACCATTTCACAAAAAAGTCGTCTTCGTTTCCGTTTGCTTTCAGCGTTTCGATGCTGGCAATGCCCGCCACACTGATTCCGTAAAGATTGCCCTGTTCCTGCAGCAGCTTCATACGCTGCTCCTGTAGCCACTGGTAGCTGGCCCATGTCACAAAAATGTTGATAGCAGTGAAAATGACGCCGATAATCGTCAGCTTGATATTATAAAGGACAAGGAGGAACAGATAAAACACCGCAATGGCAAAATCCAGGACTGCCACAGCCAGCCTGCCTGTGACAAAATCCGCAATGGACTCATGGAACTGCACGCGGGACGCGATCTCGCCCGAATAGCGCGTCTGGAAGAACGACACCGGCAGTTTCAGAACATAGGAGAGAAACGAGGAGGAATCATCGATCGTCATCTTCCCCTGCCAGCGTAACAGACACCACAATCGCAAAAAGTTCAGCGTAAGCGTCAGCACGAGGGAAATGAACAGCGCCAGTAAAACATCGAATAACCAGCCTCGATGCGCATATGTCAGCACATCGTCCAAAAATGTCTGGGAAATCAGGGGCACGCCGAGGTTGACAAGGCTCAGGCAAAGGCCGACGCCAAGAATAAACCCAAGCGCGTACCGGTCCTTCAGGATACCGGAAAGCAGCGTACGCCAGACGCTTTCCGGTTCGCCGTCCCGGACAAAGTTCTCACCGGGACGGAGCACCAGTGTAACGCCTGTGAAACTTTCCTCGAACTCCGTCCACGGTACGGACCGGTGACCTACAGCCGGATCATTCAGGAAAACCTCGCCCGTCTTTGCATCCATCCCCTCAAAGACGACAAAATGATTAAAATCCCAATGAATGATAAAAGGCGGTATCAGTTTTTTCAGTTCCTCCGGCTCATAGGAAAAGCCCTCCGCTTTCATGCCGAGGGTTTCCGCCGCCGCCATCACATTCGCCGCGTTGGAACCGTTACGGCTGACGCCGCAAAGTTCCCGCAGCTGTTCCAGCGACATGTACTTTTTATAATAGCCGAGGATGATGCCAAGGGACGCTGCACCGCACTCTGCTGCTTCCATCTGGAGCACCACCGGGGTTTTTTCACGTTTCTTCATAGGTTAATCCGTCCGTAACCATTGCCCCATTTTATCAAATGCATAGGCAGCCGGGGATTTCCGGTCGACGATGGCAGTCGCAGTACAGGTCATACCATCCTGCAGTGTTTCATCCGGTCCGTTTACAGTCGTCCAAAGATACCCAGACTTTGTATCGTTATCCCGGGTCAGTTCCACACGGACTTCCATCATGGCGCCACCGCATTTTTGTACGACCCAGTTCGCAAATTCCCGGTTTCCGGTCCAGTAGGTCACCCGGTCGCTTGTAACAGGGTACCGGGAAACCTCAATTACCGTACCGACAAGGGAGCCGTACAGAGATGCATTGATAGATCCCGGTGTCACATGGATGATGGATCCCGGTTTCAGCTTGTTGCCCACAAGGGCAGGCACAAAAATGATGCTGATCAGATCCTGGCTTTCCCGCACATCAACATCATAAAGCGACCCACCCGCATTGATTATGTCGCCCTCTCTCAGGCGCTGGGACAGAATCGTCCCCTCGTATGGGCTGGTGACCTGCGCCTGCTGCTGATATGATTCATTCGCCGAGGCAAGCTGGGCCGTACGCGCACGCATATCCTCGTAGCTTGTAGCTGTACGCGCCTGTTCCGCATTCAAATGGATCTGCTGTTCCAGTTGCGGCTGTTCTATAATAGCTACCACATCGCCCTTTTCGACTTTTTCACCGGGTTTCCGCCTCATTTCCAGAATCCTGCCACCGCTCGTCGGTGCGATTGTCGCGACACCGGCGTCATCCGAAATGATACCGTAGCCTGTTACCTTCTCTGCCATCACACCAAAAAACGCCCACACAAGGATCGAGAACAGCATGATGCCTACCGCTGCCAATGCGATCCAACCGGTAGAAGTCGTAATAGAAAAGACATTTCCCGCTTTTTCCGGACGTTTCAGTTTATCCAGGGCTTTTTGCTGGAAAATCTTATTAGAAATCATATTTTGTTACCCCCACCTTCATTCCTTCTGTGTAGCCGAAGGGTTCGGCAACAATGGCAGCATCGCCCTTTGAAAGTCCTTCAACGATTTCCGTCAGTTCGCCGTTGGTTATGCCGCAGACCACAAACCGCCGCACCAGCTTTTGATTTTCATCCAGCGTAAAAACAAACGTTTTGCCGGTCTTACCATCCTTCTGGATACTCCGGTTGGGAATGACCAGCACATGTGCAGTATCCTGCGACATGATCTTCACTGCGTCATAGTAGGTTGGTTCAAAAACGCCGCTGGGGTTTTCGAGACGCCATGAAACTTCATGGTAATCCGCGTCCGTATTAATGTCAGGGTTAGCGTGAACCAGTGTCATCGCAAACTGATTGAACTTCAGATCCGTCCTGGACTTGTTTTCGCCGAACGGATACGCTTTGTGGGTCAGGCGGTGCGGATTTACTTCCAGAACAAACCGGTTCCCGACAGACGAAAGCCGCCGTAACGTCTCATGAGAAAGGATGGAATAGGCATTCATCACGGAAAGATCCGCCATCATAAACAACGCTTCTCCGGCGCGGATATATTTTCCCGGTTCCCGGTAAATCTGGATAATATTTGCCGACTGCGGCGCTACTATGACCATTTTATCCTGTTCGGACCGAACAAGATCTCGACGGGCCATGCGGCTGTCAAGCTGAGCTCGGGCAGCATCCCGCATATTCACTGCATTATCGTATTCCTGTTTGGAAATAGCGTTCTTCTCCACCAGCAAGCGATAGCGTTTCGCAGTCTGTTCCGCATTTAAGAGTTTCGCCCGCGCTTCCTGAATATCTGCCTCCGCCGAGGCTATATTCGCCATAAGATCGTTATTGTTCATGACAGCAAGCACATCGCCCTTAGCAACGCGTTGGTTCTGCGAAACACGGATCTCGCTCACTACCCCCTCGTATTGCGCGTTGATATCAATCGTCCAGGCCGCCCGGGCCGTAATATTCATATTGTTAACAGTCGCGCAGATATCCCGGTAATCAGCATAGGCCACGGGCAGCACGGTGTACCTCGCCGCCTCCATCTTTTCGATGTGGCGGCGGCTCGCCGCATTGATATAGATACCGTACCCGACAACGAGCACGACGATGCTCATGACGCCGACAATCGCCATCTTCAGATATTTTTGTGCGTCCACGATTTCCCCCATAAAAAAAGTGGAGAGTAGAGAGCGAAGAACAGAAATACTACCGTTTCATTTTCACTCTTAACGCTTCACTCTGTGAGGAATGCCGCTCTCCGAAACCGGAAAGCGGCCATTTCCCGTATTCCGAAATGTCAGACCAAAACCGCTACGGCAACGGCCACGACTCCGACTTCCGCTTCCGCCAGATAAGTCGTTGTAGTAGCGTGTAACTGCGCTTCTACCGTAGTTGTTACGACCTCGGCGGTCTGGACCACGTTCGTCTGCAATTTCACTTTATCGCCGCCGGCCACCATTGCCAGTTCAGCCTGCGTCAGCGTCTTTGGCGATGCCGGAAGAATCATGTGGCGAACTTCATCGGTGTTCTGAATAATCCGTACCTCTGTACCTTCCGGGATAATCACATTCGTCTGCTCAACACGGTTTAAAAGCCCCTTTGCAATAACCTGCACGGCTTCTTTCGCATCCGCATGGGGAATGACCAGATACTTGACAAGTTTCGGCTGTTCGATTACTTTGTAGGTCACGCCTTCTTCTACAACAAATCCTGCTTCTGTAAGAACCGCTTCGGGATCTTCAATAAAGCGCTTCTTATACGCTTCGTCCTCCCAGCACTTCGCGATGACTTCGCCATACTTTACTGCATTCTGTTTTTTGTCTGCCATGATAATCATCCTTTCTTACATTAAAATAATTCCATATTTTTATCATAAATGCTCCCAGGCATTTGCGCAACCTGTTACGACGGTTTTTGTGTCTCCAGTTCGTAGGGTTCCAAAAAAAGTCCGGCCTGCTCAAATTTTTTCAATATGAAAAATACATAGGCGGGAAATGTCTCTTTTTCTTCCAACAACTCTCCGGCAATGTCACAGGCGGTTTTGCCGCCAATCCTCAGTTTTTTCAACACGTCATGATAAAGCGCCGGAGAAAGATCGTCCGCACCCCGGAACCGCAGTCGGAATTTGTCGCTGTGATAAAATTCAATTCCCTCTGTCGTTTCCACAAAGGAAATGCCGGGACGAAGAAACAGCGGCTGCTCTTTGGAAAATTCCGGTTTCATGTAACGGTCGATCAGGGAAAGGATAACCCGTTTGAAATCTGCCAGCGTTTCAAAATACTCTTTTGCCAGGATGAATTCCCCGGTAGGATGCGCGGCCGAAGCACCGCAGGGAGTAATCAGCCGTACCGAACGTTCCGCCATGTTGACCACAAAGCCGCTGATGCAGGAGATCGTATTGCCGTCGTCTTCCTCCACATGAAGGGCCTCGGTATGTTCCCGCGCGCGACCCGCCTTGGCGAACCGGTTGGAAGGCGCATCGGTAAACTGGGGCAAAAGCTCTACGCAAAGCAATTCTTCCAATGTGAAAGTCGCAAAAATCTTGTGCAGGATTTCTAGACTCAACACGGAAAAGCGATGGATCCGCCGCTCTTTTTCCAGCGAGGCGGCGATATAGGAACGGGTGCGTTCCGGTTTTCGCATCGAGGCCGCCGTAGTAAGCTGCGGTACTACGCCGAATATTTCAAAAAACGCATCGGCAAAACTCTCATAATCCGGGTTATCCAGCGGTTCGGTGGCATAATAACAGGTGGCCTGCCCTGCCGCTTCGCCTATAGTTTCCTTTGCAAAGGCAAGGATACCCTGCCAAAGCACCGCGTTTTCTTCGTCATACGGGCAGACTTTTTGCAGCCGCCCCGCCATGACGCCGCAGAAAGGACAGCCTACCGAACAGCCAAGATCCAGTTCGAAGGTCATCGGTACGTGGATCAGGGCTGCATTTTTTGAACCAAGTTCCGCCCAGCAGCGGTTAACCTGCCGCCCGCGCCACGCACGGAACGCGGGATGCTTCGGCACGCAATAATCCCGCGCCATGCTTTCGCGTTCCCTGATTTTTTCCCGGATAAAACCGCGGTACCGACGTACGACCCGCGGTATCTCCTCCGGGGGACGCTTTTGGTATTCCAGCGCCACATCGTGTACGCAGAGGATCTTTACGGAAAGCGGATCAATATGAAGCCCGTTTGCGGACAAGGTTTCCTCCGGCGCAGCCAGAAAAGCCTCCCGGAATCCCGGTTCCATTGTCCAGAGTTCCAACGCGCGCTTCGCCTCCGCTACCTCACGGATATATTCACGATCGTCCGTTTTAGGATTTATTACGTTTTTTATCTCCAAATCGGATTTCGTTTCATTCCCCATATATTATACTCCAACTTTTTTGGCATTTATGTCCACGGCCAGCGCCAGATATTCCGACCCGATATGCACCATCAGGTTTTCTTCGCAGAGTCGCGCAAGCGAATCCGCGATTTCATCGTTTCCGTATGACCCGGAAAGTTCCGATAGCAGCCAGGATTCCTGTCGCGCGGTGCGGCAGGCACGATAAACAGCAGCCTGCGCTCCTTCCAGACGGTAAACGGTATGCCGTGCAATTTTCCGCATATCGTAAATATCGATTCCGGTTCCTGTATCTTCCATATCCAGACGTTGGAGACGCCAGCGTTCTTTTACCCAATTTGAAACGAGCATCTGCACCGTTTGGTAAGCCGCTCCCTTTTTCCGTACATCCCAGCAAAGCTTGAGTTCCTGCTCATCAATGGGCTCAAAGATATAGGCAGACCGCCGGATAAAATCTTCGTCCGCATAGACGAAATCATACCCGCGCGCCGGTCGTAGCCGAAGCCCGTACTTTTCCGGATTCTCCGTGTATTCTCCATAACGCTGATAGACGATATGGATCAGCTGATTTGGCGACGGCAGGTGCATAATCTTTGGAATAAGCTCTGCCATCTCAGCAAAATACTCTTCCTTTTCACCTGGAAATCCACAAAGGAGGTTCCAGGCCACATTAACATTGTACGCACGACAATTTCTCAGTGTCTCGATCTGCCGTATCGCGCGGCATCCCTTGTTCATGATGCGCAGCTCGTCGTCCTGCAGACTTTCGATGCCAGGCTGCAGCTGAATGAATCCGATTTCCGCCAGAGAACGTACATCCTCCTCCGTCAGATTGGCTTTGATTTCAGAAAAGAAATGAAGTTTGAGTCCCCGCGCTTTGATTTCGGCAGGCAGTTCTTTCATCTGCGTATGGCTCAGAATACTGTCCGTAAATACGCAGAGTTTTATCTTCGGATATTTACGGACAAGTCCTTCCATCTCATCTACAAGCCGCTTTGTTGTCTTCTCGCGATAGTTCCGCGCTGGGCCGTTCAGCCCGCAAAAAGTACAGGGCTTTCTCTTTCCCCACCAACAGCCCCGGGACCCTTCTACCATAAAATGCATGTTTTCAAATTTTGGAAAAAGCTCCTTGAATACAGCGAAAAAATCGTCAAAATCGGGAACCGGGAACGACGCCGCGTCCCTGGTGATACGGTGTATCTTCGTTTTGGGATGCGGCGAACAGCGGGACATTACGCCATACGGCAATTCGTCCGGCGGAATCTCCCCGTTTAAAAGCAGCCTTTGGCAGACATCGGCGAAGATTTCGTCAGCCTCGCCGATAAAAACGTAATCATACGCTTCGATATGCTCAATCAGGGCTACGCCCAGACCGCCCATACAATTTGCGCCGCCCACTACGATAATCGGCGGATTTTTTTCCTTTTTCAGCCTGCGCGCCAGCGCAATATTTGCATTCGTCTGTTGGAACATGGATGCAAAAGCAACGATTTTCGGATGATGAGCCAGGACGCGGGCTGCAGATTCTTCGATGAAATCTTCCGCATCCTGCTGCCACGCAGGAAGTTCATCCAGCCAGCCGGTCTTGGCCACCTCAACCTCTGCGGGCGTCGCGCCACCCCATGGAATGCGTTCGTTTCGCATCCATTCAATGTACTCGGAAAGCGGGCGCAATGTTTTTTTGTGCGCGGCCCTGGCAAAGACCATCTCCCCTACAAGGAAGTCGCTGCGTGCCAGAGCTACGTTATGATAGAGATCCAGACCACAACGGTGTGCATAGTAAAGATGCTCATACTGAACCACACTGGAAATACCTGCCTCTGTCAGGCATGTCTTCATGAGCGACAGCGCCATCGAGGGCATCGCGATATCCGAAACCGGCATTGACACAAAGCAGACATCTGCATTACCAGAAGAACTCATATATTTCCTCATTTCTTCGGCGGGATACGTTTCACAAGAAGAATTCTCCTTCCCGCCTAGATATACGTAATATCCTAAATTGATACTCCACGAAAGTTGTTATTCACCAAACGCTTTTTCAGTTCCTGTTCCGCATATTTTTAAACCAATACAGAGGAAAGAAAATAATCCAGGCCATAAACGTGGCAAAGGCCCACAGCAGGGCACGGGGGTTATTGTGATTGCGCGCATCGTTATGCACATAATAGGCCAGGTACAGAGAAAGCATGATGGCGAAGGGGCTGACGCCCGTAACACCCGGTTCAAAAATCGAATCCAACATTCGTACTCTCCTTTAACTGCTTCTTAATGCATCGTTTAAAACACTACTACGAGTTAGTAAAATGTGCGCGGACCGGTTTTCGGATGCCTATTTCGTATAAACCGGCACATCCGGCAGCAATCCTTTGGCAGAACGGCTGCGGAAACGCAGATTTCCTTTATCCTGCTTCAGCTTTACAATATCCACTTCAAACAGCCGGTTCCATGGGAACACTACATCAAACTTCGTCCCTGCCGTGATATCATAATTCACGGCCAGTCGGCTGATGATATCCATCGCCTGCTTCTTAATCTTAGGCATCATTTCGTTCAATGTATATTTGTATGCTTCTTTTTTATTCTTTTCCAGCTCATCTGTAATGATCCGTCTGGCATTGGACTGATAGTACCAGTCATCCAGAATGCGTTCCCGCATCAGCATCAGCTGTTTATCTTTGGCGATCTGCGGCGCCAGCATACCCTGGGCAATCGCAAAACCAACGGTATTGTCTGCTGTATTCCAGCCGTTATAGGCCGACAGTTTCTCCGTAAAGCCCCGCAGCGACATTTCATTCATGAACCCATTATCACCGCCGTTGGAGAAAGCCACGTCAGCCAGGGAAATATTTACGCCCCGTTCCAGCATCTTGCCCAGATTCACAATGTAGCGTTTATTTGCCGGAGAAGCATAATACGAGTTGGACA
>JAEEGH010009671.1_pt1 | contig 22414 bp, 22 predicted proteins | sample 9134181 | NCBI WGS metagenome assembly JAEEGH01 (sample SAMN16246544, study PRJNA631951) | gut metagenome | biome: gut microbiome; feature: rumen; material: DP-attached | host: Bos | place: Iran: Karaj | collected 2018-10
GAGCCTCGACTGGAACATCGCGTTCACAGCGATGCAGAGCAAGGACATGTTCTTAAAATCGTTCCTTGGCGGGCTTATTAAGTTAAGAGACGACAAGGCGATGAAGGAAGCTGCTCAAAAATACATAGACCTTCTGGAAATTAAGTGCAACGGTCCGGAGCAGAAAGCACGCGAGCTTTCGGGCGGAAACCAGCAGAAAGTCTGCTTGGCAAAAGCGTTCTGCCTTGAACCGGAATTGCTCTTTGTTTCCGAGCCAACCCGTGGTATTGACGTTGGCGCAAAGCAGATTGTTCTTGACGTTCTTAAGGAACGGAACAAAACGCAGGGAACTACGATTGTCATGGTTTCCAGTGAGCTTGAAGAGCTCCGTTCAATTTGTGACAGAATTGCGGTCGTATGCCACGGGAAAATAGCGGGTATCCTTTCTCCGGATGAAAACCCGACCGAGTTTGCGCTGTATATGTCCGGCGAAAAAGGGAACATATAGGGAGTTATTATGAGCGATTCAATTTCTACAGAAAAAACAGAAAATAAATTTGTGGCAAAATGCAAGGCGCTTGTAAAGAACTTCGGATGGCCGCGCATCATAATTGCGTTATTCCTTGTAGTGCTTTTTATAATCGCGCCGTTCGTTAAAGTAAGCATAGCCGCTTCAATATCTGATATATTCAACCGTTTCGGCATGAACGCGCTTCTTGTTCTTGCAATGGTACCGATGATTCAGTCAGGCTGTGGCCTTAACTTCGGCCTTTCTTTGGGCGTAATCGCGGGGCTTCTTGGTTCCACAATCGCAATGCAGATTGGCCTTACAAGCTGGGGCGGAATCTTCGGCGCAATGCTCATTTCCATTCCGTTCGCCGTTCTTTTCGGCTGGCTTTACGGCTTGCTGCTGAACCGCGTTAAGGGCGAGGAAATGACAATCGCCATGTACGTCGGCTTCGCGATGGTTATGCTCATGTCAATTTTGTGGCTTATCCTGCCATACTCCAGCGAGAACATGGTTTGGGGTTACGCCGGAAAAGGCTTGCGTACGACAATCACGCTCGACGGCTTTTGGAACAAGCAGCTCAGCAATTTCCTCGCCATAAAGATTGGCGAAAACTTCACGTTCCCAACCGGCATGATTCTGTTTGTCGCGCTCTGCTGCGTCATTATGTGGGTTTTCATGCGGAGCAAGACGGGAACGGCGATGACGGCTGTTGGCTCAAACCCGGATTACGCGCGTTCTAGCGGCGTTAACATCAACAAGATGCGCTCAATGAGCATCATCATCTCCACGATTTTTGGAGCATTGGGAATCCTTGTTTATCAGCAGAGCTTCGGCTTTATCCAGCTGTACGGCGCGCCGCTTTACATGGCGTTCCCTGCAGTAGCTGCAATTCTTATCGGTGGTGCGTCAATCAACAAGGCATCAATTCTTAATGTCATCATCGGAACAATTCTGTTCCAGGGCATTCTTACAATGACGCCATCCGTTATCAACAGCATCTTACAGACGGATATGTCGGAAGTTATTCGTATCGTAATTTCAAACGGTATGATACTTTACGCACTTACACGTAAAACAGGAGCTAAAAAATGAGCACGATAAAAACAGCATCTCCATTAAGAAAGGCAGGCTCATTTCTTGCGAACAACCTTGTCGCGGTCCTGTTTCTTATCCTTACGATAGTTTCTATCCCGGTTTCAGGATTTTCCGCCACTTACATAGTGAACGAAATCCTTTCACGCATTGCGCGTAACTCATTCCTCGTTTTCTCGCTCATTCTGCCGATTATGGCTGGAATGGGTATTAACTTCGGTATGGTTCTTGGCGCAATGGCGGGACAGATTGGTCTTATCTTCGCGATGGACTGGGGCATTTCCGGCATTCAGGGACTCGTTTTTGCATCTCTTATCGGAACCCCGATATCAATCTTCCTCGGTTGGATTGCAGGTTCCATCCTGAACAAAGCACGCGGCCGCGAAATGGTCACAAGCTACATCATCGGATTCTTCTTCAACGGATTGTATCAGTTCGTAGTGCTTTACCTGTTCGGTTCCGTTATCCCGATGCGCAACAAGGCAATTTACCTTTCGCGCGGCTACGGCGTAAGAAACACGGTTGACCTGTCATCCGTCCGCCAGGTTCTTGATAACACGCTTTCGTTCAACATCGGCCCGATACACATTCCGCTTCTTGCGTACCTGGTTATCGGCGCACTCTGCGTGTTCATCATCTGGTTCAAAAAGACAAAGCTCGGCCAGGATATGCGCGCCGTCGGTCAGGATCAGGTTGTGTCGAACACAGCCGGTATCGCCGTTGAGAAAACTCGCGTTATTTCGATTATCATTTCGACAGTTCTTGCGTGCTTCGGCCAGATTATCTTCTTGCAGAACATGGGTAACATGAGCACATACAACGCCCACGATCAGACAGGCTTTTTCGCCGCCGCCGCAATTCTTGTTGGTGGTGCTACAGTTACAAAGGCGACAATCCCGAACTGCTTTATCGGCGTTCTGTTGCTTCACCTTATGTACATCGTTGTTCCAAGAGCCGGACAGAACATTTTTGGCGACGGCAACATCGGCGAATACTTCAGGCAGTTCATCGGCTACGGAGTCATCGCCCTGTCGCTCGTAATTCACGCATGGCGCACAAAACGGCAGGCAGAGCATAACCGTGAGTCGCTTCACATGGCGGCTTCGGGTGCGGACAGTTCCAGTGCCGCAGAGGCAGCAAAAGGAGACGCAAAATGAAACTGAACAAAAAGATAATTGCACGCTCCATACTTGTCGTTCTGTATCTCGTGCTTGCCATCGTGATGTTCCTTACAGGACGCACACACACGATTCTTATAGACAATAAGGGCGATGACGCAGGCACTTACAAAGCCGTAAAAGGCATGGAAGTTTCCGTGGATAAAGGCGAGCCAGTTGAGTTCTACAAAGGCGACCGCGACAAGTTCACCGTAAAATCGCAGAAACACACGATTCACATTGAGTTTTTCGACGGCTCCGAGCCAGTTACCTTCACTGTGAAAGTACCTGTCACCTACGACTACGTGCTGCTTTCAATCCCCAAGTATCTAGCCGGAATCGAACCCTACATGGAAGAGTTCGACATTTACGCCTCGAACAAAGCAGCAGCCGCATTAGCAGACGACGAATAATGTAGATTTGAAGGGGAAAGCCTTCCCCTACGCCCGAGCCGCCTCACTTCGTTGCGGGGTCTCGGGCTACCCTTTCTGCGGGGCTAAAGCTTATCTAGTTTCGCCCCGCAACGCCCCAGAATTTTACATGGTATAATAAGGTATACTTTTGGATAGAAAAATGAAAAGAAAGAGTTTTATATTTTTAATTTTAATTGCAATAGGTGGTTTTTGCTTTGCAAGTGAATCACGTTTTACACCTTGCGAAATGATTTACCCTGATGATTTTTGTAAAGATTCTTTTATTCTTCAAAAGAAAACTATAAATATTTCTAAAGGAAGTAAAAAGGATTTCAAAACTGAAGTAATCCTTGATATAGAAAATTTGAAAGAATCTACTATAAGTACTTTTATATATATAAACTTTTATGATCTAGGAATATTGGAATTAAACGAAGATTGTATTTCTGTCTATATTAATGATAAGCCTGTAAAAACTGTTAAAGATATTAATCAAGAAGGTGATAAATATAAATTTGAGGTAGCAGTTCCTTCCGGGAATTTTAAATTAAAATACATTATAGAACATACTGGTTATCATATTTCTGGATACCATTTTTGTAATATATCAAATTATTGTATTAAAAATTGGAATGTATCTGCCAGTTATTTAGAAGAAATGTTTATTTCTCTTTATAATGATGTTATTTCTTTTTTCTCTAATGATGAACCAACAGATGTAAAGCTTGTCGGGAATGGGAAACAAAATGGTAATGAATATTTCTTAAAATCTGGATACTTTTATTATTCAACTAAGAAAATAAATTCAGAGTTTAATATTATTTGTAAAAATTTTTATAATGGCTGTGGTGGAGATGGAAGTGGTATTCCTGTCCTGCCAAGTACTCATAATGCTGATCACAAAATCCATTCATCAACCCAATACATATACGAGTTTATATCAGCTGCAAAAATGATAGAATGTAAACTGCGTTATTATAATCAAGAGTTCTACAATGATATTTTTGAAGATTTAATTAATTTGCTGAACGATAACTTAAATAAAGACGAATTAAGAATTTTACGAAATGCATTTTATGCAAAAAACGGTTATGTATTCAAAGATGAAAACTTAAATAAATATTTCAGCTCAGCACTCTGCTATTGGCCTGACGATTCTGTAACTCAAAATTCGATAAAAATGAGTAAAGAAGAAAAAATACTAATTGAAATGATTCAAGCTGCAGAACGAGGCGAATCACCTGAAGCTGTTTTTGATAAATATAAACAATAATCACATAACACGAAGTTCAAAGCCGACACGCGGTCAAGCCGTGTGCGGTACAACCAGTTGTTATGTGGACGCCCGCACTGGGGCGCTTGGAGAAAAAATGAAAAGAATAATTATTAGTTTATTATTTTTAATAATATGTTTTAATGGATGGTCAGCAGAAAAGGTAAACATCAATAAAATATTGCAACAAAAGCAAATTACAAAATTATATGCTGTTAATAGTTTTGAAGGGCTTAGAGTTCGTAATGCTCCATCTTTAGATGCAGAAAAAATAGGACTGTTGGAATATCAAGAAACTGTAAATGTCCTTTTAATTGATAATAAAGATGTCGTTATTGATGGTATCACATCAAAATGGTACAAGATAAAATCTGAAAAATATGAAGGTTATGTATTTGGAGGTTATCTTACTCCAATCTGTTGCTTTAGAGAATTTATTGAAAAAAGAAATAATAATATTGATTCTGATAAAATAATTTCAATGATTGAAGAAAATAAAGGTTTATCAGTTAATTGGAATTTAGAAGATGGGATTTATTTACCCAAAAAGCTTTTAATTCAATCTCCAATGATACATTTTATTGATAGCAGAATAAAAAACTATTCACTTGGTATTGTAGTTAGAAACGGGAAACTTACATATTTTTCATTTTTTGATAGTTCTGATATTAGAATTTTTGATCCAGATTATTATCATCCATTGTCTAAATCTTATATACAACCAAATTTATCAGAAGATTTGAAATCTGAAGGATATATGCTAACTGAAAGTGGAAGATCTGGCGGAGGAGAAATTGAATCTGTTGTGTTTGATGGTAAAAACTTACAGGTAGTTATTTGTGGTGATAATTGTGGTTTCTTTGAACAGGCAACATATATTCTTTCAAAGGACTCTACAGAGTTTGAAGTAAATTATGATATTATGTTTCCTTATTTTGCCAATGTAGATGAAGCTGAGGCATATTCATCTTTAAAAAATCTGGATAAACCAGATATAAAAATATACGGAAATCAAAGGGATAGAAAAGAAGAACTAGGTGGTTGGGGACCTCTTTCAAGTGAGGGAAAAGAAAACATTATAGAATTAGTCAATTGTTTCTTTATAAATGAAGAATTATTTTATGAAGGGATTTATAGAGGAAAACTGATTTACATAAACAGCCGTTGTTTTAACAGTATATATATATATCCAAGCAAGAAAGCATTGTATACAAGTATTTCATTTGAATTTGGATTGTAATAAAAGCACATAACAAAGGTTCGTAGCCGACAGCGGGTCGGGGCCCGCTGCGGTACAACCAGTTGTTATGTGGACGCCCGCACTGGGGCGCTAGGTTTAAAGAAGGGAAGAAAGTTTACTGTATTTTTTTAAAGAGAGCTGGAGTAACGAAAATGAGTTTTAAGACAAAAAACAACATATTTCTCGCAGTCCTATATATTGTCATTCCTTTTGCAGCTTCTATGGCAACAACTTTTGCAATATTGTGGCCTTATTATCATGGTATTTCTTCTGGAAACAGAGGTGTTGATTTATATATTTTTATATGCGGAAGTATTCTTGTTTTTCAAACAATTGTTGGAACACTGCGGTTTATTTTTGCAAAAGATCCTGGAATAGACGTTCCTTATTTAATTTATATCTGGATTATTTATATAACTGTATGTGGGACAGGAATTTTACTTGCAAAATTAGGTGTTCCAATACCAGAAAAAGAAAAAACGCTTTATGTGATGATAGGAATTTCAATAGTCCTTGGTGTTGTCGGATATATAGGCATTGGATTGATTCAGAATAAACAAAATGATAAGCACTTCGATAAATTAAAAACAGAAATAAAAGAACGTAAGTCCAAAGATACAACAATATATTAGATTTATGGAATATTTTTTCAGCAAGTCAAGCTTGCTGAAAAAATTAATTGAACTTTAAGAAGCGAATAAAAAATAAAAAAGAAATTTCTGAAACAGGAGAGGTATTACGAATATTAAACTATGTTTTTCTAGTTTTCGCATTTTTCTTCTTAATTATATTGGATAAAGTAACAATAGGTTTACCATTTGTAATAATATGGTTAGCAAATGTAATATTGATTTCATGCTTTACAAAAGAAATAAAATTACGACGAGGTAATAAGATTTCTTTAAAAATGATAAAAAAATATTTAGATTTTATCAGATAATTTTTATAATAGGTTTAATAGTTTTAATTCTGTTTGAAGTGAAATTATTAATTAATTAAGAATCACATAACATGGTTTTCAAAGCCGATAAAAACTTTGTCACAAAAGTTGCTCTCCGTGGCTTTACGCCACCGCAACTTTTGCGCCAATTTTGCGCGTTGCGCAAAACCGTTTTTACGGTTTAAAACGCTAGTTATGACGACAGGCCACTGGCCTGCTTTTTTATGAAATTAAAAAGTAATGAAAATAATAATTTATATTTTTACAGTTCTTTTTATTCTCATCATTTTTCTTGTAGTATATAAATTAATTTCCAGAGAACTTAAAAAAAATTCTGAAATCCAAAAAAAGATATTAAATGAATGTAAAACCGAAGAAGAATGTAATACCGCATTAAAAAACTTAAAAAGAAGAAACATAAGAAAGGTGATTATTATTACATTAGCTTTTTATGTTGGTATTCCTATTATTTGCTTTCCTTGTTTATTAGTAATAAGAAAGATTTCCGTTTCTAATAGAAATCAAATCGTTACTTCACAAGAATATATAAAAAAATATTCTTATAAAGAAGAGTGGTTTCTTTCCGACACAGTCGGAGGAAATTCTATATATGAAATTAAAATAAAAACTTCTTCAAAAAATGAGAATACTACGACTGATGAAATACAAGCAGAATTATTTCATACAATTACGCCATTTTCACAATCCATTTGTACAGATATAACCCTAAAGCTGACAAATAATAAAAAGTATGTTTTTTCATTTACAGATGCCTGGAATAATAAAGCATTTGGCTGGATAAAATTTGGTTCAAAAGAAATTGAATTATATTTAGACTGTAATGAGTTTGATGAAACAGGAAAAAACTTTGCACGACTATACGGAGAAACAATAAAACTCCATGAAACGACAAATGATAAAGATTTTCTGAAGAATGCATTAGAAGAAAAATAAAAAGGGAATATTTAAGAAAGCAAGTCAAGCTTGCTTTCTTAAATGAAATTGAACTTTAGGGTTTACGCGAAGAAGCGGTAGTACGCGGCTTTACGCCGCTCTTTTTTTCTACAATATATAAAACTTGACAAATACTACTGTTTGGCGTTAGTATATAAATATGATAAGGTCATTCGGGGATCCTGAAACAGAATTGATAAATAAAGGTCTACGAAGTAGAAAACTACCGCCAGCAATACAAAATGTTGCAAGGCGGAAACTTCGTATGATTGCATCAGCAAAAGAGGTTAAAGATTTACGGGTTCCACCAGGAAATCATCTTGAAGAACTTGTGGGAAACTTGGCTGGTTTTTATTCAATAAGAATAAATGATCAGTGGAGAATAGTTTTTAGTTTTGAAAATGGAGGTGCAGATAATGTTAGAATCACAGACTATCACTAATGAAAAATTGCCAAACATTCATCCTGGTGAAGTACTCAAAGAAGAGTTCTTAATACCAATGAATTTAAGTGCATATAGGCTTGCAAAAGAAATTAACGTTCCGGAAACACGCATATCAGAAATCATACGCGGTAAAAGAGCTGTAACTGCTGATACTGCAATTCGCTTTTCAAAATTTTTCGGAACAACAGCTGAGTTTTGGTTGAATCTTCAGAATCTCTATGATTTAGAGGAAGAAGAAAACAATCATGCGCCGGAATTTGAAATGATAAAAATGTATGCATATGCATAAAAATTTGCCATAACATGCACTTCAAATCGGATGTCGGGTCAGACCCACCACCGTTTAAGTGCGTAGTTATGTGGACAGCCCACTGGGCTGCTTGCTAGGAGGAAATATGAAAAAAAATTTATTAAAATTAGTAAGAATACTTTTATTTTTTATTTGTACACTCCACTTTATAAGTTGCACCAGCATCCCAGCTGAAAAAGGCGAATTTGTTGTTTCGTCAAATGGAGATATTATTTATCAACAGGATTATTATAAACAAATTTTATGGGAAGACTTAGGATATGATTGGCTTCACCTGAAAAGCAGTTCCGACAATAAAGTTTATACAATTGAATCAGATATTTGGATTTTCTGGGATGATATACATATTCATAATGATATGCTTTTATATTCATATACCAAAGAATATGGTGCTACGAATTTTCTTACACTTTATGATGTAAATAAGAAAAAGAAAAAGAAAATAAAGACCTTTTATTTTAGAGATTATCCAGAATCCAACTGGGATGAAATAAACAATAATTTTTATGTTGAATCAGAAGAAGGAATAATTGAATATAACAATCGAGGCGAAAAAATAAGATATATTATAAAATATCCTAGTCGTTTTCTTCTCTTCGAGGATAGGTATCAACTTTATGATGCAAGAAATAATGAATTATTACTTAGAACAAAAAATACGCTTTATTTGCTAAATACAGAAAATATGCAGATGCAATCCTTATATGAAATAGAAAAAGAACACGGTATCATGAACGCATGTCTTTCCAATGATTTGATTATATGGATAAAGTTTAAATTGGGCGGTAATGATTATTGTCTTGAATCCTATGACCGAAAAACAGGCGACATAAAAACTCTTTATGAGGCAGTTTCGGAACATGATATTGAAGATTTGACGGTTATAAATAATTATGCCTTTTTTAAGGATGATGATGATGATTTTAGGAATGATGATGATATTATTCAGTTCAACCTATTATCAGGTGAGAAAAAAAATATAGGTCAAGGTAATTATTTTACAGATGGCCAGTATATCTGGATTGAAAAAAAAGATTCTGATGGTTCATCACAAATCATTAAGGAAGAAGTATATTAAATAAGAATATTGCATAAAGCAAGTCAAGCTTGCTTTATGCAATGAAATTGAACTTTAGGGTTTGGACGAAGAAGTGATAGTACGCGGCTTTACGCCGCTTAGGAAAAGTATAATAATAGAAGCATACGCTTCAAATGGTTATACAGAATTTTTATAACGAAAAAAGTATTTTTGAAATCCAATTCTGTATAAGAAATATTTTTGCCATAACAAAGCTTCAAAGCCGACACAGGCTCAAGGCCTGTGCGGTTTAAGCAATTGTTATGTGGACGCCCTATTGGGGCGCTGGAAAGGAAATATAAAAAATGAGTGCGATAGTAGATTATTGTTCTGTTACAGAAAGAGATATGGATACCTTGTTTTTATCAGCTTTTGCTTCTGATGAAAACTTTGCAAAATTATTTCTTGGAAAAACAGATTTGAAATTTGATACAATTACTGTAGAAAATGTAACTCTATCAAAGACAGATTCAGATGGAGAATCTGATATAACTGTAATATTAAATATAAATGGAAAGAAAATAGCATTGCTGATTGAAGACAAAATCAACGCAATTGCTATGAAAGAACAATGTAATCGTTATTCAATCAGAGGAAAAAAAGGTATTACAAATAATGAATATTCAGATTTTATGGTATTCATTGTTTGCCCTGAAAAGTATTACGAACAGAACGAAGAAGCCAAAAAATATGAACATCATGTATTTTATGAAGAATGTTTAAGATATTTTGAAGAAAATATAAATCCAATAAATGAAATTCGAATTCAACAAATAAAACAAGCAATCGAAAAATCTAAACATCAAAGCAATACAGAGTTTAATGAAGATGCAAATGCGTTTTTCAATAAATATGTAGAATATCAAAAACAAAAATATTCTGACTTAGATTTAGCGACAAATGCAGATACATCAAATGGTTATTGGCCTCATTTTAGAACAAATGTAAAAGGTACTTATATACTCCATAAAATTAATTTTGGATTTGTTGACTTTACAATTTCAGGTGCCGGAGATAAATCTTCAGACATGAAATTTTTAGAAAATGTATTGCAAAGATATGGTTATCCGGAAGTAAAAGTTCTAAAAACAGGAAAATCGGCTTCTATAAGAATAGAAGTTACTAAGTTTTCCTTGAATAATGACTTTACAAAAGAAATATACCCTGTTTTTGATGAATGTTTTTCAGCTATAAGAAAATTAAATGAAATTGCTGAATTGTTTGAGGTGATTCTGAACATATGTAAAGAATAAAAGAATATATTTTCAGCAAGTCAAGCTTGCTGAAAATATGATTTTAAGATTCGAGGTAACTAAGAATGTATGAACAACTTACAAAAAATATTGGTAAAATAAAAGAAGGAGTCTTAAAGCCTGAAAACCAAAAAGGAGATGGAAGTTCAGAAAACCCTTATATTATGCCTTGGTTTGAATATGAAGAAAATATTCAAGAATTAATGCATATTGTTTATGATATTATACCTTATAAAGGTGTAGATTATGTATCAGCGTTAGAAAAGTATAAAATAAGGAATGATGGCAATCTGGAACAAATTGATGTTTCAAATCTTCCTGGAGATATCATCTTGTGTTTATTTATGGCTGTTTCAAGAGGTGACAGATTTTCCGAAGGTTATATTAACGAGCATATAAAAAATGGCTGTTTTGAAAAATGGTTATTACGATTAAAAGAAATCGATGATAATGATAAATAATCACATAACAAGTAGCTCAAAGCCGACAACGTGATCAAGCCACGTTGCGGTTTAGCTACATAGTTATGCCCACGGCTCACTGAGCCGGTAGGATTTAATAAATTATTATGGAGAAAACTACAGATGAAAAAGTTTAATTTATTGATGCCGATGTTGTTATTACTATTCGTTTTTACATCATGTGATAAGCAGAAAAAAAATCTTGAACCTACTTCCACGGATATTATTGAACCAGAAAATATTACAACAGAAACAATCACACCGGAAGTTGAAGAAGATATCCAAGATATTCAATTTACTTATGATTATTCACGGCAGGACGATAATTTCGAAATAATTCCTGGTAAAGACGGGAAACCTGATGAAGTTGATATTGCATCTGGGCATAAAATAAAAATTTCAAAAAGTACCTCCTCAGATGGAAAATATTATATTTATGATAGCGGTGAATATTACTATACTTATGAGAGATATTGTGTGCCTGTAGAAGGAGAACGCAAAGATTTAAATCTTATCATGCTTAAAGAAGAATCTCCAATTTATAATCCAAATGATTTAGGAGAAAATGAGAAAGATGTATGTAGTCCAGGTTGTGAATTTTTAGCTATTGCAAGAAGCTCCGAGCCCATATCGTTTAATGAAAAGACATCTTTCTGGTTCAAAGTAAGTGAAGATAAATGGATTCCGGGGTCAGCCGTTTACATTCAGGTTGGCTCGTTTGAAAAACTTCCTGTTGAAGATTTAGAAGTTGGAATGTCTTATGAAAAAATAAAGGATGGCGCATGGTTTGTTGTAAAAACAGATGACGATTCTTCCTTAAGGCTTCGTGATTCTTCAAATATTAAGTCAGGAAAAGTGATTTCGAATATTCCACAGGGAACATGGATATATGCTGATGCTCAGACAAGCAAGACCGAAACAATAGATGGAATAGAAGCCAGATGGTATAAAATAATTTATCCTGAAAAAGGTTATGTATTTGGTGGTTATCTTGAAAAACAGGATGATGTCTGTGGATTGAGTTTTGCCCAATTCGAAGTAATGCACTATCCTCATGATGGCAGTAACAATTATACGTTCAAAGTCTATTCTGCTCCTTCTACAAAATCACAATATCTTGGAGAATATGAAATCAAACCAGATAAATATGGTTATCTCGCTATGATTGAATCAAATAAATATGAAACGGTGGATGGAATTCAAGGTGTTTGGATTAATATAGAAGAGCCTGTTAAAGGATTTATTTTCGGTTATAATTTTATATATAAATAATTTTTTAATATGTAAATCTATTGTACGCGGCAGTCGATGCTGCCGCTAAAAGATATATCTTTGTAGTGACAAGGCATAACAAAGGTTCGTAGCCGACAGCGGGTAAGGCCCGCTGCGGTACAACCAATTGTTATGCTCACAGCCCACTGGGCTGGAAGGATGCTCATTTTTTATTTAAGAATGGAGGAGTAAGAAAACATATGGCAGAGAATTTCTCTCAAAATGAACTTAATGCTCAAAGACATATGGAGAATCTTGTAAAAGAATCCAGAATTTTTATGGACACCTGCAGCATTATTGATGCTAAAATTCTCTTTTGGGAACATATTAAGCCATATTTAAGAAAATACGATAAAAAAATAATAATCCCTTATAGATGCTATGAAGAATTAGTAAAAAAAACTCGTGATTCTCAGAATCAAGAACTGCAAAAAACAGCAAATGAACGTCTTTTATTTTTGAAGCAGTTAGAAGATGATTCTTTTATTAAGATTCGTGGTGAAAAAAGTGATAATTTTGCTGATAATGTCTTTTTATCTGTTTTTACAAAATTTCGCCTGCAGTATAATTTGCTTCTTATTACGCAAGATAATAATTTAGCACGTGATATCCTAAATTTAAACAATAGCACATCGCAGAAATCTACTCATATTATAAAGGTCAGAAGAGTTAATGAATATAATTATTTAGGAAAATTCAGTTGGGATAAGATTCCTAAAAATCAAGGTGATTCCGGAAAAAAATCTGTAAAACCATCAACAACTGTTATAGAAACAGAGACGGCTCCACAGGAAGATATATTCAATATTTGTACCAAAGTAACAACCATTTCTGATGATATTGTACAAGTTAGCCATATTCCTACTCAGAATGAAGTTGTTTATACAGAACAACATGCCGAGCTAAAGTTGCTTAATAAAATAGCAGCTGGCGGAGAAGGTATTTTGTATGAAACAAATACGCCCTTTGTTGCTAAAGTATATTTTAAGGATAAAAATACAAAGCGACGAATTGAAAAAATAAAGCTCATGCTTACTAAAAAAGTTGATTGTAAAGGAGTATGCTATCCAGTTGCAGCTTTATACAACAAAGAAAAACAATTTATTGGCTATTTGATGCCGAAAGCTACAGGAACAGAACTTCAAAAAAGTCTGTTTATAAAGCCTTTGTTTCTAAAGCGGTTTCCGAATTGGAAAAAGAAAGATACAGTAAAACTCTGTATTACGATACTTGAAAAGATAAAATATCTTCATGATAGAAATATCATACTTGGTGATATAAATCCAAACAACATAATTATAAACTCTCCTTCAGATGTTTATTTTGTCGATACTGATAGCTATCAGATTGAGGATTTTCCTTGTCCTGTAGGTACTATAAACTTTACAGCTCCAGAGATACAAAGAAAACCTTTTAATGATTTTTTAAGAACAATTGGAAACGAAAATTTTGCAGTTGCGACTCTTCTTTTTATGATAATGCTACCAGGAAAACCTCCTTACTCTCAGCAGGGAGGCGAAAACCCTGTAGATAACATAATTAAAATGGATTTTTCATATCCGTTTGGAGATTCTTCAAATAAAAAGACACCTGATGGTCCATGGAGATTTATTTGGAGTCATTTAACGTATGATATAAAGAAGGCATTTTATACAACTTTTAAAAAAGGAGAAGAACATTCCACAGAGCAAACAAGACTTTCCGAAAAAGAATGGCTCTCACTTTTTGAGTATTATTTAAAACTTTTGGAAACAGGAAAATTTGGAGAGCAAGACAAAATGTCAGAGGAATTATTTCCAACTCGTCATAAAAAAAATCCTAAACTCAACTATATTAAGTGCCGTTTGTGTCATAACGAAATGCCTGAAGAACAATGCCAAAATGGAATTTGTCAATCATGCTTGAAAACGGGAGAAGAGTACAAATGCAAACGTTGTGGGAAAAGTTTGCTATATACGAATTATGCAAAATATATAAAGAATGCAAAGCGTTTTGATATGTGTCAAGATTGTTTTGAAAATATGAATTCTGTTCATTCCTATATTATTTGTTCAAATTGTAAAAAAAGATTTTCAATTACAAATGGAGAATACGAGTTTTTTATTAATAAGGGATTATCACTTCCTAAAAAATGTAAAGAGTGTAGAAAAAATAAAACAAATGTAACACCAAGTCCAACTTGGTATAATCAAACTGTATCTCAGTCTCATAATTCATCTGGTTCTAGTGGATGTTTTATTACAACAGCTGTATGTGATTATTTTGGAAAAAATGATGATTGTGAAGAATTAACTATACTTCGACAATATAGAGATTCATGGTTACAATTTCAAGAGAACGGTAAGGAACTTATTTCTGAATATTATAAAAGAGCACCGATAATTGTTTCGCGCCTAAAAGCATCTGATAAGTATTCTTTTTATTGTCAAATGTTGTATGACAGATATTTGCTACCATGTATAGAACTTATTAAGGCTAAAAAATTTAAAGACTGTCAGCAACTGTATCAAAAAATGGTAACAGATATATCTAATTTGTTAGCTATATAGGAGGAATTTTTATGGTTAGTGATTTGTTAAGAAAAGAAGAGTTGGTAAACAATCCCACTCCACGAGTTCCGATTTGCTTGTGCCTTGACACAAGTGGATCGATGAATGCTGTTGAAGGTGATTGCGTACAAACTGGAGAGTCTGTATATTCTGATGGACGTACATGGAATGTTGTAACGGGTGGAACAACAAGAATTGCAGAATTAAAAAAAGGTATTGACCTCTTTTATGAAGCAATTCGCAATGACGAAACTGCACGCTATTCTGCAGAAGTTTGTATTGTTACCTTTGATAGTTCTGCAAAGAAACTTGTTGATTTTTCAACACTCGATTTACAAGATTCTGTTCCTGAACTATGTGCAGATGGAACAACTGCAATGGGAGAAGGAGTTAATCTTGCTCTAGATTTGCTAGAAGAACGCAAGCAAGAATATAAAGATGCTGGTGTTGATTACTATCAACCATGGCTTGTACTTATGACAGATGGACAACCTGTAGGTGGCTCTGAATCAGAGTTAAAAAGAGCTCAATCTCGTACAACAGATTTAGTCAACTCTCGAAAATTAACTGTATTTCCTATTGGAATAGGAAATGAGGCTGACAAATCTGCTTTGGAAAAGTTTTCACCTAAATTTGAACCTTTAAAATTACAAGGACTAAAATTTCAAGAATTCTTTGCTTGGCTTAGCAAGAGTGTTTCAAAGACTTCACAATCTACACCTGGTGAAAAAGTCCACCTAGATAAGGAAGGCTTAAAAGACTGGTCAAAAATTGGTGGCTGGGATAGCCTAGACTAAATCATAGGGCACTGATGGAAAATATAAACATCAGTGCCCTATGATTAGGAGTTTCATTATGTGGAATTGTATAAAATCTGTAGTACGTGGTAGAAGTCATTTTTTAGAAAATACTCCATGTCAAGACAAGGTTTTCTCATTAAATAAATCTGATTGTATTGTAATTTCTCTTGCCGATGGTGCAGGTTCTGCAAAATTTTCACATTTAGGAGCAGAGGCAATAACTAGGCATATATGTACAATTCTAGATGTAAATTTTTTTTCATATTTCAATTCTGATGATGGAGCTAATGTAAAAAAACAAATTTTAGATGATACAATAAAGTGTCTCAAAAATGTTTCACAACAACAAAATTGCGAATTAAGAGATTTAGCTTCAACCCTACTTGCAGTTGCAATAAAAGGTGAAAGTTTTATTCTTCTTCATATTGGAGATGGTGTTATAGGTTTTTTTAATAAAGGTGAATTGAAAGTTGCTTCTGCACCTGTCAATGGAGAGTTTGTAAATACTACAGTGTTCACAACTTCCGAAACAGCTCTTGCTTCTATGAAGTTAATAAAAGGTAGCCTAAAAAATATTGATGGATTCGTTCTAATGTCAGATGGTTGTGAGAACAGTTTCTACAATAAAAAAGAGAACAAACTTTCTTTAGCCTTAAAACGTGTTATGAGTTTAATGTCCATGATATATCTTGATAAACTTGAAGCACAACTTGACAATAGTATGGAATCAATAATTGCAAAAAAAACAATGGATGATTGTAGTATAATTATGATTTCTAGAAACTCTTTTGAAGGTTACAAAAAGTTATCTTACACTGATAGATGTAAAATCCTTCAAATTGATAAAATGAAATATAAGCAATTTAATAGATTAAATGAGATTTTGTTTTTTCTACAGTCTGAGAAAAAATTATCCGACATTTCTAAACATATTCATCTAAAACCAAAGTTTACTAAAAGAAAATATATCGATAAATTGCTAAAACTAAACTTTATAGAACAGAATAATGCCTGTTATTATAAATCAATTCTTAGAATGGAATAGAATTTTTGTAATAAAATAAAAAAAGCATAACAAGTAGCTCAAAGCCGACAACGCGTTCAAGCCACGTTGCGGTTTAGCTACATAGTTATGACGACAGGCCACTGGCCTGCTTTTTGGAAAAGTATGAAAGAATTTTTTGATATTTATATTATTAAGAATTCTCGTAATAAAACTGAAATAGAGTCTTTTAACAGAAAATTTCTAATTAATTATATAGAATTAGCTAAAGAATATGAAATCCCTCAATATTCAGAAAATCCGTCTCTGGTATTACAAAACTCAGAAGAGTTATTATCTTACTGTGAATTAAATACAAAAATAAATTATGCAGTTTATTGGTCTAGCACGAAAAATAATCTAAAATCTGAAATTTTTTATACATTAGATGGTTTTACAATATTTGGTTTGTCTACTGAGAATGAAAATGAATGTAATTTTCTATTTGAAGAAATGAGCAAATTTCTTGGTTGTGATTTTGGTTACATTACAATTGAATCACCAGCACCTTTTTCACTGGATTCTTTTTCCAATGAGTATCTATCTTCATTAAAAAAGAAAGAGAAATATCAAAAATACATTCCCAATGATAAATTTGATACGAGGAGCATCGAAGGTATTTCCATTGATGAAATAGAAAATGACAGGGCTTTATGCTATGCTCTTTTATGTTGGTGCCAAGATCCAAATTGGCCTGTTGCACAAAAAATAATGGAACTGTTGAAAAAAGCGTCAAAGAAAATAAGTCCATGCGTTTCAACTATTTTAACATTTGATGATGATTGGAAGTATGGCTTGAGAAGTTTGCTTTAGAGACATGAGGAAAGGGAATATTTCAGAAAGCAAGTCAAGCTTGCTTTCTGAAATGAAATTGAACTTTAGGGTTTACGCAAAGAAGCGGTAGAACGCGGCTTTACGCCGCTTAGAAAAAGTACAATAATAGAAGCATACGCTTCAAATGGTTATACAGAATCTTCTTGAAGAAAAAAATGATTTAAGAAATCTGATTCTGTATAAGAAATATAACTTGCCATAACAAAGGTTCGTAGCCGACAGCGGGTCGAGCCCGCTGCGGTACAACCAGTTGTTATACGCACAGCCCACTGGGCTGGTAATATATAAAATAGGAAATATGATTAGAAAAAGTTATTTGATAAAGCTTAATCAGAAATGTAATAAGCTTTGTTCAGAAATTAAATATTCAATACTCAATAAAGAAAATTATAGCGTTTCATATTTACCAACAAAGGGCACGTCTTTCTTAGGATATAAGCGGGGATTTTTTGAACAATTTCAATTACAGACAAAAGGGTTAAAAGAATCTGAGAAAATAAGAACAAATTGCAAATCGTATCTGGAAATATTCCGTGATAAAGAAAAAAGAGTTGTACAAATCAATAGTATCAAAGAAGGAAAAATTGACTGTGTACATCAAGCATATTACGAAAATGACACAATGTATTTATTCCCATTCTCAGAAACTGGGTATACTTATCCTACTTATATTTATGCATCAAAACAAACAAATAGTTTTGTACAAGAAGAATATATGGTAAATAAAAATCAGATAATTTATGAAAAGTATGATCGCAAAAAAGATTATGTAAAATATGAAAGTATAAATTATGTAATAAACGGTAAACATCCCGTTTTGTCCAATGAAACAGGAGTGTTCTCTTTTAATCCGTTCGATTATAAAATAAAATCAATAGATTCTTGGTTTGATAAAACCCGAGAAAACAGTTGAGATATAAAGTAAATTATATTTTAATAAAGGTAGATTTTATAATCAAGTCAAGCTCGATTATAAAATTAATATAACATCAGGGCGAAGCAAGGAAGCTGTAGAACGCGACTTTCGTCGCTTAGAAACAGTTTTCATAAAAAATTGAAGCGTTGCTTCTGAAAAAATAAATTTCTTTTTGAAAGAAAATTTAAAAAGAAATATTTTCGTATAACAAAGGTTCGTAGCCGACAGCGGGTCAGGCCCGCTGCGGTACAACCAGTTGTTATGACGACAGGCCACTGGCCTGCTGTGTTTGGGAAGAAATATGGAATATAGGTTTAATATAAAGAAAGCCTTTCTAAATGATGATACATTAATGAAGTCATTTGTATTTGGCTTGTTTTGTATTATTTGTTTTACACTTGATTATATTAACGGAAAATATGGAATTATTGATTCCTTATTAGGTATGTCTTCTATTCATCGGGGAGATATAAATGATTCTTTATACGAGAAAATTATCTTTTGTTTTATCGTACTAGTAATAGATGCTATAGTCTTTTTTAAGAGAATGTATTATATAAAATCATTTGAAGATAACTGTAGTATCATCGATGCAGAAATAATAAAAATATATATACATAATAAAACAGGTAAAGAGAGTATAAGTAGCTGGTTAAAATACGGAAGAATCAATATATATGTTAATTATTCTTTTGAAGCCAATACGTATGAAAAACATTTTAAGTTAAATAAAAATAAACAGACAGAATCTTTTCAATTAAACACAAAAATACAAGTTCTTGTAAATAATAATGTACCTAATAATTCGCTTATACAACAATTGTATTTTGATTGAAAATGAATATTTCAGAAACCGGGTCGAGCCCGATTTCTGAAATGAGATTGGACTTTAGGGCGAAACGGAGCAGCGGTAGTACGCGGCATTGCGCCGCTAGAAAGAAGATATCGTTTTGTGTAAGATATATCTGTCATAACACAGCTTCGTAGCCGACAAAAACTTTGTCACAAAAGTTGCTGAACGTGCCTTTGCGGCACCGCAACTTTTGCGCCAATTCTGCCGTCGGGCAGACGCGTTTTTGCGGTACAAGCCATTGTTATGTGGACGCCCGCACTGGGGCGCGAGAAATAAAATATGAATATAAGAAAAAATAAAAAATTGTTTTACTTGCTTTGCTTTTTTGCACGGTTACCGTTTTCTCTAATAAATCTTATAAAAAATATAGGACTTACAAAGGCTTTATTATTTTTTCGTTTTTGTATTACCTACTATATTTTTGTGTTTCTTAAAAGAAAACATAAGTTTCCAAAAGTCTTATTAATTGCTGTAACTGGAAAGTGTAATCTTACCTGTAAAGAGTGTTTTATCCATAATAAAAGACACAGAGAAAGTATCTCTACAGAAAAATTACAATTCCTTCTGGATGAAGCCGAAGAAAATAAAACAAAGTTAGTGGGACTTACAGGGGGAGAGCCATTTACAAATTCTGATATTGTTATGCTTGTACGGAAACATCCCAGTATTTATTTCTTTATATTTACAAATGCATTACTCATTAATGAAAGTATGGCAAATGAAATATCAGAGTTAAAAAATATCGTTCTTTTAATAGGTATAGATGGTCCTTCTTCTTCTACAGCAAAAAGACGTGGAATAAATGTATATGAAAATCTTGAAACAAAATTCAACTTATTAAGAAAAAATAAAATTCCATTTGGAATTACTGTAATGACAACTTCAAAGAACATTCAGTCCGTTACAGATATACGATGGTTACGAGAGATTCGAATGTATGGAACTTCCTTTGTTCTTTTTGTTCAATATACTCCATCAGGAAGAAATATCCAGAATGATTTGATATTGGATAAAAGAAATATGGAGCTCTTAAAAAAATCTGAAGTTAATGGGATAATGAAAGCGCGAATGCTTCCGCTTTCTATGCATTCTATAGGTTCTGTATGCCCGTTTAGAAGTGGAAAAGGTTTATATATTTCTGAAAATGGAGAATTCGGTACCTGTCCAGCACTTCCATTTTCAAATGAAACCATTGATAAAAAAATTGTTGATGTATATAAAAATAGTTCTTATTTTAAGGAATTAAAACGACTGCAGGATAAAAATACAGTATGTCTTTTTCGAAGTAATATTAACACAATTCTGAATTTGGTGAAAAAATATGATGCGTGTTCCAGCTATCACCTGGATCTATATGAATCATTAGAAAATGAATATAAAAGGAGAAGCACATAACAAAAGTTCAAAGCCGACACAGGCTCAAGGCCTGTGCGGTTTAACTCATTGTTAAGCGGACGCACCAGTGGTGCGCTTCTGGAGGTTATTAATTTTGAAATTCAATAAAAAAGTGATTTTCACATTACTTATAATATTTTTTATACAAGGGCAGGCATTTATGGGAAGTTTTTATACAGCTACTTTATATCCAAAAGAAAAAACTGAAGATGTAAAGAAAATCTTAAAAGGCAGAAAGTTTTTTATTTGTTCCAAGAATGATGATTATAATTTGGTTTCAGAAGAAAAAATGGATGAACAGAACGAAATTCTGATTAAGGATTTTGTTAGAAAATTGTCAGCCACAACAGGAAAACCAGTAATAACATATATGATACATGACAGTGATGTTCTCTGGTTTTCAATATATAAAGATGGAAAAGAAATTTTTATCTTAGATAATACGGATGCATATTTTAGTGGTGGAAAATTTGTCTTAAAAGAAAAAGAAGATATTTCAAAAGTTTTTAATATAGACAAGAACCTCTGGAAAACGGAAATATCAAAATCAAAATTTGAAGAATGTACTTTTGCCGATGAGTTTCTTATGACTCTGATAAAAATATTAAAACTTCCTGTCTGGGTAGAAGGAATCGGATATATGTATTTATCAGAAGATGAAGATTTTGTTTCCTATCTGGAAGATGATGGTATTAAGATAGAAAAAAATTAAGGTATATTTTTTAATCGGGTCAGACTCGGTTAAGAAAAAATTAAACTTTATGGCGAAACAAGGGAGCGGAAACAAGAACTTTGCTTCGTCTGGAAAGCTGTAGTTCGGGAAGAAATATTTCGTTTAACAAAGCTTCGTAGCCGACAAAACTTTGTCACAAAAGTTGCCAGACGTGCCTTTGCGGCACCGCAACTTTTGGGCCAATTCTGCCGTTGGCAGACCCGTTTTTGCGGTACAAGCAGTTGTTATGTGGACGCACCAGTGGTGCGCTTGGAAGAGAAAATGAATAAAAAATTACTGATAAGCATAATTTTGTTTTTATGTTCCTTTTTTTGTTTTGCACAAATATTAAACAGCGATTATTTCCCAAAGGATAATGAAATTGATAAGCAATTCGAAATTGATATGCGAAAATTCGTTACTAATTATGAATGGCAGGTACTCATTGGAAAATATATTGATTTATGGAAAACTCAGATGAATCTGGAAATGGAACGCCTGATTTCTATAATTCCTGAGTCAGAGAATGAAATTCGTGAAAATCAAAAGAAGTGGGAAGAGGTGGTTCAGGATGATTACAAACTGGTTTATGACAATGTAGATGTTAATTTTGTTGGAAGAGAAATTTATATTGGTGAGTTTACAGGTGGGAAAATCTCCTTATATAGAGAAAGAGCAAAATATTATTTGTGTTTGTATTATACAATACTTGATCAAACTTCAAAGGATTATTGTTATACTGATAAAAATGGGACACATTTAGCAAGGTAGTATTTTTACAGCAAGTTTAGTTTGCTGTAAAAATTAATTAAACTAAAACGCGGTCATGCCGCGTTTTTTTTATGCTTGACGATTTTTAGAAAGTATAATTATAATATAATTATGGATGAAATAATCTTTGAATGGGATCCTGTAAAAGCTGAATTGAATTATAC
>JAEEGH010009672.1_pt1 | contig 22414 bp, 12 predicted proteins | sample 9134181 | NCBI WGS metagenome assembly JAEEGH01 (sample SAMN16246544, study PRJNA631951) | gut metagenome | biome: gut microbiome; feature: rumen; material: DP-attached | host: Bos | place: Iran: Karaj | collected 2018-10
ATATGCGCGACGTGGAGAACGCAGCAAAGGCTGGTGATCCGAAGGCTAAGCTGGCTCAGGATATGTATTTCTATCGCATCAAGAAATACATCGGTGCCTATGCCGCAGCCATGGGCGGACTTGATGTCATCGTGTTCACCGCCGGCGTTGGCGAGAACCAGATGAGCATGCGTTCCGAGGTCTGCAAAGACATGGAGTTCCTGGGCGTGAAGTTCGACGAAGAAAAGAACAAGTCGCGTGGCGAGGAGGTAGTCATCTCTGCCGACGACTCTCGCGTAAAGGTCGTAGTCATCCCCACCGACGAGGAGCTGATGATTGCCACCGACACCATGAACCTGCTGAAGTAATCCAGTCCAAGGCTTATCCTAAAGACAATGTTCACCAGTTGGTGTTACACCACTTGGTGAACATTGTCTTTTTCTTTTTAAATCTCACTATACAAGGACTTTAGAAAATTGTCCGCCATGTACACCACCTGGTGAACATTGCTTTTTTTCGCTCGTCCGACTCCGCAACTGATAACTGATACAGAGTTCTGTAATTTTTGCATTAGAAAGGTATTTGGGGAACGCCAATTTGATGATAATGAAAGAAATTTTTTTTATTATTTTTGCCACCTCAAAAGTTTGATCTGCCTATACATCCCTACATTTTCGCTGTAAGCCGCTGGATGCAAGCGCGTTATACGATGTAGAGACGTTTTTTTCAAATCGTCAGCTATACATGGTTTTGGGGTATTTTGATGTTAATGCCGCTTTTTGGGCATCTTTCATCCACCATCAGCGAGTCAGCCAATGAACTTTGTTTCACACGTGTCTAACAAGCGAAACATTTTGTTTCTCCCGATGAAACAAAATGTTTCTCTAGAAGAAACAAATTGTTTCGCCTATTGAAACTAATAAGAAACAACTTGATTTACAGTAGGTTAACTCATGTTTTGCACTCCAAATAGCGCAAATCAGCCCAAAAGATGTATAGACGACCATGTTAAAACAACCTCTATACATTCTGTATTCCATTGTATTTCAATAAGATAAAGCAAAAATGTAGGGATGTATAGGCAATCGTACTATTTGCTTCAAAGAAATTTTTCATCAATCACAATGAGCACAATGATTAGCTTGTAGTCCGCACAGTACTCCCCGCCCCTGAAGGGGAGAAGACCCTCCTCCTGCCCCTCCCTAAATGGAAGGGAGTGGATAGAAATCAGACCGACACAATGTTTATAATAGGAGAAAAATTATGTAATTTACGATACTTTCTGTAATAATGGCTTAAAATATGCGCCCTGTCGGCTGTATGGCTTACAGGGCGTAGTATTGGGCGCTATAACTGGCTTTCGCCTTCTACATATTCTTCTAACAGGATGTGCTCGCCGTCCCAGACTACGTATGTGAACTGCCATATCCAGTCGCCGATAATCATCATGCGGCTTTTGCGGGAGAGCATCAGGTCGAGTTCGATGTGACGGTGTCCGTAGATGAAATAGTCGATGTCGGGGTGTTCCTTCATGTATTTCTTGGTGTAGAGCACCAGGTATTCCTTGTCTTCGCCCATGTAGGCGGGTTCTTTGCCGTCGGCGCGCTTCAGTCGGGAGCGCTTGGCCCACGAGAGTCCGAACTTCATGGCCCAGCTCTGCGGAATGAAATGGGTGAAGAGCCACTGGCAGGTCTTGTTATGGAAGATGCTGCGGATGAACTGGAAACTGCGGTTAGGGTCGCCCAGTCCGTCGCCGTGGGCCAGGTAGAACACCTTATTATATAGTTCTACGGTCTCGGGCTTCTTGTGCAGGATGATACCACATTCTTCTTCCAGGTAGCCGTACATCCAGATGTCGTGGTTGCCAGTGAAATAGTGAACCTCGACACCAAGGTCGGCGAGTTCTGACAGTTTTCCTAGAAAGCGTGTGTAGCCTTTGGGTACGGTGTATTTCCACTCGTACCAGAAGTCGAACATATCACCGAGCAGATATACGGCCGCTGCTTTGTCCTTGATGTTGTCAAGAAACCTCACCAGCCTGCGCTCCTGCATTCTTCCGTGATCGATAGCCCACGATCCAAGGTGAGCGTCACTTAATATATAGATGTTTTTTTTCATAAAGCATTTAATCGAATCCAAGTTCAATGCGGGCTTCTTCGCTCATCATGCTCTGGTCCCACATGGGCTCGAAGACCAGGTTTACGTTGGCCGTCTTTACGCCCTCAACGCTTTCCACCTTCGTGCGTACATCTTCTAATATATAGTCGGCGGCGGGGCAGGAGGGGGCCGTGAAGGTCATGTCCATGTCCAGCGTGCCGTCTTCCTGCATATCTATTTTGTAGATCATCCCCAGGTCGTAGATGTTGACGGGGATTTCCGGATCGTATACCGTTTTGAGTACGTCTACGATGCGTTCTTCAATTCTTGTTTTCTCTTCTTGTGTCATTTTTCCCTTATTTGTTTGTTTCGCAAGGTTTGCCCCTGCAAGGCGCAAAGATACGAAAAGTTGAGCGCAGAACAAAATAAAATATGATTTATTTTTGGTAGAACAGACTTCAACCACTTTTAAACACAAAGACACAAAGGCACGAAGATACACAGGGGCCTTTTCAGGGCTTAAATCATGTCTATTTTTCGTTTCCGGATGTTAACTTTGAGGCTGATTTTGGCCTCTTTTGGAAAAAATGTTACACGAGTGTGCCTTTCAAAGCGTCTATTTTTCTTGTTTTAATGTAACATTTCTGATAGCGTGGTGTAAAATGAGACAAATTTTAATGTTTGAGAAACAAATCGAAATGTTATGTCATATAGGTTTGTTTAAATTTGCGCCGTTAAATCCTAAAAAACGTTTTTTGAACAATTTATTATTAACTTTATATCAACTATTACTTAAACATTACTTAAGTATGAATCCTAACTTTAGAAAGACAGCGTTGCTGGCTGGAGCCTGCGCAATCGTTGGATTGCTGTGGTCGCCTCAAGCAATGGCTGATTCTGCTGTTAACTCCGTACAATCGGTGCAGCAGACGAAGAAGGTGTCCGGAACAGTTGTTGACGCCATGGGTCCCGTCATTGGCGCCAGCATTCTGGAAAAGGGCACAAGTAATGGAACTGTTACCGATCTCAACGGTAACTATTCTCTCAATGTGGGGCCGAATGCCACGCTGGTGATCAGCTACGTGGGCTTCCAGACCCGGGAAATCAGAGTGGGCAACGAAAGCCGCCTCGACGTCACTTTGGAAGAAGATAACACCAACCTTGATGAGGTGGTGGTTATCGGTTATGGTGTCCAGAAGAAAAAGCTGGTCACCGGTGCCACTGTTCAGGTGAAGGGTGAAGACATCGCCAAGCTGAACACCACCAACGCTCTTGAAGCCATGCAGTCGAGCAGCCCCGGTGTGCAGATCACCCAGAGTTCTTCTCAGCCAGGTAAGGGCTACAATGTAGTCATCCGTGGTAAGGGTACTAATGGCAGCACTGCTCCATTGTACGTTATCGACGGTGTGGCTGGTGGAAATCTTGGCGACATCAACCCCGCTGATATCGAGAGTATCGACGTGCTGAAGGATGCTGCATCGGCAGCCATCTACGGTGCCCGTGCTGCCAACGGTGTGATTCTCGTTACTACACGTCAGGGTAAGGCCGGCAAGATTGAGATCACCTACAATGGCGCTATGGGTTGGTCGAACGTTTACAAACGCCCGCAGCTGCTCAATGCACAGCAGTACATGACCATCATGGACGAGTATTCCTTTAATACATCAGGCGCCAAGATGGACTGGAAATCTTATGTACCTGCTGATGTTCTCACTAAGGTAGCCAACGGTTGGGAAGGCACTGACTGGTGGGATGTGTTCACCAACAAGAATGCCGTGCAGCAGAATCATTCTGTAACACTGACCGGTGGTTCCGACCGCAGTAAGTTTGCTATGTCTTACACCTATCCTGGTAACGAAGGTATCATGGGTGCCGACATGGCTTCTTTCTACAAGCGCCACACCATCCGCATCAACAGCGACCACGTGCTGCTGAAGGCCAAGGACTTCGATGCCATCACCATCGGTGAGAACATCTCTATCGGTTATAGCAGAAATCACGACTTGGCTGAGGACGGTATGTACTGGAGCTATATCCACAGCTTGCTCCAGACCAATCCTCTCGTGCCAATGAATGCCTACAAATACAAGGATAAGGATGGCGTAGAAAGAATCTCACCAACTACAGGTGAATATCTGGGTCTTTATAACCATGTTAATTACGGCGCTTTGCGTGATGAGACGGGTGCTATCATCCCTGGAACCCAATGGAACGACTATTGGTTCAGCAACCCATACGAAGGACTTGACAAGGGTGGCTTCAACTCAATTGCAGAAAGCCGCAACATTAATACCAGCGCTTCTGGTTTTATTACAATTCAGCCCATCAAGGGTCTGCGATTCCGTTCTCAGTTAAACTATAACTGGGGTTCTGGCGCCTATCGCAATTTTGGTATGCCACGTTCTCCTTCTTCAGGTTCTGGTACTGTGTCTTCATACAGTGTTAACCAGAGTGCTTGGTTGAATACTTCATGGTCAATTAACAACACCCTGACGTATGACCTTCCTATTATTTCTGGTCACAAGATCAGTGCCATGGTCGGTCAGGAGTATCAGAGCACCGCTTGGAGCACCAACCTCAGTGGCGATAACTCTGTTGGCGAGGGTTCTCAATTTGCAACTCTTAAGGACTGGAATTCTGCATGGCTGAAGAACTTCAGCACAGACCTCAAAAATGCGCATCTTAGCGGTAATCCCAATGATGAAGAGTATCTCGCATCATGGTTCGGTCGTGTGACTTGGGACTGGAATGAGACCTATATGGCTACCCTTACCATGCGTTATGATGGTTCAAGTATCTTCAAGGATGGTAAGCGTTGGGGTATGTTCCCCTCTGTATCTGTTGGTTGGGTTGTCAGCAACGAGAAATTCATGGAGGGCACCAAGAGCTGGCTCGACTTCTTCAAACTCCGTGCGTCTTGGGGTCAGAACGGTAACAACCGTATTCCCAAGTATCAGTATCTGGCTACTATCGCTCAGTCAGGTCCTGCAGGCGACAGCGGTTATAAGTTCAGTGACAGCATGGATGTAACTCTGAATGGTAAGCCCAATGTAGGTGCCTACGCCAATATCGTTCCGAATCCTGAAGTTACATGGGAAACCTCTGAGCAGCTTGACCTCGGTTTCGATGCCCGTTTCCTTGACAGCCGTCTGGGCTTGAACTTCGACTGGTACAAGAAGACCACGAAGGACTGGCTCATCGAAGCTCCCCGTATTGCTATCGAGGGTACGAACCCTGCCTATATCAATGGTGGTGACGTAAAGAATACCGGTATTGAGCTTGCTATTACTTGGAACGACAGAATTGGCAAGGACTTCAGCTATAATGTAGGCGTTAACCTGGCTACCAACAAGAACGAAGTAACACGTATCGCTAACGAGAATGGCTTCATCAATGGTGGTGCCAGCATCCTCTCGCAGGGTACTGAGTATATCTACCGTGCTCAGTTAGGTAAGCCTATTGGCTACTTCTACGGCATGTCTTACAGTGGTATCTGGCAGAACCAGCAGCAGATAGATGATGCACGTAAGGCTGGCAAGGCTGTCCTTGACAATGCACAGCCTGGTGACTGCATCTGGGACGACTGGAACGGTGACGGTGTGATTACATACGCAGAAGCAAAGGACGCTAAGGGCAATGACATTTGTGACCGTCATGAGATTGGTAATCCTAATCCCGACGTGATGCTGGGTATCAACCTCGGTCTGAATTGGAAGGGCCTTGACTTCGCTGTCAACGGTGCCGGTGCATTTGGTATGCAGGTTATGCGTTCATACCGTTCATTCAGCGATTCATGGTGGCATAACTACGATACCACTATCTTTGATCGTTGGCATGGTGAGGGTACTTCAAACACCCAGCCGCGTATTTCTGCTACTGGTCACGCAAATACCAACTACGTATCAACACGTTACATGGAGGATGCTGACTACTTTAAGATCAAGACTGTTACGCTCGGTTACGACTTCAAGAACATTTGGAAGGGTTGCCCGTTCCAGCAGCTCCGCTTCTATGTACAGGCTCAGAACCTCATGACCTTCACGGGTTACACTGGTCTCGATCCTGAGGTAGGTAACTCTGCCGGTGCTAATAGCTGGGCTTCTGGTATTGACCTGGGTCTTTACCCGCCGTCTCGTACATATTTGGTTGGTGCAAGTATTAAATTCTAATTCGATAGTTTAAGTTATGAAGAAATATATTTTATCAGCAGTTGTTGTTTGTTCAGCAACAATATTTATTTCCTGCGATGACATGTTGGATACCGATCCACGTGTGACCGAAGCCACTCAAGCTACTCACCCGGGTAAGATTGGCGATGTCGAGGCATTGAATACTGCAACCTATAGTATCATGAATACAATGGGTGGTGGAGATGCCGATACGCAGCATCCTTTCTACTGGTGGGAAGTCATGTCGGACAACTGCTATGGTTCAGGTGGTTTGCAGGACAACAAGGTGAAGGCCATGCATCATCTCGTAGAGATGAGTGTTGACCAATACCAGCAGGCATTCGTCCTTCTTTATGGCGGTATTAACCGTGCTAACAACCAGATTGAGACCATCGACAACGTTAATTGGGCTGGCAATAAGGCTAAACGTAACCAGCTTCTTGGCGAGGGTTACTTCATGCGCGGTCTCTACACGCTCTGGCTCACCCAGTTGTTTGGCGATGTACCTCTGATTACATCTACCACTATCACTGATGAGATGAGGCAGGAGGTTAGCGCTGAGGAAAAGATTTACCCGCAGATTCTTTCTGACCTCGTGTCGGGTATGAACCTGATGAGCACAGAGAAGAACTCTGGTCATGCCAACAAGTACGTTGCCGAGGCTTTCCTTGCCCGTGCCTATATGTTCTGGGCCGGCTTCTACAAGAAGGTTGGTGAACTGGCTTCCGGCTCTGCCCCTGCTATCAACTTGGTTAAGCAGGAGGGTTGCGATAAGGAAACGCTTTCTCAGGCAGAAGTCGTTGCCGCTCTGAAACATGTTGTTGCCAGTGGTGCTTACAAGCTGCTTGAAGACTACCGTTCACTCTGGCAGTACTCCAACAGTTATGTTTGGGATGAGGCTCACGACGGTGAGGATGGTGTGTCGAATAAAGAAGGCACTCATGCATACGCGTTTATTGCCGACATGAAGCGTGAGAACTGCTTCGATATGCCCGGTATGGGTAATGGTAACGATGAGGAACTCTTCGGTATTCAGTTCATGAATGCCTCTGCTTGGGGTATTAATGGTGAGATTGCAAATGGTGGTACCTATTCTACATCACGTATGTATTGCAACTACCTGTCTTGCTGGTGGGCACTTCGTGTAAACGGCAACAATGGTAACCGCGACTGCACATATCCGTTTACTCAGGGCTGGGGCCAGGGTACTCCCTCGTGCAATATCTGGGACGACTGGACCATTGCTGAGCAGACCAGCGGTCAGGATATCCGTAAGCTTGGTTCTCTGATTGACTGTGAGCATGAGCTTGCTGCATATTCATACGTAAAGGACGACTGTGAGGAGTCTGGCTATGCCTGCAAGAAGTGGTGCGGTGTCACTACTGACAAGATGACAGGCGACACTCCGTGGTGGCATGGCGTGAATGAAGACTTCAAGGGTACGCTTGACAATCCCATGCAGGGTGAGCACTTCGAGGATTTCTACCTGATGCGTTATGCAGACGTACTGCTGATGTTGACTGAGCTCACTGGTGAACCTTCTTACATGAATCAGGTTCAGAAGCGTGCCGGTGTCAAAGAGACACCATACTCTCTGAAGGCTGTACAGGACGAGCGCCGTTGGGAGTTTGCATTTGAGGGACTTCGCTTCAATGACATGCGTCGTTGGTCTGGTAAAGAAGGCGGTACGTCTTGCTACGCTGCTAAGGCTCTTGAAGCACAGGCCGGCAAACAGATTGTTGTAAAGGGCAATACTGCAAACAAGGTCTCAATGAAGCATATGACTTGTTCATGGGCTGAGCGTTATGCTGCTACTGATGGTTTCCTTTCTAAGCCGCAGTCACAGATTACCCTGATGGAAGGTAAACTTAAGCAGAACAAAGGTTGGGATGCAAGTGATCCTAAAACACAATATGTTGATCTCTATAATTAATCAAATAATTAGATTATAAAATGAAAAAGATATTTTTGTTTTTCGCAGCAGTAGGTATGCTATTTGCATGCGATGCTACTCATGAGGATATCAGCAATGGTGGTCACATCACTGCCGAACAACTCAGAGCTATGTCTTCTGTCACTGTTGACCAAGATAATGGCAAGAACGGTAATGTCATTACATGCAACACTTCGGCTCCCGTCAATGCTAAGTGGAGTGTTGGTGGCAAGGAGTTCTACAGCAACTACGCCAAGAAGAAGATGAAGGTTAACAAGGATGCTGCTGGTAATTATGTGGATACTGAGCATAAAGTTTTCCTCACTGCTCTTTGTGCAGATGGCACCTTGCTGAAGGATAGTTTCGTTGTAACCTGTCAGACAATCACCGACCCGCTTCAGAAGTATTATATTTATGGAGAGGATCCTGCTGCTCAGCCTCCTTTCAAGCCCGTTGCTTGGAACGCTGCCTGCATGCGCTTCAGTGACAATGAAGGTAAATTCGTAGACATTAATGGTAATGAAGGTTTCTTGCCATATCTGTCTGACGATGTTTATTGGGGCTTAAAGACCCTTATCTTCGACATTACTGAATGTACTGAAGATGCTAATGTTAAAATTATGACTGGTTGGTGGAGCCCTGTATTCTTTGAAGATTATAATCTTAGAGAAGCACTCGGAGGTGCATCCGGTTTGTGGGAGCTTCAAATTACTGAAGACATTGCTAAGGCATGTGCTAGAGGTAACGGCGGTGACGGTAGAGACCTTGACCTCATGTTTAAGTCTGGTGGCTGCCAAATTAACGCTGTTTACTACGAGGAATAATCATTCCTTATCGGTATAATTCATAAAGAGCCGGCTCGTATGAGTCGGCTCTTTATAGTATATAATGTAGTCTGTATAGCCCAACGCGTAAAGTGTTTATCGTAGTTAACACATTTGAAACAAAATCGTTCTTTACAAAGAACACCTAATGTAGCCTTTGGATTTCTATATTAGGATTTAAAGTTAAAAGTATTTTCTCTTCCATCTTCCATAAATTTACGAAACAACCTTTATTTACAATGGTTTTCAAGATGGAAGAGGAATTTTTCTCTTCCATAGTTCTTCCATCAATACTCCGGTATTATTGCAAAATACTCCGGCATTATTGGAAAATACTCTGGCATTATTTAAAAATAAGTGGCACTTATCATTCGTTAAGATGGCTTTAATGGAAGATATATGGAAGACAAATTTTCTCTTCCATCATCCAAAATACCAATAAATACATGCTTTGACGTTGATTTTGTGGAAGTGGAAGAGATTTTATAAGATTTTTCTTGGAAATATCATTCGTTTTTTGTATCTTTGCAGTCACTAATCATTCAATCAAGGAAATATGACAGACATTCACCAGTCAAAAGTGACACTCATCAACAATCGTGACGGACAGGAACGTTTTACCCGCTATACGCTCCAGAGTGCCGTTGAGATGATACGGACAGGCATACTGAAAAGTGGTAAACAGTTCAGTGAACTGACAGAACTGCCCCGCATCTGTTTCGCTTGCGCCATCAAAAACAAGTATGGTCAGCAATGGAATTACATCTACAACGGCTTTATCCTGTTGGAGATCAATAATCTGCCAGACCGCAAGACGGCAGAGGAAATCCGTGACGAGGCGGCGATGATCGACTATACGATGTTGGCATTCGTGGGTGCTGACGGACGGAGTGTGAAACTCGTCTGTCAGGCCGTCGAACGCAACCAGTGGCAGAATCCTGAGGGCTACTGGGAATCGGAGGTGGTGCAGTTCAATCTGAACGCCTACGCGAAGTTCCACTATCTCTATTCTACGCAGCTGGCCATCCGTGTTGACAATATCCCCCCGTCGATGCGCTCCAGTTGCTTGATGAGTCACGATCCTGATGTGCGTTTCAACCCGTATTGTGCTACGATGGTGGTGTCGCCTAAAGACCAGACGGCTGAAAGACTGTCGAAGACGGTACGCTATGACAGGGAACAGGAGACTGGAGACAGGAGACAGGAAGGAATAATTCCGGGCCTTTCTACTGAGGCCTCGATGCGTCATGAATATCAGGCTTGCAAGGCCGATGCCCTCGAAGAATGCCGCTTGGACAAGGAAGAGGATTTCGTTGCCCATTGTCTCGAAGTGCTTGCCCATAACTGTCACGAGAGCGGACTGGAGGAAGCCTTTGCCGTGAAGATGACACTCTTCGACGGACGACTGAACGAAGATGCCGACTATGTGCAGACGGTGTTCGACTCGCAGTATTCGAAGACCCTCAAGGCTACCTGGCCTTTGAAGCACGTCAAACCCTCGCAACTTTTGACCTATAAGACGGAGGCATTCCTCAATTCCCGTTATGAACTGCGGAAGAATGTGATGACGGGTGTGGCGCAATACCGCTCGAAGGACAGTTACGACTACCGATTCTATGACTTGACGAAGGAGGCGATGAACACCATGTCGATACGGGCTTTGAAGGCGGGACTTGACTCGTGGGACAAGGATATCAAGCGCTATGTGGAGTCGACATTGATTCCTGAGTTCGATCCCGTGAACGAATGGCTGGAGCAGTTGCCGAAATGGGATGGGAAGGACCGGGTGACGCCATTGGCAGAACGTGTCAAGACCGATAATCCTCACTGGATTGGCGACTTCCATAAATGGATGCTTTCGATGGTGGCCCATTGGAAAGGCATCGACCGCAATCACGGCAATGCCATCGTTCCGATGCTCATCGGTAAACAGGGCTGTGGCAAGTCTGCCTTCTGCGGCATGTTGCTGCCCGAGGCGTTGCGCGACTACTATATCGATAAGATCGACTTTAAGAACGAGACGGCCATCAACCTCGGTCTGACCTCGTTTGCGCTGATCAATATCGATGAGTTCGACATGCTCTCGAAGAGTCAGCAACCGCTTTTGAAACACTTGATTTCAAAAGCTGACGTCAAGATGCGTCCGCCCTACGGCAAGGCCTACGAGCAGCGCCGGCGCTATGCATCGTTCATTGCCACCACAAACAACCTCCGTCCGTTGCCTGATGACAAATCCGGTTCGCGACGTTTCATCTGTATCGTAGTGAAGGAACAGATAGACTATCTCACACCCATCGACTATCCGCAGCTCTATGCCCAGCTCCTGGCGGAGATAGCCCGTGGCGACCGCTATTGGTTTGAGGAGGACGAAAACCAGCGTATCATTAACGAAAACCGCAATTTTGAAAGGGTAGGCAACATCGAGAAGATGATTGCGATGATGTTCTGTCCTGCTGACAGCGGTGACAAGTCTGCGCTGAAGGGCATCGATGAGATCGTGGACATCCTGGACCGCTCCTTCCCCAATTTCCACCGCACGAAGGGCATCAATGTCGAGGTGGGCCGCGCCCTGAACAATATGGGTTACTTTCCCCATAAGACAGCCTCTTGCCAGAAGTATTTCATCAAGGAAATGAAATGACAGAAGAATAAAGACAAAAAACGTAAAATACGATTTTAAGTTTTTCACAAAAAAGTTTGGGGATTCTAAATATTGTTGCTACCTTTGCAGCTGAAAAGTAGCCTAATAAATATGAATAAGACTAACAAATTCTCATATTTTATCTTTTATGGAAGTCTGTTGGCTTTCATCGTTTATGCCGTTTACATATTGTATATCAATCAAGAGGTATTCTATACGGCACACGACCGTTCTGAGTTTCTCTTCGGAACACCATTCTTCCACGGCCTGATGCAGAAGCCCTTTGGCCTGATGCAGTATGTGGGATCATGGCTTACGCAACTGTTCTATCACCCAGCAGTAGGTTCAGCCGTTCTGGTAGCTATCTGGACACTTATCTTCATCGTGGGCGCCAAAGCGTTCCAATTAAAGTCCAGTGCCTCAGCACTGATGCTCCTGCCTGTAGCCTGTCTGCTGACCTCTGTTGTCGATTTGGGCTATTGGATTTATATCTCAACCATCAGAGGCTATTGGTTTTCGCAATCAGTTGGCTATCTCGCCATGCTGTTGCTCTTGTGGGCAGCACGCCAGACACCGCGTAAATGGCATCTGGTTTGGTATCTGATAGGTTTTTGCCTCTATCCCGTACTGGGGTGGTTTGCCCTGCTGTTCGTGCTATGCTTGGCACTTACAGAGAAAATTACCTGGCGTGAACTTGTAGGTTTTGTCCTGCTTTTCTTTACCGCGAGCATCTGTCATACACAATTCTATTCGAATCTAAGGTTCGACGATGTTGTATTTGCTGGCTTACCCCGCTTCATCACCCCAAGCGACCGCGCTGATCATCTTTCCATCCCATTCTGGGCACTCGGTGCCATCTCTGCACTTATTGCAATGGGAGGCCACTACCTGACCAGGAAAGATCAAAGCTTAAAGTTTAAAGTTCAAAGTTTTGCTGTTCCCGTGTTGTGCGCCGTTGCCGGCATTGTCTTTACCTCGTCGCAGATGTATTACGACAACAATTACATCAACGAGATGCGCATGGTACGTTATGCCGAAAGCGACAACTGGCAGGAAGTGCTTCATATAGCAGAAGCGAATAAAAAACCAACCCGCACAATGGTATTTCTTAAGAATATAGCCTTAACCTATGAAGGCGGCTTACTTGACCGATCGTTCAAACTGGGTAATGATGACATCAACATTACCAACCCTGACTCGCTCCACGTCACTCTTTTAGACATTGCATCACCTTTGGTCTATTACAACTATGGTATGATGAATGAGGCCATCCGACTGAATTTCGAGATGGCCATACAAGCAGGTTTTTCGCCATTCTACCTGAAGACGCTTTCACGTTGTGCCCTGGCTTGCGGAGACAAAGAACTGGTGGAACGCTATACCACCCAATTACATCACCATTTGTTTTATGATGATTGGCAACCAGCGCCGGTCTCAGAAAAAGTCAAAGAACTACAAAAATGCTATCCCGATGAGATTACCGGTGTTGAGTACAGCGATAGCTATCTAGTCAATGCCATCAGTCTTTGGTATGAATCTGATAGTAAAGTGGCTTCAGAACAGGCACTGTTCTATTCCATGATACGTTGTGATTCACGTCGCTTCTGGGCATCACTACGCAACTATGTGAAGACACACATGGACGAAGAATTTCCCCTGCATGCGATGGAGGCTTATATCCTGTACATGGATAAAGCACCGGAAGAGAAACGCATAATGCTCCCTGTTGAACAGTCCGTTTATGAACGTTATAAGCGCTTCTGGGCCACTCTGGAAAGCCTGGCAAAACCCGGCATGACATTTGGGAAGGTAGGCGAGAACATGCGTAAAGAATATGGAGACACCTACTGGTGGTACAACCTCTTTGGTAAAAAAATATTGATTGTAAATGGTCATATTGGTCACGAAGTAGCATCGTAAGAAAATCATGAAAAGATATATTCATCCTTATTTCCTGCTTTTTGCTGCAGGACTTCTGTTTCTCTCGTCGTGTGTAAATCACCCCGATGTGCCTTCTTCTAGTAAGGAGGTCAAGAGCCTGCCAGCTATCTACCCCGACTATTGTAATGTCACGGTACCCTGTAATATTGCACCGCTTAACTTCATGCTCCCTGCTGATGAATACGAGGCATGCGTGGCTCGGATCACCACGCCCGACGGACAGCAACAGACCTACGGCAGTGGCGTAAAGGTACAGATTCCCGAGTCGGAATGGCATGAGATGCTCAATGCCTCGAAGGGCAAGAGCATCAAGGTCGAGGTTTGGGGGCAACAGAAGGGGGAATGGCTGTCGTTCAACCCCTTTGAAATCCGTGTAGCCGAAGAACCTATTGACGAATACATCTCGTATCGCCTCATCGAACCGTCGTATGTCGCCTGGACCTACATGGAGATAGCTCAGCGTAACCTCACCACGTTCGAGGAAACGCAGATTTTCAACAATGAGATTACATGTACTGACATAAAAAGAGGCCAGTGCATCAACTGCCACAGCTATCAGAACTACAAGACCGACAACATGCTTTTCCACGTGCGTCTTGCCAATAGCGGTACCGTGCTGGTGAACGACGGCAAGATTTCAAGAGTTAATCTGAAGCGCGACTATACCATTTCCTCGGGTGTCTATCCCGCATGGCACCCTACCGCCAAGCTGATAGCCTTCTCAACGAATAAGACACGACAGGGATTCCATACCCTCAATCCCAACAAGATTGAGGTTTACGACCTGGAAAGCGACCTGATTCTCTACGATGTGGAGACCGATTCGGTGCAGGTTGTCAGCAACGATTCCACACTGCTGGAGGTCTATCCCACTTGGTCGCCCGATGGCAAATGGCTCTATTATTGCAAGACGATTCCACTGCCTGAAGAGATGCACGACAAAGATATCCGTACCACCTACCCGAAAGTGCAATACAACCTCTACCGCCGTTCGTTCGACGTGGCAACGCACAATTTCGGTGACGAAGAACTGGTGTACGATGCTGCCGGGAACGACAAGAGTGTTACTTTGCCACGCGTCAGTCCCGATGGGCGTTATCTGCTCTTTGCCCTGGGCCAGTACGGCTGTTTCCATATCCGACACAACGATGGCGACATCGTCTGTATGCCGCTGGACCAGGATTCGATAGCGGCTCGTACCCAAAATCCGCCGTTCCTCGACATGACCAACGTCAATAGCGAAGGGCGTCCCGACAGCTATCCTTCATGGTCGAGCAACGGCCATTGGATCATGGTTGCCAGTCGTCGTGACGATGGCAATTTCTGCCGCGTCTATTTCTCCTATTTCCACGATGGGAAGGTGGAGAAGGCCTTTATGTTGCCACAGGAAGACCCAGAATACAACACCTTCCTATTGAAGAGCTTCAACCGTCCTGAGTTCATGGTGGAACCGGTTAAAATCAGTGTCGATGAATTCAGTAAAGTGTTTGATAAGTAGTCTGTTCGGTGTGGCTGTCCTGCTCTTTTTCGGACTGGCCTATCCGCATCATCTGCATTTTCAAGAGCAGTTTCAGCTGTTCCTCTTCGACAACACCTACGTGTGGGAGATAATCCGGCAGCCCGGAGGCGTTGCCGACCTGCTCGGACGCTTCTGTACGCAGTTCTTCCTCTATGCCTGGGTGGGCGCCGCCATCATCGCTGTTCTGCTCTCGGCAATACAGCTCCTAACCCTCCGGCTATCCAATGGTCAATGGTCCTCGCAACGCCACACTCTCTCTGAGAGAATGGTCAATGGTCAATGGTCCTACGGCCTAACCTTTGTGCCCTCTTTCCTGCTGTGGCTCTATCTGCTCGACGAAAATGCCCTAATGAGTGGCGTCTGGGCAGTCCTGCTCACATTGCTCGTAGCCTGGACTATCGTGAAACTGACAAAAGGTTGGACGCGCCGCATACTGCTTATCGCCGCCATTCCCCTACTCTACTTTCTAGTGGGTCCGGTATGTTTCCCAATACCCATCGACGGTCTTTGGGCCGACATACACTACTACCGCTATCCCACCGTATTTCCGTGGCTCCTTTGGGGTGCAGCCCTGTCTATTTGGGTGATTTTCGGGTTGAATTCCCTAATCCGTCGTCGTCAGGTACATTTCTCTCACCTCTCACCTCTCACCTCTTACCTCTCTTTTGTGCTCGTTGCAGCCATCATGGGCTCACTTGTCTGGAAAAACGCCAATTTCAAGGCCGAGAAGGTGATGCAATACGACTTCATGGCGCGCCACCAGCAGTGGAACCGCATCCTTCAGACCATCAGTGCCGAGAAGCCCAACAATCAAATCGGTGTGACGGTACAGAATCTAGCCCTGGCAATGAACGGTATGCTCTTGGAACAAATGGCTAACTTCAATCAGAACGGCATTGCGGGTCTGTTGCCTGATGTCAAGGAAGATGCCACCAGTCCCCTGCCTACCGCTGAGGCCTTCTATCAGTTGGGCATGATCAATGTCGCCCAACGAACGGTCTTCGAGGCTCAGGAGGCCATTCTTGACTTTCAAAAGAGCGGTCGCTGCTATAAACGGTTGGCAGAGACCAACCTCATCAACGGCCAGTACAAGGTGGCTCGTAAATACCTCATGGCCCTGCAAAAGACCCTCTTCTACCGTGATTGGGCCAACGAGACCCTCCCACTGTTAGGCAATGAAGAGGCCATTGCCAAGCATCCCGAGTACGGACATCTGCGCCAGTGGAACTACAAGGATGACAGCTACTTCAGCGACCATACGACCCCCGAGATGCTCGAAAGTCTCTATTCCCGCAACCAAGACAATCGTATGGCCTATCAATATCTGTTGGCCTACTATATACTAACGGGCGACCGCGAACGCTATAATCAATTCATGTCCACTAAGCAATGAGAAAGATTCTATATAAATGTTGGCTATTGGCTATTGGCTGTTGGCTGTTCGCCGCTTGCACAGAGACTGTGAGCGACGCGAAGCAGGAGACCGCACAGCCCGATATCTACCCCGACTACATCGGTGTCACCATACCCGTCAATATCGCCCCACTCAATTTCAGCATGACCGACGAGACGGCCCTGCGCATCGATGCCGTCATTACCGACCGCCACGGCCACGAGCTGCACAGCCAGGGCGACGATGCCGTCGATTTCGACCTTGACGACTGGCACACGTTACTTGGCGATAATCGCGGCGACTCGCTCACCGTCACCGTCTCGGCCAAATACGACGACGGCTGGCACACCTATCGTCCTTTCGCCCTCTACGTCAGCACCGACAGCATCGACTACGGCCTCTGCTACCGCCTGATAGCACCGGGTTACGAGGTATGGAGTAAGATGGGCATCTACGAACGCGACCTCTCCTCATTCGACGAGCGTGCACTCATTGAAAACACCCAGTTCGAGGGTTGCGTCAACTGCCACAGCTTCAACCGCGGTAACCCCGCCGACATGAGTTTGCATATCCGTGGCCCGCATGGTGCCACCCTGCTGCGACATAATGGTCAAAGGTCAAAGGTCGAAGGTCAATATGGTTCTCTCGACGCTTACGAAACCAAAACCGACCAGACCCTCGGCCTCTGCGTCTATCCCTACTGGCATCCCTCGGGCCGCTATATCGCCTATTCCACCAACACCACGCGTCAGCTCTTCCATAGTGCTGACCCCAACCGCATCGAAGTGTTCGATGAAGCCTCCGACGTTCAGGTTTACGACGTCGAGAAAAACGAGCTCATCCTCTCGTCCCTGCTCAAACAGGACTCCATCTACGAGACCTTCCCCGTCTTCTCGGCCGACGGACGTTCGCTTTATTTCTGTGCCGCCCGCGCCATTCCCCCCGCCCTCGACAGGGAGGGGCCGGAAGTGGGTCTTGACTCCATCCGCTATAACCTCTGCCGCATCGATTTCGACCCTGCCACAGGAACCTTCGGCGACCATATCGAGACCATCATCGATGCCGAGGCACAACAAAAATCCATTTCCTTCCCCCGCCCCTCCTACGACGGTCGGTTCCTCTGCTACACGCTCTCCGACTACGGACAGTTCAGCATCTGGCACCACGAGGCCAACCTCTGGCTCCTTGATTTATCTCAGAGGGACGAGAATAGTTCCAATGTTCAACGTTCAATGTTCAACGTTCAACGTCCTATGACCGCCGCCAACTCCGACGACACGGAATCGTTCCACAACTGGAGCACCAACTCCCGCTGGCTCGTCGTCAGTTCCCGCCGCGACGACGGACTCTTCACCCGTCCTTATTTCTGTCACGTCCGTGCCGACGGCCGCGTCAGCAAGGCCTTTATGCTGCCCCAGCGCAATCCCCGCCAGTTCTACCGCGACCGCTTCCTGTCCTTCAACGTCCCAGAATTCATCATTGCCCCCACGCGTTTCGACGGCCGCAACACCGCCCGCATCATCAATAGTCCCGCCCGTACACCCTTCAATGTACGTAAGTAAAACGAAAACGATAACGAAAACGAAAATAGTATGATTAAAAAGCATTTCTTCCTTATTCTCGCCCTGATGTGCGTGGTGGCACAAGGGCCATTGCTGACATCGTGCAGCAAGGATGATGATAAGAAATCGGTAACACCACCAACACCGAAAGAGTATTTCACCCTGTGGAACGACTGCGAGGCCCTGAGGACGCTGAAGACGTATGTCGAGGATGTGACCAATCCGAACTCCAGCAACTACATCAAGGAGGAAGACCGCATCGCCACGTTCGACATGGACGGCACGTTCATCGGCGAGCTCTACCCCACCTACTTTGAGTACAACCTGTTGGAATACCGCGCCTTGGACGACCCCACGTACAAGGACAAGGCTCCCGCTGATGTGCGCCAGGCAGCACAGAACATCCGCGACTTCGTGCGTAACGGCACGCCGCTGCCCGACCACTTCGACATGATTCATGCCTATGCCGCCGCCAAGGCCTATGCCGGCATGACGCTCAAAGAGTTCGACACCTACGTGAAAAAATATGCCGCCACGCAGGCTAACGGATTCAAAGGGATGACCTACGCCGAGAGCTTCTACAAGCCTATGCTGGAGGTCTTCGACTATCTGAAGGACAACGGCTTCACCTATTACGTCGTCTCCGGTTCCGACCGTTTCATCTGCCGCTCCCTGGTCGAATCATTAGGCATCGAGCCCAACAGGGTCATTGGCATGGACGTATGCCTCAGTTCCAACAAACAGGGCGATAACGTCGGTGTCGACTACACCATGGGCAAGGATGAGTATCTGATACGCACGGACAGCCTCATCATCAAGAATCTGAAGACCAACAAGGTGCGCCAGATCAGTCAGGAGATTGGCAAGCAGCCCGTATTGTCTTTCGGCAACAGCAGCGGCGACTGTGCCATGCACAACTACTGCATGGGCAACCCGAAGTACCGCACCGCCACCTTCATGCTCGTGGCTGATGACGATGCCCGCGACCATGCCGACCTTGCAGAGGGTGCCCGTCGTGAGGCGAAATGGCGCGAGGCCGGATACACCGTCATCTCCATGAAGAATGACTTCAAGACCATCTACGGCTATAGCGTGGAAAAAACAAACTTCACCTTCCAATAATGAAAAAGACGCTATCAGTTCTTCTCATCCTGCTGTGCGCAGTTGCACAGGGGGCATGGGCCACAGAGGATGGTAAGAAGGCCTCGCAAATGTACCGTCAGTTCCGTATGCTCTACGATAAGGGGGACGACAGTGCTTTCTACCAGCATGCGCAAGCCTTCGAGGAGTATCTGAAGAGCACGAATGACTGGAAGTCGTACTATAAAACGAAAACCAACGAGGGTTTCTACGACATCAAGCAGAAACATCTGTTCCGTGCCATCGTGACAGCTCAGTATCTGGATGCCGATGCCAGAAAGAACAAGGACGTGGAGTATTATTACCTCGCCACGGCCCTAATGGGAAACATCTATCGCGCCTCGCACGACACCCGCAAGGCAGAAGAGTATTTCGTCCAGGCACTCAACGAAGTGGACGACCGCGACCCCAAGTTTACGATGGTTACCCTGCGCGACCTGGCCCAGTTGCTCTGTATCAAGGAGCCTGCCAGGGCTATCGAATACGTCACGCAGGCGGAACGGCTCGCAACGAAGAGGGAGGATATGGACAACCTCTCGCTTTCAAAGGGCATAAAACTGTATGTGCAGTTTCTCAATGGCTACCGGGCGGATTTCGAGAATACCTATCGGGAGTATGAGCAACTGCGACTGCAAGGCGACACGACATTCAATCACCAGTATGACAATATGGTGGAGATAGCCCGTCTCACCTTCGACGGTGCCTACCAGAAAGCCATCGACAAACTGAAGGAAGGCCGTGTCTATGTCGATAGTTCGCTGGTAGCTGCAACAATCTACCATCATGCCGGTGATATTGACAACAGTATCATGGCCATGAATCACAAGATCTTCGAAATGGATTCTGTGTTCAGTCTCATCCAGGATGCCCACTACAACCAGATGGCTACGGGGCGGTCACTGATGAGGACGCGCGAGGAGGCTATGGAACACAAGAAATCGGTGAGCCGTCTCACCAATTGGATCATAGGCATCTGTGTGGCCTTCTTGATTATCTATATCATGGGACGTCGCCGCCTGACGCGTATCATCTGGGATAAGAACAAGAAACTGAAGGTCGCCCTCGAACGAGCCGAGGAGTCGAACCACATGAAGTCGGCATTCATCAACAACATGAGTCACGAGATACGCACGCCCCTGAATGCCATCGGAGGATTCTCCAGCGTGCTTTGCCAGCCGGGTATCGAGCTGAGCGAAGAGGAGAAGAAAAACATGCGGGAGCACATCACCTATAATGTCGAGCTTATCACCACCATCGTCAACGAGGTGCTGGAACTCTCGAAGAGTGAGAGCGAGAAGAGCCTGCGTCCCGACTCGGAGATGACGGATGTCGCAATCAACGACCTATGCCGTAAACTGCTGCATTCAAGGGCTGACGACTCCCATGAGGGTGTAGAGACGCTATTCACGACCGATGTAACCGACGGCTTCATGGTGCATACCCATCCCTCTACCGTGAGCCGCATCCTGACGCATCTGTTTGATAATGCCCAGAAATTCACGGAGAAGGGACATATCGAACTACGTTGCGAGTATGACAAGGCTGCCCGTCAGGTGCGGTTGGTTGTGGAGGACACCGGCGTCGGCATCAATCCTGAGGACAGGGACCGCATCTTCGGCCGTTTCGAGAAGGCATCAGACAATTTCAAGGAAGGTATCGGCCTCGGTCTGGCTATCAGTCAGCGACTCGCCAGTTCAATAGGCGGAGAAATCACCCTCGACGCAGCATATACCGACGGATGCAGGTTCATCCTCTCGATACCGAAACTTTGACCGGCAACGCAGAATGTAAAACATTGTTAAATCCTTTTGTGTTTCGGAAATAATCCGTAAATTTGTAGTCCAAAAACTAACCTGTAAAAAGATATGAAAATAAAAGCTTACTACGTAAACGAACCGCAGTGGAAGATTTTGACTGTGAAGGCTACGCTGCCTGAGGAATTGAAGTGTTTGGACGAAATGGCCCACAACATGTGGTGGGTGTGGAACCACGAGGCACGCGACCTGTTCCGCGACATCGACACCGACCTCTATCATACGACGAGGCACAACCCCGTGATGCAGTTTGAAGGCCTGACGTTCCAGCGCAAGGAGGCCATCCTGAAGGACAAGGCGCTGATGAAGCGCATCAAGGAGGTATATGCCAAGTTCCGCAAGTATATGGACGTGAAGCCCGACACCAGTCGTCCCTCGGTGGCCTACTTCTGTATGGAGTATGGCATCCACTCAGCCCTGAAGATCTATTCCGGCGGTCTGGGTATGCTGGCCGGTGACTATGTGAAGGAGGCTTCTGACTCCAATGTCGATATGTGTGCCGTCGGTTTCCTGTATCGTTACGGCTATTTCACCCAGAGTCTGACGATGGACGGACAGCAGGTGGCCAACTACGAAGCCCAGAACTTCGGTTCGCTACCCATCGAGCGTCAGCTGGACGAGGACGGTAATCCGCTGGTAATCGACGTGCCTTACCTCGACTATTATGTGCATGCATACGTCTGGCGTGTCAACGTTGGTCGTGTGAAGCTCTATCTGCTGGACACCGACAACGAGATGAACTCCGAGTTCGACAAGTCAATCACTCACTCGCTGTATGGCGGTGACTGGGAGAACCGACTGAAGCAGGAAATCCTGCTCGGTATCGGTGGTATGCTGCTGCTGAAGAGACTCGGTATCAAGAAGGATGTCTATCACTGCAACGAGGGTCATGCTGCGCTCTGCAACCTGCAGCGCCTGTGCGACTATATCGAGGAGGGACTGACCTTCAACCAGGCTCTGGAGCTGGTTCGTGCCAGTGGTCTCTATACCGTTCATACTCCTGTTCCCGCTGGTCACGACTACTTTGAGGAGGGCTTGTTTGGCAAGTACATGGGTGGCTATCCCGCCAAACTCGGTATCACGTGGGACGAGTTTATCGGCATGGGCCGTACCAATCCCGACGATCATGGTGAGAAGTTCTGTATGTCAACCTTTGCCTGCAACACCTGTCAGGAGGTCAATGGCGTGTCGATGCTGCACGGTTGGGTGTCGCAGAAGATGTTTGCACCCATCTGGTCGGGTTACTTCCCGGAGGAGAACCATGTGGGCTACGTCACCAACGGTGTGCACTTCCCCACCTGGGTAGCCACAGGATGGTTGGAGAATATCTACAAGAAGTATCTTGATCCTGCTTACATCTCAGACCAGTCGAATGAGGAGAAGTGGAAGGGCATCTACGACT
>JAEEGH010009673.1_pt1 | contig 22409 bp, 21 predicted proteins | sample 9134181 | NCBI WGS metagenome assembly JAEEGH01 (sample SAMN16246544, study PRJNA631951) | gut metagenome | biome: gut microbiome; feature: rumen; material: DP-attached | host: Bos | place: Iran: Karaj | collected 2018-10
GGCGTTAAGACCGCTATGAAGAAGGTCTATTCCGCAGTTGAGGCCGGCGACAAGGCTGCAGCTACCGCTGAGCTTGCGAATGCTACCAAAGTGATCGAGATGGCTTGCACCAAGGGCGTTTACCACAAGAACAACGCAGCCCGTAAGCTTTCCCAGATTGCCAAAGCAGTAAACACGCTTAACTGATCTCTACAAGATAAACATTCGTAACGCCCCTTACCGTCATGAGGGGCGTTATTTTTGTGCGCAACGAGCCAATGATCCGACATTCATGCCTGCATGAAATGGTGGATCTTTGGCGACTGCGGTAAACCGAAAGACGCAGTCTTGAGTTTTGTGCGCAACGAGCCAATGATCCGACATTCATGCTTGCATGAAATGGTGGATCTTTGGCGACTGCGGTAAACCGAAAGACGCAGTCTTGAGGTTTGCGAAAAGGAAAAAAAATCCCGAACCCTCTCCCACTGCGGAAGGGTCCGGGATCTTCTTTTTTCGGGGATGGAGCAGATCGGTGACGGAGCCGGCCGCGCCGCCTAATTCTGCTTCGGAGGCAACGGTTTCTTATCCAGTCGCTTGTTGATGAAGCGGTCCGTGGACAGGTTCACCTTCACCTGATTGTCTGCCACATAGGTCATGGCAGTGGTGGTGTTGCCGCTCATTCTCTGGTGCAGGTTCACACCGGCGAAAATACCGCCTGCAATGAGGAAGCCGATGATGGCTGCGGGAATGCTGTGCATTGCAAAATACAGGATCAGCGCCAGGATGATGCCTGCCAGCGCGGAGCACAGAAGCACCTTCGTCTTATCAACGGGAGTATCACCCACGATCTTACCGGTCTGACCGTTGATGTAGAAGGGATAATGCTGATCGTGATAGATGTAATCGTATTTCCATACGGGCATCAGTCCGAACTGCACGGACTTGGACTTCACATCCGTACGGCGGTTCGTTGCCTGATTCTCCTGATAGTTGCACTCGGGGCCCTTGGAAAGGGAGTCATTCAGGATGCTGTCCGCACTGGACTGCATGATCTTCTTCGCCCGCTCTTCCAGCGCTGCGGAGGACTGGTTGTACTGCTCCGCATAGAAGCCGCTCAGAAGTCTGCTGTCATAGGGCTGGGTATCATCGTAATTGAAGGGAGCCAGCAGGTCCATGGTGCTGTCAGGCATTGCGTCGGAAGCATCCACGGGAAGTTTTTTGAAGTTCACTCCCAGATTTCTGTGAACGTCGTAATCGGAGCGCTCGGTATACTCGAACTTCTCATCCTTCCAGTTCTTTACATGAGTGCAGACACCGTCAAAAATGAGCTCCGTGTCATAATCATAGAACCAGAAAGGTACATACCATCCCTGCATGCCGTCCAGCTTCGCATCGGAAACCAGATCCTTGGGGACGAATTTCATCTTGCCGAAGCGCTCGCGGATCCGGGTCTTCACCTCTTCCATGCCCACACGGAAGGGTGCGATCATCTTCGGCTGGTAAGAGCCCTCCAGGCGCTCGTCCAGGATCAGATAATTGTCACAGAACGGGCACTTCAGCGCTGAGGTGAACTGCTCCAAAGGCAGCTCGCCTCCGCAGTTCGGACACAGCAGTAGATTGCCGGATTCCGAAGGCAGATAGGGTTCCTCGCAATCCGTTCCTTCGCAGGAAGGACAGAACATCGTTCCCTTTTCGGGACTGTACACAGCGTTGCCGCCGCAGTTCTTACAACGATAAATCATAAGCCTTGCCCCTTTCGTAACAGATTATATAATGACACGAATTGCTTCGTTTCTTCGAAACTCACGCAATTCTACGACCATTCGGAATCCGCAAATTTACTTCGTAAATTGCTTCTTCCTCATGTTCGGGCGGGTCACAAATCCTCAAAGCGATTCATGCAAGCATGATCGCCTTTCGGCTTTTGACCCTGTCTTTATCATATTTTAACAAATCGGAAACGCCAAAACAATGGGGAATCTCGGCACTTCTGTCATAAACACGGGTTGTTTATTGAATTATTGGTTGATATAATGAAATCAGACTTTTTCATGGAGGAAACTAAATGAAGCTAAGGCGTATACTTTCGAGCATACTTGCCCTGTCGCTGTGGGCTGCGCTTCTCACCGGCTGTGGCAACGCCCAGGTCGATGCGGCTCACACACAGACCTTAAGGCTGGCACTTCGTGACGGCACCTATTCCAGTGTCATCCGTTCCTGCCTGCCCGCTTTTGAGGAGCAAACAGGGATCAAGTGCGAAGTCGTGGATCTCTCGGAGGATGATCTTCACAATCTCCTTCTGAACGAGGGGACCAAGAGTTCGCAGTATGATCTGTGCATGGCAGATGCTTCCTGGACATCGCAGCTTTACGCTCAGGGTGCGGTGGCAGATCTCACGGCCCTGGGATACAATCTCGACAACGATATCATCCCGGCCACAACGGCCGTCTCCTACTACGGCGATCACCTCTACCTGGTGCCTTATTACGGTAATGTTACCGTGCTCCTTTACAACAAGGATATCGCGAAGGAAAGCGGCGTGGATCTGAACTCCGATTCCTCCTTCGAGGATGTGGTGAAGGTTGCGGAATACGCTCAGAGCATCGGCAAGGCCGGCTTCCTCTACAGAGGCGATACCGAGAACAATCTGGTGGTAGACTTCCTGCCCTTCCTGCTGACCTACGGCGGATGGGTAGTGGACGAGAGCAATTATCCCACCGTCAATACGCCGGTATTTGTGGAAGCCATGAACGCATATCTGGATCTCATTGAGACCGGTGAGGCAATGGAAAAGTCCACTCTCATCGCATCCATCGAGAACGGTGAAGGCGCTATGGCCATCGGCTGGCCCGGCTGGTACACTCCCACCGAATACTCTCCCGCGAACTACTGCTCCATCTCCGGCAAGTTGGATGAGGACTCCATCTCCTACAACGCCAATGTCTACGGCGTATGGATGCTTGGCATCTGTGAGGGCAGCTCCAAGAAGGAAGCAGCTCTTCAGCTCCTTTCTCACCTGATGGACAAAAACGTCCAGAAGGAAACCGTCAGTATCGGCGGTGTCCCCTGCAGATACTCCAGTCTTCAGGACGAAGCAGTCCTGGCTCAGTATCCTCAGTACGATACCATCTGCGATGCACTCCAGGGCGGAACCTATCGTCCCACCATGGAAAAATGGCCTGACTTCTACACGATCCTGGGCGAGACAATGCGTCAGATCATAAACGGCGAAATCAGCGTGGAGAACGGACTCAACCAGGCACAGAAAGAACTGGAAAGCATCATTAAATGAAATTCATATGAGGGCATAAAAAAGGCTTCCGACTTTCGTCGGAAGCCTTTTTTCATGCTTGCATTAGTAGTTTACGATCTTGCCGAAGTCGGGCTTAAGGCTTGCGCCGCCTACCAGACCGCCGTCGATGTCGGGCTGTGCGAACAGCTCTGCAGCATTGCCTGCGTTGACGGATCCGCCGTACTGGATACGAACGGAAGCTGCGGTAGCATCGTCATAAATCTCAGCGATGCAGTCGCGGATGCCCTTGCAAACCTCCTGTGCCTGCTCGGTGGTAGCGGTCTTGCCGGTACCGATGGCCCAGATAGGCTCGTAAGCGATCACCATGGAAGCAACCTGATCAGCGGAAACGCCAACCAGATCGGACTTGATCTGGAAACGGATCCAGTCCATGGTCACGCCCATCTCTCTCTGCTCAAGGCTCTCGCCGCAGCAAAGGATGGGGGTCAGGCCTGCTTCGAAGGCCTTCTTTACCTTCTTGTTCAGAAGTGCATCGTCCTCTTTGAAGTAATCTCTTCTCTCGGAGTGGCCCAGGATGACATACTTAACGCCGGCATCCTTCAGCATTGCAGCGGAGATCTCTCCGGTGAATGCACCCTTCTCCTCGAAATACATATTCTCTGCGCCTACAGCAACGTTGGTGCCCTTGACAGCTTCCACAACGGGGATGATGTCGATGGCAGGTACGCAATAGACTACGTCAACGGAGTCGCTCTGTACGAGGGGCTTCAGCTCCTCGGCAAGCTTTACTGCCTCGCTGGGAGTCATGTTCATCTTCCAGTTGCCGGCTACGATCTTTCTTCTTGCCATTGTATATTTCTCCTTTTTCTCGATATTCTCGGATTTCTTCGCTTCGCTCCCGAAATCCGAACGTTTTCGCAATATCGATTATTTATCATCAGCTGCAGCAACGCCGGGAAGAACCTTGCCCTCAAGGAACTCCAGGGAAGCGCCGCCGCCGGTGGAAATGTGGCTCATCTTGTCGCCGAAGCCCAGCTGATTAACAGCTGCTGCGGAATCGCCGCCGCCGATGATGGTGGTAGCGTCGGTCTCAGCCAGAGCCTTTGCAACTGCGATGGTTCCTGCAGCCAGAGTAGGATTCTCGAATACGCCCATAGGTCCGTTCCAGACAACGGTCTTTGCGGACTTTACAGCCTCTGCATACAGAGCCTGGGTCTTGGGACCGATATCGCAGCCCTCGCGGTCAGCGGGCATGTTCTGTACGTCATACACCTGAACCTCGACAGGTGCATCGATGGGATCAGGGAACTGAGCGATGGTAACGGAGTCAACGGGAAGCAGCAGCTTCTTGCCCAGCTTCTCAGCCTTGTCCATCATCTCCTTGCAGTAGTCAAGCTTCTCGTTGTCTACCAGGGAGTTACCGATCTCCATGCCCTGTGCCTTCAGGAAGGTATATGCCATACCGCCGCCGATGATCAGGGTGTCGCACTTCTCCAGCAGGTTGTTGATCACGTTCAGCTTGTCTGCAACCTTAGCGCCGCCCAGGATAGCAACGAAGGGACGAACGGGATTCTCAACCGCATTGCCCAGGAAGTTGATCTCCTTCTGCATCAGGTACCCTACAACATTCTCGCCGCCCTTAGCGGTGATGAACTTGGTAACGCCTTCCACGGAAGCATGTGCTCTGTGGGAAGAACCGAATGCATCGCAGACATACAGGTCAGCCAGATCAGCCAGCTCCTTGGAGAACTGCTCGCCGTTCTTGGTCTCCTCAGCGCCGCGGAAACGGGTGTTCTGCAGCAGGACCACATCGCCTTCCTTCATAGCTTCCACAGCCTTGGTAGCTGCTTCGCCGGTCACATTGTAATCGCCGACGAAAACAACTTCCTTACCCAGCTTCTCGCTGAGTCTCTTAGCAACGGGAGCCAGGGACTCACCCTCGTTGGGGCCATTCTTAACCTTGCCCAGGTGAGAGCAAAGGATGACCTTGCCGCCGTCACCTATCAGCTTCTGAATAGTGGGAAGTGCTGCAACGATTCTGGTCTCGTCGGTGATCTCACCGTTCTTCAGAGGTACGTTGAAATCGCAGCGGACGAGAACTCTCTTGCCCTTTGCGTTGATGTCATCTACAGACTTTTTGTTTAATCCCATAATGATCTCCTTATGTATTTTCTAACTTAAAAAGGGTCCGGTCCTCGGACCGGACCCTCATAGGTCTGTGATCAGTCAGATCAGCCAAGCTCAGAGAAGTACTTAATGGTACGAACCATCTGAGAGGTGTAGCTGTTCTCGTTGTCATACCAGGAAACAACCTGAACCAGGCTGTTGCCGTCGTCCATCTTGCTAACCATGGTCTGGGTAGCATCGAAGATGGAGCCGTAGGTGGAACCAACGATGTCGGAAGAAACGATCTCGTCCTCGTTGTAATCGAAGGACTCGGTCTTTGCAGCCTTCATAGCAGCGTTGATGCCTTCCTTGGTAACCTCACCCTTAACAACTGCAACCAGGATGGTGGTGGAGCCGGTAGGGGTAGGAACGCGCTGTGCGGAGCCGATGAGCTTGCCGTTCAGCTCGGGGATAACCAGGCCGATAGCCTTTGCAGCGCCGGTGCTGTTGGGAACGATGTTGCAAGCGCCTGCGCGGGATCTTCTCAGATCACCCTTTCTCTGAGGGCCGTCAAGGATCATCTGGTCGCCGGTGTATGCGTGCACAGTGGTCATGATACCGCTCTGGATGGGAGCGAAATCATTCAGTGCCTTAGCCATGGGAGCCAGGCAGTTGGTGGTGCAGGATGCAGCGGAGATAACCTGATCTTCGGGCTTCAGAGTGTCATGGTTTACATTGTATACGATGGTAGGAAGATCGTTTCCTGCAGGAGCAGAGATAACAACCTTGCGGGCACCAGCGTTGATGTGTGCCATGGACTTCTCCTTGCTGGTATAGAAGCCGGTGCACTCCAGAACGACGTCAACCTTCAGCTGTCCCCAAGGAAGGTTGTTTGCGTCTGCCTCCTTGTAAATGGTGATGGTCTTGCCGTTTACGGTGATGCTGTCCTCGCCAGCCTCTACAGAGTCAGCATACTTATACTTACCCTGGGAGCTGTCATACTTCAGCAGGTGTGCAAGCATCTTAGGGGAGGTCAGATCGTTGATAGCAACAACCTCATACCCTTCTGCGTCAAACATCTGTCTGAATGCAAGACGACCAATACGACCGAAACCGTTAATTGCAACTCTTACTGCCATGTTTCAAATCCTCCTAGATTTTTTCTTTTTCCAACCTGACCGAATCCGAAAAACACCCGAAAAACGGCGCAGATTGTCAAATTTTTGTCAGCGAGTTTATTTTACAGAATTCTAAGGTATAATTCAAGTCAGAAAGACAAAAATACACAAAAAAAACAAAATGAGACGGACAAAATCAGCAAAGGAGGAGCTTATGTCAATCAAAGCCGACTGCCACCTGCACACATGCCATTCCGCGGACAGCACCGCCACCATGGAGGAAATGATCGCCGCCGGCATCGAAGCCGGTCTGGATACCATGTGTTTTACGGAACACAATGACTTTAACTACCCCGAAACCGAGGAAGGTCCCGGAGAGCGCTGGCACCTGAACGTGGACTCCTACCTCTACGAACTCCTCTCCCTGCGGGAAAAATACGCCGATCGCATCAAGGTCCTCTTTGGCATCGAGATTGGACTCCAGACCTCCTGCATGCGGGAAAATGCGGTGCTGGCCAAGTCCCACGACTTCGACTTCATCATCGGTTCCTCCCATCTGCTGGGGGGCGAGGATCCCTACTATCCCGCCTACTGGGAGGGAAAGGACCCGAAAGCCGTGATCCGGGCCTATTTTGATGAGGAGCTTCTGAACATCAAAAAGACCGGCAACTTCGATGTTTACGGCCATCTTGACTACATCGTCCGCTACGCGCCGGAGCGGGAGGCAATCTACACCCCCGCAGACTACACGGATATCGTGGACGAGATCCTGCTGGCCCTCATCGAGAAGGAAAAAGGACTGGAGCTCAACACCGGGAGCCTGAAATCCGGCATGGCGGAGTTCCATCCCTGCAAGGCCATTCTGAAGCGTTACCGGGAACTGGGGGGTGAGATCCTTACCATCGGTTCCGATGCTCACTCTCCCGACCGCGTGGCTCAGGGATTCGAGCGCGCTGCCGAGGTAGCGAAGGACTGCGGTTTCGGATATTATGCGGTTTACGAGAAGCGAACCCCCGAATTCCGGAAGCTGTAATTTGGCCCCGACCACGCAGGACAACTTCCTTTCAAGCCCATGCGATACTTTCTCATATTGCGACACAAAAGGCGCCCGTGTGGGCGCCTTTTCCATACTCTCTACGTCTTGTTATTCAACTTTATTTGTCCGCCTGATCTTTCCGAACCCGCCGAAACGTAGGCTTCCCGTAGGCATCCGTGTCCTTCACGTACACATACTCCGATTCCCCGGACTCGGCCTTTTCCCGGCTCTCCCGCAGCACTGCCTCGATCTGCTCATCGGTGGCGGGATACAGGAGCTGCTCCTTGATCTCTTCCACGGTATACCCCAGCTCCGCCAGATGTCTGACTGCCGGCGCATAGCCCGCTTCCGAAGTCATTCTGCCCAGAGCGCCCAGAAAGGCGCTGCCCGCAGGGGCTCCACCGGTGACACCCATGGTTTCCCGCTCCGCTTCCATGGCATCCAGGAATTCCCGCAGAGAATCATCCATACCCGTTCTCCTCTCACCTTAGCCTAATCTTTCCCGATTCTATCGTAAAACGATTGTACTTCGGATTATTGAATATTCTTTTCACAAATCGGATATACTTTCGCGTGGCGCATATGATCAATCGGCGCGCAGGATAGTTCCGCCGCCCAGCACGTACTCGCCCTCATAGAAGACGCATGCCTGGCCCGGGGTTGCCGCCCTGACAGGACTGTCATATCTGCACAGCACCTCCCCGTTTTCCTGCGGATACAGAGTTGCCGCATCTCCCTTGTGGTTGTAGCGGATCTTTGCCATCACCTGCACCGGCTCCGTAATGCCTGCGCGGCGCATCCAACTCACGTTCCCGACATACACGTCACGCTTCCAAAGCTCCGCATCCTCTCCCAGCACCACTTCGTCCGTCTCCGGTCGCAGCTCCGTCACAAAGATCCGGTGCCCCGCAGGGATTCCAAGGCCTCTGCGCTGTCCCACCGTATAGTGGGTGATGCCCTTGTGAGGGCCGATGCGGTTTCCGCCCCGGTCTACAAAATCTCCCGGAGGGGGAACTTTGCCTCCGCACTCTTCCTCGATAAAGGCTGCATAGTCGCCGTCCGGGACAAAGCAGATCTCCTGGCTGTCCGGCTTGTTTGCCACGGGGAGTCCCGCTTCCTGCGCCATCCGGCGAACCTCTTCCTTCTCATATGCCCCAACCGGGAACAGGGTATGGGCCAGCTGCTCCTGGGTCAGGCTGTACAGGGCATAGGTCTGGTCCTTCCGTGCGGTGGCCGCATTGCGGATGGCATAGCGCCCGTCCGGCAGCTGCTCCACATTGGCATAATGCCCGGTAGCGATATAGTCCGCTCCCAGTTCCAGACTCCGCTGCAGGAGGCTCTCCCACTTCACATACCGGTTGCAGGCGATGCAGGGATTGGGGGTCCGTCCCTGCAGGTATTCCCGGGTAAAATACGCGATCACACGCTCCTTGAATTCCTCACGGAAATTCATGACATAATGAGGGATTCCCAGCACTTCCGCCACCGCGGCAGCGTCGGTTACCGCGCTCATACCGCAGCATCCGCCTTCCGCAGCTATGTGCTCGGGGGTCTCCGGCTGCCAGATCTGCATGGTGACGCCGATGACCTCATATCCCTGTTTTTTCAAAAGCAAGGCAGCCACGGAGGAATCCACCCCTCCGGACATACCCACCACAACTTTTTTCATGCTTTTCCTCGTTGAACAAAACGCACCGGCGCTTTCTTTCCTGTTTATTTCCCGGCCCTACAATACTCCTCATAGGGCAGAGACATAGCCCGCAGACGGGCTGCCTCCTCCCGGATCACGTCACAGACCAGATGCACCTCTTCCGCAGTATTATGCTCGGAGAAGGTGAGCCGCAGGGATCCTTTTGCCTCGAAAGCGCTGCGTCCCAGAGCCAGCAGTACATGGGATGGCTCCACGGAGCCCGTGGCACAAGCAGAACCGGAGGATGCACAGATTCCCTTCTGATCCAGCAGGATCAGCATGGTCTCTCCCGATGCGCCGGGCAGGGAAATGTTCACATTTCCGGGGAGTCTGTTTGATCTTCCACCGTTAAGGATCGCATGGGGATTCTCGGAAAGAAGCCTGTCAAAAAACAGCTCCTGCAGGGCAGATTTTGCCGCATTCCGCGCCTCCATCTCCTCCGCAGCCAGTCTGCAGGCTTCGCCGAAGCCCACGATACCGGGGATATTCTCCGTTCCGGAGCGCCGTCCCCGCTCCTGACCTCCGCCGGTGATAAGAGGCATCAGAGGGATCCCGCGCCGCACATAAAGCATTCCCACGCCTTTGGGGCCGTAAAGCTTGTGCGCACTGGCGCTTAAGAGGTCCGCTCCCAGGTCATCCACATTTACAGGAATCTGTCCGAAGGCCTGCACCGCATCGGTGTGAAAGAGTGCGCCGGCAGCATGGGTCAGATCCGCCAGTTCCCGGATGGGCTGGATGGTTCCGATCTCATTGTTGGCGGTCATGATGCTGACGATACCCGTATCCCCGGACAGGGCATTTTTCAATGTCTCCGGCTCCACAAAGCCCTCGCTGTTTACGGGAAGCACCGTCAGGCGAGCCCCTTCTTTTTGCAGACTCTCCGCCGTCCGCAGCACCGCAGGATGCTCAATGGCAGAGACGATGATTCCCCTCCTGCCTGATGCCTTCAGTCCCATTCGCAGGGCCTGGTTATCGGATTCCGTACCGCCGGAGGTAAAAAGGATCTCCTCAGGCCTTACGCCGCACAGAGCAGCCACCTGTCCCCTGGCCCTCTCAAGTGCATTTCGCGCATCCCGTCCGGGACCATAGGCAGTTCCCGCATTGCCGCAGAGCCCCGTCAGAAAGGGCATCATTTTTTCCAAAACCCGTTCATCCAGCGGCGTGGTGGCCGCATTGTCCAGATAAATCATTTATCATCCTCAGCGCGGTTGCCGCCCAAAAGCGCTGCATCCCCGTTTTTCTCAGCGTCTCGATCAAAAAGCAAAAAGCCCGGGCGATATGTCGCCCGGACTTTACAGTAGCATATTTCTCTGTCGACTAAAAGGGTTTTGCCACAACAATGCCGTCGGAATTGTCCACCAGTGCACTGCTCTGGGTGCCGGCGAAAAAGCGGTACTGCTGAAGGATCTGATCCTTCTGATTCTCAGAAGCGATACCCTCACGATCCAGTGCCAGAAGATCACTGTCCTTGCCAATGTAGCCGAATTCTTTCTGAGCGCCGAGAGAAATATCCTCCAGTGCCGCGTCCCTCCGTGGACGAATCTGCTCCGATACGGGGCTGGCTACGGGAGAGGATACGCTTTCCTGCGCTTTCCGCTGATCCTGAAGCTTTACCTCGTCGAGGCTTACGGAGGGGATCTCAGGTACACGATAATTCTGCAATATCGAACTGTAATCGGTGATTGCGTTAATTCTCATGTCCTTTCCTCCTTTCCGTTTTTTGGGATTCCTTTCCCAATCCACCTACAGTATCGGATATTTTATTACGCTTGTTAACCCATTTTTCAGATATTTTAGAAAAGTTTAGAAACTATACACAATTGCCCGATATGCGAAATCCGCATACCGGGCAACATTTCTTCAGAAACTCAATGATTCAACATCCCCTTCAGCTCATCCATGAAGGTGTTCACATCCTTGAACTCGCGATAGACGGAAGCGAAACGCACATAGGCGACAGGATCTAAGTCCTTGAGCTTCTCCATCACCAGCTCGCCCACCACATCGCTGGGGATTTCCTTCTCTTCCAGGGAAGAGATCTCATTCTCAATCTCATCCACCAGGCTGTCGATCTGATCGGCACTGACGGGGCGCTTGTGGCATGCCCGCAGGACACCGGAGCGAACCTTGTTCCGGTCAAAGGCCTCACGGTTATTATCTTTCTTGATGATGATCAGGGGAATGGTCTCCACCTTCTCATAAGTGGTGAAACGCTTTCCGCAATCATCGCAGATCCTGCGACGACGGATGGATGCATTGTCATCGGCGGGTCTGGAATCGATCACGCGAGAATTGTCATTTCCGCAATAAGGACATTTCATAGGGGTATCCCTTTCTCAGTTAGCTCCGTCAAGCCTTGGGAAGCCTATAAGAATCCCAATTGGCAGCGGTACCCGCCCATTTCTCCGGCTCTTCGAACAGCCGGTCATTGATCCAGGCCACCGCATCCGTTACGCCGTCCCGATCGAAGGAGAATTCTTTCCGCTCCTTCTGTTCCTCGGGGGTGGTGTTGTAATTGAAGGGCTCCGGCCAGATGGTGCACAAAAGGGTCTTCACCTTTTTGGGCTCCTCATTCTCTCCCGCCGGCTCCTCCGTCACCTTGCATTCCATGCGATAACGCAGGCCGTCGCTGCTTCCGGTAAACTCCGTCAGCTTTAAAAACTCCATCGAGAGAATGTCATCTGCTGAAACCATGATCTACTCCATTACTGATCGTTATTGTCCTTCTTCATGAAAGGTGCGAACTTGAAATCGGTCTCGGCCTGTCTCGGACGACCCTGTGCGGGCTGAGTGGGCTGAACGGTGGTACGACCGCCCTGCTGTCCGCCGCCGAATCCGGTGTCGAAATCAAAGTGAAGGCTGGGCTGTGCACTGCGCTGTGCAGCTGCAGGTGCGCCCTGTGCGGAACCGGGAACAAAATGAGGTGCTGCGCCGGGTCTGCCGATTGCCTGGCCGCCGCCCACTGCCTGCGCACCGGGGAAGGTAGGAGCACTCTTCTGATCGGAAGGAGCCTCCAGGCCGGTAGCAATGAGGGTCACCTTGCAGGTGTCGGGCTCGGATTTGTCCTGGTTCAGACCGGTGATGAGGTTGACACCGCTGCCGGTCAGATTGGTGATGTAGGTGTTCACCACCTTGACGTCGTTCAGGTTCACATCGCCGGTGATGTTGACCAGCAGATCCGTTGCGGAATTGATGGTGGTCTCCAGCAGAGGGCTGTTCACCGCCTGCTCTACGGCCATCTCCGCACGATTGTCGCCGGTGCCGATACCGATACCGATATGTCCAAGGCCCTTGTCCTCCATGACGGTACGGATATCCTCAAAGTCCACGTTCACCAGCTCGTTGGTGTTGATGATGCTGGTAACGCCCTTGACTGCCATATGCAGCACGCTGTCCGCCATGCGGAAGCCTGCGTTCAGATCGTCCTTACGATCCACCAGATCGATCAGCTTGTCGTTGGGGATCACAACCATGGTATCCAGATACTGGGAGATCTTCTCGATACCTGCTCTGGCGTTGGCCTCACATCTGCTGGCCTCCCACTCGAAGGGCTTGGTCACGATGCCAACGGTCAGAATGCCCATTTCCTTGGAAATACGGGCTACCACGGGAGAAGCGCCGGTTCCGGTTCCTTTACCCATACCACAGGTAATGAAAGCCATCTCTGCGCCGTTCAATGCCTCTTTGATCTTGTCTGCGCTCTCCTCGGCTGCCTTCTCGGCTACCTCGGGATGGGCTCCCGCACCGCGGATTCCCTTACCCAGCTTGATCTTGTTGGGTGCTTTACAACCGGACAGCGCCTGCTGGTCGGTGTTCATGGCGATGAAATCCACACCCTCGATTCCTTCTTCGATCATACGGTTGAGGGCGTTGTTGCCGGCACCGCCGATACCGATGACAACGATCTTCGCACCAACCTGAGATTCTTCCTGAATAATGTCAATCACGATAGTCTCCTCCCAATTCCGGACTTATCTAATCACGCGGCATAAGAAGCCGCAGATACACTCATCTCAAAATACACACTGTTAATAATATTAGAAAATTTTTATTTTTTCAACCGCTTTTCATATTTTCAGACAGTTTCACGGCCCCGGGCGAACACCCTGCGGAAACGGACAAAACGCAAGATATGGTCAGTCCTTGTCCGGGGAAAAAATGTAGATTCCCTCGAAATTGTACTCCTCCATATCCAGGACACCCTTCTTGTCCGTCAGATGGGGCAGAATCTTGGGCAGGCGCATGACCTTGTCCTCCAGATAGGCCGCCTCGTTTCCCAGATCCACACGGACCTCCCCGAAATACAGAGTCACGCGGCCGGTGGAGTGAAAATGGATCCGGTCCACGGAAAGCTCGTATTTGTCCATCAGTTTGGTGAGCTGCAGGGTTTTCTCGAAAATATCCTCGTTATCCTCGATGAGCCGCTCTCCCACCGCTACGCCGGAAAAATCCAGTCCCGTCACCTGCGGGATCCCCAGGGTCAGCACGGTGGAACTTTCCACAACATAGCCATCCTTGTCAAAGTAGAAGTAATGGTCCAGGTATTTCACATACCCGGCCAGAGCCTTCTCATAGACTGAGATTCGCACGGAATCCCTGGACAGAATGGACACCGTCACGGAATCCACAAAGGGCACGTCTTCGATCTTCTTATCCTTGAAGCGGAAGGAAAGCACCAGGGAATTGTCCCCCAGGGGGCCGCTCATTACCATGTCGATGATCTCCCGGTCCGTGTAGTGGGTATTGCCCTCCACATAGGTTTTTTCCGGCGAGATTTTGTAATTGGTCAGAACGTAATAGACGCCGTACATAATGGCGGCGATGATGGCCAGGAGAATCACGATCCTGATGATGATCCTACTTCGTCTCATAATCGCTCTCCGAAATCACGTTTTGCCGCTGCACGCTCAGCACCAGGCCCATCTCCACGATCAGCAGGACTGCGGAGGATCCGCCGTAACTGACGAAGGGAAGGCTGACGCCGGTGTTGGGCATGGAATTGGTATTCACCGCGATGTGCAGCACCACCTGGATGGCGATGTGCGCCATAACGCCCACCACCAGAAGGAAGCCGAAACGGTCCCTGGTCCTACGGGCAATGCGGTACATCTGGAACAGGAGGAGCACATACAAAAGCACCAGAACGATGGCACCGAAAGCGCCCAGCTCCTCGCAGATAATAGCGAAAATAAAGTCATTGTGAGGCTCGGGCAGCGCACTGATCTTCTGCACGCTCTGGCCCAGTCCCTTGCCCCAGAAACCGCCGTTTCCGATGGCATAGAGGGAATTCAGGATCTGGTGGGCAGCTTCATCCGTGGACAGCTCAGGGTAGAGCCAGGCCACGATACGCCCGAAACGGTAGTTGCCTCCGGTGAGGTCCGAGGAAGCCACATAGGCGCAGACCCCCGCAGCAATGAGCCCCAGAAGGATAAGGACTCCCAGAAAAAATTTGTAGTCCCGGCTGGAAATAAACAACATCATGATGGTGATGCCCAGGACGATGAGAGCGGAGCTCAAATGGCTGGTAAGGCCGAAGATAAAGGCCATGGCGGGAATCGTTGGAACAAAGACGTAAGCCATGCCCTGGAAGGTATTTACGGCCTCCCCCAGACGGTTGATCATAAATGCCACAAACAGGATGATGGCGATCTTAACGATCTCGGAGGGCTGGAACTGCATTTTTGTTCCGGGGATCACCACCCAGCGGGACGCACCGTGGGACTCGCTTCCGAAGGGGATGACCAGGAAAATGGATGCCAGGGAGATCAGATAGATCACCAGGGCGAATTTCTTGTAGATCACATAGGGGATAAAAACCACCACAAGCCCCAGGCCCAGGCCAACGATGTCCCAGAGCAGCTGACGCATGAAAAAGTGGGACTGATCGTTGAACATACGCAGCGCGCTGTAGGAGCTGGCGGAATAGACCATCAGCAGACCAAAGCCCATGATGATCAGCAGGTTCAGGATCAGTGACAGATCCAGCTGCTCCCAGAGGGCGTAGCGTCTGCGAACCCGGCGTTTTTCCTCCGGGGGAGGATTCTGACCGGACCGTCTTCTTTGATTGTAAGTTCTCGTTTCTGCCATTTATCGCACTCCGGTTTCGTCGGTTTGTCCTTCGATCAGATTGTCGTTCCCGGGCACCGTATCGTCCAGTGAACTGTTATCGCCCCCGATGAGTTCTCCCGTATAGGCATCAAAGAACTGCCCGTCGGGGCTCACGCGATATCCCGTGGCGGGGTCGATGGGATAGGTCATCCAGATGGGATAGATCCTGGATTTTTCACCGGTAGGATCGATGATATCGCCATCGGTAATGGTCTCCTGAGGCGTGTCTTCTTCCTCTGCCACCTTGTGGTCGGAACCGCCAAACTGCAGCGTATTATCCAGCTGCTTCTCCGCCAGCTCTGCCAGCTCTGCGTCGGAGAGGGGCTCGGTCATGTAAATATTCAGGTAAGGCAGGACCTCCGTCAGGATGTTCCGCACGATGCGGGTAGCGTATTTGGCGTCATCCTGCTCCTTCACGTTGGGTCTGTCCACCACCACGTAAATGGCGATCTGGGGATCGTCCGCGGGAGCATATCCCATGAAGGATACCACGTACTCTCCGTTGCCTCTGGGCAGGGTCTGTGCCGTTCCGGTCTTGCCACCGATGGCATAGCCTGCAGGTCTTGCGGTCTTGCCGGTTCTGCGGTCGCCGCCTTCGGGCATGACCACGGCCCTGCAATACTCGCGGATCCGCTCGGAAGTGCTCTCGGACACCGTCTGCTTGATGAGTCTGGGCTCGATGTTCTCGATGACGGCACCGGAGGAATTGGTGATCTTGTTCACCAGATGGGGCTCATAATAGTAGCCGCCGTTGATAAGGCTGCAAAATCCCGTGATCATCTGAATCATGGTCACGTCAAAGTTCTGGCCGAAGGTATTGGTTGCAAGGTCGGTGGGCAACATGGTCTTGGAATCGTAGACCAGGCTTGCGGTTCTCGCCTCACCTGCAAGATCGATATTGGTCTTCAGTCCGAAATTGAAGATCTGCTGGAACTTGCAGAACTCTTCCCTTCCCATGGCCTGACCGATCTTCATGAGGGCCACGTTGCAGGACCAGGCGACGGAATCCTGCACGGATACGGCGCCGTCGCCACCGGCGATATAGTTGTGGCACTTGATCTTGTGGTCTCCCACCTCCAGGAAACCGTTGCAGGTGAAGACCTCGTTACCGGTGATGGAGCCGTCCTCCAGGGCAGCCGCCACGGTAAAGGGCTTTGCCACGGAACCGGGCTCATAGGTATTGGATACGCAGAAATTCTTCCAGAGGGAAGCAAAATTCACGTTCAGCTGGCTGCTGTCCAGGCCGTCCAGCACCTCCTGGGTGATGTAGGTGTCGGTCTTCTTATACTCCGTATAGCCCCGCTCGTTCTGCACCGCTTCGATGAGTCTGGTGCCCAGCAGAGGGTCCGTGTTCTTGTAGTCGGAAGGATCGTAGTCCGGATACTGGGCCATGGCCAGGATCTCGCCGGAATCGATATCCATGATGACGCATCCCAGATTCTCCGCGCCGTTTCCGGTGTGGTGATTGTTCTTATAAGTATCGTTGAACTCCTTGAGGTATTTTTCCACCACTGCCTGCACATAGGCGTCGATGGTGGTGTGAAGGGTGTAGCCGTCGATGGCATCCTTCACCGTACGCTCCAGGGAGGACTCTTCATTCTGATAACCGTACTCTCTGCCGTCGGTTCCTACCAGAACATCCTCGTAGAAGCCTTCCAGACCGTACATACCGCCCACACTGTTGCTGCCGGTGGTAAAGCCCAGAATACTGGAAGCCAGGGAACCGTTGGGATAGACTCTGCGGTACTCTTCCTCGAAATAGATGCCCCGGACAAAGTCGTTCTCACTCTGCACTGCCTTAAATGCAGCGATTTGAGAATAGGTAAGGCGTCTGCCGTTCTCCGGAATGTAGTACTTGGAATTCGGATTGGCACTGATATAGTTGCGGATGGCCTGCATGTCCAGCTCCGGGAAGCAATTCCCCAGCTCACGCATGGTCGGCTCATAGTATCTGTGGTCTTCGTAGGTCAAAATGACAGAAGGGTCAACCACCATGTTGTAGACACGCTCTGAGGATGCCAGGATGGACCCCTTGGAGTCAACAATATCGCCCCTTCGGAAGGGGATGACGGTAGTGTCATATGCCTGGTTGATCAGGACCATTTTCTGGTACTCGGCGCCGTGCACCTGAATGATGTACACGAGGCGCACCACTAAACCAAGTAAAGCTACCAGTAGGACAACCAGTGCCACCAGTAGCTTTGTGTTTCTTACCCGGCGGAGGGGAGCCTGGGGCTTAAAAGCCCGTCTGCTCCTGCTCTCTCCGGAATCTTCCGTATTATCATTTCGGCGATCAAATCTTGCCATTGCTTCTTAATCCGTTCCTATTACCTTGCGCATGTAGTCCGTGGTGTCGGTACTGTAGTAGATCATCTGACCTTCGCCCGCATAGCTCATGCCCAGTTCTTCTCTGGCAATGCTCTCGATCTCACCGAGGTTCACGCCTGCCAGGATCTCACTGTAGCGCGCATCGTTCTGGGATCTCATCTCGGAAAGGTGGATCTCCTGAGCGGATACGGCACGGCGTGCAGCGGTCAGCTCTCCCTGCAATCTTACATAGTTTACCATTATCATGGCACAAATGGCAACTGCGCCCAAAACCAGCAGACTTCCTGCGATATCCACAATGTGGAGTCTCTTTCTCTCGGGAGCCGCCTGATTTACGCGATATTCTCTTTCTACCTGATGGGGCTGGCGGTAATTTCTGGCTGCGGTGCCATACTGATACCCTGCCGCTCCTCTGCTCACGCGCTCACTGCGGTACCCGTTTCTGCTGTATGCTTCCATGCTGTCTGTCTCCTATCTCCCCAACGCCTCAAATACTCTTAACTTGGCACTCTTCGATCGGCTGTTGCTTTCCAGCTCCGCCTCACTCGCTATGATGGGTTTCTTTGTAATATTCTTGCCCTTGCTGACCTTGCCGCAGGTACAGATGGGAAAATCCGGCGGGCAGGTGCAGGGGTTTTCACAGGTTTTAAATACGTTCTTAACGATCCGGTCTTCCAGGGAATGGAAGGTGATCACACAGAGGCGACCGCCGGGCTTTAAGAAGTCGATCATCTCTTCCAGGGAGCTCTGCAGGGCTTCCAGTTCGCCGTTGCACTCGATGCGGAGCGCCTGGAAGGTCTGCTTGGAAGGATGTCCGTTCTGTCGCATCTTGGCGGGAATGGCCGCCTTGATGATCTCGTTCAGTTCAAAAGTGGTTTGGATGGGAGCCTTGCTCCTGGCCGCCGCGATGTGCTTTGCAATGTTCGCTGCGAACCGGTCCTCACCGTAATCCCGGATGATCCGAAAGAGCTCTTTCTCCGGGTAGGTATTTACAATGTCGGCTGCCGTCAGGGTCTGGCGCTGATCCATCCGCATGTCCAGGGGCCCGTCGAAGCGGTAGGAAAAACCTCTCTCGGGAGTATCGAACTGTCTGGAACTGACTCCCAGATCCAGCAGGATCCCGTCTACCCCGGTCACTCCCTGCTCCTGCAGGAGCCTTACGCCGTCCCGGTAATTCCCTCGCAGGATGGTGTAGCGTCCCGGCAGATCCGATAACCTCTCGCCCGCCGCCCGGATGGCTTCCTCGTCCCGGTCGATGCCGTAGAGGTGGCCGGTGGTCAGGTGCTCTGCTATCGCGTGGGAATGTCCCGCGCCACCCAGGGTTCCATCCATGTAGATCCCGTCGGGCTTGATATCCATTTGCTCGATGACTTCATTCAGCATCACCGAGATATGGGAAAATTCCGAATTCTTTGCTTCCATCAACCCTTGAAGCCTTTCGCCATCAGATTCTTGGTCAACGCTGCGGGGCTCTCCTGGGAAGTGGTAGCGGTCCATGCATCGCTGTCCCAGATCTCGCCTCTTCCGCCGGTGTCACCGACGATGGTCACATCCTTGGTCAGTCCTGCGTACTCCTTCAGGGGAGCGGGGATCAAAATGCGTCCGTGAGGATCCACATCCACATAAGCGGAACCGGAGCCGAAGAAACGCTTGATCGCTCTGGCGTCCTCGTCGAAGTTGTTCAGCTCGGCGAGTCTGCCCTGAAATGCATCCCACTCTTCCAGCGTGTAGATGATAAGGCAGTTCTCAACGCCCTTTGAGATCACGAAGTGGTCGCCCAAAACGGAACGAAACCTGGATGGGATGCTCAATCTGTTTTTGCTGTCTATGGTGTGGTAATACTCACCAACCAGGCCTTCTTCGTACACGGATTGGCATCCTCCCTTCCTCAGTTTTCATCCCACTTTATATGGTTTTCATCCCACTTCATCCCACTCACAAGTAAAAATATACCCTATCGTGTCCGTAAAATCAAGGGTTTTGGGCGAAAATTATTACGAAATCTTAAGATTTTGTTCTGTGCAAAATGCACAAAGATTTACCCCTCAAAAGGGCGGAAATTTTGGTGGATTTTTTCTACCGAAATACCATATATAGGTGTGGGTGGGACAAAGTGTCCTTCATTTGGTACCGGTGGGAGAAATTCCCACGAAGAGAAAAAATTTTGAAGAAAAAGAAAAAGATCCGGTCCGAAGACCGAATCTTTAAGAAGTTCTTAAGAAAAAAGGTTATTTTTCGGAGTCCGCAGAGGACGCCGGGTTTTTATAAGGATAAGGGTACGCTCCCTTCATCTTCCGCAGCAGCAGGATCTCCATCACCACGGAGAAGACCACCATGATCCCTGCCAGAAGCTGGGATACGGGAAGCGTGGTGCCGGGCACGAACAGAGTGTCAGTGCGGATTCCCTCGATCCAGAAGCGTCCAAGGCCGTAACCGCCCAGGTACAACAGACAAAACTCCCCGTGGAAATGCTTCTTTTTCAGCAGTACCATCATCAGAATGAAGAGTCCCAGGTTCCACAGACTTTCATATAAGAAGGTGGGATGGACCTGAATGTAGTTCTGACCGGCCTCCATGTGGGCCAGGATGCTCGCCGAGATGTCCCGGGCTCTCACATCCTCCACCGGAAGGCGCATGGCCAGGAGACTATCCGTATACTCACCGAAGACCTCGCGGTTGGTGAAGTTCCCCCAGCGGCCGATGGCCTGTCCCAGGATCAGGCTGATCATGCCCGTATCTCCCAGCTCGTAGGGGTTGATCTTCTTTACCTTGCAGAATACAAAGATCACAATGAAGGCCGTGATCACGCCGCCGTAAATGGCCAGTCCGCCCTGCCGCAGATTAAAGATGCTCTTCAGGTCATCCTTGTAATAATCCCAGGCAAAGATCACGTAATAGATCCTGGCTCCGATGACGGAGAAAATGATGGCATAGACGGAAAAATCATAATAGGTATCCGACTTCTGCCCCGTGCGCTTTGCGTTGTAGGAAGCCACCAGGATACCGGTCAGCATACCCACTGCAATGATCAGACCGTAATAAGCGATCTGGAAGTTCCCGATATAAAAACCTTTGGAGACGTAGGGGATGTCAATCCCCAGATGAGGAAAGGAAATCTCTCCGGAATTCATGGGTTCCTCCCTTATACATTAAAGCGGAACAGGATCACGTCGCCGTCCTGCACCACATATTCCTTGCCTTCCATGCCCACCAGGCCCTTCTCACGGGCTGCTGCCAGGCTGCCCATCTCCAGCAGATCCTTGTAGTTCACCACCTCTGCCTTGATGAAGCCACGCTCGAAATCGGTGTGGATCTTGCCTGCTGCCTGGGGTGCCTTGGTACCGATCTTGATGGTCCATGCACGGCACTCATCCTCTCCTGCGGTGAGGAAGCTCATGAGTCCCAGCAAACGATAGCTTGCGCGGATCAGCTTGTCCAGGCCGGACTCGGTAAGGCCCAGTGCCTCCAGGAATTCCTTCTTCTCGTCGTCGTCCAGCTCGGAGATCTCCTCCTCCACTCTGGCAGAGACCACGAAGACCTCGCTTCCTTCTGCTGCAGCGAACTCTCTCACCTTCGCAACCATGTCATTGGATGCACCGTCGTCCGCCAGATCGTCCTCCGCCACATTGGCAGCATAGATCACGGGCTTATCGGTCAGCAGATTGTACTCCTTGCGCCACAGGATCTCATCCTCATCCTCGGTCTCCAGGGTTCTGGCCAGCTTGCCGCTCTCCAGATGCTCATAGAGACGCTTTGCGAAGACCTCCTCCTTTGCAGCGTTCTTGTCCATGCGGGCAGCCTTCGTCACCTTGGAAATACGGCGCTCCAGCACCTCCATATCTGCGAAGATCAGCTCCAGATTGATGGTCTCGATGTCTCTGATGGGATCCACACTGCCGTCCACATGGATCACATTGGAATCCTCAAAGCAGCGCACCACATGTACGATGGCATCCACTTCACGGATGTTGCTCAGGAACTGGTTCCCAAGGCCCTCACCCTTGGACGCGCCCTTCACCAGTCCTGCAATGTCCACGAACTCGATGACCGCAGGGGTTACCTTCTTCGTATGATACAGCTCTCCCAGCTTCACAATGCGCTCATCCGGCACCGGCACCACGCCGATGTTGGGATCGATGGTGCAGAAGGGATAGTTGGCGGATTCCGCCCCTGCCTTAGTCAGTGAATTAAAAAGGGTGCTTTTCCCCACATTCGGGAGCCCCACGATTCCGAGTTTCATTTTATTTCCTCCGTGCCCGAATTTACAGGCTTTTCTTCTTCCGAAAAAGAGCCTAAGTGCGAGCAGTATGTTACCACAATCAGGCTCTTTTATCAATATATTGGCGTATGAACGCTATCATCCTTTCAAATGCATCCCTCGCAACATCGTTCACTCGTTCCGATGCAACAAAGCAATGCTGCATCTCCATATTTCTTTCTGCAAGAGGATCGATCAATTCATGTACTACTCCTGCTTCTGTCAGGGCTTTATCCATATCGCGCATGTCCACGTAATATTCACTTCCCAGTAGAACAGCAGGCGGATAATTAGAATCAACCCAAAGAATGTTGTTATATCTGTTTACTTCCTCACGATTAAGGTAAATCGAACCTTTTACATAGTTTCCGATAAGGATCTTCGTTCCCAGAGAAAACTTATCATATGCAAGAGGCGCATCATCAAGCACAACCGCCATGATCTGCTCCGGCTTTAATACCGGACTAATCCCTAAAGCATCTGCATACTCCGGATTAGTAACAACACTTCCCAGCTGGCTTGTCATGATTGCG
>JAEEGH010009674.1_pt1 | contig 22406 bp, 18 predicted proteins | sample 9134181 | NCBI WGS metagenome assembly JAEEGH01 (sample SAMN16246544, study PRJNA631951) | gut metagenome | biome: gut microbiome; feature: rumen; material: DP-attached | host: Bos | place: Iran: Karaj | collected 2018-10
CTGATCAACTTCAACCATCGTTTTGTGACTTTCAGCCCCCCGGCACCGGTGTGATTTTGAAAGAATTTTTCTTGTCTCAACGGGGCCTACAAGCTCTTCCAGTTTCTCCCCTGCGAGTTTAGCGATAAATCCGCCCAGAGAAGCCAGCTCAGTCATCAATTCAATTTTCTCTTCTGTTGAAATTGCACCACTCACTTTCATCTCTCCTTTCTTCTTTTTGATCCCCGATACTCTTTCATCCGCCCTCAGCGGCAAGCGCCTCAGGCTGTCTTGATCGTTTTCTATGATATATATAGGAGCGAAACCCAAAATCTATCACATGAATTTTAAAAAAGAACAGGAGGGGTTTCCCTCCTGCTCGTGCGCGTTCGTCGTATGCCGGAATAAAGCCTTATGCCGCCCTGCGAATAAATAACCCCGGAACTTTCGTTCCGGGGTGCAGGCTTCGCTCTTTATAAATCACTGTAAAACGTATCAATGTTCTCCTGCGGCAATTCTACCGGATCCCAGCCATAATCCTGATACTGAGTTATGGGAAGACCATTGGCCGCCACATAATTGGCGATGATCTGCGCGCGGATCTCATTATTCAGATCGCTGTCGGAATACACCTTCATAAAGGCATCATATTGATCTCCGAACAGCTTCTTTGCGTTTTCATCAAAATCTTCTCCGTCTTCGACGAGCTCGATCTTCGTCACCTCATACGAGCCATCCGTTTCCTTCAGATGGATGATGCCCGGATAGTTCCCGCCGGACTTTGTCTCCAGCGTGTCTCCGTCCAGATCGTAATTGAAGATCCAGAAGTCGGCGTAGTACTTGATATCATCCTTGTCGCTCGAATCGATATACACCTCGGCAACCGAAGGAATGGTCACATCCGCAGGATCGTAATTCTTGGAAAGCTCATCGGTCACATACTGATATATGGCGTAGTAAAATGCTTCCGGACCCGGATATTCGTACGCGGGAAGAGAGGCTTCCGCAGCGCCTTCGGCTGTGAAGATCGAATCCATGCCGTCCATATCCACCGTGATCGAGTTTCCGTTCTTCGTATAGTTGTAGGAATAGCCTCCATCTTCATAGATGAGCATCTTGTCGTCCCAAAGGATCGGGATCACATCCTGAATAGACATATTCCCCGTATGGTCTTCATTGAGAGTGATCGAGTAATCCGAGGTTACCTCTTCTCCGCCGATCTCTTCGGTCACTGTCTGAATATAGGTGCCGGGAATGCCGTCATACATGGTCTGCGGCCCGAAGTTCTCATATTCCACCGAGTCCACGATCATAGCCAGCGCATCACTGCACGGTATGTCGATCTCATCATCCCCGGATTTATGCGTGGTAAACTGAAACGCCAGCGTTCCCAGGCTGTACTCGCCGAGGATCCACTCCTCATGCAGACCGGATCCTTCATCCGAATCTACCGTATCTACCCAATAGCCCCACTTGTCGGTGGTTCCCGGGAAAAAGCCGCCGGTGACCGTGAACTCCGATCCGGTGTCCTGCAGCTCATCCATGAACTCGTTCGGCAGCTTTCCGTCTGCCATGCTGATGGTAAGCATATTGGTTCCGGCGGATTCTCCCGTGTAGATAAAGCTGACCTCATCTGCGGGATCCGAGTTATCCTCCACTCTGATCACGGACGGGTCATACGTTACGATCCAGCCGTACTGGCTCGCGTAGATCTCTGACTGCGGCTCTGCCGGTTCTTCCGCAGCTTCGGTATCTTCTGCTTTTTCCGTCTCCGGAGCAGCTGCCTCCTGCGTTGCTTCCGTTGCCGGCGCCGGCGCAGCAGCCTGTTTCTGGCAGCCGGCCACCGGTACGACCATCATCGCTGCCAATAATGCACTCACATATTTCTTTTTCACTTTGGTTCTCCTTTATATTATGTAGTTTCTCAGATATGCCTATTCTATCTTTCTTCCCTCATTTCGTCAAAAAAATAGTTACTTTAACGTCGCATTCATGCTTCCCATCTGATAGCCCTTCAAGTCGAGCGTCACGTATAAAAATCCGATCTTTTTGAATTCCTCGACCACGGCCTGCCGGGTTTCTTCCTCCGCCAGCCGCGCAATGTCCTTCGGCGGCACCTCGATCCTCGCGAGATTGCCGTGGAGCCGCACCCGTTCCTCAAAGAAACCGTGCTCGATCAAAAACTGCTCCGCGCGGTCGATCATGTGAAGCTTCTCTTTCGTGATCTCCTCTCCATAGACGAACCGAGACGCAAGGCAGGCATACGCCGGCTTGCTCCAGGTCGGCAGCCCCATCGCTTTTGAGATCATGCGGATGTCGGCTTTATAGAGCCCGGCTTCTCTGAGCGGACTCTTCACGGAAAGCTCTTCCACTGCCCGCAGCCCGGGGCGGTAATCTCCCAGATCATCCATATTCGACCCTTCCGCCACATACTCGATCCCGTTTTCCTTTGCCGCCCTCAATAGTTCCGAGAAGATCCGCCGTTTGCAAAAATAACATCTGTCGGGGCTATTATGCCTGTACTCCTCATCCTGCATCGGATCCACGACGCAGATGATCTGGCGGATCCTTCGCTCTTCGCAGAAAGCCTTTGCCTCCTTCATCTCCCGTTCCGGGAATGACGCATCTTCAGCAGTCACCGCGATCGCCTTATCGTTCAGCGCTTCAGCGGCCACAGTCAGCAAAAACGCTGAGTCCACGCCGCCGGAAAACCCGACGGCAAGCGAACCCAGCTCCTTGATATAATTTTCCAGCTTACTCAGCTTTTCCTGTAAATCCTTCGCCAGTGGTTCCTTCGTATTGAGCATCATGAACCTCCTGATCATAATATTGCCGGGGCTCTGCAAAGAGAGCCCCAGCCTGTTTTCAATTACTTATTGTGTCTGCGCTCATAGTCTGCGCGGACGTCCTCGAGGAAGTCCTCCTCGTCCATTACCCTGCCAAGATCCGCGCTGCTGGCTGCCCTCGCACAGCTGACCATGGAGCCCATCGCCTTCCAGTTCAGCCTGGTCCCGGCGCTGTCGTGCTCATAGTTCACGGCCCGTTCCTTACGGATCCCGAATCTCCCGGCCGTGGCGATCGCGTCGATGTTCGCGCCCATGAATACAAATTCCCAGTTGTGCTTTTTCTGCTGCTTCTCGACCAGTTCCTTTACCCTGTTGTAGGTGTAATGCCTGCTGGAGTTCTCCATCCCGTCCGTCGTGATGATAAACAGCGTCTTTTCCGGCCGTTCGTCCTTCGGCATCGCCTTTCTCGCCTTTTTCACATGGCTGATCGCTCCTCCGACCGCGTCCAGAAGCGCCGTGCAGCCGCGGACGAAATACTCCTTGTCCGTCATCTTCCCAATCTCGGAAAGCGGCATCCGATCATGCAGGATCTCTGTCTTGTCATCAAACAGCACCGTCGAGATCAAAGCCTCTCCCGGCTCCGTCTTCTGCTTGTCGATCATGGAGTTGAAACCGCCGATCGTATCGCTTTCCAGCCCTCCCATGGATCCGCTTCTGTCCAGAACAAAAACCACTTCCGTAAGTCCCTTTTTCATACCTGACCTCTCTTTCTCTGCCGCATCGGCAGGTGCGTTTCCTTAACTTCTGAAGTCAGTATATCGGACTGAGCAATCCAAATGGTCGCTTCGCAGGCGACTTTTTACGCCGCCTCTTCGAGAGGCTCTTCGCCGTATTTGGCGATCAGTTCATCATACTCCTGGATGGCTTCCTTAAAACGCGTTTTCAGAGCTTCATCCGTATACAGGCCGTCCGCGTTCTGCTCCATTCCTTCAAAGGCAAGATGATACACGAAGGGCTGCTCGGAAAGGTCTAAAAGCGGGACCGCGCGAAGCTGGTTGAAGGTCTGGTAAACGAGATCCACGGACCAGAACTGTTCCCCTGCCGCGTTTTTAAATCTGGAAAACACCATCTTGTTGCCGATCGGCGTTTTCGTTTCGATACTTAAAGGTGCCGCATACTCTTCCACATCAAGCGCCGCCATCACGCTGGCCAGATTGGAATCATGCCCGCAGAGGAACGTGAATTCGCGCCCTTCGGCGGAAAGCTCGCTTTCGATCTCCTGCAGCAGCGGGTTCGCGATGTTCGCAGCGATCAGCCCCGGCGTATAGAGGACGTCCACATAGGTATCCTTGGGTCCGGAAACATCACGCCAGTCCTCCGTGGAAAGGTTGTGCCCAAAAGCGGCCGCGATCGGATCGCTCTCTTCATAATATTGAAGCACAAGCGCATCGCTGACATTACAGCCGGTTTTTAAGGAACCGGATACAGCGGGCTCTTTATTTTTCTCCAGAGTGAAGGTCACATCATCGAGCACAAAACCGGTAAACTCTCCGCTCTTATAAGCTTCGGATCCTTCCAGATCGATCACATCGGCAAGAAGAGCATACTGCTGCTCCAGTTCTTCCGTTTTTTCCTGATACATCTCTTCCATCTGCTTGAGAGCCGCGGCTTTATAGTCCTCAGTCAGATAAGTGGTCACCGGGTTGAAGACCGGGTCCATCTGATCATAAGGCGCCTTGACCTCGATCGTCGGGAAGGCTGTCGGGAGAAGCCCGGCAGAGAAATACTTGGAGGTTGCGATCGTCCGCTGCTTCCCGTTGGAATAGAACCGCACCTCGCCCTCCTCGGGGTGATAGTTTTCCGGGAACAGGCCCTCTTTTTCGAGCCACTTCCGGAAATAGTGCCCCATATTGGTCTCCAGGACCCCTCCACGCAGCGACAGCTCGCTGGGGTTAGAAGACCAGTTGAACCACTGATGCGGGGTGAGCCTTCCGAGCAGGGAATCACTGCTGCTGAACGGAGACCGGATATCGTGCCGGCTTAAAACCACCACCTGCTCCAATTGGTAGCCTTCATGGGAAAGCGAACCGAAATCAGCTGCTTCCACCGTGATCGTCCAGAAATACTTATTTTTCTTTGTCTTCGCAATGACTTTCGCGGTTCCCGGTGACAGCGCGATCACTTCCCCGTCCTGCGTCACCGCTGCGATCTCCGGCGATTTGGATGTCCATTTTTTCACCTTTTCCGTTGTCGGCAGAGACAGGAATGAACTCGTACCTTCTGTCAGTGCCAGGGTCCCGACATCCTGATTTTTAGCCGCCGCCGGCTGCGGGAATGACGCGATCAACAGCAGCATGACCAAAAGCACGGAAATAAACGATCTTTTCATTATATATGCCTCCTTGCAGAAATTTTCCCCATTTTATCATGAACGCCGCGAAACCACAATAAAGCGCGTAAATCTGATGAATAAGAAACAAAGACATGGTATAATCGAACCATATCACATTCCAATATTACAGGAAGAAGGTGAGTAGATGAGTAAACCGGTCTCTGACGGCCCAAAACGGCCGGAACTCCCGAAGGACATCGACAGGATCATAAGAAAAGCCATGGAACTGACCGACAAAGGGAAAACTGTGGATGAGATCGCCGAAGCCTGTGGGATCGAAAACGAACTTGCAGAACGGATCTGCAGAATGTATGTAACGCATCCGGGAGTGGATGTAAGCGGTATTTTGAAACGCATCATCTGAATAATTCTTCCGTCAGGCCGCAGTCTGTGATAAAATAGTATGATCAAAATCTCTGGGCGGAGAAATAATGGCTGGAATCATTCTAACTGCTTTGATCGCTATTCTGGCTCTTGTGATCAGCCGGTTTTTTGCGAGAAAAAAACTGAATCTCTATGAATATGAAAACATAAGGCGGCTGGGACTCATCATCTTTCTCAGTGTGAACACGGTATGGCAGCTTTATATTTTTATTGAAGATCTGCGGTATCATTACCATGCAGTGTCCCCTTATATGCTTTTTGAAAATATACAGAGCAACGTGGTTGTTTTTACAATGATCATGTTCCCGGTCGTCTTTTTGACATGGGTCCTCGTCACGATCAGTAATATCAATCTGATCCGTAACGAAGGAAGGACCTGGAGAAACATGCTGGGCCTGTTCCTTGGCGGCTATATCCTTGTTTCCACGGTACTCCTTATAATCGGGCTTTCCTCCCATTCCAATGCAAGAAGTATCCCCGCAGCGCTGTCGGAATACCTGATGAATGTTTTTATGGCGCTGCTGGCCTATCTGGAATGCATTCTGTACGGGACGATCATCATGGGGATCGAAGCGGCAAAACATGTTCCGAGTTTCGACAAGGACTATGTGATCATCCTCGGGTGCAGCCTCCGAAAAGACGGCACGCTCACCCCGCTGCTCAAGTCCAGGGTGGACCGGGCGCTGGAATTCGCCGGAATGCAGGAGGAAAAGACGGGAAAAGCGCCGCTCTTTGTTGTATCCGGAGGGCAGGGCAGCGACGAGGTCATCAGCGAGGCGGAAGCGATGAAAAACTATCTTCTGTCCTGTGGGATTGCGGAAGAAAGGATCCTGGTCGAAAACAAGTCGCGCAGCACGAAGGAAAATATGAAGTTTTCCGTTGAGCTGATCAAGGAGCAGAACAGCGCCGCGAAGATCGCCTATTCCACTACAAATTATCATGTTTTCCGGGCCGGCGTTATCGCATCCGAACAGGGCTATGCCGTGGAAGGCATCGGCGCGAAAACCAGATCCTATTTCTGGATCAATGCGTTTATCAGAGAGTTCATTGCAACACTTGTATCGGAAAGAAAGAAGCATCTGATCGCACTTGCCATATTTGCCGTTTTCTTTCTGATCATTGAGATCTACGTTTACTATATGTGGCTGAGATAAGAAGGGAGACCGGAATGAAAATTGACCAGGCCGCTTTTAACCAGATCGCAACAACTCTGGCAAGGCATTTTGACAGTCTGTATTATGTAGAGATCGAAACCGGAAACTACTGTGAATTTGTTTCCGCCCGGATGCTGGAAGGCATGAACATACCGGAGGAGGGCGATGATTTCTTCGCCCGTTCCAAAGAAAATGCACACAAAGTAGTGCATCCCGACGATCTGGAGCGCGTGTTGAGGTTCCACGACAAGGACACGATCCTGTATAATCTGGCGCTGCACGACTCCTACACATTAGCCTGCCGGCTGATCCTGAACGGAGAGATCATCCATATCCGCCACATCGACATCATGTGCGAAGACAGGAAGCATATCATCTTCTGCATGGAAAATGTCGAAGAGGAGCATCGCGAAAAAGAAGAGCAGAGGAAGAACCTGCGGTCTGCGGAACGGATGGCAAGGCGCGATGAGCTGACCGGGATCAAGAACAAGAAAGCATTTTCGGAAGCCTCGCGTTCGATCGACGAAATACTCCGCTCCGACGAAAATGGTTTTCACTTCGGGATCGTGGTATGCGATGTAAACGACCTGAAGCTGATCAATGATACGAGGGGGCACAGCTTCGGAGATGAGGCGCTGCAAAGAGCCAGCCATATGATCTGCGATGTGTTCAAGCACAGCCCCGTCTTCAGGATCGGCGGTGACGAGTTTGCCGTGATCATATCCGGCGCCGATTATGAACAGGGCGAAAACCTGACCGAGCAGCTGATCGGAGAATCGATCACCAACGGCCGTTCCAGTTCGGGTCCTGTTGTTGCCTGCGGAATGGCGAAATATGATCCCGAAAAAGATTTCGGATTTGCTTCCGTATTTAAGCGCGCAGACCGCCTCATGTATGACAATAAAAGCGACCTGAAGGCCAGAAAAGCTTCGGATGAATTAAAAAGGCCCGGGGGCCGCGTAAAGACGATCCCCGAAAAGCTGAAACGAAAGCTGGATGTCATGTTCGGGGCCTACTATACGATCGCCGGGGAAGGCTATGTTTTCCTCACCGATCTGAAATATGATTTTTCCAGGTGGTCGCTTCCGCTGGTCGATGATTTTAAGCTGGAGTCGGAATACATGTACCATGTGGAAAATATCTGGAAGGATTACATCCACCCGGAAGATCTGAACGCATATCAGGACGCTGTCAATCTGCTTATGAGCGGGAGCCCCGAAGTCCGTCCCTTATGCTATCGCGCGCGCAAAGCAGACGGAACCTACGTGCCCTTACGTACCAGAGGATTTGTGCTGAATGATGAAAAAGGCAGCCCGGCATATTTCGGCGGGATCCTTATTCCTGAATAGCAAATATTGACATGATAACTCCACTTTACTATTATTAAATCAGTGATTAATTTCAAGATAGGAGGAGCACAGAATGTTCAATAAACAGTCATCTGAAATCCGGGAACTGGAGGCGCAGAATGCAGCCCTGAAGGAGGAAGTGGAAAAGTACAAACAGCTTTCGGATCGTAACTTCCGCATGCTGGAGTCCGTTAACAACTCGACTCACCTTTCTGTCTGGATCTCCTATTTTGATGAAGAAGGGAACCCGACGGGCATCCGCTTCACTGACGAAATGAGAAGAGTGCTCGGGTATTCCCTCCATGAGCTGGAAGATACCGTTGAGTCCCTGGTGAATCTCATTCATCCCGAAGACGCTGACCGTGTAAACGCCGCCTATCAGAATGCACTTACCAACAAACATGCAAAATACGATATCGACTACAGACTCCTGACGGGAAAAGGCGAGTACCGGATGTGCCATGCCGCAGGTGAATGTGTGCGGAGAGCCAACGGCACGCCGGAGTTTTTCATCGGCACGTTTACGGATATTCAGGACCAGCTTGATACAAAAGACACCCTCGAAGTCAATCAGCGGCGGCAGAACGCGGTTGAACTGATGATGCTCGAAGGCTCCTGGAGCATGGATCTGACCAAATATGCCATCGACGATCCGAACTCTCCGATGGTGTTTTCCGATCAGTTCAAGAAGATCCTCGGGTATAACAATCCGAACGAATTTCCGGATATCATGCAGTCCTGGATCACGCGGATCCATCCGGATGATGTAGCCGGCGCGTCCGAGGCAATGGGGAAACAGCTTTCCGATCCGTCAGGCCATACTGTTTTTGATATGGAATACCGGATGAAACATAAGGACGGCGAATACCGCTGGGTCAGAGCTTCCAGCACGGTCGTGTGGTCGCAGGACAGAAGCACACCCCTGATGGCAGCCGGAACGATCCTGGACATCTCGGAAGAAAAACTGAATAAACTCCGTTTTCAGGAAGAGATGGCGCCGAAGATCGAGTCCCTTCGTGACGGCATCACCGATATCGCAAATATCGTCCGCTCAACAACGCAGCAGATGAATGATGTTGCTACGCAGCAGGAGGCCCTCACGGAGAAAGCCAGCCAGATCTCCAAGGCAGTGGATTCCTCCATGGAGATCATTACCAGCATCAAGAGCATTGCGGACCAGACAAACCTTCTCTCTCTGAACGCTTCCATTGAAGCCGCCCGCGCCGGAGAAGCCGGCAGGGGCTTTGCCGTTGTTGCAACCGAAGTGCAGACGCTCTCCAACTCCACCAAGGAAACGACCGACCACATCTCCACGATCCTGGGCGATATGAATGCATCCATAAAGGATATGCTGAACAAGATAGCCCAGATCACCGAAAACGTCTCCTCCGAAAATAAGGAGATGGCCGAGGTCAACGATACGGTTGAAAAGCTTCATAACTTTGCCGATGAGATCGGCGAGATGGTATCGACGCTCTTCAAGTAATTTCCGAATTTTTCGTTACTCACACAAAAAACGGCCGAACCACGTACTTGCTGCGCGGTTCGGCCGTGAATAGTTACTGAATAGTTACATTTATTCCCTTCTTTCGTAGCCTGCTCTGAGCACTACTTCGCCGGAGCGACCGCCTTTATATTCACTGTTTTCCACCACGAGTTTCCCGTTTACGGCCACATGAACAATTCCCTCCGGTTTGGCGTCGGGCACACTTTCATTCACTTTCATCCGCGCAAGATCGATCACGGTGATATCCGCTTTATACCCTTCCTTCAGATATCCGCGGTTTTCGATGTGGAATCGGTCGACCGTAGCACCGGTCATCTTGCGCACGATGTTCTCTACCGGGATCCCATATCTCTTCGCAAGCACGAAAAACTGCGGGAAGGTCTGGTACGCAGCAATATTCTGCAGGCCCTTATCCTCCACCCAGGCATCCGTCATGAATATCGACAGATCATCCTCCATCAAACGGCGCACAATAGCGTCATTATAATACTTTCCGAGGTAAATGCTGCCCTTCCGGTTCGAAAGCTCCACCAGCTTCAGATACATATCGAGAGGCTTCAGCCCTTCTTCCCTGGCGCAGTCCAGAACCGTTTTTCCTTCATATTCCCTGTGTTCATCCGAGATATAGGCGACGACCATATCATCCCAGTCAATGCCAAACAGCTTCCGATATAAAAAGATCGTTTGTGCCAATTTCCTTTTGTTTGAGGGTTTTGCTGCCTCTTCCTTTGACAGGGCCGCATACCAGGCCGGGAATACCACCGTAATGACCGATGCGCCGTAATGGAACGCGTAATTATCGTAAGCGATCTCATAGCCCTCGCTGCGGGTCCTGTGAAACGCTGCCAACATCTTATCCAGAAGCTTCCAGCTTCGGGAACCCGTAAAGATCAGGTGGCTGTATTCCATCCGGCATTTCGCGTGCTTCATGATCGCGATAACCTCATCCAGTCCCAGCTCGAGATGCGACTTTCTCGTAAACAACGGATAATCCGCGCTGAGAATGGCGCAGGCTCTCGGATGCACGGTAATGATCCCGTCATATTTTGCGACCATCTTCGCGAACGCGACCAGCTCGTTCATCTTGCTGTACCGGTTCGGTTCATACATAAAGCCAAAGGAGCCGCCCAGCGCACCTTCCTTCATGGCCTCCTCCACGTGCTTTAATTCTTCCCTGATCTGTTCCTTCGTCAGCGGCGCCGGATCATACCCTGTCAGCCCGGCGCGAACCGACCCGTTCCCGATCAGCGGCGCGATATTGACCATGAGATTTCCCTTCATCCTCTTTTTGAACGCCGCAAAGCTCCCCGGTTTCAGCACCGAAAAGAGCCCTCCGCCAAGCTTTGGGGTGTGCGGATTGTCCTCATCCATTCCAAACGCTGAAAAACTGCAGTTCCCTGTGATCTGTGTTGTGATCCCCTGCTCTATGAACGGGCGGAAGAATTTCTCGGAATCCTCCCGGTCGCAGAAAAAGTCATTGTGGGAATGGGCGTCAATGAGGCCCGGACAGATCTGACAGCCCGTGATATCCAGCACCTTATCCGCTTCTGCTTCCGCGGCGCTGCCTCCGACAGAGACGATCTTGTCTCCATCCGTAAGCACATCCCCCTGATACGGTTTCTTTCCGGTCCCGTCTACGATCCATCCATTCTTGTACAAAACTTTCATCGATTACTCCTTTACAAAACAACTACATCTTATATTTCCACGCTTTCTCATCTTCCGGTAGAAGAAAGCTTTTTGTCGATCTTTAAGGTTACGATCCCCATGGTTCCCAGCGTCATGAGCTGATCCATATCGTGAAGCATCATGAAGAGAAGCGTCTTCATCGCTGTTTTCCAGGGGCCCGGGGCCAGTCTCCCGAGGATGTCCTTTTCCTTCATCCGGTTTAAGAGCCTGCGGACAAAGGGATCACGGCAGTACCATTTCATGACGCGGTGCAGATTTCCTATGGACCGGGAATGCTCCACCTCCTGCTTTCCGTCAAAAAACACGCCAAAAAGGAGGATGTAGGCCGCCAAGGAAAAATTCTGCTTTCGCTCCTCACTGTTCATCTTCGCCAGCAACCCATACGCCGCGGTTTTCCAGTTTCTTCCATAGAGCGGATGATATCGGTGAGACACGGAATTCGGGTTCATGGTATAGCAATACACGTCTTCCGGGAGAAAAACATAGCGCGGTTTTCTGGCATAGCACAAAAGGTTGAACTGCTTGTCCTCACCGTATTCGAGATCCGAAAAGCTGATCCCGTTGTCTCTGATAAAGGCCGCCCGGTATAACTTTCCCCAAAGGTACGAGAGCGTCCCGCCGGTGAAAAAAGCTTCAAACCGGAACTGTTCCGTGTCTGTCACGGTATTTTCATCAAATCCGTGCCGTGCGGCCGAAACAACCTCATTTCCGAACCGGCGGACATAATTTCCCACGGCGATGTCTCCGCCTGATGCGGTCAGCCTCTCATAAAGCAGCGAGATCACGTTCCTTTCCGGGATCTGATCGTCCGCATCCACAAAGCAGATATAGTTCCCCTTCGCTTCAAGAAGCCCCCTCTGCCGCACAAGCCCGATCTGCGCCCCGTCCCCGGTGCTGATGCTCCTGACCTTTTCTATTTCGCGGTCCAGTTCAATGATCTCTTCCTTCGTGCCGTCCGTGGATCCATTTTCCACCAAAAGCACCTCCAGGTCGGTAAAGTCCTGCTTTAGAAGCCGCTCAACTGTCTTCCTTATCCTTTTTTTCTCGTTTCTGACCGGTATGATCACTGTAATCTCAGGCATCGTTCATAAACCTCGGCTCCTATTTTAGCACACCTCAACGCTTTTGTTCTATTCTCTTTTGTGATAGACTTTTGTTTATGGACGGATCACAGGAATTTCTCGGAGTTGAAAAAAACTGCTTCTTTCGGGAATGCAGAAAAAAATCCCGATCAACGGGACATTGGAGCTCACAACGGCATGCAATCTCTCATGCCGTATGTGTTATGTACATTCTTCCGCGGAAACTCCCCTCATGCTTCCGTTGTCGGAATGGCTTCGGATCGCAGAAGAGATGAAGGACGCCGGAACCCTCTTTTTGATGCTCTCCGGGGGCGAACCGCTTCTCTACCCTTCTTTTCGAGAGCTTTGAAAAGATCCTTTCGATGTGCCGTGAATGGGGCGTACCGGTGTTCGCGGACTCCTATATGTTCCCCGCCCCCGGCTGCGAGCAGCGTTTAGACCGCCTTTCTCCGGGAGAAGCCGCGGAGATCGAGTACAAAAGCCTAATTGAACGGTTCGGGGAAGGCTGGGTTCCGGACAAAAAAGAGATACCGGGTGAAGGAACAGCCTGCATGGCAGGGAAATGTTCCTTCGGGATCGACGCACAGGGGAATTTGCGTCCCTGCGCCCTGATGAACGAGCCTTCTGTTTCCCTGAAAACCACCTCGTTCCGGGCTGCTTTCGACCGGCTCGTAACCAGCCTTCAAAAGCCGCTGTTTCCGGACGCCTGCCGATCCTGCCAATACCTTTCCTGGTGCCGTGTCTGTCCGGAGGCCTGCCTTCGGGAAACAGGGGATCACAGCACTCCTCCGAAACGCCTCTGCGTGCAGGCTAAGGCACTAAAGAGCTGTTTTTCCGAAAAAACAGTGTTTCGCATCGGAGATTTCCTTTTCGACGCCGCACTTCCCGAAGGCCTCCCGATTCCGGAGCATTTCCGGCAGTTTTCGGTCGAGCCGCAGGAAACGGCATATCACTACCGCATCGTGATCGAGGACGATCTTTTCGTCCCGGAGCGAGAGCCTGACTACAGAAATGAGGACTGCCATGTGTACCTTCGCGGCACGCGGGAGGCGCGTCTTCTTTATCTCCACGGAGACACCGAGCCCTACGCGTTTTGTGAAGAAACCGGACCCGGCACCACCTGCATCACCATCAACCGCGAGAAGCTCTCGAGGTTCACGCTGGATACTGTTTTTTCCTCCACGTTCTCTCTCGAGAAGCGGCTTTTTCAGAAAGAATCGTTCATTTTTCATTGCACTTTTATGTCTTTTCAAGGAGAAGCCATTCTCTTCACCGGTCCTTCCGGCGCAGGAAAATCCACCCAGGGAAATCTTTGGGAAAAAGCCAAAGGCGCAAAAGTCATCAACGGCGACCGGGCCCTTCTGTCTTTGCCTCACCGCGGCCTCACGGCGCAGGGCTTCCCGGTCTGCGGGTCTTCTGAGATCTGCCTGATGGAAAGCCTTAAGGTCCGCAGCATCATTTTTATCTGCCAGGCCCCGGAAAACCGTGTGGAAAGCGTCCGTCCTGCCGAAGCTTTTTCTCTTCTTTATCCCCAGTTCACGGTCAACCGCAGGAATCGGGAGTTCGTGAAGGCAGCCTCGGACTTTCTGGAGCATATCGTCGCCGAAATACCGGTATTTAGGCTTTTCTGCACGATCTCGGAGGAAGCGGTAAATGTACTTCATGAAGCTCTGTATGGAGAGGAGCGGCGTCTATGAGCCTGACCGGGAAAGAATATCTGGACACATTAAAAGAAGCCGTGGAAACCGGCCATAAATGCTCCATGCTCCTGACGGGGAGCAGCATGGAACCCTTTCTCACCCATGGAAGGGATACGATCTGGTTTTGTGCGCCGGAACAGCCGATCCGGCGGGGAGACATGGCGTTCTTTCAGCGGGAAGACGGGCAATACGTCATGCACCGCGTGCAGAAAGTCACGAACGACGGGTTTTATCTGGTCGGAGACAACCAGACCGAGATCGAAGGGCCTGTTCCGGGCGACCGGATCTTTGCGGTCGTTTATCAGGTCAGGCGGAAAGGGAAGATCCTCGGCCCAAAAAGCTTCTGGTGGCGGTTTTTCGCCACGGTCTGGCTTCGAATGATCCCGCTTCGGCCGGGCCTTATCCGTCTTTACCGCAGGCTCTTTTACCAGTTGACCGCGGGATGCAGCGCTTTTGATCACGCCGGACACCTTTCGGCGGTTTTCCCCGGTCTTCGCATGATATAAGAAGCGAACGAACACGATCGGATATAAGACAGGCAGCGGAAAGATCAGCGCGGAAGCCTTTGGGAACGTCAGCACAGTCTGGTGGTGAAACTCCCGAACATAGTCCGCAAAGCCGTTTCCTCGAAGCGCCACCATACGGTCCGCCCCCGGCATGCCTTCCCGCTCCGCTTCCACAACATCAAAAAGCAGCTCATCGGCGAGCGTCGGCGGGATCTCTTCTCCCATCAAAAGCTGCACGTCCGGGCTGTTTAAAAGCCCAAGGTGTTTTAAGCAGATCGCCGTAATGGCGGCCAGAAATTTCGAAAGCCCCAGTTCCTTTGTCCACGACAGGAACCGATCAAGCTCTTCCTTTTCTATCCCCCGGTTCCAAAGAGCAACACAGTCGCATAAAAGCTTCAGGCCGAACCCTGCCCGCAAAAAATCCATCCACATATGAAGCAGGAGATGAAGCGCCTGCAGATCATCGCGCAAGAAGCTGATCTTCGTGCCCATGACCGGTTCCGTCCGGATCTCTTCCTCTGAAAGATTGAAAATGCAATCTATTTTGCTATTTAATGCCGCGTCATCAAATGGTTCCGTGACGGAAACATGCAGTTCTACGATCCGGTTTCCCTTTGTTTTCCACTCCTCATGGTGGTTGGGATCGCCCGGTTTTTTCTTCATAAGCTCACAGCCCGCCTCCGAAAGAACCTCCCGCGCCTTATCAAGATCCTTCGGATCGGCCAGCAAAAGATCAATATCCGTAGACCGTCTGCTCTCCGGCACGGGATAAAATCTCGCCACAGAGGCGCCCTTCAAAAGAGCCGAAGCGATCCCGGCATCCGAAAGCTTCCCAATGAGCTCTCCTGCGGCGCGAAGAAGGCGGTAAAAGCTCACCGTGCTCATCTTGAAGTTCGAGACCAGCTCTTCCTGCAGCGCTTCCTCCGTGAGCATCCCCTTCATATCGTCATATACGATCGGCAAAATACCGTGCCCCTTGGCCAGGGCATAAACCGTGTACGGATCGCAATCCGCGCCTTCCGTTTTTTTGTTTTTGTGACCACAAAGAGATCCGGCTATCATCTCGAATAACCGGATCTCCTCTTTTGAAAATCTTATTTCTTTCATTATTCCGGGTTCACTACTCCAAGCTTCACAAGCTCATCGACCGCGCCTCTGACATCGGCCTCCAGTCGGCCCTCAGGGTCTTCATACTCCCTTCTGGCCGCCTCAAGGCATTCTTCGATGGTCGTCGGGGTCTCAAACTGCTTCAATAGAAAGGCGTAGGTTTCGTTCATGGAAACCACGCTGTTTTCAAACAGCTCGTTATCACCCACATGCACCAGCACTGCTTCCCCGCCAATCTCCCGGAGGATAAAGTCCGGAGAGGCAACGAGTCTTCGCTCTTCGCCCTCTGTCATGAATGGTTACCGGCCAGCTGTGCTACGCCATGATGCCGCCATGATTTGTTTCCATCCGCGGAAACCGTGATCCAATAGAGCATCTCGCCTTCCACAAGCGTCGTCTTCGGTGTTGAAAAGCTGCTGTCCGCAAATGTCGCGCAGGCGCCTGTCGAGCCTCTTTTCTTTGTATGCTCAATAGATACGATATTATTGTTCTCATCCGTAACCACGACCGTACCGTCCGCAGCACCGCAATTGTTCGGGGAATGCAGGAAATTATTGGCCCCCGACGATCCTTCCGGATGCACCGGATCAAATCCGCCGTTTTCCGTCGGTACAAGACACTGCAGGTTCAGGCAGGCAGCGATCACTTCATTTGCCTGAAAGAGTTCTAACTTTGCTTCGGGTTTCTTCCATGTTTTTCTCATCTTAATGTCTCCTTTTCTACTAAATACATTCGCCGTTTCTCACATATGCAAATTATACTATATTTTAATATATCGTCAACTTCTCAAAAAAAATTAAGGTTTTTTCAAAAAGTTTCCGTATCTATGTACACGGTGTTCACGCGGTCCGAAGTTGCTTGATATTTCCCGAAAAGTGCAGTCTTACTTCCATAGAAGTATAATTCAGCAGCAAACTGCTTTAGTGAACATAAACGATCGTTCCGACGTTTACACGGTTGAAGAGATCCGCCGCGAAATCGTGGGGAAGATTCACGCAGCCATGGCTTCCGTTCGAAACATAGGTATCCGTGCCGAACTGAGAAGCAGACCGCCAGGTGGCGTCATGCAGGCCGATGTGCGACGTGGTAAACTGCATCCAGTAATCCACCCACACTCTCCATGTCGGGCCGACAAGCGTCTTGCCCTGAACATGGCTTAAGATCCTATAGGTTCCTCTGGGCGTTCCATTGCCACGAGAAGTATTACCGGAGACGCACCCGCTGCTGATGACCGCAGCGCCGTTTTCGTAATAAGTAACTCTCTGATTCGTCAAATCGATATCTATGTAGGTCTGATACGGCAGATCAGCTGCCGGTACCGGAGCAGCCGCTTCCCCTGCCTCCGCCGCGTTTTTCGGCCGGCCTTCCGCTCTTCCGTAATCGAGATAATGCCGATACAGATTTTCCCGCTTTGTTCCATATACCGCCTTCACGTCCGGATTGCGCTCTGCGTAGAAGCCTGCGTCAAAATCCGCAGGGATCTGCGACGACTGGACTGCTGCCGGTGCAGCCGGGGCAGAAACTTCCGGTGCGGCCGGTGCCGGAGCGGCAACCGCGCCTTCTCCTGCTGCCCCATTCGGCATTCTGCCCTCTGCTTTTCCATAAAGACGATAATGCGCTTCCAAAGCGGCCGAATCTGATCCTACGGATTCCACAACGTCCGGGTTCATCGATGCATAGTAACCCGCGTCAAAAAACTCTTCCGCACTTGCCTTCGAAGGTATTGCCAGAAAGGCAAGCAGCATCAAAGAAAAAATTCCTGCAAAAATAATATTCTTTTTCATAATTCAATCCCTCCCTTACAATGATTATATATGCCAAACACCGAGCTGGCAAGGATTTCAATTGACAAAACACGCCCTTTTCTGTATAAAAAATATGTAACTGACTTGAACCTTTTTTTGTGCATTTATTATAAGGAGACGATATGAAAAAGAGAATCCCGGCTTGTCTGCTCTCGATCGCCCTCCTGTCCGTGGCAGGATGCGGAAATCAGCAGGCGGCAGCCCCCCAAAAAGCGCAAGTACCGGAAACGGAGTGGAAAAACGCTTATCTGACCTGGCTCGATGGTCTTCAAAACAACGAGGAATATCTGGCGGCTGAAGCCAACGGCTTCCGTCTTGTGGATCTAAACGAGGACAGCGTCCCGGAAGTGATCTGGGATCACGCCGACTTTTCCGATCATTTTTCCTTCATGACCTACGCGAACGGCTCGGTACAGGAATTTGACTCTGCCGGCCGCAGGGCAGTCGGATATGAGCTCGCCTGGGATATTATCAACACGCCGTATTACGTCAAGGAGTTTGATACCGGATTCACGTACGAATTCTATCTCTGCACGATAGAAAACGGAGAACAGATTGTCCTTCTTGCTGTAAATGAGGGCAACATCGATCCTTCAGCAGAGTACGTTTACCCCTTCACCTGCCGAAATGAGAAGGGCGACGAAATTTCAGAAGATGCATTCAAAAAGAAATTTAAAGAGCTGACCGGCTGCGAGATCGGAAATATCGCCAGCGACAGCGACTACCTCGTTGCGGATGAAACCTGGCTCTCCAATATACTGGACCCGGAATATATTGTAACGGAAGAAGATCTGAGGGGATCCCTGAAATAGGGACCCCCATTTTTTTGAAAACTATTACTCAGAAAACGCATGGATAAAGGCGCTGTGCTGGTTCCACTCGCCGCTGAGCGTGGCCACCATGAACATGCCCTTTGCGTCAGGCGTTGAAATATTGATCACACGCGACGGCCCGCCCTCGGGGATCGTCATCTGGATGCAGGACTGCTCGCCCCGGGCCAGCTTCTCCTTCAGCAGTTCTCCCGAAGGATCCGGCTCCCATAACATCTCATCATTATCGTTGAATACGAGCTGTCCGGATTCCAGCTGTATCTCGGTGTCAGCGCAAAGCGAAACCGCGATGACGATATCCGAGGTCTCCGGATCGATCATCATGGGGTTCCAGGCCAGGTCTTTCAGCTCCTCCGGCGGGTTGGTGATGACAAACAGCACCGCGTCATCCGGAGCCGTTTCTATGAACGCTTCCCAGTTCTGATCCGTCGGATCCCTGTAAAAGTCCGCATATAAATACATTGACCGGTCATCCTTTGCGTCGGCTTCTTCGTATGCCGCCCCGCCCCCGTACAGCCCGATCGGCGTCCAGGGGATCCTTTCGTAATGGCCATCCGTATCCATGAGATTCTAAAATTCCTCATCGGGGATCTCGAGCTCCTCCGAAGCCGCCTGATCGTACATACCGGTCGTATTATGGAAGTAACCGAGGCTGCCGTCCTCCTTTTCGTCGGAAAAATAGAAATCATCCCAGACCACTTCGGTCCCGTCCTCGCTCAGATGATGCTTGCCAAAAAGAGAACTCATGGCCCCGTTTGAGCCGAAATAAAAGAAATTCCCGTCTCCCATGTAATCATGGCTGCTGCGCGCCCATCCGGTGAACGCTGTGACCGGTTTTTCCTCTACGCAGGTGTATGCGCCGTACACTTCGCTTTTAGCGCCCTTTTCTATATCATATCCGATCAAAAGTTCCGGTACGCCGTCCCCGCTGATGTCCATGATCGCATAGCCGATCTCCTGGCTGAGATCCGTATCCCCGGGATACATGACCGCCTCGATCAGGCCGTCCGCGATATAGTCATAGGTTTTTTCATAGTCATATCCGTTTATGATCAGATCCAGCGTTTCTTCAAGGACCGGCGCATAGACCGCCTCATAATCCGGTTCCTCTATGACCTCTTCCGTTTCACTCTCTTCCTCCGTTTCCACCGGTTCTTCCGTTTCCTCTTCCGGCGGCTCCGTTTCCTGCTGTTCCGGGCTTTCCGTCTGCGCCGGGATCTCCTTTGTCTCCGCAGGAGCCTCCGCCACCTGCGCCTTTTGCGCGCATCCGCCCAGAACCAGACAGCCTGTGATCAGGCATGCCGCTCTTAACGTTCGATTTTTCATGGTTTTTACCCTCCTCAGTTATGCTCTATTCTATCACAACAAGCACAGACTATGCCAGATAATCTCTTTCACCCCAACCGCAAAAATCAGTCAAATACTCCTCTGTCTCTGTTGTCAAGATTGTATAAACCGTCAAAATATGGTAAGTTAATAAGCAACTGAGATCAAAAAAGAGATGGGATGAGATATGAAAGTTAAGAATATTGAAAAAGCCATCTGCGCATTCTTGAGCCTCGCCATGCTCTGCGGCTGCGGCGCAAAAGCGAATGGAACCGCTCCCGCGGAAACCACGGAGGCAGTCACGGAAACCGAAAAGCCACAACCAAAACCCGCGGAGACGGAGATCGCCACGGAAGAGGAAAGCGAGCCCGAAACAGAAGAAAACACCGAAGTTGAAGAGGATACCGAACCGCCGGAACTGATCCTTACCCGGCAAAACGCTTTTGATTGGGGGGAGGGAAGCATTCCGAGGATCCGGCATCAGTTCAGCACCCTTTCTCTGGACAAGGAATATGCTTCCGATCATAAGGAACTGGAAAGCGCGCTCGAGAAAGCAAAAGACGAGATCCTTACGAAAGAGCAGGCGGCTTTTGAAAGCGATCTGAGTACGTTGGAGGAAAACGAAGCCTATACCTTCGACGAAAGCTGGATGACCTATTTGCGCCGTTCGGATTCTCAGTTCATCAGCTTTGTGAACGAATACTGTTCCGAAGGCCTTTTTGACGACGGATATTATACGGAATACCTCGCGCATACCTATGATACAAAAAGCGGGAAAGAGATCGCCCTTTCGGACGTCATCGCCGATGAAGACGCGCTTTTTGAAATGATGGGCGAGAAAATGCACGAATACATAGAGTATGCGATGCTCAATATTTTTGCGGCAGAAAGCGCTCCGGACGAGGAAACCGTCATAAAAGACCTGAAGGAATATATGCAGGCGGGCGCGCTGGCCTGGACCCTCGACCCCGAAGGAATAACGTTTTATCTCAATGCGTACACCGCACTGCCAGCAGGGATCACTCAGACCGTGCTGTTTGAAGAAGACAAAGATCATACCATCTTCAACGAAGAATTTGCGAACAGCGCCGTCGAGGAATGGATCATGCAGACCCCGTCGATCACCGGTTCCTATGTGGATCTTGATGACAGCGGCGTTCCTGTCTATGTCCGAAGCGGCGAGGAATACGACGGTCTTGACGAAGAGCTCTATATCAGCGGGCTTGGGATCAGCTGTGACGGGGATTATGAGAGTTTTTCCGCGATACAGCAGGGCGGGACCTCCTTTTATGATGTATTCCTGGTCCATAAAGACCACGCCACGGTCCTGCTGGAAAACCACCGTGAATACGAAGATGTCCTCATGAATACATATAGTCTGGGTGGGAGCGGCATTGAAGTGATCGATTCGACACGGGCCTGCTTCGAGCCTGTAGAGGGCGGTTTTTCTGAACAAGATGATCTCACGCCGTATTACATCCCGACAGACGCAGAAAAGATCAGGACGCTTGCAGCGGATCCTGAACAAACCGATGAATGGGAAGCGGATGTGATGTGTGTGGACGCGGACGGGCATCTGTCTTTTGAATCCGGACGGACTTTAACGAGCGCCGCAGCCGAGCCTTTGAGAGACACCTCAAACAACATGTCTGACAGCGAACTGAAGGCCATGGAAAAGAAGCTGAACAGCATCGAATACTACGGTTTTCTGCATTCCGACTTCCGCGATCCGACCGAGATCTGGTGGGATGAAGTCTTCTATGTGGGCGCCGGAATGGATCCGTGGACCGGCTTCCCGCCCGAAGACGTGCAGGAAGCGTTCCTGAAGGAAACCGGCGATGAAGAGATCTATACCGATCTCACCGCCGTGTCGGGAGAAGACGTCAAGGCCTTCGTCCAAAAGACCACAGGCCTCGATTATTCGGAAATGAAGCATCCTCTCGACTGGACCTATCTCAAGGATTATGATCTCTATATCCATGAGCACGGCGACACCAACCAGTCCGTGGTTGAGGTTACGGCCGGCCACTTTGAAGACGGCGAATACACGATCACCTATACGCAGAACTATATCTACGACGCCGCTGAATATTATTACGTCACCTTTGTGGAAGAGGACGGCGCGCTCCGGTTTATCTCAAACCTGCCGAAGCGCTGAAACGCAAAACCCATCTCAACCGAAACGTATTGGGCCGAACCGCGCACTGGCTGCGCGGTTCGGCTATGTATAGCTTAGATCACCCCACCGTCTGTACGATGTGGCTTCCGCGCTCATCTTCTTCTACCCGCAGCTTCGTCGGTATCTGGTCCTGCAGGATCTGCACATGCGAGATAATGCCGACAAGGCCGTTCGCTTCCTGGATGCTGTTCAAAACATTCATCGCATCCTCGATGGAATCATCATCCAGCGAGCCGAAGCCCTCGTCAATAAAGAGCGCTTCGATCCTGATCCCGCTTTTCTGCGCCACGGTGGACATGCCGATCGAGAGCGCGAGGGAGGTGAGGAACTTCTCTCCGCCGGAGAGTGTGCTGACAAAACGGCCGCCATGCTCTCCGCTGTTCTTATCGAAGACCTTCAGCTCCAGCCCTCTCTTATTGGACCCTTGCGCTTTCTCATCGGAACGGAACAGGCGGTATCTCCCGCCATGAACCATCTCAAGCATTTTATTCGCCGCCGTGACCACGGAGGAGAACATGATGCCAAGGACATACCTTTGCAGGCCGGTGCCCGAGTCTCCGCGGAGCTTTTTGGCAAACGCATGGTCCTCGTCCGCCTCACGGATCTTTTCTTCGATCCCGTCGCCTTCCTT
>JAEEGH010009676.1_pt1 | contig 22403 bp, 17 predicted proteins | sample 9134181 | NCBI WGS metagenome assembly JAEEGH01 (sample SAMN16246544, study PRJNA631951) | gut metagenome | biome: gut microbiome; feature: rumen; material: DP-attached | host: Bos | place: Iran: Karaj | collected 2018-10
TCCGCGACATCAAGGAGGCTCAGGCCGAGAAGGAGTCCACCCGCCGCATCCGAGAGGAGCACGAGCGCTTCAAGGAGAAGCGGCTGCGTGAACCCAAGCCGCGCAACGACAAGTCCCAGACCCGCGAGGGTCAGCCCGGCGAGTCGCCCGAAGTGACCGTCGTGCCCGCCGACGAGCTACAGCCCGGCGATACTGTGCGCCTCAAGGGGCAGCAGACGGTGGGAGAGGTGCTTTCGGTCAGCGGACGTCAGGTGCAGGTCGCCTTCGGCATGATCAAGTCCCTCGTCGATCGGTCGCGCCTCGAAAAGGTCAGCCGCAACCAGCTCCGGAAGGAGCAGACCTACACCAACGGCATGGGCCCACTGCTCAAGGACTCCGAAACGCCCGTCGAAGTGATGTCCAGCCGTCGTTCGTCGTTCAAGCAGCAGCTCGATGTGCGCGGCATGCGCGCCGACGAAGCCCTGCAGGCAGTGATGTACTACATGGACGATGCCATCCTCCTCGGCGTCAGCCAGGTGCGCATCCTCCACGGCACGGGCACCGGTGCCCTCCGTCAGGCCATCCGCCAGTACCTCAGCACCCTCCCCGGCATCGCCGACTACCACGACGAGCACGTCCAGTTCGGCGGCACCGGCATCACCGTCGTAGAACTCGACAACTGATTTCAACCCCTCACCCCCTTCGCTCCCCCGTTCTCGCAGCAGCCATCCTTGGCTGCCATCTTAACCCCTCTTAACCCTCCAGCATGATCACCCGCCAGAATCTCATCGCCCTCTACAACCGCCAGCGCCTTGCCTTCGACGAACTGCGCAAGCAGCAGGAGCAGGAAATGAACGACCTGCTGCTTCAATATGCCCGCGACAACGGCTATCCCCAGGTGGGGGATGTCATGAAGGTGCATGGCATCAACCGCTGGGTGAAGGTGCAGCGTTTCTCGCCCACCTTCGTCCGCGGCGATGTCGAGATGAGCTACTACTGCACCAACTGCCACAGCGATGGCAGCCCCAACCGCAGCGACACCCGCGAGCGCCGCTACACCTACCTCGAAGGCGTCTCCGAGCTGTTCGAAGGACTGTATTGATCGTCTGTATCTCATTCCGAATGGCTCCGATTCTCAATTCAGAATCGGAGCCATGCTATTGTCGCTGCATACCGATTTGGAACACGCAACCATTATTCCCCATCGTCGCACTCACCTCGCAGAGTCGGGCTGCAATCCTCGCCAGCACCACTTCATCGCCCGCCAGACCGCCCTCCTCTTCGAATATCTGGGGGAACCAAACCGTGCCCTGAACCGACCAGCCATCCGATAGCAAAAACACCCAATAGAACAAACAAAATGGCATCGGCGGACACATTATCTGCCGCAGAAAGGCATTTTCTACGAAAAAAGTTTGGTTAATCCAATAAAAAGCAGTAGCTTTGCGCCATCAAATCCCACCACGATTCACGTCGAAAGACCAGCGGACCAGGGTGGGATGTTTATTTTGCCATCACCTATGGCGCTTCCCATCAAAAGAATAGTATAAAGATATGCGAAAGAACATCTTCATGACTCAAGTTTCGCATTTGCTCAACTTGTTGATATAGGGGAGATAACGGGAGTTAATGGGAGTTAGCGGGAGTTAGCGGACGTTACCATCGCCTTTCGAAAAGAGGTTCCAACGGTACATACGTCCGTTAACTCCACAGGCTTTAGCCTGTTAACTCCCGTTTACTTCTGATAACTCCAGTATAGTTTCGCTAAATGCGAAACTTGAGTTCATGATCATCGCCCTGCTGTGTACCGTAGCACAAGGGGCATGGGCACAGTACAGTGGCGGAACAGGCTCAGCGACCGACCCGTATCTAATCAATTCAGAAGCCGACTGGATCACGCTGTGCAACAACGTAAACGATGGCACCAGCACCTACAGCGGCGAGTTCTTCAAGCTGATGGCCGACATCACGGTGTCAGAAGAAATCACCGAAGTCGCCACGAAGATGGTAGGCCGTGGCGAGAACGTGAACTTCCGCGGCACCTTCGACGGAGGCGGCCACACCCTGACGGTCAACTATGTGGACAACAGCGTCGAAAACGCTTGCGCCCCGTTCCGCTTGCTCCAGCGGCGGCTTTATCGGCGAACTCGGCACCAGCAAAGACCCGGATGACACCTACATCGACAACTGCTTCTTCGATGGCAGGCTTGAGGCCACACATTCCAATAGCTGGGGCGGTTTCATCGGTTGGGTCGAAGACGAGCCCGATGCCTACATCACCAACTGCCTGTTCAGTCCGGCATATGTTGGCGTCAACGACGAAGGCAACAAGACTTTTGCCCGAGGCAGCGACATCCATCTCACCAACTGCTACTATAAGCACTTGCTGACCGATGCCCAGGGTGCCACAAAAGCCCGCGACATGGACAACGAGACGCTCCGCATGAAACTCGGCGAGGCGTGGGAGGTCTATGCCGGTCGGGTGTTGCCCATCATGACTCCTCGTTCCCTCACTGGCGAGGGCACCGAGCAGTCGCCTTACCGCATCGCCACCTTCGACGACTGGCACCGACTGGCCACCAATGTTTATTTAGGAGAAAGCTACAAAGACAAGTACTTCCTGATGACAAACGACATCAGCACCAGCCGCTTGGTGGGCGCACAACCCAGCACGGATATCTTCAACGCATTTAGCGGCATTTTCGATGGCGACGGCCACACCCTGACCCTCAACTATACCACCGATGCCGAGTTCTGCGGACCGTTCTGCTACACCTATGGTGCCACCATCAGGAACCTCATCACTTCCGGCACCATCAACACCTCCCAGAAACATGCAGGCGGCGTGGTGGGACGCAACGGCACCAGCCTTCTCAAACTCTCCAACGTGACGAGCAGCATGACCATCAACTCCTCCTTCAGAGGCTCTGCCGAGCACGGCGGACTGGTGGGCTACGCTATCAGTGCCGACATCATCGGTAGCGCCTTTACCGGCAGCCTGCTTGGCGAGAAAAGCACGGGCTGCGCCGGACTGGTAGGCTGGAAGACCAACACCGACGATTCAAGTGTCAGCATCACCGACTGCCTCTTTGCTCCCTCCAGCGTCACGGTAGGCACAGCCAATGCCTACACCCAGCCCCTCGGTACCGCCCAGGGCAAGCGGGCACGCAGCATCATCGCCGAGCAGTATGTCACGATGCAGAACGCTGGCACCGCCACCGAATACAACGTCAGCGGCATCACGTCTTACGATGTCGGCATCAGGTACAACGACGTGCTCTATGCCGGCGTGGGCGATGCCGTGAGCCTCAATCTCGGCTACGCATTTACCGAAGGCATTGAAGCCGACGGCTTCTCTGTCAGTGCTGGCACCCTTGAGGGCGACGTGAACCCCTACATACTCACGATGCACGATAAAGATGTGCTGGTATCTGCCAACATTGCTGTCACCCCGTGGGAGGGCGACGGCACCGAAGCATCGCCCTTCCTCATCAGCTACCCCAGCCAATGGGAGCTGCTGGCAGATCGCGTGGCTGTCGGTACCGACTATACGGCTGTTTCCGACGCTTCGTTCTCCATTCCCAATGCCCGACTCGTCGGCAGCAAGACGTTCGAATTCACCGAGGTCAGCATGTATGCACCGAAGAACCTCACTTCCACCGCCACCTGCACCACTGCCACCGTCAGCTGGACGGGAGCCGCCGAAAGCTACAAGGTGCGCTACAGGCCTACAACCCTCAACACCGCTTATTTCTTCGGTTTCGAAGAAGGATTGCCCGACGGCTGGACAACCATCGATGCCGACAGCGACGGCAACTGCTGGGATAAGACGGACAACATTCCCGACTATGCCCACGGCGGCACAGCCTTTATGTCGTCGGCAAGCTATCACAATGATAAAGGCGTGCTCACCCCCGACAACTGGCTCGTCTCGCCACGACTGCCGCTCAATGGCGTGCTGAAGGTGTGGATGAAAGGACAGGATCCCAACGATTTCCAGGAGCACGTCGCCATCTATGTCTCCACCACCGGAAACACAGTCGCTGACTTCACCGATATCGTCTTGCCCGAGACCGTCGTCACCAACGAGTACGTCACGTACACCGTCAATCTGAGCAAGTATGGCGGCGAGCAGGGCTACATCGCCATCCGCCACTTCAACTGCACCGACCAGTACCGTCTCGATGTCGACGACTTCGGCTTGTATGATGCCAATTCGCCCTCCGATGCATGGCAGGAGGTCGAGGTCACTGGCACCACTGCCGTCATCACCGACCTCCAACCCGGCACCTACTATGCTTACCAGGTCGTAGGCATCGTGGACGAAGACAGCTATCCCTCAGCCGTCGCTGTCCTGCAAACCGACGAGGAAGAGCCCCAGGTGAACCACGTCAGCGTGACGCCGGGCACAACCTCTGCCAAAGTGAACTGGGAGGGCTATGGCCGCAGCTACAACGTGCGCTATGCCATCGACATGGCCACCGAGAATACGGCCAAGGTGACGCTCACCGTAGGCGATGTGTGGGAAGACCACTCGGGCTACCAGATGCTGCTCGATGCCCATGCCAACACCTTCGGACGCATCATACCGACTATCGGGCCGCTGACCGACCCTGGCTCCGCTTCTGCCGAGGACTATGCAGAATTCGAATACAAGATTCCCGAATATGCCGATGGCGAACTGACGACCCATAATATCATCCTCAACAACAGCGTCACCATCGATATTCCTGCTGGCACCTACGACTGGTGCATCACCAATCCCTCACCCGAACTCGAAATGATATTCATTGCATCAGCTCACGGCAACATCGGTGGACGAAAGGACAACTACGTCTTCGAGGCAGGCAAGCACTACGAGTTCACCGTCAGCCTCGATGGCGACTACGACCGCGTGGATCTCGTGACAACGCCCATGTATGGCGAATGGAACCAGCAGACGGTGGAAAGTGGTGAGCTCACCGCCCTTCTCAGCGGACTCACCAGGGGCACCAGGTATGTGGTGCAGGTGCAGGCCGTGCTGGACAACGGCAAGACTTCCGAATGGAGTCCTGTCGAGCAGTTCACCACCCTTGACGATGGAGCAATCGTGTTGAACGACGACCTCGACAACAGCACTGTCATCGAAGACGCAGCCGCCTCCGACCTGCTTTATGACGTAACCCTCGCCGACCGCACGCTCTACAAGGACGGCTCCTGGAACACCCTCTGCCTGCCCTTCGACGCCAGCATCGACGATGCGCCCCTCGTTGGAGCAACGGTCATGGAGCTGGACACCGACGAGCAGAACGGCTTCGACCCGACCGACGGCACCCTGTATCTGACGTTCAAGCCGGCAACAGCAATCAAGGCCGGAGTGCCCTATCTGGTGAAGTGGACGAGTGGTACCGACATCAACAATCCCGTATTCGATGGCGTAACCATCAGCAGCACGGGGGCTCAGCCTGTAGTGTCTGCAATCAGCACACTGGAGACCGTGCAGATGGTGGGCACGTACTCGCCCGTCAGCGTGATGGCTGATGACAAGAGCATCCTCTATCTGGAAAGCGACAACACGCTGTGCTACCCCGCCGTTGACCTCCAGATTCTTTCGTGCCGCGCCTACTTCTCGGTGCCCTACATCCAGGAGCATGCCGAAGCCCAGGCCCGCGCCTTCGTATTGAGCTTCGACGGCGAAGAGACTGGTATTGAGACAATTTCTACCCCTTCGAACCCCTCAACCCCCTCGAACTCCTCAAACCACTCGACCCCCTACTTCTCCCTCGACGGTCGTCGCCTCGACAAGCCATCGAGTCCCGGCCTCTACATCCACAACGGTCGCAAGGTCCTGATCAAGTAACGCTCTTTTTCTATCACGAATTCGCGAACAAACAATCCCCGAAAACCAGAAGGTTGTCGGGGATTGTTTCATGACAATCGGATGTCAAGATACAGGAGTGATGCTGTCGATGGACAACCATCAGGCGGAGCGGCGGAGGGCATCCATGTCCGAGGTGGGTTTGATCATGAAGTCCGACTCGGTGGTGCTGCTCTTGCGGTTACGTTGAGACTCGACGACGAAGAGGATCGTTGAAAAGAGGATCACGGTGGTAAAGAAAGCGATAGCGTACATAGTGGTAAGTTTTTAATTAGTTATTATTGTTTTCTTCTTGTCTCGATAATCAATTGCCAATTGCCAATCGATTTTTGACACCGCAAAGGTAGCTCGTTTCCCCCACATCTCCAAGTTTTTCGGCCACTTTTTGAGGAGGATGTAGCGACAATAAGCCGAATCAGCGACAGCACCAATCAGTACCCTTCCGATTTGTCGCCTCGATCAAGAATTATTTTGCTGACGCGGAAAATAATTGCTTGTCCAGACCTAAGCCTGAAAGGCTGGCAAGACTACAGGCGGGGGTATCACCCCCGTTATACCGGGTCCCATCAAACCGAGTGCTGAAGGCACGAAAGATCTTTCGCCCTTCCAGGGCTTCCTTGTATGTGGGTAACCCATCACCGGGGGTTAACACCCCCGTCTGTAATCTTCTCGCCCCTTCGGGGCTATCATCTCGTTCCGACCATACCATAATCCGATAAATCCGCTAAATCCGTAGCGCTTGGTTTATATTTTAGGTGAAAATGGCCGCGTCTCTCGCTCCAATAGCGGAGACTTGGCCGGAAAATGTGCTGCCTCCAATAGGCAGCAGAAAATCGCTATCGCGGAAAATTCGCCTCGTCTATTTTATGTTGGGGTCTGGACATCATTCTGCAGAATAATTTGAGACAAAAATATAAAAAACAAGTGAAAAAATAACATTTTTTGAAAATCTAATTGGAACAATAAAGGAAATGTGTTATATTTGCACCCAATAAACACTAATTATCTTGGCTAACGTCAAATCGGAACATTACGAAATTATGATCACAGGCAACATAAAATCACAGATTGATGCCATCTGGATGAGCTTCTGGACGGGAGGCATCACCAACTCCATCGATGTACTGGAGCAGATGACTTATCTCTTCTTTATGAAGATGCTGGACGATGCGCAACTCAACCAGGAGGCAACGGCACAGGCATTTGGAATATCTTCTCTCGATGATTCGAAGGTCATCTTCAAGAGTGGCAACTGGCATAATCCCGACACGGGGAAGGATGTGCCTTATAATACGCTGAGGTGGAACGTGTTCAAGAACTTCACGCCCGAACAGATGTTCGACACGGTGCGCTTCGATGTCTTCACGTTCATCAAGAATATCAGCGACGAGAAGACTTCGGCCTATAGCCGCTTCATGAACGATGCCGTCTTCCTCATCCAGCAGCCGCGCACGCTGGTCAAAGTGGTGGAGGGTATTCAGGAACTCGACATGAACAATCGCGATACGATGGGCGATGTCTATGAATACGTGCTTGGCAAGATGGCGGCAGCGGGTACCAATGGACAGTTCCGCACACCTCGTCACATCATCCACATGATGGTGTCGCTGATGGAACCGAAGATCGACGACCGCATCTGTGATCCCGCGATGGGAACTGCCGGCTTCCTGGTCGAATGTGCCAAATGCATCAAGGATGAATACATCTACGAGATGCTGAAAGCCAAGAATCAGAATCATTTCCGACATGGGATGTTCAGTGGCTTCGATACCGACCCCAAGATGTTGCGCATCGGCTCGATGAACCTGATGCTGAATGGCGTCGATAACCCGACGATTCTCGCCCAAGACAGCCTGTCGAATCAAAACAGACTGGAGAACTACTATACGCTGTGTCTGGCCAATCCTCCGTTCGCGGGCAGCCTCGATTACGAGATGGTCAACCCTTCTCTTCTTGCTCTGACAAGGACCAAGAAGACCGAGCTTCTCTTCATCTCGCTGTTCATCCGTATGCTCGAATTGGGTGGACGTTGTGCAAGCATCGTGCCCGATGGCGTGCTATTCGGCACATCCAATGCGCATATCGCCTTACGCAAGGAACTGGTCGATAATCAAAAGCTACAGGCAGTGATCTCGATGCCTTCGGGTGTATTCAAGCCCTACGCAGGTGTGTCCACCGCTGTGATCATCTTCACCAAGACCAACAGCAAGAGCACCGACAAGGTGTGGTTCTACGATATGAAGGCCGATGGCTTCTCACTCGACGACAAGCGCAACAAAATTGCCGACAACGACATCCCCGACATCGTCAAGCGTTATCATAACCTCGCTGATGAGGAGCAGCGCACTCGCAAGGACCAAAGTTTCTTCGTCACTGCCGACGAAATCCGCGCCAACGGCTACGACCTCTCCATCAACAAGTATAAGGAGGTGGAGCGCAAAAAGGTCGAATACGACTCCGTCCCCACCATCCTCGCCCGTCTGGAGCAGACTGAAAGCGGGTATCAGAAAAGCTATAACGAACTATCTGAAATGCTGAAGCCATGAGTGTAGTGAAGGAAGGTTGGACATATAAGAATTTTGAGGAATGTTTAGTGAAGGCACCTAAGGCAAAGCAAGTGCAAACCTCTGAATATAACTCAGGAACCAGATATCCGATTGTCTCACAAGAAGACAAGTTAGTATCAGGTTACTGTGATGATTCTTCATTGTTATATCATATAGATAACCCAGTTGTCATCTTTGGCGACCATACACGAGTGTTGAAATATGTGGATTTTGATTTTGTGGTAGGCGCTGACGGAGTAAAAATCCTTATTCCAAAGGAATTCCTCAATGCTAAGTTCTTATTTTTCTATCTTCAATGGTATAATATTCCGAGTTTAGGATATTCACGTCATTATAAGTTGTTGAAGGAAATTAGCATCCCCGTTCCCCCTCTTCCCACACAGCAATCCATCGTCTCCGAGCTCGACAAGATAAACGAGTTAATAGCCCTAAAGAAGTCCCAACTAAAGGACCTCGACACCCTCGCCCAATCCATCTTCTACGAGATGTTTGGCGACCCTGTTATTAATGAAAAGGGGTGGGAGGTTAAACGACTATGCGAGATCAGCTCAGTAATTAGTAATGGGAATACCCCTAAAGGTGGTAATGAGGTTTATGTAGATAACGGTTATTTATTTTTAAGGAGCCAAAATGTCTGGAAGAACAGGATTGACTTAGATGATGTGGCTTATATTGATGATGCTACTCACAAGAAATTGATGAAAAGCAGTTTAATGCACAACGATTTACTTATTACAAAGACAGGAAGGTTCAATACTGAAAACAGCAGTTTAGGACGCACAGCTCTGTTTGAAGGAGAAAATGGGAGTGCAAACATTAATGGACATGTTTATTTGGTTCGGTTAAAGCCGGGAATGGTTCACAAGTTTGTTTTGTACATTCTTATTTCCGACTCATATAGAGATTTGATCCGTAAAACATGTGTTGGTGGTATTGACAAACGTCAGCTCAATAAAGATCACATTGAGGATTTCCCAATAATTTTTCCTCCTAAAGAGCTGCAAACTGATTATGTTAAGCGAGTAGAATCCATCGAACGCATGAAGCAACAAGTCCAAACTGCCATCAAGGACCTCGAAACCCTCCTTGCATCCCGCATGCAGTATTGGTTCGACTAATCATCCAACAACCATAGTTATGAAAAACTTCGATTACCTAAAGGACATACCCGAGCTGAGTGCCCTCTACACTTTCTGCAATGCAGCAGAAATGACTCAGCAGACGGACTACGACAACTGCGCTGCCAACTGCCGCAAGGCATTGGAATGGATGGTGCGTGCCGTCTATAAACTGAAGAACAAGGTCGTCGAAGAACGTGCCACCCTCTTCGACTTGATCACGGGTGCCCCCTACGCCGACCTTGTGAAAGACGACCGCCCCCTCTCGATGGCCACCCACTATATCCGAAAGATCGGCAACGTCGCCGTCCATCAAGGAGGCACCACGCGCAAGGAAGCCTTTTTCGCCCTTCTCAACACCTACAACCTGATTGGCGGCATCCTCCTGAAGTTTGGTGTGCTCGAAGCCCTGGCTCCCTTCGACAAGGATCTGATACCCAAGAAGCCAGCTCCCTTCGTTGCGCCACAGCCCGAAGTTCCCGAGCCCACCAGCGAGTTCGTCCAGGCCGTTCCCACCGAGAACGTGGCCAAGCCCCTCGAAGTGACTGTCGAGGTGGATGACTTCACCGAAGCCGAAACGCGTCGCCTGTTTATCGACCTTATGCTGCGTGAAGCAGGATGGGAGGTGCTGGACAAGGAAAACGTCCCATACCCCTGCAAGGCGGGCATCGAGATTGAAGTCGAAGGTATGCCCAACGGCAAGGGCGTGGGCTATTGCGACTATGTCCTCTACGGCAAGGATGGCAAGCCCTTGGCCGTAGTGGAGGCCAAGCGTACCAGCGTGGACGAAGCAAAGGGCAAGCATCAAGCGGAGCTGTATGCCGATTGCCTGGAAAAGCAGTACGGTGTACGTCCTGTCATCTATTACTCGAACGGTTTCGCCACAAAGATCATCGATGGCCTCGGCTATCCTCCTCGTCCCGTCCTCGGCTTCCACACCTTGGAAGACCTCGAATGGATCCTGACACGAAGGAACCGAGTCGAGCTGAAGGACCTGGGCATAAAGGACGAAATCTCCAACCGCGATTATCAGAAGCGAGGCATCCGTGCCGTCTGCCAGCATCTCAACGAGCAGCATCGGCGTGCCCTTCTGGTCATGGCCACAGGCACGGGCAAGACACGCACGGCCATCTCGCTCTGCGATGTCCTCCTGCGAAAGCACTGGGTCAAGAACGTGCTGTTCCTTGCCGACCGCATTACGTTGGTGGATCAGGCCTATCGGAACTTCGGCAAGCTGCTGCCCGAATACACGACATGCATCCTCACAGGTGCCAAGGAAGAAGAGAAGAAGGCCCGTCTGATGTTCAGCACCTACCAGACGATGATCAACTACATCGACTCGGAGGACAAGGAGTTCTCCATCGGCCGTTTCGACCTGATTATCCTCGACGAGGCACATCGTTCCATCTTCGGCAAATACACGGCCATCTTCAGCTACTTCGATTCGTTCCTGGTAGGTCTGACTGCCACCCCACGCGATGAGGTGGACCGCAGCACCTACGAACTGTTCCATCTGGAAAGCGGCGAGCCCAACTTCTCGTATTCGCAGGAGGAAGCCGAACAAGAACATTACCTTGTGGGCTACAATCCCATTTCGCGCACCACCACGCGAATGCGCGAGGGCATCAAGTACGACACGCTCAGCGAAGAAGAGAAAGAACAACTCGACAAGGCCTGGGAATTCGAAAAGGCCAAGAAGGAGATGGAAACCGGCGAGCTGCAGGAAAAGACGCCACGCAACATCGAGAAGAAGGAGCTGTTCGACTACATCTTCAACAAGGGCACCGTTGACATCGTGCTGCAGGACCTGATGAAGAACGGATTGAAGGTGCAGAATGGCGACCTGATAGGCAAGACGGTCATCTTCGCCTACAATCACGACCATGCCCAGCTCATCGTCGATCGCTTCTATGCCCTCTATCCGCACCTTGGCAGCAAATTCTGCCAGCTGATTGACTATAGCGTGAAATATGCCCAGGACATCATCGACAACTTCAAGATAAGTGCGAAGATGCCGCAGATTGCCGTGTCGGTGGATATGCTCGACACGGGCATCGATGTGCCAGAGATTTTGAATCTCGTCTTCTTCAAGCCCGTCTATAGCAAGATCAAGTATATCCAGATGGTAGGCCGTGGCACGCGCCTTTGCGAACACATCTTCGCCGACGGTTCCGACAAGACGGAGTTCTACATCTTCGATTGGTGCGAGAACTTCGAATATTTCGGCAGCGGAAGCAATGGCAGGGAACCGTTGGCATCCCTTTCGCTCACCGAACGTCTGTTTGCCTTGAAGCTCGATGTGGCCGTCACGCTCCAGCATCAGAAATACCAGGGTGACGAGTTTGCCAAGGTATTCTGCCAGCAGCTGAAGGACGAACTGTTTGACCAGGTTGTCCAGCTCAATGAACTGTTTGCCTCGGTACGAATTGTCTGGGAGACCGTTGTCAAGTTCAAGAACAAGGACAACTGGGTCTTCATCTCCGAACTGGATGCCCTTGAACTGAAGGAAAAGATTGCTCCCATCCTCTTCAAGGAGAATAACGAGAACGAGGCCCGCATGTTCGACGCGTTGATGTTCAACATCATGCTTTCGTATCTGCTTTTCGACTATGATGCCACACGCAGCAAGAACAAGGTGATGCGCATTGCCGAGAAGCTGAAGCGCAAGGCGACGATTCCCGCCGTCAAGGACCACATGCCCACCATTGAGGAGATCAGCAACCCTGCCTTCTGGAAAGCACCTTCACTCGATAAACTGGAGAAGGTTCGTCAGGAGCTTAGGGACATCGTCTATGTGACCATGGGCTCGATGCACGAAAGGTTCTACATCGACATTTCGGACACCTTTGAGGAAAAAACAGGTGTCAAGAAACCCGTCTTCGAAACTGATTACCACACCCGCATCCTCGACTACCTCAACGATCATCGTGACCTCGACGTCATCAAGAAGATCATGCGACTCGAAAAGCTTACCGATGCCGATATTGCCGAACTGGAGCGCATCTGCTGGAAGGAGTTGGGTTCGAAGGAAGAGTATGAGAAGTATATCAACCGCAAGGAGATGATCTGTGGCGACAGCGTGGCAGCCTTCATTCGCTCCATCGTGGGCGTGGACAGGCAACTGGCCAAAGAGAAGTTTTCGCAGTTCCTGGACAACAGCCCACTCAATGTCCTGCAGGACGAATACATCAACCAGATTATCGGCTATGTTTGCGAGAATGGAGACATAACCCCCGAAACGCTGTTCTATAATGAAGATTTTGCAAATCTTGATTGGCGCGGTGTATTCGGTCCTAACCTCCCCAGCGTCGGCAGATATGTAAATGAGCTGCATAGTCTGATAGGGTGATTAATTACAAACACTCTAAACAAAACCAAGTAAATCCCATGAATAAGTTATTTAATACCATTTGGAGTTCTCTCGTTGCTATTCTTTCAAAAATAGCTAAGTTCATCATGTCAATACCATCGTGGCTGGTTTCCTTATTCAAGACGATTGGTTCCTTTTTCATGATGTGCTTGCTGTGGGTTAAGCGTCTCCTTTTGTCAGGTTGGTCTTTAACTAAATCTTTGTTCGCTATGGCTAGAAAAATTCGAAAACCAAGCTGGTTCCAGTGGAATATCTTCCCGAAAGATGGGCAACCTCCGACACAATCGTTGTTCGAAATCACCATTTATCTCGTTTGTCTTTGGTTCTGTGTCGATTTGTTTATTGATTTTAATCGTATCCCCACTTCGAATATTACGATAGAAGCAGATAAGCTTTATGATCCTCATTATGTTACATTAGACACATTTTTGTATGAATTAAGACCTGAAGATGAAGATATTCCATTATTAGAAGATATTCCATTATTAATTAAATATAATAGAGCAGATATTTATTATTCAATAAATATGAATACATTTATTACTCCAGACATTAATAAATATAGTCATATAGCTGTAGCGTTCCATGGTGAAGAAATGCCCACTACTTGCAGATTCGTGGATAACGAATATGCAGATAAAGAAGATGATGCTTATTGGATAGAGTTAAAATCAGAATTAAGTCCTTATTGGTATATCGTATTTGAAAAATCAATCTCAAATAGTGATTTAAGTTTATATGATTTTAATAAACCCGAAACATTTATAAAGGATGTAAATGTAATAAATCTGCTAATGAGAGACGTTTATAATTATAATGATCGAGAAGAATTATTAGACCAAGTACCAGATTCAATTTTCGATGATATGAAGAGTTTTTTTCGATATAAAATTTCTAGTAACGTCATAAAAGAGGTCAATAATAACGCGTATTCAGATACAACATGGAATGAAAGTACAAATACACAATACTTATTTGATAAAGATTTATGTGAAGAACATAATTACGAAGTACCTAGAATAATAGAATACAATGCTTTTAGAATCTACAAAGAAACAAATGAAGAACAAAAGTATTTATCTTCGGAGTGTTTTCATTGTAATAATTGCTCAGAAGAGTTAATTACAGAATATTGGGATTCTTGTCAACAGTATGGTGTCTCAGTAACAAACCGGGCGATGGACCAAATACAAAAAAAAATGGATTTCTCACAAGGATTAATTAATACAAATCTTGGGTGGAACAGAACATTCACCTCAGAAGCACCCAGATTCTTTGACAGACATGATATATCTCAAGGCTGGTTTAATTTTACTCTTAATACATCTAATATTGATTCCATTAATCTTACGATTAATTTTGGTGGTGCTACAGATTTCTATCCGATGAAAATTGAGCCAGACGAAATAGGCAGTAACTATATAAAATACACGGATCAAGTTAAATTATTGAAGATAAGGGCAGAGGGGTTGAATTTCTATGCAAAATTCAAGGAAATGGAAAATATCCAAACGATACGTTGCTTCGGTGTTACTGCTCTGATTAGTGGATTGATAATAATAATACTTACTTTCTTTATTCTTGGTCTATATCGCACCCTCAAGGTATTCGGCAATTATCTGTTTAAGAATAGAAATGTTCAGTAGATAATAAAGAACAATTGATGGCAGCAGTTTAATCGTGCCACCCAAAACGGTTTCAAATGTACCACCCGCAGCGGAAACAAATGTGCCACCTTCAGAAGCCATCTCAAAGTCGTTTTCAGGAACCATGACTGTCTTTGTGGCGTGAAACCATAACAATATTAATATATCGAAGAGAGATCAAATGTCCATTTGATAGCATAGAACGTAGTTAAGCAAGCCGCGATCCAGTCGGCTTGCTTTTTTTCGTCCATTCTGAAAAAAAATGCTTCGAAAATTTGGAGGTGTCGAAGAAAAGCTGTATCTTTGCGGCGTAAAGTTACATACAATAACATAGTATTTCAGCAAGCCCCCCTGTGAAGGTCGGCTTGTTTTTTTGTCTTTTGAGAAGTTTCGTCGGGCGAGATAAAGCTATAACAAAAAAGCATCCGTTGGGATGCTTTTTTGTTGCAAAGAAAGTTTACAAACCTTCCGTAGCTATTTCTGTTAATGCCTTCTTTATTTCCTCATCAGTTGGCGGATTAGGAATGAGCCATTCAACCGCTTCTGTGTAGTCAATATCGTCGAAATAACATAGTTGTGAACGAAATAACTTTTCGGAAAAAAGTTCACCAAATAGTTGCGTAGCAGTATTTGATATATCTATGATCGTGAAATGGTCACGCAATAGGAAATAAAGGTCAACGTAATCTTTCCATTTTGAGCGACGACCCAGAGCATAGGCTTTCATAGCAGCAAGCTGCAACAAAGATGGCAGACGGAAATAGGTTTCAAACTTCTCCTTAGGACGTATAGGGAAGGGATATTGGAAGAAAGTAACTTTGACATCATTGACAATAAGATTCATCTGATCATTAACCCTTCGAGTTACGATATGGGAGAACGATGAAGCGGCAATCTTGTCAAGATTACGCTTGTGATTGATGGATGAAGCCTTGAACAAATCGAAGTCAATAGAACGACGATGCCCAATGAAAAGAGCAATGGCCGTACCGCCAACGAGATAATACTCTCGTTGGAATTGAGCCATCAACGGGAGTAATTGTTTCTGCTGCTCGTTCAGTATCTCACTATACATATTTTTTCAGAACAAGGGAAAAGAAATGATAAATTTCTGGGTAATAGTTCTGCTTCTGACGGCCTTTGGCAGAAAAGAAAACTTCAGCCACACGCTTGCCACCAAGTGTGGCAATCAGTTCTCGATAGTCATCAAGGGTGCCATCATTCAGGATACGTTCGACGAGCAGAGCATCACTGATGTTTTGCTTCTCAGATTCCGGTGTGTACCAGAAGAGGTTCTTGTGCTTTTCTATTATTTGTTCGCGTGACATATTTTTAATCCTTTCTTTTGGGTGCAAAGATAATCATTTTCTGCGAGAAAAACAACTAATTTCTTCATTTCTTCCCCATTTTTTTGGATAATTTAGAAAAACACGCTATCTCTGCATCGAAATACAGGAATAATCCATGTCCCACACTCACACCAAGAACCTCGCCGTCGAACTGCTTACCAAACTTCTGAAGGAACAACTGCGCAAGCAGGGCGCCCACAACGTGGTGCAGAGCGACAAGTTCAGCACCAAGCAAGCCGCGATCCAGTCGGCTTGCTTTTTTGTAATATGAGCAAAGCAAATTGCGGAAATAAGCGAAATAATAGGAACAAAAACTTTTGAATTTTTGTGGCGTTTACGCTGCTTGAACGGGTTGCAGTTATATTTGCCCCGCCGATTATCTGAGAATGGCAAAATTAGACAAATTATAAATATATTGCAATATGGGTAATTCAAGAGTGACGGTCTCACGGATTATTGTACTCGACCGCTGTCTGAGCAGCGGGAGGCTAATGACAATCTGGGAACTTATGAATGAAGTCAATAGCGTGTTGAAGGCCAACATGGAACCTCTTGTCAATAACAAGGGGACTTTGATCAACGATATTCATTACATCGAAAACAGATGGAAAACTGTACTCGAACAACCAAGGGTGGGCAATATCGTATATTATACATACCAGGACCCTTCGTTCTCGATCTTCCGCTCGCAGTTGACCACCGAAGAACTGCGGAATCTGCTTCATGCCCTGGATTACCTCGAGAACCTGCGCGGCTATCCTATGGAGAATTGGATTGACGACATCCGTGCCAAGATCTATGTCACCGCGTATGCCAACAAGAAGAAGATTCCTGCCGTTTCGTTCGAGAGCAATCCCGGCTATGCCGATTTCTTGCCGCATTTCTCACAGCTCTACGAGTTTGTCATCAATAGTACGGCCATCGAGCTCACCTATAAGAAGTTCAGCAGCGAGGAGGCGCGAACCTATGTGGTGCATCCCTATCAGATGAAGCAATATGAGAATCGTTGGTATCTGGTCGCTTCGGTCGATCATCATCCGGAGTCGATTTCATGTTTCGGTTTAGAGCGCATCATCGACTATAAGGCGAGCGATGTGCCCTTCCGCGAGAACACCAGGGACCTCGACGAGTATTTTGGTTTGATGGTGGGATTGACCATCCCGGAGGGTGCCGTGCCGCAGGATGTGGAAATTTGGGTGAAGGATAGCGAATATCCCTATCTGAAGACCAAACCCATCCACCAGAGCCAGAAGCTTGTGCGCGAAGAGAATGGCGGCAAGGTCATCAGCCTGCACCTCTACATCAACACGGAACTCGTGATGCGCCTATGCTCCTATAATATGGGATTGAAAGTACTTGCTCCTACTGATCTTCGACAGATGATGAGGGAGAGAGCGGAGGCTATGGCGAAGTATTATGAGCAGTAAATTCTCTCATGCATCTATCATAAATTTTTTATCCGGAATTGCCCGATACGGCTGTAAAAGGCAGTTTCGGATAAAGTTATAAATTTTTTTTTGATTTTTGTAACCAAGAAATATGGTTTTATTCGAATTAGTCGTTATATTTGCACCCAACAAACAATTTAACTCACTACAAAGATATAATAACCTTTACATAGCTGCCTTCGGGCAGAGCAGATCCAGCTTCGCTTCGAAACCATTGTAAAAGCTTCCAACATTACTATAGTCGAATAAGAAGCGTGGGCTTGTCTTCTGTGTATCATACGCAGGTCGGGCAGTCCATGTTATCTTTCGACGCAGGTAATTTGTTGGAAGCATCTTTCCTTCAATGGGAGGTATTATACTACCCGATCTGCTTTTAATATATTCCAACCTCATTTTAACTCCTAACTCATCTTTTTTTCAATGAAAAGCGAAGACTTCGACAATGATGAACCAATCCATCATTTCGAGGGCAAGACGATTCTGCGTTCTTGCCCGAGTGTACTAACCTCTGCCCAGTCGGGCAGTTCTTCTTCTCCTATCAAACATTCACCACAAGCTACGATTTCTCCGCCTGTAAAGCAATCATTACACAAATTACTTGGACTGCTGAAGAAGATCTCCATCTTCAGAGCAGGTAAACACACTTCTCCATCGATAGTAAACTTAAACTACTATTTCATCGAGAACCCAACAATAGAAAATAATAACAACTTATCATATAATAATGCAATGAAAATTATTAGTCAAGTCCTGAATAATTATGGCACTATTCAAGAGAACAACTTCTACGGCAAGAATGAACAGCAGAGCAATGAGCAAAAAGGCAAAGAAGATGTCGAAGATGTTGGTCATGCAGAAGTTGTGGAGGTGCAACCTGTTCCTGCAAGCGAAGTTGCTACAAGCAATCCAATAGAACAGAATGTAGATGATGAACTGTCGTTTATGGATTGCATAGCAGAGAAAGAGACTGCCCACATCTTGAGAAAGTGGCTTCATCAGATGATGGACCCGATTCCGAGTAAGAAGCCGAAGGAGAAACTAATCTATCTAAGGGCAGTTTCAGAGGCAGACGCATTCATTAAAAAGTTACCATATAAGGTTTATGTCAAAGAATTTGGCACGATAAATAAGGCAAGTTATTATTATTGGATGCTCAGAGACCTTTATTATGATTCCAATGAAATTGATAAGATAATTGAGCTATTTCGTCAATTTTTGGTCCAATTTAGGAAGTGAAAATCTGTACTTTTCTGTACTATTCTATACTTTTCTATACTTTTACGAATCTCCGTCAAAATTATTTGTCGGGGATTTTTTTTGTGCCTAAATTTGTCACAGCAAAATGTCTAACCAAACATATTCTTTATGGTACGAAAATCAACATTGGAAGAAAAGAACAAGGCGATGGCTGACTTGTACCTGACTTTGGAGCCTAAGAGGTTCAAAAAGATTGTCAAGCACCTCATCACGCTTCGGGACACCGACCAAGATGACTTCAACCTGGTTCTTGATCTTTTCGATAATTACAAGTGCATGGTGCCTCCACGGATTGGCTTGATCAATGTCTATGAGAATAAGTATAGCAAGAAAGACGAACTCAATGGTCTGCTTTGCCGGATGCTTGTTCTGTACTGGGACGACCAGGATCTTTTCCAAGGTGGCTACTACAAGCATCGTCTGCCCGTGCAGAGTCTGGACGAACGCGACGAGGACTTCCTACTGAAGTATAACTCGATGTATGGTCAGATGATGAATGACATGCTGGATGTCTTGAAGAAACTCAATTATTACGAAACATAATACCAAAGAAGGCGAAAATGGACTCGTTTTCTTTTTATCAAGAATTAGCGAATTTGAGAATTATTTTTCAAATTTTAGGTGAAAATGGCAGACAACCTCGGCCCAATGGCCTGGTTGTTTCTGCCGGAAAATGAGCAGGTCCAATACCTGCAAAAAATTGCGCAAATGCGCAGAAAATAACCTCCGGCCCCAAGTATATCAGAACACGGACGAGCTATTATTTTCCGCACGCAGTGCGATTTTCTGCTGACTATTGAAGTCAGCACATTTTCCGGCCAAGTCTCCGCTATTGAAGCGAGAGACGCGGCCATTTTCACCCAAAATAAAAAATTTCATTTTCTCCTGAATATAAATATAATTCATGAAAATTCGTGAGTAATTCGCGATAATTCGTGTTTAAGAAATTAAGGTCGAACAAACCATAATTGTTATTTGTTAATTTTAAATTTTTAATTGATTAAGCTATGTTAGTAAAGAAAGTGAAGCTGGATAAGGTCTTTGGTCCAGTGGCATTCCAGAAGAAAGACAAGAGCAACACTCCCTTGAAGACTCCTGAAGGTCAGGATGTGATTGGTTATCGTTGGCAGGCGATTTTTTCGAGTCTCGACTACAAGAAGGATTCGATACCTATCACGATGTTCACCGATAACCAGGAGTTCCCCTTCTCGGTTGGATTGAGTGGCGAGTTGCAGTTCCTTTGCGAAGCCAAGGAAAAGACGAACCCGCAGGAGGGGGAGTTTCGTTACTATCCAGACTTCAAGATCATCAACTTCATGCCAGTTTAACCATGCAATTGGCGAAGCCGAAATGGTATTCACACCGACCACGCAAGGCATATACCTTGCGTGGCTTCGAGCGACGCGTTGTGCCACGTCTGATGCGAGAGCTTGGTATCTCCCGAAAGGATGTAGAGAAGCTCAAGAAGCTATATTTCCTCGGTAAATACGACTGCCACCTCGACACGTCGGGTGCCTATCGCAACCAGCGTCGTTATCATCTCTACCTTCTGGGACGAGATCTTGGCAAGGACCGCAAACGAAAGCTCTTCGACCTCGTGGAGCGTTCGCAGATGTTCTATGTATATTACGATAGGGATGGGCGGATCGAGGCTTTCGTTTCGCCCTGGGTGCATGCAAAGCTCGGCATCATCCCGTTCGAGAGGCTTTGATTATTGTCACGAATTAGCGAATTATAGAATTAAATCAATATGAAAAAAAAGGGCAAAGCCCAGAAAAACTATCCAGATCCAAGTATTATTCTATTATCTAATCAAGAATTTGAGAATTAGAGAATTATGTTTATATCCTTCGGATAGAAATCTTGGAGGAAATTAAATGGGGAAATGATATTGGGCCCGCTTTATTTCTTCATTAAGATTTCCACAAAGATTTCTTGCCGCAGGCAATAAAATTCTCAAATTCGATAATTCGTGATAAAGAAAATTCGAGTTGACTCCTTGGCATTTGCTGAGGGGAAAGGGAGTATTGTCTCAAAACAAAAATACAATAAAATGCAGTTCTTCTTACATTCATCTACGGCCAGACGGAGGCCGAAACTGGAACAATTAAAGGCTATATACGGGTTGGCAGGCATCGGTTTCTACTGGCAGGCTGTCGAGCTCATCATGGTCTGCAATGAAAAAGTTCCTATCGACAACTTTCTTGCGATCCGTTACAGTCCCATCCGTTTCTGGGATGTCTATGACATCATCGAGAATTATGACTTGTTCGACGTTGATGAGCATCGCATGGTTTCTCTGAAAAATGATCCGGAGAATGGCATTGGCGAGCCTTCTATCAAAAACCTCCTCCAATTTATCGAGGTATCCGACCCCTCGCGCGCGTCAGGCGCTTCATCACGCGCTTCATCACGCGCCTCATCAGGCGCTTCATCAGGCGCTTCATCAGGCGCCTCATCAGGCCCAGGTCATTGTGATATTGATAAAGAAAAGATTAGAGTAGAAATAGAGGCGCAAAAGCAATTTGACAGTTTCATGGAAGCAAGATGCCCCCATCTTCTCCTGATGGAGGAACCCCTTACACTGGATGACTACCGAAAACTGAAGACGTCCTATACATGGGGGCAGATCCAGGAAGTCCTTCTGGACATGGAGAACGACAGGAACCTCTACCAGAACAAGCGCAACGGCTATCAGACGGCCTTGAGCTGGCTGAACCGCCGATACAAGACAAACTTGAGTTAATTCACAAACCACAACAACTATTGACCACAATGGAAAACAAGATTCAAATTCCACAAATGGCTCGGCAACTGCTGAGCAACAAGGAGATGGAGGCAGCCGTGCTCAACGGTCTGATGACCGGGCGTGAGGGCATCGACATGGCGATGCAGCGGCTGAACGACTTCTGCTTCTACGAACAGCGCCATCTGGTGATCTATCATGCCATCTGCAATGTCTATAAGGCCAACACACCGATCTCGATGATGTCGGTGACGAACGAGCTGATGCGGGAGATGGACTACGAGCCTGCCAGAAACTATGTGGCCGATGTGGCGCAGATCGCCATGCAACTCGAGGAACCGATGGAGCTCTACCGGATGGTGCTCATCCTTGAGAACATCGGGCAGCGCCGCGCCCTTGCCCCGGTGGGCTACCAGCTGCTGGAGCTGAGCTACAGCCTCGGTACTGACCTCAGCGCCGGCATCCGCACCGTGCAGGAGCAGATCGACAGCATCATGTCGGGCACGACAGGCAAGGACTTCACGTCGCTGAGCGAACAGCTGGACATCGCCAGGCAGCACATCATCGACAACCGCAGCGACGACACGCGACATGTCGGCCTGATGACCGGCATCCCGCAGTTCGACCGCGAGGGCGGACTGCCCGACAAGGGCTTCATCGTGGTGGGTGCCAAGAGCTCGCACGGCAAGACGTCGTTCGCCAACTACCTGGCGCTCCAAGCCATGAAGCACGGCAAGCATGTGGCCTACTACAGCATGGAGATGTCGAACCTGGAGCTTTCGCAGCGTCTGCTTTCGATGGAGTGCCGCGTCAACGTGAATGCCCTGGCACGTCTGAAGCTGACGGACGAGCAGGAGGCGGCCGCCTTCCAGACCATCGAGGCGCTGAAGCAGGGCAATGCGGAGAGCTTCGACTTCGACGAGCGCGGCATCGGCAACCTCGACCGCATGCTGCAGTCAATCCGCGTGCTGAAGCGCACACGAGGCCTCGACCTGGTGGTGGTGGACTACATCCAGCTGCTCGGCATCGACCCCGTGACGCGTGACGAGAACACGGCGAAGCTCAT
>JAEEGH010009679.1_pt1 | contig 22400 bp, 20 predicted proteins | sample 9134181 | NCBI WGS metagenome assembly JAEEGH01 (sample SAMN16246544, study PRJNA631951) | gut metagenome | biome: gut microbiome; feature: rumen; material: DP-attached | host: Bos | place: Iran: Karaj | collected 2018-10
CCAATATTTCTGTGCTTTTCAATGTTTTTCATATTTTATTCCACAAATGGAGTTGATGTTTGTTTGAGTTGCGCCCAAAGATAGAAAAAAAAAGCCCCCTTTCAAGGGCTTAACTTTGGAGAGGGGTGGGTTTAGGCCTGAATTTCGGCGTCTTCGACTACCGGTTCCTCGGGTTTGTCCGCCAGGGCCTTGAAATAGGCGGCGGCCGTTTTCCCGACTTCGTAGGTGTCGTAGAAGGAGTACGCCCCGTTCCCGATCGCCCCGATGGCCGGGATGGCGCGGAGGGCAATCTTGCCGAGGAGCTTTGTCGAAATCTTCAGCCCTATCTTTTTGAGCAGTACTTCAAGGGCGGCAAGCGAGAGCTTCTGGACCACGATGCGACTTCCGGTACGGACGGCAATGTCGCGGACCAGCTGCGCTGCACTGTGGCGGAAAAGGCACCAGACCATGGCTTCTCGGCTGAGTTGGGCGAACTTGCCGTAGGTAGCGGCGATATCGGATACGAGCTGCGCCTGGATGCGCCAGATGGCGGCAATGTCGGGAATGGAGGTCAGAACGCCCGTGACGCCCGCCGGAACCGAAAGGGTGGCGCTGACCATGGATGCCTTGACTGCCGCCTGGCGGATCAGCTTGTTAATCTTGTCGTCCGAGTTCTCGGTGGGGGAGTACAGGGACTCCGGAATGTCCGTTATCAGCTCGAACAGCAGCGAACTCAGCTTTTCCTTGATTTTTTCCATCTTTTCGTCGGTACAATCGCTCATAAGAAACTCCTTATGAGACTAATATATATTATTAGACGAGAGACTAGAGACGAGAGACGAAAGAAAATGCGGAAAAAGTTGGCAGAACTTAGAAAAACGGAATTCCTAGAATATAATTTTTGCGAGTCCGCCGGCGAGTCCGGGGAGGGTATAGCGGAAGGTCTTGCCTTCGAGCCAGTACGAAAGCGCCTGGTCTATCCATTCGCGTTCGCTGGTAATCTTGCGGATGACGATGTCGGTACCTTTGTCGGTGTCGTCGAAGTAATAGTATCCGCGGAACTTGATCGGGAAAATTTCACCGTGCAGAAGTACGCTTACGTCGGCGGTGCCGTTGTCCGAATCAATAGAGATGGACTGGACATCGCCGAAGCGCTTGACCAGCTCATGGTTCTTGACAAAGGCTTCGACCGCCTTGTTGCGTAAATTCCCGAGTAGAGACATGGTTTAGCGGGGGAGAGTCAGAATCTCGATCCCGTTCTTCGTGCGGGCAATAGTGTGTTCCCACTGGGCAGAAAGCGAACCGTCGCGGGTCACTGCGGTCCATCCGTCGGCGAGCGTCTTGGTGCCAGGACGACCCACGTTGATCATGGGTTCTACGGTGAACACGTTGCCGACTTCGATAAACTGCTTGAGCACGTTGTTGCGGAAGTGGTACAGGGTCGGTTCTTCGTGGAAACCGCGACCGATACCGTGACCGCAGTAGTCTTCGACCACACTGAATCCGTGCTCGTCAGCGATATCCTGGATGGCGTTACCGATGTCGTAGTAGCGAGCACCCTGTTCGCCAGCGGCGCGGATACCTTCTTCCATGCAGAACTTGGCGGTGTCCACGAGTTCCTGGGCGAGGTTGCTGACGCGGCCGACGCAGAACATGGCGGATGTATCGCCGTGGTAGCCCGAAAGAATCGTGGTGATGTCGATGTTCACGATATCGCCGTCTTTCAGGATGGTGTTTGCGCTCGGGATGCCGTGGCACACGACTTCGTTGATGCTGATGCAGGCGTAGCGCGGGTAACCGTGGTAGCCCATGCAAGCGGAAATACCCTTGTGCTTGCGGGTATAGTCGCCGATGAATTCGTCAATTTCGAGTGTGGAGACGCCGGGTTTGCACATTTCGCCCGCGCGGATCAGCGTTTCGGCTGCAAGGGCGCCGGCATCGCGGATCAGTTCGATTTCTTTTGCGGATTTAATCTTAATCTTAGCCATTGTTACGTTGTCCTATTTCTTCCATGCGTAGCGGTCAACGAGGTAGGCGAGAAGCATCTGGTCTTCTTCGGTGCCGTTTGCGAGTTCTTTCACCAGCGGAATGACGCGGCTGATGCGTTCGCGGGCTTTCTGTCCGCCAAAGTGGTTCTTTTCCTGTTCGAGCTTGGCGCGAACGCGTTCGCTCACCTTCTTCGCGATTTCTTCGTTTGTCGGAACTTCCATCTTGATGAAGTTGATGCCGAAGTCGGCGGCAGTCTGCTTCATGTCGATTTCTTCGACCGGCGTAATCAGCGAAATGCAGAGGCCGCTGCGGCCTGCACGGGCGGTACGTCCGCTGCGGTGCACATACACTTCATGGTCATCGGGGTGGTCGTATACGATCACATGAGTCACGTGATCCACGTCGATACCGCGGGCGGCCACGTCGGTGCAAATCAGAATGCGGAGCTTCTTGTCGCGGAAGGCGTTCAGCGTCTTTTCGCGCATGTTCTGGGCGACATCACCACTCAGGGCACCCACGTTGAAACCGTAGCCCGAAAGCACCTGTTCCAGGTAGCTTACGTCGCTCTTCTTGTTGCAGAAAATCATGCAGCTTTCAGGATTGTAGTATTCCAGCACCTTGATGGTCATGGAATCCTTGTCCATCACGTCGCAGGGGTACCAGCGGTGTTCCAGGTTGTTGGCGATTACCTTGTCATAGCTGAGCGAAAGGAATTCGGCGCTGGGACGCTGGAATTCGCGGGCGAGGCTCTTCACCGTCTGCGGGATGGTGGCGCTGAACATGGTGCAAGCAATGGCCTTGGGCAGGTACTTGCGGATTTTCTGCATGTCGGGGTAGAAGCCCATCGAAAGCATTTCGTCGGCTTCGTCTAGAATCAAGTCGCGGATGTCGAGGAAATCTACGTTACCGCGCTGCACATGGTCCATCAGACGACCCGGTGTTGCCACAATAATATGCACGCCGGCGCGGAGGGCCTTGAGCTGAGGTTCATAGCTCACGCCGCCGAAAATGGCAACCGAGCGAATGCCCGTACCGGCAGAAAGCTTCTCGATTTCGTCTTGCACCTGCAAGCAGAGTTCGCGGGTCGGTACCAAAATGAGTGCCTGTGGGAAAACGTGGTCGCGTACAATCACCTGCAAAAGCGGGAGCACGTAGGCGCCGGTCTTTCCCGAACCGGTCTTGGACTGCACCAGCATATCGCGGGCGGCCAGCATGTAAGGAATCGTCTTGCGCTGCACCGGCATCAAGTCGGTCCAGCCGTGCTGTGCGAGAACAGCCTTCTGTTCTTCGGGCAGCATGTCAAAAGTGTAGTCGGGGAGCTTGTGTTCCGGCTCGATAATCTTAACAGGAGTCAGGAACGGATTGACTTTCTCTTCTTTCTTTTCTTCTTTTACTTCTTCGCTCATAGTGCGAGCAAATTTAGAAAATAGACGAGAGACGAAAGACGAGAGACGAAAGAAATGCTCCTTAAAATGTCATTTCCGTGAAGGCAAGAATCGTTTTTTGGTGTTAGAACTGGGCTAATCTATTGGTTCTAATTCAATGTTTTTGACCTGCTTTAATTCTTCAATGATTTCATTCCATGATTCATGGTGTTTTTGTGGGTAAAGAATTGCGCATGTAATATTAGGGAATGCTTTAGCGAAATCAAGATTGCTTTCGTTTAAAAAAAGAGTGACTCTATTTATGCTTGGATATTTTTTTCGCAATGATTTGAACTGGTTAATTATGAAATAAGGATCCCAGGTAAATATTTTGGAATATCTCATTTTTAATATGATGCTTTTTTGTTCGTCATCACAAAAACGAAACCAGTCGAAATCAATGCCATTTTCAGTTCTTTTTGTTAAGCAAAGTGTTTTGTCTTCAAGTTGTTCTTCAAAATTAGCAAGCCATTCTAGTTTGTTTTCAATATTATTGCATTGAATAAAATTCGATTCGTCTAGAATATATTTAGAAAATGGATCGTTTATAGCATTTTGCATTCCATAGGCAAATGAACCCATAGTGTGTTTGGCAAAATGGTCAAAATCGGGCAGGTTGTTTAGATGAACTGGATTTTTGCAGAGAAAACGAGTTCCTTCTAATGAGTATTCTAGGCCATGCATAGATTCAATAAGGGAAACTTCTTCTATTTGCGTATATTCCCATAAGAAAAAATCTTTTCTTTTGTGAAAATCCTGTTTTATTCCAAGAATTAAGTAGATTTTCTGGCCTTTCAGTTTTAAACAGTCTCTTTTTTTTGATACTGTGGTTGAAAAATCTTCTGCTTGATTGTTTAGAATGGATTCTTCTCCAGGTATGTATCTTAACGCATCGTAATTATGGTATTGCACATAGCAGAATTTTTGATTGTTGTTGTCCTTTCTAGGCCACATTCTGTCGGGGCTAGGTGGACACATCATTCTGTTATATTCTGGTTGAAGCTCGTCTATTTTTGCGTATTCGTATTCTGTTAGGCTATCTCTGTCACATTCTAAAAGAACTTCAAATTTGAAATTGCCATAGATACCCGGTTGCGAAACTTGTTGCGTTAGCCCGTATTTACAAAACGCTCTGCGGAGTGGATTTTCTTCATCAGGATTCTTGATTTTATCAAGTGATTGAGTATGCTGTTTCCATCGGTTTGAAATGTTGATGGATTGTCCAATGTAACTTTTTCCATTGACTAAGTTTGTGATTTGGTAAATACCGCAGACGGGTTGCATAGGTCTAAAATAAATAGGCTTTGTAAATCAATGAAAAAAATAATAAAAACAGCCTGGCTTTGCGATGCTCAAATTGAAGTTCGCGGATATAAAATAAAAAACAATCATCAGTAAGTTTTTGCACATACATCGTTTTTGATATAAAGAAATCTTGGCGAAAATAATTTTTACAGTTAAAAGTTGAAAAAAATGTCTGAAAAAAGCGTGTATAGTAATAGGGACTTAAAATGTCCTCTAAATACACTTTAACCCTTGACTTTATGTCAAATCTGATATATATTTTATGAGTCCGAGTCATAAACCTTTAGTCTGGCTGCAAGAGCAACCGCAAACGCCACCTTTATCTCAAAAAGCGAGGATTGAAACTGGATATTTATTGCGTTTATTACAATCGGGAATGAACCTGTCGCTGCCGCAAAGTCGGCCGATGCCTTCTATTGGTGTTCATTGCCATGAGTTACGTATTCATGACGAAAATAAAATTTGGAGATTGTTTTACCGTATAGATTCGGATGCAATTATTGTGATTCTGTGGACGGAAAAGAAAACGGCTAAAACGCCCGATGAGGTCATTGATTTGTGTCGTCAGCGTTTGAAATCTTATGATGCGGAGGATTAGTGTATGGAAAAGGCGAAAAAAGACAAATTGCAGAAGAAAGGTTGGAAAGTCGGCGATGTGGATGAATATCTTGGCTTGAGTCCTGCCGAAATGGCGATTGTCGAAATGAAAGTTGCCTTGGCGAAGGCTTTGGTTGCCAAACGAAAGGCTTGTGGTGAAACTCAGGTCTCCGCCGCAATTTTGGCAAAGACAAGTCAGTCTCGATACGCTAAAATGGAACATGCTGATTCTAGTGTATCTCTTGAACTAATGATCAAGATGTTCTTTGCCTTGGGCGCGGATAAGAAGGAATTACTGAAAACTCTTTCGGGTTGATTTGAAACTAAAAATTCATTTTTTTGAGAGCGGGTATTACCTCAGCATCTCGATGGCTTCTTCGTATTCGCTGAGTTTGCCTGCTTTCTTGATTTTCTTGAAAATCTTCTTGGGAATGTTTGGTTCCAGATAATCCCAAAAGGTTTGGACGTGCGAGAGGATTTGGCTGTCGCCTTGATATGTTTTGCAGGCGTTGTCGAAAATCGCTTGATGCATTTGCAGAATTTTGCTGAGAAGTTCCTGCGGAGTGGCGGCGCAATCCATGCTGCGGATGCTTGCGGAATTCGTTTCTTTGCGCAAGGCTTTGTATTCTGCGGCGAGGTTGGGGCGGGCGAGTAATCCGCGACCAATCATGATGCCGGCAAGTTTCGGATACTTGCGTTCAAGCTCGTTGATTTGAGAAACCGTTGTGAGGTCTCCATTGTAAACGAGCGGGTGCTTGCATTCGTTGTAGAATCGCTCGAACGAATCGAAGTCGATGGCTCCCTTGTATTGCTGCTTGCCGAGTCGCGGATGGAGCGTGATATGGGCGAGGGGAGTGTCGTTCAGGAGCGGAAGCAGCGCGAATGCCTCGTCGGGAGAATTTTGCCCGAGCCGCATCTTGACGGAGAATTGGATCGGTGCTGTTCTATTTGCAATTGTGGACGCGGTTCCATTTAAATATTTGGACACGGCTCCTGTTGCGGAATCCGACATTTTTCTGATTTCGTCCATAATTTCTTGGACGGCGTGTACGTCGCCTAGAATGCCTGCGCCGCGGTGGCGGTTGACCTGCATCGGAAAGGGACATCCCATATTGAAGTCAATTTCCGTGAAGCCCTTTTGCAAAAGAGCGTCGGCGAGAGTCTTGAATTCATGAACGCTGTTCGCGATAATTTGCGGCACGACTTTATAATCTGCGCCAGTTGCATCTGCGTTTCCGACGCTGTTCGCGTTTGCAATCCCGTCAATGTCCGGGTTTTCCAAATCCCGCAGGTCCTTTTCGCGAGGCTGGCCGTTTTCTATCCGCAAAAACGGAGCGTAATAAGCGTCGACTCCGCCAAAAATTTCGACATGGGCCTTGCGGTAGGGACCTGTCGTATAACCTTGCAGTGGTGCGAATAAGATTTTAATCTTCAAATCTCCGAGTTACTTGAACGGAGTCCAATGGTATTCCAAACCGACACTGATGAACCAGTCGATGGTGGAGGCGCCGATGGTCGTGGGCTCGGCGGCGGCATCGGGCGAGGGCTCGGTGTAGATGTCCTTGCCGCGGCTCGAAATACCGGTGCGAACGCTTAAGCCGTAGTGCTGCAGGAATACGCTTTGAAAGCCGAATCCGAGAAGTGCGCCCTTGTAAGGGTCTTCGGTCTTGAAACGGGTCTCGTATTCCTTGGAGGGCTTTTTCTTGGAACTCTTGAGTTCGATATCTTCGGAGTAGAAACTGTATTGGAATCCGAGGAAGGCGAACAGATGCAGGTCCATCCACTTGATAGGCGCGTAGGTCCTGGAAAACATGACGTTCAAGCCGATTTCGTGCTGCGTGAAATCCCAGTGGTCAAGTTCCTCGTAAACGGAGTCGCGTTCGTCGATCTTGACTTCGTGATTGGAATAGCGGTAGAAAATTTCACCCCCGATAAAACCGAACCAGATACCGCCCGCGTACAAAGTAAATAGCGGGGTGGAATCGTCCATAAAGTTCCAGAGGCTTACGGAGTCGCGGGTGGCGCGGTAGTTTCCGACGCGGCTCTTGATATGGCTTCTGTACCAACTATCGGGCGTGAAAGGAACTTGCGCCTGGGCGTACCCTGCCGAAATTCCGACCCACGATCTGAAGGTTGGGGATTCCTTGTAGAGTTCATCGGGCTCGGTTTCCATCTTGAGGCGCTCTTCCTTGGTCAGGCGACGCTTGGTATGGCGGTCAAACAGGGCGCTGGCGATTTCGTCACCGAGTGCTATCTTGTCGGCTTTTTTAGTAACGGTGCCCGCCGCCTTGGGCTCGCTGGAGGTCTCGTCGAAAATAGCGACTTGAAGGTTGTTCCCCTTGTCGGCGATGTAGAGGACGATCTTGTCTTCGAGTGTCTGGAACTTTGCCATCATGGCCGGGTGGCGGGCCTTGAGGTAGTGGGCGTCCAGCCCCGGCTCCATATTGCTTGAAAGCCAGGTGGCGTATCGCGAGGCGACCGTATCGCGTTCCCATTCACCGAATAATCTGCACTTGGGCTCGCCGATTCCCGTGTTGTTGCGCCGCAGCGACAGGCAGAATTCCTTGGGATCGATAGGCGGTTCCTTGTCGGGCGTCCAGATGAGAATATCTGCATTTTGCCACAAGGTCCAATGAGAATCAAAGTAGATGTCCTTGGCGTCGGCTTTGCTTGCGACGAGGGCATGCAAGGTTAATACCAGGGTGAAAACAAATAGTGCAATCGGTGAGAAGCGTTTCATTTTCCCACCCCCTGGTACAGGTTCTTGCGAATCTGTTGGACTGTCTGCCGCATCAGCTGTTCCAGGTCGGTCAGGCCGAACTTGATGATCGGATGCTGGATTTCGTCGACGGCGCTAAAGAGCGGACGTTGCTTGATGTTGTCCCAAAGCGTGTAGGAAATCACGGCGCTGATATTTTGTACATCGCGTTTTTCTTCGGTCTCGTTGTGAATCAGCGCGTAGTCGAAGAAGTTTTCGCGCTTGAGGTCGGTACCGATAATGACTTCGTGGATCAGGAGGATCTGTTCGGGAATGGTGCCGTCGGGAGCCTTGACGACTACGCCTTGCTCCGGGAGCTTTCCCTTCATGAAAATGCGGTCGTCAAGTTTCTGGCTTTCCTCGGGGGCGCTGTCGAGAACGGAATCCGATAACACGGTCAGTTTTGCGTAGCTGCCGTGAAATTCTTTTTCCATTGCCTTGGCGCAGAACTCGGTCGCCTTGATCTGCGTACTGTCGCCGAAGTCGAGGCGGTTCGCGAACCACTTGGTCCGCGTGAGTACGAACGCCTTCTGGAGTCCTGTCACCGTCAGTTCCCCGTAGGGGGCCTTGTTATAGGCGGGGTGACTTTTTGACCATTGGTAAGAACCGGCGCATCCCGAAAAGAGAAGCGCCGCCATTACGAACAATGTCCAGAGGCGTTGCCGCATGAGTCCTGTTTACTTCGCTCCCCACTTTTCGCGGTAGGCGTACACCTTTTCGAGGATTCCTTCGGGAGCGTTGATTTTCTTACGGTTCTCTTCGCTTTCCAGGAAGGCGATGATGTCGTTGATGTTCACGATGGAATGCGCCTCGATGCCGTATTCGTCCTGCACGGTTTGGAGTGCGGACTTGCCGTTTTCGAGTTTTTCCTTGCGGTCCACCGAAATCAGGAGGCCGATGACATTTGCGTTTTCAATCTTCGAAAGCGCCTGCATCGTCTCGTTCACGCTGGTACCCGCGGTAATCACGTCTTCGATAATCACGACGTTCGTCTTCTCGGTGTACTTGTAGCCGACGAGCATGCCGCCTTCGCCGTGGTCTTTCGCTTCTTTGCGGTTGTAGGTGAAGGTCAGGTTCTGGGCGTACACGTCGCTTAATTTCATGGCGGTAGCAGCGCACAGCGGAATGCCCTTGTAGGCCGGTCCGTAGAGGTTTTGAGCCTTGCCGTCAAAATGCACCATGAAAGCGCTTGCGTAGTATTCGGCGAGTTTCGAAAGTGTGGCTCCCGTACGGAATTCTCCGGTATTGATGAAGTACGGGGTTTCGCGGCCGCTCTTGGTCACAAAGGAGCCGAACTTGAGGGCGCCGGCTTCGACGAGAAAATGAACAAATTGGTCTTTGATGTTATTCATGGTTATGCACCTGCTCCGCAGAGCATGCTGAAGATTTTAGAGAATACGTTCGTTTCTTCGGTCAACACTTCGATGACCGTCAGAAGAATAAACACGAGGACGCAGAGCCCGATGTAGAAGTAGAAGGACTTCTTGAAGCCCTTGATTTTCAACTTGAAAATCACCCAGGCGATAATGCTGAAGATGGCGCTGAATGTCCAGGCGGCGATGGCTCCGAGTGAAATGCCCGGAATGAGGCTGATCGCGAAGGTGAGGGCGATGCCCGGCATAAAATAGAACGCAATGCAGAGAACGCAGAGGAGCGCAAATCCCACGTAGTGGGCGAAACCTCTTTCCTGCTGCACGATAACCTGCGGTTGCGGGGCGGGTTCTGCGGCGGGAATGGGCTCCGGTGCCGGTTCGGTGGAGGTCTGTTCGACGGGGGCCGTAGGCTGGGTCTCGTCCTGGGGGGCGGATTCCATCGCCGGGGCGTTTGTCGGGGTTTCAACCTGCGGCTCGGCGCTGTTCTGGTTGTTCAATTCTTCGGACATGTTGTTGTCTCCTACAGTTCAAAAATTTTTTATTCCTAATTCAGAAATTCGAATTCGGAATTACAAAATAAACGTTCTGCCGGCGTACACGAATACGCGGTGTTCCAGCCAAAGCTTGAGGGCTGCCGACAGGGTGCGCTTTTCGATGTCCTTGCCGAGTTCCACGAGCTCGTCGATGCTTGCGGTTTCGGGCACGCGCTGGATGTCCTGGCAAATGATCGGTCCCTGGTCAAGGTCTTCGGTGGCGAAGTGGGCTGTTGCACCGATAATCTTCACACCCTTGTGCCATGCCTGGTGGTAGGGCTTTGCACCCTTGAATGCGGGCAGGAATCCGTGGTGGATGTTGATAATGCGGTACTTGAATTCTTCGGTGAACGCCTCGCTCAAGATCTGCATGTAGCGGGCGAGGACCACGGTGTCGGTTTTCGTTTCGGAGATGATTTCGCGGAAACGGTTCTCGGGAATGCTCTTGTCGGGGTTGCTCGGCACATAGTAGAACGGCACGCCGAAGGTTCCGCCGACGGGGCCGAGATCGGGATGATTACCGACAATGCAGCTGAACTCGCAGGGGAGGTCTCCGTCGCGGTGCTTCAGGAGCAGGTCGTAAAGGCAGTGGTCCGTCTTCGAGACGAAGATGGCGACACGTTCAATTTTCGTGGTGTCGAATAGCTTCCAGTTCAGGTGGAGGTGCCCTTCCAGGGTTTCCAGATGTTTACGGACTTCTTCAATGTTTTCGGATTCGGCCTCAAAAACGGCTCGGAGGAAGAAAGTCTCGATATCCTTTGCCGTATGCTGCTGAAGGTCAACAATGTTTGCGCCCGCCTTGGCGAGCACCTGCGTAGTTCCGGCAATAAGGCCCTTCTGGTCGGGGCAATGAATCTGCAAAATGTAACGGGTAATAGCCATAGCCCAAAATTATAAAATCGTGGGGATAAAGTCTTTGTACTCTTTCCGAAAATCTAAAATATTCTAACTTTAAAACCGAAAATTTTAAGCGAGAAGGAAAAATGAAACACGTATTCTCTCTAAAGCCCCTGTTTGCCTTGGTCTGTGGTATGGTTGCGGTCCAAACGCTTGCCGCTCCCCAAAAGACCTGGGATGCCATTTACAATGCCGAAGGCGAAGGCGATTACGCCGCCGCCAAGATTGAAGGTAACATCCGTTTCGGTAAGTATACGCACTATAAGGAAGTTCAGCCGGTATCTTTCAAGGTGAAAGACAGTTTGTTCGTGTTCTCGGTTGCGGGTAACATGACTGTTCCTGCCGACAAGATCGAGAAGGAACATTTCTACGAAAAATGTAACGAAACCATGGAAGCTTGGGTTTCCTACTTCAACAAGCCTCGTGATTTCGGTGGCGAAGAACTGATTATCAATATTGCTGGTGTCGACCTTGCCTGTGGCGATGAACTCTTCGCCGTGGGTGACTTGCGCATCAAGTTTGCAAACGCCAAGGCTCAGGAATCTTGGGTGAACACCTTGGAAGGCCGCGAAAAGTACAAGCGTGAAAAGGTGGTGGAATACCGCAAGGCCGAACAGGAACACCGTGCGTCGCTCCGCGATGTGTCGGGTATGGTCAAGGACCCTCGCGACGGTCAGATCTACCGCACGATCAAGGTGGAAGGTCGCGAATGGTTTGCCCAGAATGTGAACTATAATGTGGAAGGCCACTCCTGGTGCTACGACGACAAGGATTCTTACTGCGCCCGCGGCGGTCGACTCTACGATCTGGAAGGCGCCCGCAAGGCCTGCCCCGAAGGCTGGCACCTGCCGCGTGACCGCGAATGGATGGATTTGCTCGTTGGTCTGACCCACTGCTATGATGGCGTGGACAAGTGCGAAAAGTTTGCCAACAAGATGAAGGCTACCACCGGTTGGCAGGGCGGTGGCGGTACCGACGAATACGGCTTCTCCGTTTTCTCTTCGGGTTACCGCAAGATGGTGGGCAAGTCCATTGTCCGCTACGAAGATATGGGTGAATATGCCGGTTTCTGGTCTGCACAGAATGGCCGTAACGAAACGATCTGGATTTGGGCCATGGGCCGTATGAGTGACCAGATGGTGCGCCAGCTCGTGCCGAGCAAGACCAATGCCTATTCTGTCCGCTGCATCAACGGAAACTAGTAGACGGTAGACCGTAAACCGTCGGTCGCGATTAGGTTTGCGTCATCCCTGAAAAAAAATGTCATCCCCGACTTGGTCGGGGATCTCTTTTTTTTAATTGAAGAAATTTACGTCCAGTTCCGTTTTCTTTCGGCCGGCGGGCTCGATGACGGCGGCGGAGAATTTGGCGGCGTTGAACAGCTTGTTGGTGGTTTCGACCACTTCTTCTTCGGGCATGGCGTTGATGAGTTTTTCGGAATGCTCCATAGAGTAGAATTCTCCCAGGTGCAGCACTTGTTCGGCCATGCGCACAACGCGCTTTTCGGGACTGTCTGCGCCCAAATACATGGCACCGAGGATGTTCGTCTTGGTGCGTTCGTATTCGCCTTTGTTGAATCCGCGTTTCAAGAAATTGTGGACTTCGGCGAGCGACAAGTCGAGGGCGGTTCGCAGCTGGTGAGGCTCCGTTGCAAGGGATACGCCCCAGTCGGTGCAGTCAAGGTAAACATCGGCGGTCGAATACACGGAGTAGGCAAGTCCCTTGTCTTCGCGGATTTTCTGGAACAGGCGGCTGGCCATGCCGGCCCCCATCGCTACGTTAAAGAGCGAAAGGGCGCAGCGGGCGCGTTCATCCATCAGGCTGCGGTCAAAGCTTAATCCCCAGAAAAGGTTCGATTGCGCAATGTCTTGCTTCTGCACGACTTTGACGCTGTTGCTTGCCTTGTAAATATCGGTGGGTGTAGTGCCGTTCACTTTCTTTTGTGCGAATTTTTCTGCACAAAGTTCTACAAGTTCTTCGTGATTCACTTTGCCCGAGGCGCAAATCAGGAGCGGAATCTCGTTGATGACTTGCTCCTTGTACTTGAGCATTTGCTTGTGGGTAAGCGCCTTGACTTGCTTGATGTTTCCGGTAATGGAATGGGCGATTCCGCAGCCTTTAAAATGGATTGCATTAAAGACGTCGCCTACGATTTCTTCGGGAATGTCGTCGTAGCTGTGGATTTCTTCGATAATCACGCGGCGTTCTTTTTCCATTTCCTTCTTGTCCATGCGCGGGTGCATGAGCATATCGGCAATCACGTCGATGGCGAGCGGCAAGTGGCTGCGTTCAATTTGCGCGTAGAATCCCGTTTCTTGGCGGGTGGTGTAGGCTTCCAGGTTTCCGCCTTTGTCTTCGATAGCGCGGGCAATTTCAAGGGCGCTGCGTTTTTCGGTTCCCTTGAATACCAGGTGTTCGTAAAAATGACTCAGGCCAAATTCATCTTTCGATTCGTGACGCGATCCGCGCGGCACCCAGACGCCAACCGCAACCGAATAAGCATGCGGCATGTAGTCCGTTAAAATCGTGATTCCGTTATCGAGAACTGTTTTCTTTACAATCTGTTTCATAGCTAGTTGTTATTTAAGTGTCATAACGCGTCGAAGTCGCGGCAATCTCTCGTTACAGAGTCATTCTGGAGCGTAGCGACGGAATCCAGTACCGAAAGATTTATGTTCTATTTCCTCTTGCGTTCGCATACTCCCTGTGCTTTGCCTTCACTTCTTCGCTCACGTTCATGCAGCCTTGCAATTTATAATAAAAGTCTTCGAGTTGTTGCATGCTGTAAATGGTCTTGCGGCTCGTGATGCGCTTGAGTAGGGCGTCCTGCAGTTCGCTACAGTGAACGATGCTCCAGAATTCGTTATCCTTGGGCACTTTTCGTAAGGTGCAGCGGTCGCTGAAAACCACGAACGAAATAAAGTGCGCCTGCTCGTGACGAATCTTGAGGAAATGTTCTAGCGCCAAGATGTGTCCGATATTTTGACGAATCGGGTTGTGGAATGTATGCTCGGTGCTTGCATTCAGGTGCTGGTTCCAACGTTCGCTTTCGAGGTCGCCTGCAATTTCGCCGGAAAGGTTCTTGCTTTCGAGAACGTAAATGCCCGACTGGTGCAAAAGCAATGCGTCAATTTCGGTGTAGCCTGCTCGGGCCGGAATGTACAGGTTTCGCATCAGCACATAACGGCGCTTGTCGGTGTCGCAAACGCGTGCGGTCAATGCCATCATGGCCGCTTCGCCAAAAATGCCTCGCGGGTCGTTTGTGATGCGCTCGTCGTTGAATTTCGGGTCCGGCTTAAAGAAGTTTTCGCTGCGGGTAGGCGCACGCGTGATGCCGTAACCGCCCAATTCAAAAGGCTTGTCTAGTCCGCGAATCCCATCGCTCAGGCCCTTTCGGCGTTCCTGCTCAAAGTCGCGGAAAGTCTTGCGTCGGCCATCGCCATGGTACATTTTCGGATTCTTCTTCGGCGATTTGCCCTTAAGCTTAAAAAAGACAAGGGCGAGCAACAGAATGATGCCGATGAGAGTCGAAAAAGTCATGCCGCAAGTATAGTAAAAAAGAGGCTCGCCGGAGCGAACCTCTTGCTTTTACTTAAACTCTTCCGAAACGGCGGGTTTTGCGGAAAGGCTTGTCACCGAAGCTGCGCTCGTCGTGGTCCTTGCGGAACGGGCGGTCTTCGAACTTGCCCGGCTTGCGATCGGCGAACATCTTTTCGCGGCGGGCTTTGCGGTTTTCGAAAGGCTTGTCGTCGAACTTTTTACCGCGACGGTCTCCAAAGTCCTTGCGGCCTTCGCCGCGGTGGAAACTACGGCGGTCTTCGCGGCTGGCACGCGGGCGAGTTCCGGGAGCGGGGCCGGTAGGCGGTTCGTCAGTCATCAGGCGGAATCTGGATTCGTTACCGCGAATCGTCATGTCGGCGAGAATGTCGAGGACTTCTTGCGGCATGGTCTCGGGGAGTTCCACGGTGCTGAACTTGTCGAACAACTTGATGCGTCCGATGTTGGAACTGCTGATATTGCCTTCGCCGGCGATTGCGCCTACGATGTCGCGCGGCGTCACGTGGTCGCGGCGGCCTACGCCCAAGTAGTAGCGCAGGTAGCCTTTTTCGACGCCGTTTGCGCCTTCGTTGCGTTCCTTGCGGAGTCGGCTCTTTTCTTCGCGGTCAAGGCCAAAGTTATCGTTGCTGCGTTCGCGGCGTTCACGCGGGGCTTCAAGCGGCTTGAGTTCCGGGAACAGCGGCTGCTTTTTCTGCCAAATCTTGATGACGGCGGCGGCGATGTCGATGGCGGTTAATACTTCGCTAGATCCTTCGACTTCGCTATCGCTTCGCTCAGGATGACACTCTGCGTTTTGACTTTCGTCTACCATCGATTGGACGAGTTCCTTGAACTTGTCGAGTTCGCCGGTGGTAATGACGCTCCTGATTTTGTCCTTGAAGGCGGCCACGCGCTTTGCGCTGATGATTTCTGCCGTCGGCAATTCCATCGTTTCGATCGGCTGACGGGTTGCCTTTTCGATAATCTTGAGCATCTTCTTTTCACGCGGGGTGATAAAGAGGATGGCGTTTCCGCTGCGGCCTGCGCGGCCCGTACGGCCGATGCGGTGCACATAAGATTCGGTGTCGAAGGGAATGTCGTAGTTCACCACGTGCGTAATGCGGTCCACGTCGATGCCACGGGCGGCCACGTCGGTGGCGACGACGATATCGAGCTTGCCCATCTTGAGTCGGTTGATGGTGCGTTCGCGCATGGACTGGGCGAGGTCACCGTTGAGCGGGGCCACGTTGAAGCCGCGGCTTTCGAGCTTTTCGGCGACTTCGGTGGTGTTCTGTTTGGTGCGTACGAAAATCAAAACGCCGTCAAAGTCTTCGCCTTCGAGCACGCGGGCGAGTGCTTCGATCTTGTGTTCGTTTTTCACGAGCAGGTAACGCTGGCGGATGTTTTCCACCGTCGTCGTCTTGCCTTCGATGCAAGCTTCTTCGTATTCGCCCAAATGCTGTTCGATAATTTTCTTGACTTCTTTAGGCATGGTGGCGCTAAAGAGGGCGCGCTGGGCGCTTGCCGGGATTTCCTTGAGGATGGTTTCGACATCTTCCATGAATCCCATGTCGAGCATTTCGTCGGCTTCGTCAAGGACGATGGCCTTCACGCCCGAAAGCACGATAGAGCCGCGCTTGATGTGGTCGATGAGGCGGCCCGGGGTGGCGACGACGATGTTCGCTTGGCGCTTGAGGGCGCGAAGCTGTACGGCGATGTCCTGTCCGCCGTAAACCGGAACCACATGCACCTTCGGCATCTTGGCTGCGTACTGCTGAATGGCTTCGGCTACCTGGATCGCGAGTTCGCGAGTCGGCGTAAGCACGAGCATCGAGGTTTCGTGACCGTTAAAGTCGAGCCTCGAAAGCAGCGGGAGCGAGAATGCGGCAGTCTTTCCGGTACCGGTCTGGGCCGTACCGAGCAAGTTTCCTCCCTGCAAAAGGGCCGGAATCGCCTTCGCCTGAATGGGGGAGGGCGTCTCGTAGCCCATGGCCTTGATGGCTTCAAGAACTTCGTCAGCAAGTCCAAGGTCTTCGAAGGTCACGAGGGCTTCGTCGCCCGGTTCTTCGTCAGAATCGTCTTCTTCTGCTGGTTCTTCTTCGTTTTCTACAATGCAGTCATTCTCGACCCCGAATTCAGTTCGGGGGAGGGAATCCATTGTAGCTTCTGAATCCTCTGCGCAGCTCTTTTTAGATTCTGCGTAGTCTTTGTCGCTGTCATCTTCGGGCTGTTCGACTTCGCCTTCTTCGAATTCGACCTTCGTGCCGACTTCAATGGCCGACTTGCTGCCTTTCTTGAGCACGTCGCCTTCTTCGTCCACGACTACGCCGTTGGGATTCAATTCCAGGAACGCGGCTTCGTCTGCCTCGTCTTCGTCGGCTCCGCCAGCGATGGCGTTCAAAAACGCGTCTGCTTCGCGGGCAATCTTGGATTTGGGGTCAATAGCTTCTTCAGGAATACGTTCTTCAGTATTCTTCGTCATAATACGCCTTCAGGACCCGTAAACTTCATCTGCGGCCCATGCCGCACTATCGAATGGTTCTGTCGCCGGTTGTCCGGCTGAACCTTGAAAAGCCCCGAAGCGCACTCGCGCTTATAAACCTGAAGTTTTTTGGATCCATTTTGTTGGATTTGCGGCCAAATGTAGAAATAAAAGAACCCTTTTTAAAGGGCGTAAAACTTTTTAGTAAAAATGTATTGTTGCGGGAGGAGCGGGATTGGACAAAGTTTTCGCCTTGCTCTCGCGCAGTTAATCGAACCCTCTTCGAGGGTTCTTATCCCCATTTTCTATGAAACAAAAAGGACCCCCAAAAGGGGATCCTTTTTGTTTCAAGGAGAGAGAGGGATTCGAACCCTCGGTCCTGTGACAGACTCCGGATTTCGAGACCGGCCCAATCGACCACTCTGGCATCTCTCCGAGGTTTGCACAATGTAGCAAATAAAATTTGTTTTGTCTACAAACATAAAAAGAGCCCAGCTTGTTTGCTGAGCTCTTTTTATACCCTTTGTCGCGGTTGAAAAAAGGAACCTTTCTTTCGAAAGGTTCCTTTTATACCTTTGAATGGGTTGAAAAAAAGGACTCATCTAATGATGAATCCTTTTTATACCCCCAAGCGGTTTCGAACCGCTGTTGCGGGAATGAAAATCCCGAGTCCTGGGCCACTAGACGATAGGGGCGATTTGTGCGACCAAATATAGGTAAGTATTTTTATTTGTCAAGGGCGGGTGATGCGTTTTTTTTCGCGGTTTAAAAAAAAAGCCAATCTTTCGATCAGCTCTTTTTATACCTTGGAAGGGTTGAAAAAGAAAGGACCAACCTTTGGTTGATCCTTTCTTTATACCCTGTAAATACGGTTGAAAAAAAGAGCCCAGCTGTTTGCTGAGCTCTTTTTATACCCCCAAGCGGTTTCGAACCGCTGTTGCGGGAATGAAAATCCCGAGTCCTGGGCCACTAGACGATAGGGGCGTTTAGTAGGGCCAAATATAGGTAACTATTCTGTTTTAGTCAAGGGTGGCCCCTAAAAAAAGTTAATTTTTCATCGTGAACCTGCGAAAATGGCTGAAAAAATCCCTGAAAAACGGCGTTATCCGCTTTTTGCCGGTGGCGCTTTTAGCTAGTGCTGCCGATGCAGCTGTGCTTTGGGGAATCCGTTCCTTCATCGATATCGTAGGTGGTAAATCTGAAATCCCGCTGGCGGCTTGGGTCGGGGGAATGGTGGCGCTCGCCCTGCTTCGGCTCGTTTTCCTGTACGGCAAGTCCAAAGTATCTGAAGGCTGGCTTTATAAGGTGTCGGCTCGCGTGCAGGCCTGGTTCTTGCACAGGCTCCGCGATTTAGCTCCGAAGAACTTCCATACCCCTGCGGGCGAACGCATGGTGGAGTCTGCATACGAATCCACGGTCGTTCTGCAAAATAATGGGGGAGTCTTCTTTCAGGCCGTGCAGGCAGTCCTCCAGCTAATAGTCTTTTTGCCGGTGCTCTTCTTCATTTCCTGGCCGTTGACATTATTCCTCTTTGTCGTCGTTGTTCCCTTGGTGGCGGTCCTTCAACGCAAACTACATAAGCTGGGTCCTGCCGAAGAGTCCCTGTTGCGGGCCCGTTCCGATTTCCGCGGAAATCTGTCACTTGCTCGTCGCCTTTTTAGACAGTGGAGCGGTCGCGATGAACGTAAGGGTTTTTCGGACGGTCTCTTGAATGAGGTTCGCGGACTCCGTGATAACGGCCTCTCGGCAGCAGTCAAGAAGTCCGGCCTTTCGCTTTTGACAGAGACGGTCTCGGTGCTGGCCATGGTTTTTGTGCTGGCGTTCTGCGCGCTTCTGATGAACCGCGGCTACATGGATGCTTCCGGCCTGGTGCTGTTTACTTCGGCGGTACTCCTCTGCTACAAGCCTGTAAAGGAATGCGCCCGTGTGATGCCGCAGTTCCGCTCGGCGGTTTCGGCGATTAATATCCTCGAAGAATTTGAATCTCTTGAAACGGCTGGAAAATTCCAAAGCGAAGATTCCGATGCGGTTTCGATTCATGCTGGGAACTTCCACTATGAAGGTTCCGAAACGCTGGTATTCGAGAATATGGCGCTTCAGTGGTCTCGCGAAAAGCCGGTGCTTGTCCGTGGCAAAAATGGGGTGGGCAAATCCACTCTCTTGCGGTTGCTCTCGGGGCTGGAGCGCTGGGACTCTGCCGATGCGAATATTCCCCGCGATGTATTCTTTGTGGCGCAGGATTTGGAACTTCCTCCCAGGTGGATGCTTTCGAGACTTCTCGAAAGGCTTCGCAATACAGAGAAGGCCAAGGCGCTGGAGGCCTTTATGCAGGCTTCGGGAACTGCCCGCCTCCTCGAAAAAACGGGACTTTCGGGAGGCGAACGCGCCCGGGTTGCCCTCCTCTGGGCGTTGGCTTCGGACTGCCGTACCGTGCTTCTAGATGAACCTTTTGCTTCCGTGGCGCTGGCGGATCGCGAAAATTTGCTTAGATCCTACCTTGATGTGGCTCACGCTTTTGGCAAATGGACGATTATTGTGAGCCACGATGTGCTTTCTCCCGAAGTTGAATGTATATTTAATGTTGCAAAGCTTTAGCGGAGGCGATTATGGATGAACAAATGGAAAAAGAGCAAGAGCAGGTGAATCCGATTGAAAATCCTGCTGAACAGAATGTGCCTGCTGATGTAACGGAATCTAGTGCGATTTCTGCCGAATCGAATGAATCGGGTACGGCGTCGCTTGCCGAAGAAGAACCGAAACGCGAGTTCCTATTCCGCTATCGCGGATGGGTCCTGGGTATCCTTTCATTGATCATGCTCCTATTCGAACCGGCGGACCTTGAACTCATCATGTTCCTTATTTTTATCAATATCTTCATCTTGGCATTCTACCTGCGTGTCAAGGCGCGCCGCGTTATTGGCGAACATACGCGTGGTGACATCCAGGAAGCCGATGAGTTAGTGACCTGGGGTGCCTACGCCAGGTTGCGCCATCCGCTGTATGTGTCCAACGCGGCATTTGGAATTTCGCTGATCTTCTTGCACCTGGGTCTAAGCCTGCGTGTCATTCCGTTCATTGTGGTTCTTGTCGCGTTTGAAGTCTATCTGGGCAAACTCGACGACCGCTTCCTGGAGAAAAAGTTTGGTGACGAGTGGAAAATCTGGGCGCAGCAGACCCCGGCCTTTTTCCCGCGCGAATTCCACCGCTCAGGGCCGATGCGTTCTGCAAGGGAGGCTTTCCTTTCAGACCATTTTACATGGCTCTGGATGATCATGATTCTTATGCTGATCGTTGTCCGTAAGATCGCGTTCATGTTATGGGCTTAAACGTAAAGAACTTAGGACGTCTTGCCGTAGGGGCCGCCGTTAAGACGGTGGCGAAAGCTGCCAGCAAATGGCCCGGGCTTGACCGAGAATATCATATCGAAGAACGTTTGTCGGGGCCATGGCCAAGTGATGGCCCGTACTTGTGGCTGCATGGGGCTAGCCTCGGCGAATGCCGTATGCTGCTTGGGCTTGCCCACGCCCTTAGGGAAGACTTGCCCGATTGCCCGAAAATCCTGATTACCTCCCAAAAGGTCGAGGTGGTTTCTTTCTTGAAAGATTCCTGTGCCGGCGTTGCCGACGTGGCGATCGCTCCGGCGGATATCCCGTCGGCATTGCACTTGTTTGTGAGTTCGGTGCAGCCCATAGGGCTTGTCTTGGCCGAAAACGAACTGTGGCCGGGATACCTTTCGACTATGTCCAAGCTTTCGACTCGCAGGAACGTTGCCCTTGTTTCGGGGCGTTACCGCAAGTCATTCCCGCTAATCAATTTTTCGGGCATGGGGTACGCTTGCATGCAGACTGCTGCAGACCTGGGTCGCTTTACCTATGCCAGTAAGGGCTTTGTCCCGTGTACCATGGGCGGCGACTGGAAACTGTTGAACTGGGCCCGTGATGGCGGCCTGGTTTGCGTTCCTGAAAAGCCGACGATTGATGTGGTCTTTATTTCGTTTCATCAAGAAGAGGCTGAAGCCTTTGTCGCCATGGCGAAAGACGCCGTGGACAAGGGCGAGGCGGCAGTGCTCATGCCCCGGCGACTTGCGGAGCTGAACGCTTTCCGCAAATTGTTGCAAGAGGCTGAACTGCCTGTGGTGGATTATCCTACGGTGCAAAAGGGGGCCGTGTCCTTGGTTTCCCGTTTCGGGCTTTCTCGCGAAATTCTCTTGAATAGCAGAAGTGCCGTAGTGGGCGGTTCCTTTGACCGCCGACTTGGCATCCATGATTTTTGGGAACCCTTGCAGATGGGCGTTTCGACTTGCGTTGGGCCTTATGCCAAAGGGCATGATGATGTGGTAGCACGGCTTGTAGAAGCTCACGTGCTTGCCCAGATCAATACGCCTGCCGATTACTTGCGCCGCAGGACTCCCGCCGTCGACACGGTGCGGTCGTTCCTGATGGGTGAAAGAAGAAAGGTCTTGAATTCTTATAAGCTGTTGCTGAATTTTCTAAAGGGTATTTTATGAAAAAGGTGATTCTTGCGACTCCCCGTGGATTCTGTGCCGGTGTAGACCGCGCCATTCATGTGGTGGAGAAGGCTATCGAAAAATTCGGAACCCCTATTTATGTGCGTCACGAAATCGTGCACAACAAGTTTGTGGTCGATACGCTTAAGTCCAAGGGCGTTGTCTTTGTCGATGAACTCAACGAAGTTCCGTCGGGTTCCGTGGTGATTTTTTCTGCCCACGGGGTCGCCGAAGAGATTTATGCCGATGCCGAAAAACGCGGACTGCAGGTGCTGGATGCCAGCTGCCCGCTGGTGCTCAAGGTCCATTTTAGTGCTAAGCGTCATTATGCCGCCGGCCGCCACATCATTTTGATCGGGCACGCGGGCCACGCCGAAGTGGAAGGTACCCTGGGTCAGCTTCCGCCGGGCGCCATTACGCTGATCAAGAACGAATCCGACGCACGGATGGTGGAAGTCCCCGCTGACAAGGAACTAGCCTACATTACGCAGACTACGCTTTCCGTGGCCGAAACCCGCAAAATTATCGAAGCCCTCAAGGAACGTTTCCCGAATATTATCGGCCCCGATGCGGGGGACCTCTGCTACGCGACGGGCAATCGTCAGGCGGCAGTCCTCGATCTCTGCTCCAAGGTGGACATGCTTCTGGTGGTGGGGGCCAAGAATTCCTCCAATTCCAGCCGACTTATGGAACTGGGCCTCGAACAGGGAATTCCTAGCCATTTGATCGCCTCGGTCGAAGATTTGGAACTGGGGTGGTTCGACAATATCGAATCGGTGGGTATTTCGAGTGGCGCAAGTGCACCCGAAGTGCTCGTTCAGGGGGTCGTAGACTGGATAAAAGAGAAATTTGCCCCCGTAGAAATCGAAAATTTCGTGAAATTGGTCGAATCTACCAAGTTTAACCTGCCAAAGGCATTGCAAGATTGATAATTTAACCTTGACGAACGGACGCTTTTTTTCTAAAATTGCGTCCGTTATAAAACAACGGAGTTTATTATGAGCCGCATTTGTGAAGTT
>JAEEGH010009680.1_pt1 | contig 22399 bp, 18 predicted proteins | sample 9134181 | NCBI WGS metagenome assembly JAEEGH01 (sample SAMN16246544, study PRJNA631951) | gut metagenome | biome: gut microbiome; feature: rumen; material: DP-attached | host: Bos | place: Iran: Karaj | collected 2018-10
TTTTTATTTGCCATTTTTGAAGTTTGCTGTATGCTTGTTCTATGCCTTTACTGACTGTACAGAATATATCGATGAGTTATGGTGAACGCCGTGTTCTTGACGGCGTTGATTTTCGCGTGAACAAAGGTGACAGGATCGCGTTCATCGGTGATAACGGTGCAGGCAAATCGACACTGTTCAAGATCATAAAAGGCATCATTACTCCTGACGGCGGAGACATCATATATCACGGTAATACGATAGTCGGATTCCTCTCACAGAACATGAGCGAGCAGGATCTGTCAGGAAATACTTTGAAGCCGGTCAAGCTTATCGATCTTGAGACTAAGATGCATGATCTCGAACGCGCGATGTCGAAGAGTGAAGGTGATGCACTGAATGATCTCATGAATGAGTATTCGAATGTTCAGGCTGAGTATGAGAGCTTCGGCGGATACGATTACGATCACAGACTTAATGATGCATTGGGCGGCCTCGGTCTGTCCGGTATCAGTGACAGAACTGATTTTACCGGTCTGTCCGGAGGCGAGAAGATGAGAGTATGTCTTGCAAGACTGATCGTCGAACGTCCCGATATACTTATGCTCGACGAGCCTACGAATCATCTTGACATGGAAGCGATCGACTGGCTCGAAGATTTCCTGTCTTCATACGGCGGTGCGGTATTTGTCATCACTCACGACAGACATTTTATCGACAGTGTTGCAAACCGCGTGATCGAACTTGACGGCGGACACATAACAGAATACAAAGGCAACTATTCCGACTATAAGATACAGAAGGAAGAATTCATTAAGACACAGGCTTCGGTCATCGCCAATCTCGAGAATGAACTTGAGCATCAGCTCGAAGTCAAGCAGACGTTCCTGTCTCACCGCAACATAAGCGGTTATCACCAAAGGGAGAAGATAGTGGACAAGCTTGCTGATGTGCTCGAGAGAGAACGCAGCAAGATGCCTTCGGGTTATGCCAAGATGAGCTTCGCCGCGACTCCCAGAGACACGGAAGGAAGATCTGATAAGATCCTTCTTGAAGTAAAAGGAGTGTCCAAAGAGTTTGACGGCAATGTCCTGTTCGAGGATGTGTCTTTCGAGCTTAAGGCAGATGAGAAGATATTCCTGTGCGGCCCCAACGGATGCGGTAAGACGACGATGCTGTCCATGCTGTCGGGCAAGGCTTCCGGTGCAGCCGGTACGGTGTTGATCGCGCCTTCCATCACATGCGGGTTCATGGGTCAGTTCGTGCCGTTTGATGATGAGAGCGTTACCTGCTTTGATGAACTGATATCGAGAAGTGACCTTCAGACAACGGAAGCGAGAACTCTTCTGGCGAGATTCGGATTCAAGGGTGAAGATGTGTTCAAGACGATAGACATGCTCTCGGGCGGCGAGCGTTCGAGACTGTATCTTTGCTGTCTGCTCAATGAGAATCCGGATATCTTATTCCTCGACGAGCCTACGAATCACCTGGACATCAATTCGAGAGAGATCTTGGAGGATGCCATCCGCGAGTATCCGCGTGCAGTCGTATGTGTATCTCACGACAGGTTCTTCATCGATAAGTGCGCCGACAAAGTTCTGGGCTTCATAGGTACTTCAGTTAAGCCTTACGACAAGTATGAGTATTACAGGCGTGACATGAACACTGCCAAGGCGGAAGTTAGGCAGGAGACAGAGAAGCCTGCAAAGAAACCCAGGCAGGTAAAGAGCAGTAAAGAGGCGGGACAGCGAAGAGCAAAGCTTCGTGATCTCGAGAAGGAGATCGCATCTCTCGAAGATCAGCAGAAGGAACTCGAAGCCGCATTCGGTATCAATGCAAAAGGTGACGAGTACAAGAAGTACGGAGAGATCGCGGCAAAGCTCGAACTGCTTTACGATGAGTACTTTGCGCTGTCGGAAGAGAACTGATCTTATCGTTAAAATTTATAAAAAATTTCTAATATGCTCGCCCGCATATATATTATTTTGTGCCCCGAGGTAGTATTCTATTTGTAAAATTACAATGAGGTATTACTATGGGCATGACGATAACGCAGAAAATCTTGGCGCAGCATGCCGGTTTGCAGGAAGTAAGATCAGGCGATCTCATAGAGGCCGGGCTCGACTGGTGTCTCGGCAATGAAGTAACGACACCTCCGGCTATAAAGATATTCAGGCAGCTCGGCGCAGAGAGCGTATTCGACAAAGACAGGGTCTGCCTGGTGCAGGATCATTTCACACCGAACAAAGACATCAAGTCAGCTGAACTCTGCAAGACGATGAGATGCTTTGCACATGAACAGGCGATATCTCATTTCTATGAGCTCGGAAGGAAAGAGATGGGAATAGAACATGTCATCCTTCCGGACAACGGAATAGTTTTTCCGGGAGATGCTGTCATAGGTGCTGATTCTCATACGTGCACATACGGCGCACTTGGCGCGTTTGCGACAGGCGTTGGTTCAACAGATCTTGCATGCGCGATGGCGAGCGGCTCTACCTGGTTCAAGATACCTGAAGCCATCAAGGTCGTGCTTCACGGAGAATTCGGTAAACACGTGACCGGCAAGGATCTGATCCTTCACCTCATAGGGATGATCGGTGTTGACGGTGCTCTGTATAAGTCTCTGGAATTCACCGGTGACGGAGTTAAGAACATATCGATGACCGGCAGGCTTACGATATGCAACATGGCCATAGAGTGCGGAGCCAAGAACGGAATATTCCCGGTAGATGACATAACGCTCGAATATATCTCGAAGACTAATCCGGAGAGATATGCTGCAGGCGACTACAAGGTCTATCAGGCTGATGACGATGTTGAATACGAGAAGGTCATCGAGATCGATCTTGCCGAGGTTCCGCTTACAGTCGCTCTGCCTCATCTGCCTTCGAATACAAAGCGCGCAGATGAATGCTCCGACATTAAGATCGATCAGGTAGTTATCGGATCATGCACAAACGGAAGGCTCGAGGATATCAGGACAGCGGCTGAGATGTTCAGGGGACACAGGGTCGCAGATAATGTAAGATGCATCGTTATACCGGGCTCACAGAGAGTCTACCGCGAAGCTCTCGATAACGGATGGCTCGCGATATTCGATGATGCGGGATGCGTCATATCGACTCCGACATGCGGACCATGCCTGGGCGGTCATATGGGCGTTCTTGCCAAAGGCGAGAGATGCGTATCCACTACCAACAGGAACTTTGTCGGACGAATGGGCGATACAGGCTCAGAAGTAATCTTAAGCGGCGTTCCCGTTGCATGCGCTTCTGCGATCGCCGGATATGTCGCCACTCCCGATATGATCGGAGGTGCCTATGAAGGTTAAAGGGTTAGTACATAAGTATGCCGATAATGTCGATACCGATGTTATCATCCCCGCGAGATATCTTAATTCGGCTGATCCCGAGCATCTCAGACAGCACTGCATGGAAGACATAGACAGCGGTTTTGCTTCGCGTGTGTCAGAAGGAGACATCATGGTCGCGGGGAAGAATTTCGGGTGCGGTTCATCGAGAGAACACGCTCCGGTCGCGATCAAGGCCAGCGGAATAGCGCTGGTCATAGCGGAGGATTTCGCGAGGATATTCTACAGGAACAGCATCAACGTGGGCCTTCCGATACTGGAGTGTCCCGAAGCTGCAAGAGCAGTTCAGGCCGGAGACGAACTCGAGGTCGACTTCGATACCGGAGTCATAAAGGATCTAACTCTTGGTCAGACGTGGCAGGCGAGGCCGTTCCCTGAGTTCATCAAGAACATAATCGATGCGGGCGGACTGCTGGATTACACGAGGAAGAAGTTAAGCAATGAATGAGTATAAGATAGCCGTCATCAAAGGTGACGGAATAGGTCCCGAGATAGTCGATTCCGCACTTCGCGTGCTGGACATAGTACAGGATAAGTTCGGATTCAGGGTCAATTATGAGGAATTCCTTGCAGGCGGCTGCGCCATCGATAAGTACGGCAGGCCTTTGCCTGAAGAGACGATTGAAGGGTGCAGGTCATCTGATGCAGTGCTCCTCGGCGCCGTCGGAGGCCCAAAGTGGGACAGCATAGATCCCTCGCTGAGACCGGAGAGAGCACTTCTTGGTCTGAGGTCGGGACTCGGTCTGTATGCGAACCTGAGACCCGCGATAATGTTCGAAGAACTCAAGGATGCATCGCCCGTAAAGAATATTGATAAGATGGACATCATGATGGTCAGGGAACTGACCGGAGGCATCTACTTCGGTGACAGTGATTCGTACAGCTGTAATGACATACTGCCTGACGGCACTCCGAAGGTAAGGATCGCATACGATACGGAGAGTTATTCCGAAGGCGAGATAAGAAGGATAACCGATCTTGCATTCAGGATCGCGAGAGGAAGGAACAGACATCTGACGCTGGTGGATAAAGCCAACGTCCTTACTTCGAGCAGGCTCTGGCGCGAGATAGCAGAGGATGTTCATGATGATTACCGGGATGTGTCTCTTGACTTCCTGTATGTTGATAACTGCTCGATGCAGCTCATAAGCAGGCCCGGTGATTTTGATACAATAGTTACCAGCAATATGTTCGGCGATATCTTATCCGATGAAGCAGGGCAGATAACCGGAAGCGTAGGAATGCTTCCGTCGGCTTCACTGGGCAAGACCGGCACACCGGGCATGTATGAACCTATTCACGGAAGCGCTCCTGACATAGCAGGGACAGGTAAGGCCAATCCTCTGGCTACGATCCTGTCTGTCGCCATGATGCTGCGCTGGCAGTTCGGTGAGAACGAAGCAGCAGATGCTGTCGAAGAGGCCGTCAGGAGGGCTCTTGCCGGAGGTTACAGAACAAGTGACATATCCCGCGGCAATGCGGGTGAGATCCCTGTCGATACGAACGGCATGACTGATGCCGTTATCGCAGGGCTATAAAACATAACAAGAAGGGGAAGAGCAATGGCAAAGAAACTTGTAGCGGTCATTGATATAGGATCGATAACCGCGAGGATCAAGATCTTCGAAGTTAATGCGAAGGGCAAGCCCAAGGAGATCGAGGCAGTGCGCAAGTTCACGGGCCTTGGTTCGAGAAGCTATCAGTCAGGTGCCATCCAGGCTGAGCAGGTGAACGAACTGTGCAAGTGTCTCAAGATGTTCGACGAGAAATGCCGTGAGTATGGTGTGTCGCGTGTCTTCTGCGTTGCCACATCAGCATTCAGGGATGCGTCCAATGCCGAAGTCGTTCTCGAGAAGGTAAGGACCAGGACAGGATTCAAGATAAGAGTCCTTGATAACGCGATGGAGCGTTACTATCAGAGCCTTGCAGTGCAGGCGATCTATCCGGACTTTGCAAAGATGATCTCGAGCGGAACGATGATGCTCGATATCGGTTCCGGTTCGCTCCAGGCATCTGTTTACGACAAATCGGAGTTCGTATTCTCTCAGAACATGCTTCTCGGATCGCTCCGTATCTCGGGCCTGCTCTCTGACCTCGAGACACGCACGACGCATTATGACGAAGTGCTCGAAGAGTTCATAGGCCAGGACCTTGATGACTATCACGCAGTAGAGCCCAAGGGCATCACATACAAGAACCTCATAGCATTCTCTGGCGAGATGGGATTCATCAAGCGCCTCGGAGGGTTTGACGGAATGTCATCCTGCGTACTCACCAAGGAAGAGTTCCTGAGGGTATATGAGTATCTGCTGAAGACAAGACCTTCGGATCTTACTCTCCACGACAAGATCCCTTCGATGATCGCACCTCTGCTCCTGCCGACGGCGCTCATCATCAAGAACATGCTCGAATACACTGGCGTAGATAAGGTCTACATGCCGCACGCTTCGCTGTCTGACGGCATTATCTATTACTATTGCTACAATAACATGGGCCTCAAGCCCGCGATAGATCCTGACAGCTATCTCATCTCTGCCGCGAGACATCTTGCCAAGAGATACCGCTGCGACAAGAAACACATCGAATATGTTGAAGATATCGCTCTTCGCATCTTCGATGAGATCAAGAATGTATCGGGTCTGGACAAGCGCGACAGGCTGCTGCTCCAGATCGCGGTAATACTTCATGAGATAGGCAAGTTCGTCCATTCGAGGAACCACAGTGACGCTGCATATTCCATTATCAGCTATACCAATCTGATGGGCCTCGACCACGACGAGCAGCATATGGTCGCCATGATCGTAAGACTGTATCCGAGGAATAATCCGTATGAGAGTTATTACTACTCGATCCTTCCTTCGGATCAGAAGGTCATCGTATCCAAACTCACGGCAATCCTTCGTATCGCCGATTCAATAGATGCTTCGCACAAAGAGAAGGCAAAGAGAGTCAATGTCTCGCTTAAGCCCGACAAGCTTGCGGTAAGCTGCGAATCGCCGGCGGATATGTCTTTCGAGCAGTGGGCATTTGAACACAGGTGCGGTCTGTTCGAAGACGTAATGGGGATCAAGCCCGTATTTAAGAGCAGGAGGGAAGGCTGATGGCAGTCAAGAAGAAGAGTACAGGTACGCCGGAACCGGCAAAGAAGAGTCCTAAGAAGACAACTGCGGTAAGGGCAAAGAAGCCCGCCAAGACCGCAGGAAGGACCAAGGCATATAAGACGGATAAGTACGCATCAGAGCTCAGCAGGAATTCAAAATACTTCAACCGCGAGCTCTCATGGCTCGAGTTCGATGACAGGATCCTGCACGAGGCAAGGGATACGAAGAACCCGCTCCTCGAGAGGCTTAACTTCCTGTCCATAACCGCATCCAACATGGACGAGTTCTATATCGTCCGTGTCGCATCCTTAAGGGACATGCAGAGTGTGGGCATGGAGGCTGCCGATATAGCAGGCTTCACCACGACGGAGCAGCTCGAGAGGATCGATGCAAAGACCCGCCGCACGATGGCGCTGATGTACAGCACTTTCGGAAGGTCGCTCGTACCCGCGCTCGAGCAGGAGAAGATCTACTTCAGGAACTATGACGAGCTTACAGACTCGCAGCGTAAGACAGCAGATTCTTACTTCAAGACGGTACTCTATCCGATAGTTACGCCGATGGCCGTAGATGCTTCGAGACCGTTCCCGCTCATTTACAACCGCATGCTCAACATCTGCGCGATGATCGAGAATGCACCCGGCAGCGTGAAGCTCCAGGACAGAGCCGTGGACGGCATCAAGAACGCACAGGACACATCTGAAGAAGAAGGCTTCATGTATGCCACCATCCAGGTCCCGACGGTCGTAAAGCGTCTGTATCAGATACAGAGCGACGAGGGAGACGTTTTTGTTCCCATCGAGCAGATAATCCAGGCAAACATCGAAGAACTCTTTGACGGCAGGACCGTTGTGGCTTCGGGCTTCTACCGCGTCATGCGTAACGCCGATCTCGATATCGACGAAGACGAGGCAGAGGACCTTCTCAAAGAGATCGAGACTCAGGTCCGTAAGCGCAGGTTCGGCGAGATCATCAGACTGGAAGTCCAGGACAATATCGATCCGGATCTCCTCGAGTACATCATGAAGGAACTCGACGTATCCAAGAAGGACATCTTCAGCGTGTCCGGTCCGATCGACCTGACGTTCCTTTCAAAGCTTGCTTCCGCATGCAAGGAGAAGCACCCGGATCTCTGCTACAAGCCGCACGATCCGGCAGAGGCAGCGTCCTTCGACGGTCCCGTGTCGGAGCTGGATATTTTCGCGCAGATAAGAGAGCGCGACAGGATAGTGCACCACCCGTACGAGACATTCGAGCCCGTGCTCGAGTTCGTAAAGCAGGCTGCGCGCGACCCGAATGTCCTCGCGATCAAGCAGACACTGTACAGAGTCTCCGACAAGTCCCCGATCATCGCATCGCTTCTCGAGGCGGCGCAGCGCGGCAAGCAGGTAATGGTACTGGTAGAGCTCAAGGCGAGGTTCGACGAGGAGAACAACATCAACTGGGCGAAAATGCTCGAGAATGCGGGCTGCCACGTTATCTACGGCCTCGTAGGACTCAAGACGCACAGTAAGATCACACTCGTGGTACGTAAGGAAGAAGACGGCATCAGGCGTTATCTGCACCTTGCTACGGGTAACTACAACGACGTCACCGCGAAGATCTACACGGATCTCGGACTCTTCACGGCATCAGAGAGCTTCGGCGAGGACGCATCGCAGTTCTTCAACATGCTCTCGGGATTCTCTATCCCGCAGACCTGGAAGAGACTCATCCCGGCGCCGCTGTGGATGAAGGATTACTTTATATCCAAGATCAAGCGCGAGGCCGAGAATGCTAGGAACGGCAAGCCGGCGCGTATCGTTGCCAAGATCAACTCTCTTGTTGACGGCGTCATCATAGACGAGCTTTATGCGGCATCCTGCGCAGGCGTTAAGATCGACCTCATCGTAAGAGGTATCTGCTGCCTGAGGGCGGGAATACCCGGCATGTCCGAGAACATCACGGTGCGTTCGATAACGGGCAGGTTCCTGGAGCACTCGAGGATATTCTATTTCTACAACGAAGGACACGAGGATCTCTATATGGCTTCGGCTGACTGGATGCCCCGTAACCTTAACAGACGTGTGGAGCTTCTGTTCCCGGTAGAGGACAAGGAGTGCCGTGCGCGCGTGCTCGAAGTTCTCGAAGTGGAACTCGCTGATACGGTAAGGACAAGCTTCCTGTCTCCGGACGGAACGTACCATAAGCTCGATCTGCGAGGCAAGCAGAAGCTCGATTCACAGCAGAGGCTGCTCGAGCTTGCTGACGAGGCAGTGGAGGACAGACACAGGACGGAGATGAATTCGGAGTTCATCCCGAAGGAGAATCCGCACGGCTCCGATATGCTATAATTCTGAAATCATAAATAAAGAGAGGTTATTCAAATGAGTGTATTTGTTGAAGATTATGTATCGGCATCAAATCCCGGCATCAAGACAAAGAAGTTCACCATCAAGAGCTCGATCGAAGGCTTTGAGGCATCCGTAATAGGTTATGCGGCTGCGATCACCAACCTGACGATCCCCGGTAAGGACGGCAAGGCAAAGGATATCATCCAGGGTTGCAGAGGTCTCGATGAGTATATGAATAACCCGATGTGCCACGGTTCTGTCGTCGGAAGATCCGCTAACAGAACGAAGGGCGCGGCTTTTGTTATCGACGGTGAGACATATCACATTCCCGCGAACGAAGGCGAGAACAACCTGCACTCAGGCAATCCCGGCTTCCACAACTCATTCTGGGAGGGTGAAGTCATCGATGAAGATAAGGCCAATGACCTTATCTCCAAGTCAGGTATCGCAGGCATTGCAGATGTTGACGGAGATGCTGTTCTGTTCAGCTACACAAATCCCGACGGAGCTACCGGCTTCCCCGGTAACCTCGAGACAAAGGTGCTCTATGCATGGCTTACGGACAGGACATTCCTTCTTATGTATGTAGGAAAGAGCGATAAGGCTACGATCTTTGCTCCTACGAATCACTCATACTGGAATGTAGCAGGATACGATGCAGGTTATGTCGGAGAGCAGCTCATCATGGTAAATGCCGATGAGATCACGATCAAAGACGAGAACAACTGCCCTAACGGTGAGGTGATGAAGGTTGACGGAACGGTATTTGACTGCCGCGAGTACAGATTCATCTCCGAGCTCATCGACAGCGATGATCCGCAGATCGTCATGGGCAAGGGTATCGACCAGAACTTCCTCGTTAAGGGAGAGAAGGGTACATTCTCATTTGCAGCTGCTGTTACCGATCCTGTATCCGGAAGCACGATCGAGTGCCTTACTGACCTTCCCGGCATCCAGATCTATGCGGCGAATAACCTCAACAACTCTCCCGACCAGAAGGGTGATACACCTTACGCACCTTATACATCCATCTGCCTCGAGGCTCAGATGGTACCCAATGCCGTCAACCTCCCGCAGTTCGATTCGCCTGTGATCAAGGCGGGAGAGACCTGCTATCATGCTGTAGGATACAGATTTCCCGAGGCCTGAATTTTGTACTTAACGAATCAGGAACTCAGATATATAATACTTGCTAAGATTTTTAAGAAAGAAGGAAATCAATATGGAAAAGAAAAATCTTGATTGGTCAAATCTGACATTCTCTTACCAGAAGACCGACAAGCGTTTCGTTGCTAACTACACCAACGGCGCTTGGGACGAGGGTGCCCTCATCGATGACGATATGATCGTCATGAGCGAGGATGCAGGCGTACTTCAGTATGCACAGACTGTATTTGAAGGCCTTAAGGCTTATGAGACAAAGGACGGTAAGATCGTTACATTCCGTCCCGACCTCAACGCTGAGAGACTTCATGACTCTGCTGTCCGTCTCGAGATTCCCCCGATTTCCAAGGAGATGTTCATCAGATCAGTCAAGGAGACTGTTGCAGGCAATGCTGCATGGGTTCCTCCGTTCGGAACAGGCGCATCTCTCTATCTGAGACCTTATATCTTCGGTATCAACCCCGTTATCGGCGTTAAACCTGCTGATGATTATCAGTACAGGATCTTCGCTACACCTGTAGGTCCTTACTTCAAGGGCGGTGCTAAGCCGATCAGAGTTAAGATCTCTGATTTTGACCGTGCAGCTCCGCGCGGAACAGGTAACATCAAGGCAGGACTTAACTATGCTATGTCTCTGCATGCGATCGTTACTGCTCACAAGGAAGGCTTTGCCGAGAATATCTATCTCGATCCTGCAACACGTACAAAGATCGAGGAGACTGGCGGCGCTAACCTCATCTTCACAGACGGCAACGGCACACTCGTTGTACCTAAGTCTGATTCCATCCTGCCTTCCATCACGAGAAGATCTCTCGTTTATGTTGCAGAGCATTACTGCGGCATGAAGATCGAAGAGCGTGAAGTTACTCTCGAAGAGATCATGGGCGGCGCCTTCACAGAGGGCGGTCTCTGCGGTACGGCAGCTGTTATCTCACCTCTCGGTGCCATCAACGATCACGGCAAGGAATTCACATTCGCTTCCGGCATGGATGAGATGGGTCCTGTCATGACAAAGCTCAGAGAGACTCTCACAGGCATCCAGATGGGTACGGTTGAAGCACCTGAGGGCTGGATCCTCGAGATCGAGTGCGAGTAATCACTTTGCTCGCTTAGGTCCTCCGCGCTGCGCTTGTGCGGAAATCGCTCGCAAAGCGATTACTCGCAGGTCAGTAGTTAATTCAAAATAGTAATGGCCGTCGGTTGATCCGGCGGCCATTTTGTTTTGCCTGGTGAAGTGATGCTGTTACAGCATGTGAGCTCTTAACTCGTCACCCGACAGAGGTGAGAGGAGGGCAGGTGCGATGTCGAAGACTGTCTTGCAGCCGAAGTCGCCCTTGGCAGCAAGTCTCGAGATGGCACGTGCATAGGCAACGAGTACGGAACCTGTGAATTCAGGGTTGGAATCAAGCTTCAGGGAATACTCGATGACCTGCTTGTGCTCACCGTTGTTGCCGGTAACGCCGGTCCTGAATACGAAGCCGCCGTGGTTCATGCCGGAGTGATTGGCAGCAAACTCTTCTTCGGAGATGAAGTGTACTGTCGTATCGTAATCTGCAAAGTAGTTGGGCATCTCCTTGATGGTCTTCTCGATGAGAGCCTTATCAGCGCCTTCCTCTGCAACTACGAAACACTCTCTTGTGTGCTTCTGTCTTGTAGTAAGCTCGGGCTGTTCACCTGATCTTACAGCTTCAAGGGCAGCTTCTACGGGAATGGTGTACTGCTTGCCGTTCTTTACGCCGGCGATCCTGCGGATTGCATCAGAGTGTCCCTGAGATACGCCCTTACCCCAGAATGTGTAATCCTTGCCTTCGGGAAGGACACAGCTGCCGTAAAGACGGTTGAGCGAGAACATACCGGGGTCCCATCCGCCTGAGATAAGTGCAGTGTGGTTGCTTGAAGAAGCAGCGCCGTCAACATTTGCAAAATGCTCAGGGATCCTGGCGTGCGTATCAAAGCTGTCGATTACATTGAACATTGCCGCATACTTCGGTGTCTGCTCGGGAAGATCTGTTGCAGAACCGCCGCAGATCACGAGGACATCGATCTTGTCCTTGTAGCTCTCGATGTTGTCTGTGCTGTCAACGACGGCGCCTTCAGTAGCGATCTTGACTGTCGCGGGATCACGTCTGGTGAATACTGCAACGAGGGAAGTGTCGGGATTCTGCTTGATAGAAGCCTCAACGCCGCGTGCAAGGTTGCCGTAACCTAAAATACCGATCTTGATCATAGTGGATACCTCCATTTTTATTTCGAGAAGATTTTATCTTTTAAGCCACTTCCAGTAAATAGAAAATTGATTGTAAAGGTAAACTGCCTATTGCTTTACAATTGCGCTTGAACTATAATCAGCGGCGGAAAGAAGGCGGTAAACATGGCAGACAAGACACAGAAGAACAAGACATACAACATAGTACTCATCGCAGTATCGGCAGCTCTCATTGCGATCTGCTCCTGGATATCCATAACGATCGGTCCCGTTCCGTTTACGCTCCAGACAATGGCGATCTTTGCGGTTCTCATGACAATCGGCGGCGCCAGGGGAAGTGTTGCGGTAGTTATCTACCTGCTGCTGGGCCTCGTAGGTGTGCCTGTTTTCGCGGGCTTCAAGGGAGGTCCCGCATCGTTCCTCGGTCCGACAGGCGGTTTCCTTGTAGGTTTTGCCGTTGCTTCTCTGGTATGGCTCCTCCTCGAAAGGCTCCTCAGGGACAAAATGTCTTCCTCGGCTGTAAAGCGTATCTTATACGGCGTCATCAACGCGGTGATCTGCGAGGTCGTTATGTATACGATAGGAGTGATCTGGTTCATGGTAGTGTACGGACGTCAGACGGGCCCCATCGGTCTTGGAGCAACGCTCACTATGTGCGTGGTACCGTTCATCATCCCGGATATCGTCAAGATCGCCGTTGCGGTCGTTATCGGGGAGCGTGCCGGCAAACTGATCCATAAATAACGAACTTTATTTTTTTCTTGTGGTAAAATCTAGTTTGGTCCGATCAGGGCCAAACTATGTTTATTAAGGGGGATAGCATGGAAGACAACATTATGTTCAAGGCAGATTCCATCTGTAAGAACTACGGAAGCCACCATGTTCTGACTGATGTAAGCTTCACCATAAGGAAAGGCGAGATATACGGCCTTGTAGGTAAGAATGGTGCAGGTAAGACAACGATCATGAGGATCATGACAGGTCTTCAGCAGCCCACTTCGGGTACGATCGAATACGGTTTTGACAGGAAGAGATTAGGATCTGTCGGTTCACTCGTGGAAGTACCCTCGATCTATGCCAATAAGACCGCAAAAGAGAACCTCGAATTCCAGTTCATCAATCTCGGTCTTAAGATAGACGGTACCGTTGAGGAGATCCTTACTTTCGTTGGCCTCGATAACACAGGCGCCAAGAAGGCCGGCAAGTTCTCTCTCGGTATGCGTCAGCGTCTGGGAATCGCGATGGCTATCGTAGGCGATCCTGAGATGCTCATCCTTGATGAGCCCATCAACGGCCTCGACCCTCAGGGTATCATCCAGATAAGAGATCTTATCAATAAGCTCAACAGAGAGAAGGATATGACAGTCATCATCTCAAGCCACATCCTCTCGGAGCTGTCCAAGCTCGCTACATCCTTTGCCTTCATCGACAAGGGACATATCGTCAGGGAAGCGACTCAGGAAGAGATCGAGAATGCAGGAGAGAAGCAGCTCCTCATCACGGTTAACGATCCTCAGGGACTTGCCTCCATCCTGATGGGTAAGGGCTATAATGCCGAGATCGTTACCAACCCCGGCAAGGTCACGGTCCACGGTGACATCAATATCGCCGAGGTTGCTGTAATTGCAAATGAGGGCGGGTTCGAAGTAACGGATATGCATAATATCGAGACTGACCTCGAAGACTTCTTCTTAGGACTCGTAGGAGGTGAGACTCATGCCTGAACTTCTTAAGTTTGAATATAAGAGATTACTCACATGTAAGCCTCTGTACTTTATCCTGGCTGCCGCTGCGATCATTCCTTTGGCGGCAGGCATAGGTGTTAATGTTTTCTTTGGTCTTATGGGAGTAGATGATTTTGATAAGCTTAATGGATTTACTTCCGGCAATGAGCAGTTCTTTACCTGGTTTGTAATCAGTTTCTTCCACACGAGACTTCCGATCTTCATTGCCCTGTTTACGAGCCTGTTCCTCGGAAGAGACTTCAGGGACGGATTTGTACGCAACAAGGTAACTGCAGGCCATTCCAGGCTCTCTATCTATGCTTCCGCAATGATCACACAGGTAAGTGTTACCGCAGCGCTCTGCATAATCTATGTTCTGGTCGGAACAGTCACTATGGCACTGTCTCCCATGGGCGCAAATCTTAATGGCGGTGAGATGCTCATAAGGTCATTCGTCCTCATGCTGTCTCTCATAGCAATGACAGTCCTGTTTACCGCCCTGTCAATGGCCCTCAACGGCAAAGTGCTCGTTACCGTAATATCGGTTGTGTTTGTCATGGCACTCGGTCTGGCAGGTTCGCTCGCTTCCACATACAGCTACAGCTCGGATATGATCGATGAGTACATTGATGTCTGCGAAGACAAGATCGATGAATACGAAGAAGACTACGGTTATGTTTATTACACGGTCCCCGAGAGATCGGATTATATCAATTACGGCTGGTATATAGGCCACCCGCTCTATGTTCTGACAAATGCCGGCATTGAGAAAGATCTTATGGCCAGCCTGGAGAATTCTGTCCTTACATTCGATGAGGATGAGATCTTCTCTTATCCTAAGAAGGTAGCGCGTATGGGATTCGGCCAGTCGCTTATTACGGCGATCTTTACGGACAGCAACCCGCCGCCGCTCGACAAGAAGGACATGAAGAAGATCGACGGCATGATCGTCGATATAGACGATCTGCTCGTGGCATATTCGATCAAGTCGGTCGTCTGGACAGCAATCTTTGCTGCAGGCGGCTATGCGATCTTCAGAAAGAAGAACTTAAGCTGATGTTTTACAATGACCACAGACTGTCAATAGTAATCGGTGCATACGGCAGCGGCAAGTCCGAGATATCGGTCAACATGTCGCTTGCCCAGCGCCGCGACAACCCTGATTCCAAGCTCCTCATCGCGGACATGGACATAGTCAACCCGTTCTACCGTTCCGCGGACTGCGCTCCAGAGCTCGAGAAGAACAACATCAAGGTCATCTCTCCGATGTACGCCGGATCGAATGTTGATGCACCGGTGCTGCCGGCGGAGATGTATGTTGTTTTCGATAATTCCGAGTACACCGGAGTATTCGATATCGGAGGCGAGGACATGGGCGCGACCGTGCTGGGTTCTCTTAAGCACCGCATCGAAAGCACTGACCATGCGATCTACATGGCTGTCAACACGCTGAGACCGTTCACATCAGACCCGCAGCAGATAGCGGTGATGACGGCCGAGCTTCAGGCGGCATCAGGCTTCCCGATAGACGGATACCTCAATAACACTAACCTTCTTGAGGAGACGACTCCCGAGATGGTCCGTGAGGGCGAGCAGATGATCCTGGAGGCTTCAAAGCTTACCGGTATACCGCTTGTAGCCACATGCGCGATGAAGGAAGTCGGTGTAAAGGAATGCCTTGCTCCCGAGTTTTTCGAGATGACGAGACAGATCTTTTATAGTTACTGATTAGATAAAATCTTTTTGCGTTATTTATTGTTTATCGGCGATTTTAATGATAATATTTTCATTGAGCGGCGTTTAAGACCGCACCACAAATCAGGAGGATAAAATATGGGATTGATTAAAGATGCTGCAAAAGCTTTTGCAGGCAACGTAGTGGGAGTAGCAGGCTCGGTAGTAACGAGTGCTGTTTCTGATCAGTATCTTGAATTCTTTACTTGCGACTCTCTCGGACAGGACATTCTTGTCAGAGAAGGCGCTATCAAGATGGAGAAGGGCAGGAACAAGGGAAGTTCCGAAGTTATCAGCAACGGTTCCATCGTTGCCGTACCTGAGGGTACAGCTTGTCTGCTCGTAGACGGCGGCCGTATCGTAGACGCTGTTATGGAAGCAGGTTATTACAAATGGGATAACTCATCTTCACCTTCCATCCTCGCTAACACAAATGTCGGTGAGAATGCAAAGGCAATCGTTAAGGACGCTTGGGACCGTTTCAGAATGGGCGGCGAGATCCCCAAGCAGCAGAGAGTTTACTTCGTAAACATGCTCGAGCTGAGAGATCAGAACTTCGGTACAGCTTCTCCGGTACCTTATCCGGATCCTGAGTACCGTAACATCTACATCCGCCTTAACGGTACATTCTCTTACAGAATCCAGGATCCTGTCACATTCTTCAAGAACTGTGCAGGTAACGTAAAGGGTGAGTTCACAAGTGCTGAGTTCATGGGTACACCCCCGAAGCCGCAGCAGCCTCGTATCGAGTTCCTCGATCACATCACAGAGGCTCTCAACATGCTGGCAGCTCAGGACAGAGTTATGTACTCTCTCATCGACTCCAACAGATCCAAGCTCAGGAACCGTATGCAGGAGTGCCTCGATGAGGATTGGCTCCAGAACAGAGGTATCGTTGTAGAGGCAGTTGCCATCGGCGGCGTTACACCTGACGATAAGTCACGTGCAAGGATCGAGCAGGTCGATACAGCAAAGCTCTATGGCCAGGATGCAAACGCTCTTGCAGCTCAGGTTGCATTGGGCCAGACAGAGGCTATGAAGGCAGCCGGTGCAAATGCAAATGGTGCCGTAAACGGCTTCATGGGCATGGGCATGATGGGCGCAGTAGGCGGAAACAACGCTACAGCAGCAGCTCTCGGTGCTATGCAGGCTAACCAGGGCCAGCAGCAGCCTCAGACAGGTTTCTTCGCAGGCGGCGCAGCAGCAGCTCCTGCAGCTCAGGCAGGCTGGACATGCGAGTGCGGCCAGGGCGGCAACACAGGCAAGTTCTGCAGCAACTGCGGTAAGCCTCAGCCCGCAGCAGCTCCGGCAGGCGGCTGGACATGCGAGTGCGGTACTGTAAACACAGGCAAGTTCTGCAGCAATTGCGGTAAGCCTCAGCCCGCAGCAGCTCCGGCAGGATGCTCTAAGTGCGGCTGGAAGCCGGCAGACGGACAGGCTCTTCCTAAGTTCTGCCCTGAGTGCGGCAACCCTCTGCAGTAATAGCGGATCAGCGATAAGCAACATACGGCCTCTGAGGTTCCCTCAGGGGCCGTTTTTTATTGTTTTTGTCTTTGTTTTTTGTTATAAATTAAGCATTGGGATAGATTGATCATGGGAAATAAAAAGGGCAGAAGCAGATTGTTGCACGATATATCTGTTCGTTCAGTCAAATTGCTGAACATTATCTTGATGTGCCTGCCTTTTGCATATATCTGGATCACCTTTTATTCCAAGCAGGTCTACGGCGGAGAATTCGACATAACCGGTCTGAGTGTCTTTATTGCCGCTTATGTCTTAATGTATTCTATCTGTGTACGAATCTACGATGCCTTCCAGATAAGCCAGGTCGGCAGGGCTGAATTGTTCTTCAGTCAGATGATCGCGATTTTCCTTACGGATACATTGTTCTTCCTTATCCTTGCTGCGCTGCTCAGGGCATGGCCTGAACTGTTCAGGTTCATCGTATGCGTATTGCTTCAGATCATCGTATCCCTTGTATGGTGTATTGCCGTATCTGAATGGTACACAAGGACTTTCGATAAGAGGAAGGCCGTCATCATCTATGACAGCATCCATAACCTCCATGAGATATCCAGGCACAAACAGTTCCAGAAGAGCTTTGATCTGATTGGAACTTACGATATCGACGAGGTCAAGTTCTCCACGGCAAGTGACCGTAAGGAATGGCTCATCGATAAGATCAAGGATGCTGATGCTGTTTTTGTCATGGAGCTTCACAGCCATGACAGGAACATAATAGTCAAATACTGCGTTGAGCATGAGATCAGCTGTTATAACGAGCCTAAGATCGGAGATATCCTGATGAGGAGCTCTAAGCAGTTCAATATGTATAACGTTCCAATGACTCTGGTCGAGAGGTATTACCCCAATCCTGAATACCTGTTCATGAAGCGATTGGGCGATATACTCCTGTCTTGTCTTACGCTTGTTGTTGCTTCCCCGGTATTCCTTGTCACTGCACTTGTCATTAAGCTAAGTGACGGCGGCCCGGTCATCTATAAACAGAAGCGTCTGACGCTGAACGGAAAGGTTTTCGAGATATATAAGTTCAGGAGCATGAAGGTCGATGCCGAGAAGGAGACCGGAGCCGTGATATCTTCCGGCACTCACGATCCGCGCGTATCGAACTTCGGAAGGTTCTTACGCAAATCCAGGATAGATGAACTGCCCCAGCTGATCAACATCATCAAGGGTGACATGTCCATAGTGGGACCGCGCCCTGAGAGGCCTGAGATCGCTGAGAGATACTCCAAGGATCTTCCGGAGTTCAAGCTCAGACTTCAGGTGAGAGCAGGTCTTACCGGATATGCCCAGGTCTACGGAAGATACGATTCTGATCCGTACGATAAGCTGAGTATGGACCTTCACTACATTGCCAATGCGGGTGTTTCCGAAGACATCCGTATACTGCTTGCTACGCTTAAGAGGATCATTGCCAAGGAACCTGAGCTGAACTGGGAGGATGAGGATGTCGATGCCTGATCATTCTGAATTAGTCAGCGTTATCATGCCTGCCTATAACAGTTCCAGGACATTGGAGGATGCTGCTTCTTCAGTTCTTGAACAGACATATGAGAATATAGAACTTCTTATAGCAGACGATGATTCCTCAGATGATACTTCTGAGATCTGTCAAGCTCTTGCCTCTAAGGACAGCAGGGTACATGTGATTACAAACACGAGTAATCAGGGGGCACTCAAGACACGTCTGAAGGCCGTAAAAGAAGCAAAAGGCGAGTGGATAGCTTTCCTGGACAGTGATGATCTGTGGAGGCCTGATAAGCTGTTGAAGCAACTTGCATTAAGGGATGATACGGGCTGTGATCTCGTCTATACGGGTTCGTCTTTTATCGATGAGAACGGTCAGCCTTATGAATGGATACTTCATGTTCCTGAGAGAACAGAGTACAAGCAGCTTCTCAAGCAGAATATCATATCGAATTCATCAGTGCTGGTGAAGAAGGATTTGTTTTTGAGATTTGCTCCCGATAATGAGGATAAGCATGATATGCATGAAGATTTTGCATGCTGGCTCGGAATGCTCAGGGCAGGTCTTATTGCGCGCGGAATAGATGAACCGCTGATCACATACAGATTATCCAAGAGTTCGATGTCGGGCAATAAGTTCGAATCATATCATATGAATTTGAATACATACAAGTATATTGGTCTGGGTTTCTTTGAAAGACACTATTATCAGACTTGGTATGTAATCAATGGTTTGAAAAAATACAGAAACTTCAATTAATATCGTTGTTTTCTTTCAAAGTCTTAAGAACTGCCGGATATTGAGCGGTAAATGATTCAAATTGCTGAAAGAACAGATTGTCTCCTTGATCGTTGATATCTGTTAGTTTGCCTATTGAAGCAGTTCCAAGGATTGGAATTGGAAGTGGCTCGTTCCCTTTTACCACGCGGATTTTTTTCCCGGCTTTGACTGCCATAAGCCAGAACCATATGTCATCATTTGTTGGTGTGAGGGTCATGAAAACTGATTCATCTAAAGCATCAGAGTTGAATGTTCTCGGAGGATATAGGACACCTCCGCATCCGACCTGCATGTTGAGGAAACTTGCCCCTTTGTGATAATGCCTGCCGTCTATAATTGTTCTTGTGGTGTTATCGGTGAAATAAAAAGGCGTTGCCCTATGGCAGTGTATGTTTGAAGGTTCTTGCAGGTATGAAGCATATAAGCGTTCAAGCCACTTCCTTGAATAATATGCATCGTCATCAGCTGTTACGATTATAGCATCCGGATGCTTCTTAAGTGCAGGAATCAGTTTTTTGTAAGACTTCAGATCTTCGCACCAGTAGATATCAAGTCCGTATTTGCCTAATTCTGTAAGGTCATTCGGCAGATCATCAATTCCACCCGGAAATTGTTCTTTTGCAAGCCACAGCTCAACTGTATCTGGTTTGCAGGCTCTCTGATTCAGGATAGTTATAACTGCTTTTGACACCAGTTTGATTCTATCAGGATAACTAGTAAGGGATACAACAAGTTGTTTGTCACGAGCTATATAGTTCAGACAATTCGTTTTATCAGCAAATAACCATCTGATTCGATTTAATGTGTCGAAATAAAGAGAAAGAGAATCACGGACTAAAGAACGAAATGCCCTGTATATCCTTTTCATTTATGTGTACCCGTAGCAATAAGGAAGTCCGTTGTGTTAGATAGATACATCTGTGTAATTCATAATTTACCATAGGTAGTCGACCATAGGCTTTTTAATTATACAAATTAAGGGATTACAGTACAAGCAAGTTAAGTGTTCGTTGTATTTTGCTTTTACCATAAGTATACTGATTGTTGGAATTAATAATGATTTGAATATGAAACTAGACACAAAGTGGCAATAGAATCAAATTGGGAATATATGAATGAACACGGATTTTAGGGATAGCAGATTATTATCCGAAGAAGCTTTCTATAGAACAGTTGTCACATTGCTTGTAGGATTACCTGTTCTGGAATTCTTTACGGAGATATTGGTATGGTTCAATGATGACTTCATACCGTCCTTTTTTCAGCCACAGGTGTTGTCTTTATTTGGTATTATTGGGACGCTTATAACTGCTGCATATTGGGTGTCTTTGATCTCGCAGAAGAGAAAAATCCGCATCGCAGATATCTTCTATCTCGCTTTGGTCTTCTTTATGGTTATATCAGCGATATTCTCACTTAACCCCGGAGAGTATTCTGCAGGGTATTTATTCTACTGTGAGAATCCGTTTCATTTTCTTGCGTATTACTGGCTGTACTTTGCTGGAACGCTGATTGACAATCATAAGTATAGGAAAAATCTGCTATTTGTTTTTATAGGTGTAGCATTATTCGAGAGTATATTCGCATTCCTGCAGACCTTCGACATAGAACTGTCCTACAGTCTTTACTATCACACGCCTTATACCGCATACGGCCTTACGCAGAACAGTAATTTCTACGGCGGTATGTGCATCCTGTTCATCGCCTGCATCTCCGGCGTGTATATCTTCTCGGATAATATCATCGATTCGAAGTTGAAAGACTATGTTCTTCCGGCTGCCGCAGGATTCATCTTCTATACCATGATAGGCTCCAGAGCGAGGCTCGCGTGGGTAGGTTTCATAGCGCTTGTTATATTCTATGTAATCTCATTCATCGTAATGTTCAGAAAAGATAAGGATAAGAAGGTCCTGAGGGCTGCACTGAAGCGGGCACTAATACTTATGGGCGTATACTTTGCAGTCTTCCTGATAGCCTTCTTCTTTACTGACTATATCAGAGAAATCACTACAAGATCATACTGGGAAGTTGCCAACGGCGATGTTGATGCCATGGGTTCTGACCGAATATATAACTGGAGGATGGGCCTTGCACAGGTTCCAAAGCATTGGCTTACTGGCGTCGGCCTCGATAACTACCGCTATGTGTTCGTCTCTGATCCAGGATATCACGATGGTATGTATATTCAGGACAAGGCCCACAATGAATACCTGCATACTCTCGTAACGCAGGGAGTTCCGTCCCTAGTAAACTATCTGGCACTCCTGATATTTGCTGCCAGAGGTGCAGTTAAGTCTGTCATTGAAGAGACTTCGTACAAGAGGCGCGCGGTCATATGGATCCTGCTCGGAATGTTCATTACCTATACCGCTCAGGCCCTGTTCAACAGCAGCATCAACTATGTGGTCATATACTTCTGGCTCGTAATAGGACTAATCATGCCGCGCACTGCCTTAAGAACGCAAAAAAGCTAATTGAAATCGCGTGTTTTATGATAAAATTTTTAATCATAAATTCAATCGAAAGGCGGGCGCGAAAATGGGAAAGTATTTCGGCACCGACGGTTTCAGAGGAGAGGCTAACAAAGCCCTTACAGCAAGCAAGGCATTCCAGGTAGGACGTTATATCGGATGGTATTACGGACAGAACCATGAGGATGGAAGAGCAAGGATCATTATCGGTAAGGATACGAGAAGAAGCTCTTATATGCTCGAGGCGGCACTTACCGCAGGCATCACTTCTTCAGGATCAGATGTATATCTTCTTCACGTAACCACGACACCTTCAGTATCATACTGCTGCAGAACAGACGGATTCGACTGCGGAATCATGATCTCTGCATCACACAATCCCTTCTACGATAACGGCATCAAGATCATGCGTGCTAACGGCCAGAAGATCGAGCCTGAGATCGAAGAGAAGATCGAAGCATACATTGACGGTGAGACGGAGGAGATCCCTCTTGCTGAGCGCGAGGCGATCGGAAGCGTTATCGACTACGCAGCCGGAAGGA
>JAEEGH010009683.1_pt1 | contig 22398 bp, 26 predicted proteins | sample 9134181 | NCBI WGS metagenome assembly JAEEGH01 (sample SAMN16246544, study PRJNA631951) | gut metagenome | biome: gut microbiome; feature: rumen; material: DP-attached | host: Bos | place: Iran: Karaj | collected 2018-10
CAAGGCCATGGCGCTGTCCCTCGGCTCCCGCGTGCGCCCCTTGAAGGAGGTCCGCGATGCACTGAATGACATTGTAGGCCTCCAGAAGGCCGCCCTGACGGCCCTGAACGGCGTCAAGGCGCCGGATGCGGAAGATAGGAGGTACATCAAGCAGGTCCTCGACGACAACGTATCGTCGCTGGACCTCGCCATCGGATTGCTGGACGAAACCGGAAAGGAAGACTTCCAAGGCTCTCCGGAAGGGTACTCCGCGGTCATGGAATCGATCGCCGGCCTGCTGATAGAGGACGAGACCCGCGGCCGGGATCAGAAGAGGCTGAAGAAGCAGGGAAGAAGGCTCGCGGAGGCCCTCGAATCCTACATGAAGGGATGATCGGGAGAGGGGCAAGGCCCCTCCCCTTCAGATTTCTATCAGGATCAGTATTCCGCCGACCTGGATGGTGTCGACGGCCTTTCCGTCGAGCAGAAGGCGCTTCTCGACCTCGAAGTACTCCGGGCCGACCTCCACCCTCTCCCCGTCGATGACGAACGCCAGGGGGCCCTTGGAGAGCTCCTCCGCGGCCTTCGCGGGATCCATGGCCGCCGCGGCGGAGACGATGGCCTTCGCCTGGGCCTTGAACGCGGGGCCGAGCTTGGAATGGACCGGCTTGATGCCGACCACGTCCTCGGTCAGGGTCGCCTCGGGGGCGATCTCCACCGCCTTGGCCTTGGTCGTCTCCCTGATGTCGTCCTTGGCGCACTCCAGCGCCCTCGCCTCGGGCCCTACGAACTCTATCATGGACAGCTCGGCGTTGAGGGGGATCTTCCTCTCGCCCTTCCAGGCGCGGATCTCGGCGAGGACGGATTTCAGGACCTCTCCCGAGGCCTCGGCGTCATCGTCGGTGAAGATGGGCTTCGGCCAGGAGGTCAGGTGGACGCTCCTGCAGCCGTCGATGGCCTTGAAATGCTCCTGGTACACGTCCTCGGTGACGTGGGGCATGAAGGGCGCCAGCATCTTGATGCAGCCGAGGAAGACGTTGTAGAGCGTGTACTTCACGGCAGGGTCGTTCCTGGCCTTCACCATCTCGACGTAGTTGTCGGCGAACTCGTGCCAGATGAATCCCTCGACCTCCCTCATGGCCTTGTCGAACTGATACTGGTAGAGGGAGTCGGTGACCGATTCCAGAACTTTCGAGAACTTGCTGATGATCCACCTGTCGGAGGTCCTGAGCTCGGGCATGGACTCGGGGACGCCGTCGAAGAACCTCCTGACGAACTGCCCCAGGTTGAACACCTTGTTGCAGAGCTTCCTTCCGCGGATCACGTCCTTCTCCCTGAAGGCGTGGTCTATCCCGAGGGAGCAGGTGGCGGCGTAGTACCTGAGGGCGTCGGCGCCGTAGTTCTTGAGGATGGGGATCGGATCTATGACGTTCCCTATGGACGAGTGCATCGGGGTGCCGTCGGGGGCCATGATGAACCCGTGGATCATGATGTCCTTCCAGGGGATGCTCTCCTCGATCTGCTCCGCCCTGAGGATGGAGTAGAACGCCCAGGTCCTGATGATGTCGTGGGACTGGGGCCTCATGCTCATGGGGAACAGCTTCTTGTGGAGCTTCTCGTCCCTTCCCCAGTAGGTGTTGTACAGGGAGGACCCGGAGGAGTCCATCCAGGTGTCGAACACGTCCGGGCATCCGACCAGCTTCCCGCCGCACTCGGGGCACTTATCCACCGGAGGGGCGTCGAACACGGGGTCGACGTAGCACTGCTCCTCGGTGGCGCAGACGGCGTGGCCGCACTTCTCGCACTCCCATACCGGGATCGGGGTCGCGAAGACCCTCTGCCTGCTGAGGACCCAGTCCCACTCGAGGGAGTTGGTCCAGTCCTGCAGCCTGATCTTCATGAACTCGGGGAACCAGTTGATCTCATCGGCCCTCTTGAGTATGGTCTCCTTGAAGGACGTGGTCTTCAGGAACCACTGGGGCACCTGGAGGAACTCGATGGGGGTGTGGCACCTCCAGCAGATGGAGACCTGCTGGGGGTTGTCCTCCTGCTTGACCAGCAGCCCGGCGGCGCGGAGGTCCTCGATCGCGGCCTCCCTGGCCTCGAGGACGGGCATCCCGGCGTACTTCCCGGAGAGCTCGGTCATCTTGCCGGCCTCGTCTATCCCCTTCTCCATCGGGAGATGGTACTTCATGACCCACATCAGGTCGTCCTTGTCCCCGATGGTGCATATCATGACGTTCCCGGTGCCGTAGTCCAGCTTGACGGCGGGGTCGGATATGACCTTCACCCTCCTTCCGTACAGGGGGGTTATGAGCTCCTTGCCGACCAGGTGGCTCTTGGACTTGTCGTCGGGGTGGACGGCGACGACCTTGCAGGTGCAGAGGAGCTCGGGCCTGGTGGTGGCGACGAGGACGTAGTCGTCCTCCTTGTCGGAGTCGGCGACCATGAACTTGATGTAGTTGAGCTTGTTGACGTTGTCCCTGTACTCCACTTCCGCGTCCGCGAGGGCGGTCATGCAGCCGGGACACCAGTTCACGGGGAAGTTGGCCTTGTAGATGAGGCCCCTCCTGAACAGGTTGACGAAGGAGAGCTGGGTTATCCTGCGGTAGTAGGGGGCGTCCGTCTGGTAGTATATGCTGGGGTCCATGGACTCCCCGAGCATCTTGAAGTCCTCGGTCATCTGGGCGATGAACCCGTTGGCGTACTCCTCGCACAGCCTCCTGTACTCCTGTCTGGGAGTGTCCAGCTTGGTGATGTGGTGCTTCTTCTCGACCTTGACCTCGATAGGGGTCCCGTTAACGTCGAAGCACAGGGGAAAGAACACGTTGTATCCGTTCATCCTCCTGAAGCGGGCCGCGAAGTCGATGAGGGAGTATCCGGTGGCATGGCCCAGATGGAGGGGCCCGGAAGTGTACCTCGGCGGGTTGTCAATGCTGTACACCGGCTTATCGGACTCGGGATCGAAGCGGTACACCGCCTCGTCCTTCCACATGTCCTGCCAGCGCTTCTCTATGGAGGCTGAATCATACTGTGCCATGGCTAACGGCCATGCATTAATGAAAACATATATAAGGGGTGCCAAATAGGACGATCGGTGCCGCAAATGACGGCGGGATCGCGCGACGGAGCGTCCTCCGCTCGCTGTTAAATATGCATCGCGGTATCCGGAACGCGTTGCAAGGAGCGTGAGGCTATCGCATCGGACGGGAAGATAAAGGTCGAAGTATGGCGCCCTGCGAACTACGTGGTGTTCGTCAAGGTGACCCCGAAAGTGCTGGTCGACGGCAAAGAGGTCGGCAAGATCAAGAACGGAGAGAGCATCTTCTTCGAGACCACTCCCGGAGAGCACGAAATACAGATCAAGGCCCTCACCACTGTCAACTACAAGGTCAAGCTCGAGCTCCATGAAGGCAGCATCGTGAAGGTGGTGACCGACCTGGTGGGCTGGATCGTGGTGGCCACGGACTCCAAGTCCTGATCACGAAGAACGGCGGACCTCGGCCGGCGCCGCGGGATCCGCTTACGAAAACTGAAAAGGAATGGGACCGGGATCCCGGCCCATGGAGTTTCAGGAGGATTGCTCCCCCGGGATCACTTCTTCCTCTTGCGGAAGGTGACCTTGGAGTCCTTCATGTTGACCACGGCGTCGCCCAGCTTCTTGATGAGGACGGAGGCCGTCTGGACGAGGTCCCATCCCACCTCCTTCATCTGGACCGCGGTGCCGTCGATGAACAGCCTCGCGCTGATGCTGTACTTGAAGTTCCCGCCGGCGTCGTTGTACCTGGACACGTGCATCGTGAGGGACTCGGGCTTGTACATCTTGGAGATCTTGGCGACCATGGACTCTATCTCAGAGTAGATGGACTCCATCGCGAACTTCTCCTCCTCGTCCAGGCCGCTGATCTGGACGAACATCATGTCCCTCTCCCTGCAGGCGGATATCAGCTCGAGTATGTCGAACTCGGTGATTATGCCCACGAGGGTCTTTCCCTCGACCACCGGGAGGGAGGAGAACTTGTTGTCGACCATCAGGTCAACGGCCTCGGATATGTCGGCGTCCCACTCGATGACGCAGGCGGAGGTCGTGGCGATGGACTCGACGGTGATCTGCGAGCGGGAGCTCTTCTCCAGGTCGCCGATCGTCTTGTTGTCCTTCTTCCAGTTGTTGTCGATGATCTCCCTCATTCCGACGATTCCGGTGACGTAGTTCTGGTCGTCGACGACGGGGATCGTCCTGTAGTCTTCGCGGATCATCAGGTCCAGCGCGTCGTCCATGAGGTCGTTCACCTTCACGGACTCCACCGGGTTGCTCATGATCTCCCAGACCTTGATCTCCTTCAGGGCGCGGATGTCCCTGACTATCTCGATAAGCCTGTTCCTCTCGATGATCCCTATGATCTTCTTTCCGTTAAGGATCGGAAGCTGCCTGCAGTTGCTGGAGACCACTATCTCCGCTATGCGGGTTATCTCCATGTCCAGGGTCACGGAGGGGAAGTTGCGGACGAGGCCCTTGACCTTCGCATCCAAAGAGACGCTCTTCTTCCTCAGTATGGACGAGTAGCTCACCATACCGACGTATTCGCCCTGGTCGACGACGGGGACGTCCTGATAGCGGGTCTCCTTCATCACACCGAGCACATCTGCGATGCGGTCCTCTGAGGAGACGGTCGGGAAGTCCTCGGACATGATCCTGTCGACGGATATGCCGTCGATCTGCGACCTGAGCATAGAAAGCTTCTTCAGATCTTCTAGGTCCTTTACAGCCATGTCATTACACCTCGGATATGAAATCCGAGAGCGGAGCATATAATACTTGCCAGCCAGGAAAGCCGCGGCCAGACCGACGGGGACGCTGGACGGGGGTTGGAGGGGGACGCCGCCCGTCGGAAGGCGGACGGACGTTCCCTCACGGAAAGGTATTAAATATGTCAGATGGAGGAGAACTCCTTCCCCGCCAGCAGAGAATCGATCACGGCGGCCGCCTCCGACGCCGGGATGCGGCGCTGGTCGGAGGTGTCCCTGTCCCTGATGGTGACGGTGCCGTCGTCCAGGGACTGGTAGTCGACCGTTATGCACCAGGGGGTGCCGACCTCGTCCATGCGGGCGTACCTCTTCCCGATGGTCCCGGAGCCGTCGTAGTAGGCCTCCACCCTGTGGGTGTGGACCTTCTCGTATATCTCCTTGGCCATCTTGTCCAGGCCGTCCTTCTCCATGAGCGGGAAGACCCCGACCTTGATCGGGGCGACGGCGGGGACCAGCCTCAGGACGGTGTAGTCGTCCTTCTGGTCGTATGCGTGCTCCAGGACGGAGTAGAATATCCTGTCCAGCCCGTGGGAGGGCTCGATGACGTGGGGCGTGACGCGGATGCCCGCGACCTTCTCGACCCTCTTCACCACCTCGAAATAGTCGTCGGTGAGCTCGATCTCCTCCCCGTCGACGGAGACCTTCAGCCTCCCGTCGCGGATGTCGGACGGGGACATGGACTCCATCGCGGCGGCGATGGCCTTCGCCTTGGACTTGAACGCGGGCCCGAGGGCCTTGTGCTTGGCGGCGACCTTCTCGACCTCCATCTCCCTGGGCTCGTCGAACCTCTTGAGATGGGTCAGGTCCGCGCCGGAGAACTGGGCGTGCCTGGTGAGGTCCCAGCTCCCCCTGTCGGCGATCCCCACGATCTCCGTCCAGCCGTAGGACAGGAGGACCTCCGCGTCCCAGCAATCGGCGGCGTAGTGGGCCATCTCATCCTTCTCGTGCTCCCTGAACCTGAGCCTCTTCGGGTCTATCCCCAGGCCGGTCAGGAGCTGCTTCGTGGTGTAGACGAAGTAGGCGAGCACGCGGTTGGCGATGACCCCCTTCTCCACGGCCTCCCCCACCGTCATCGTGACGGGCTCCAGGGTGGTGTTGGGGATCAGGTCCAGCGTGCCGTACTCGACCTCGTGGAAGCGGACCCAGTCCTTGTCCTCGGGGTCCACGAACAGCTCGACCTCCATCTGGTTGAACTCCCTCATGCGGATCATGCCCTGGCGGGGCGCGATCTCGTTCCTGTAGCTCCTGCCGGTCTGGATGACGCCGAGCGGGAGCTTCTCCCTGTTGTACCTGTAGAGGTTGGCGAAGTTGACGAAGATGCCCTGCGCGGTCTCCGGCCTGAGGTATCCGACGCGGGACGACCCGGGGCCGATGTTGGTCCTGAACATGAGGTTGAACTCGTCCACGGGGCCGAGGTCCCCTCCGCAGGCGGGACACTTGATCCCGTGCTCGACGAACGCCTCCTCCAGCTGCTTAGGGGTCAGGACGTCGGGGTTGTCGAAGATCCCCTTGACCATGTGGTCCGCCCTGTAGGGGGCCCCGCACTTCTGGCAGTATGTGATCAGGTCGGCGAAGTTCTCCACGTGCCCGGAGGCCGCCAGGACCTCCCTGGGGTTCACGGTCTCGGAGTCTATCTCGACGAACCCCTCCCTGCCCTTGTAGATGCCCCTCCACATGTCGACGATGTTGTTCCTGAGGGCGCAGCCCAGAGGGCCGTAGTCGTACATGCCGGCCACCCCTCCGTAGAGCTCGAAGGAGGGCCAGATGAACCCCCTGCGCTTGCAGAGGGACATGAGGTCGTTAGGATTGACTTCAGTCATTGGTATTACCCGCTATGGCGCACAGGACGTCCACATCGTATATCATGCCTATGAGCTCGTCCTTCGTACCGCGCACGGGAATCTGTCCGAAGTCGTTGGTCAGCATGATCTTGGCGACCTCGGCCACGTTGGTCCTCTTAAACACCGTCAGAGGGTCCCTGACCATGAATTCCCTGACCTTCCTGTCGTCGAAGTAGTCCTCGCTGACGGAATAGAACAGGGGGAGCACGTTCCTGTATCCGGCGTAGTCCCCTCCGTCTATGCCCAGGGCCTTCAGGGCCTCGGGGCTCTTCATCTGGTCGCTGAACAGGTCGCGGTCGGTGAGGATCCCGGTGAGCTTGCCGTGGGCGTCCAGAACCGGCACGGCGGTGACGTCGCTGATCCTCATGGCCTCCACCGTGTACGACAGGGGCTCCTCCTCGTATGCGGTGACGCAGATGGTCCTGATGACGTCCTCGGCGACCAGCGGGGTCTTGGAGTCCTTCACCAGGCGCAGGAGGTCCGTGGGGGTCACTATCCCCACGAGGGACGAGCCTTCTATGACGGGAAGCCTGTGGATCCTCTTCTCGCTGAAGATCTTCGCGGCCTTCTCCACGGGGGCGTCGGAGGAGATGGTTATGCAGTTCCTCTTCATGATGAGGGAGAGCTGGTCCTCCTCGAAGTTGCGGAAGATGTCCTTCCTCGATACAATCCCGACCAGGCTGCCGTCCTGGGCGCGGACCACCGGAAGGCCGGTGAGGCCGTTCCTGACCATCAGGTTGATGGCGTCGTTGCGGGATCCGGGGACCTCGGCCACTATCGGCGCCGGGGTCATGATGTCCGCCACTGTCTTGCCCTTCAAATCAGTTCCCCGCCTCGTTCGCCCTGACCACCAGGACCGGGCATGAAGACGCTCTGACGACCCTCTCGGCGACGCTTCCCATGAGGAGCTTGGACATTCCGGTCCTGCCGAGGGTGCCCATTATGATCACGTCGTACTTGGAGGACTCCTCGAGGATCACCTTGACGGGGGACCCCTCCTTGACCGAGACCTCAACGGGTACCCCGGCCGCGTCGGCGAGGTCCTTGACGATGCCCACGGCCTCCTTTCCCTCGACCGCCAGGGCGTCGTACACGTTCCTGACCGCCGCGTCCATGGGCATGTTGGAAATCATCGTCTGGTCCAAGACGTACAGGGCGGTTATCTTCCCGCCCACCTTCTTGGCGAAATCCACGGCCGCCCTGATGGCGGACTTGGTATACTCGCTTCCGTCCGTAGGGACGAGTATGTTGCTGAACTCCATTTCTGTTCACTCCCCTCTCTTCACTAAGGCCGTTCCGGACGAGCCCCGGCGGAAGACTCTCCCGGGCTCCGGGACGCCTTCGAAGGGGACCGCCATGAAACGCCTCCGTCTCTCACGGCCTATTCTGATATTCCGATTTAATATCTTGCAATTCAGGATTGACAGCGCCCCGAAGACGGCGGCCGGGTCGCCTCCCTGCGATTCCATGACCTCCACGAAAAGCGAGGCCTCCGCCGCCATGTCGGGCGGGCGGAGCATGCCGTTGTCCGTCCCGAGGGCGATGTCCACGCCCATGTCCTGCATGCGGGCCAGCGGGGGGGCCTTCCCGAAGTACATGTTGGACCCGGGGCAGACCGCCACCGGGACCTCGGCCTCGGCGCATTTGAGCAGGTCGGAATCGGACGCCTCGCACATGTGGACGACGAAGGCGGGGTCCAGCGACAATACGGCGTCGATGTCCTCGCGTACCCGCTCGCTCGCATGTATCGCCAGGACGGAGCCCCTCTCGCGTACGGCGTCGGCCACCTGCTCCACGTAGCGGGAAGGCATGTCGGAGACGCTGGGGAGCCCGATCCCGTCAGCGCAGCGAAGGATCTCGTCGATCTCGCCGGGATCGAACTCGGGCGAAACCGGCCGCCCCAGGACCACGGCGTCCGGACATGATTCCTTCAGGAGCCTGCATCCCTCCGCCCCGCCCTCCCTGAAATCCACGAACGCGGAGCAGCCGAAGGAGCGGGCGTCCCTGGCGAAGCGCGACATCGATTCGGAAAGGACCTCCTTCGGGGAGTCCCTCAGATGCCTGTGCTTCAGGCCGTCAGGCGGGGCCACCAGCTCCTCTATGGACAATCCCGGAGGGATGCGCAGGCCGTAGTCGGCGCAATGGGTGTGCGCGTCCGTCACGTCTTCAAAGAGGGCCAGCTTGAGGGAGGGCTCGCCGTCAGACTCGCGGAAGAGGCCGCCTTCGACCTCTATGCGCGTCCTGTCGAAGGATCCCGACGAGTAGACGTACGCGTCCGCGATGAGGCGGCCGCCGGGGAGCCCCATGGATTTCAGGCCCAGTAAGGCTTCTTGACGAACTTGTGGGCCATGAGGATGGCCGTCGTCGCCTCGCCGCAGGCCGTGGTGATCTGCTTGAACTTGCCGGGGTACGAGACCGCGTCTCCGCAGGCGAAGATCCCGGGGCGGCTGGTGGACATGTCGAACCCCACCTTGACGAGGCCGTCGTCGGTGAGCTCGAGGTTCCAGCGCTTCAGGTCCTCGAGGTCGGCCGATATCCCTATGTTGATGACCGCGAGGTCCGTCGGGACCACGATCTCCTTCCCGTCCTGCGAGAGCGTGACAGACTCCACCTTGTCCGTGCCGTTGATCGACACAAGGTTGGCGGACATGATCGTCCTGACGCCGCTGTTCTCCAGCTCCTTGACCGTCCCCTCGTCCGCCCTGAAGTCCGCCCTGCGGTGGACTATCGTGGTGTCCGTGACGGAGTCCGCGACCAGGGCCATGTCGATGGCGCTGTTGCCTCCCCCGAACATGGTGACCTTCTTGCCCACGAGCTCCTCCTTCGCGGGAAGGAGGTAGGTGACACCCTTGCCGAAGAGCTCGTCCTCGCCGGGGCATCCCATCTTCTTGGGCTTGAAGCTGCCCATGCCGATCGCGACGACCACCGACTTGGCATGATACCGCCCCTTGGCGGTGGTGACTATCAGCTCCTGGTCGCCGTTCTCGATGTCCTCGACCTTCTCGTTCTCCTTGATGACGCACTCCATCGACTCCGCCTGGGCGTAGAGCTTGTCGGAGAGCTTCCTGGCCTGTATGGTCTCGAAACCCGGATAGTTGTGTATACCCTTCTCGGGGTACAGACTGACCAATTGGCCTCCGACGCGTCCCGAATCGAGGATGAGCGTACTCATCATCTTCGATCTGGCGTAGATGCCGGCGGTCAAACCGGCAGGTCCCGCCCCTATAATGACCACGTCGTAGCACATTGGCACTCCGAATCATGTTGCAAATATAAAAACTTCTATTATATTTTCGTAAGTCGAAATAAATCTTTGGAAAACAATCGATTATCATCGCAAATTCTACGAATTCCGAAGAACCGGTCTGAGGCGACGGACAACCCCGACGCAACCGCTTTATCATACCTTGCCGATTCCAGCAGCATGGGCAGGGAAGAGCAGGACGTCTACACCGAGAAGCTCATGAACATGATCCTGGACCTCGTGGACGACATCATAATCATCCACGACTCCGAGCACACCATAGTATGGATGAACCGCGCCGGGGAGAAGGCGTTCGGCCTCTCCATCGACGAGGTCATAGGCATCAAGTGCTACGAGCTCTTCGGCAACTCCGTCTCATGCGCGGACTGCGTGGTGAAGGGAAGCATAGGCGGCCCCTCCAACGTCTCCAAGCGCAGGGTGATCCCCAAGACCGGCGTCCAGTGCGACTGCAGCGCGGTGCCCTACTACGAGAACGGCGCGCTCAAGTTCGTTGTCCAGCACCTCGTGCCCGTCCGCCCCGCGGTCCCCAAATGACTACGGCGGCCGGACGGATCGCGGAGAACCCGTTTTATACGACTACCATCATGCCGAGGCATGGATCCTACAATCGCCGATTTCACGTACTTCCTCGTAGCCGGAGCCATCTACTTCGTCATTCTGGCCATAGCCGGAAGGAAGAGGAAATCCGAAGAGTGAGCCGGAGGTGGCCTGTCATGGTAGAGATGACCGAGCCGGTGCTCAGAATGGTCCTGCACCCGGACGCCAACAAGACCATGTCCACGGTGTCCCCCGCAGGCGAGCCCCATTGCATCGTATGCGGAAGCCTGATGGCGCTCGGCCCAGACAAGATCGGCGCCGGCGACGTCTACATGTACCGCACCGAGGAGAACCTCCTGGCGAACCCGATCGCCGAGTTCCTGGTGTGGAAAGGCCGCGAGGCGTACTCCATCAAGGCGAAGGCCCTGGAGCGCGTCGAGTCCGGCCCCGAGTTCGACAGGATGTCCAAGGCCCTGGAAAGGATGCAGATGAAGATCGACGGCCTATGGATCTTCGAGGTCCTCGAGGTCTGGGACGAGGGCATCGGGAACCTCACCGGCGCCCAGATAGTCTGATGGACATAGCCGGCGGGGTCCGCCTGTCGAGAATACTGCTGGCCGTAGGCGCCGTGCTCGCGGCCGCAGGCCTCGCCGTCACATTTCTTATAAGCAAGATCCCAGGCGTTCTTCTGATGATCGCCGGGGTCGTGCTCCTCGTGATAAGCTTCTCGTTCTCCTCCTTCTTCAGAATGCTCGACCTCCACACGGCGGTCATGCGCGGAAAACGCTGAAGATTGAAAACCTTTAAGACGTTTGAGAATGCGACGGGAATCCCGTCGCGGAGGACTCAGAACCTGGACCTGTCCCTCTCGGCAGGCTGGTGCTTCCTGAAGCAGTCCCTGCAGTAGACGGGCCTGCCCTGCGTAGGTTTGAAAGGAACCTCGCACTCCTTTCCGCAATCGGAGCAGGTAGCCTTGAAGAACTCCTTGGGCCTGTCCCTGTCTCCTCCTCTGAACGAACCGAATGCCATTGCGCCACACTCCTTGTCTCCAAGCCTTCCAGGCTCGGGTGCTGAAGCATAGCATCAGGATACAGATATAATAAGCAATGCATCGAAGGACGGCGTCGGACGTCCTTGAACACGTTCTTCTTCTCGAGGTCGGAGGATGCCCATGACAGGAGCCCCGACAGCTCCTCGAACCTGTCGGACTTGTCCAGATCGTAGTAGACGAGGTTGTCCGCCTCGTTGTAGAGGCGCCTACGGATGGTCCTCAGGGCGTCGGCGACGTTGGCGTAGACCTTGGCGGAGACCCCTCCCTTGGAAGACACGTTCTCCCTGTAGCGTACGTCTATGTACTCGGTCGCGCGAGACAGGAACCTGTCGAAGGCGTCCTCGTCGGGGACCACCGGAATGGAGAGGAGGAGATCGCGCTCCGGCTCCATCGAGGGGTTGCGGCGGATTATCCCCTCTATGACGGCCCTCATGGCTTTGCGCATCTCCCCGGACACCCCTCCGTAGGTGCGCCTCGCCCTCTGGACGTCCTCCGCCCTGGCGATCCTGGAGAGCTTGGATGCCGCGTTCATGAACCTGTGGCCGTCCTCGTGCTCCACGATGTCGAAAAGCCTCGGGATGTCCTCGTCGTCGTCCTCCAAGGTCTTCAGATACGCGGTGCAGGCCATGCGGACGGCGTCTCCTCCGCGGCGGGAGAGGTCGGTTATCTCCGGAAGGACGGAGCGCTCGCGCGCCGATGCCAGCAGGAGGATGGTCTCGGCGGCCACGTTCTCGTCGCGGGAGCCCACGTACCTGTCCACGAAGGGAAGGAAGCGCCCCTCGTAGTTCTCCCTGAGCCACCTGTCGTCCGACAGGGACCCCCTGTTCCCCGACTCCACGGCGTCGACGGCGTCGAGGAGATGCTCCAGGAACTCGTGATCCGAAGGCATGGGAACCGTAAAAAAAACAAGGCGCGGGACGGCGCCCGCATAGAAGTCAAAGATCCCTGGACTCCAGGGCTTTCATGAGGACCTTGGCCTCTTCGTTGGTGAGAGTGACGCCTTTCCTCATCTTGCGGTCGGGGGACCAGTCCCTGATGTCGTACTTGGGCTCCTTGTCGTTCCAGCTGATGAGGTTCAGCTCCTTCGTCCATCCCTTGGAGTTCTCCGAAAGCACGGCGATCTGCTCGACCACCTCGTACTTTATCTCTGTCGCGGGCATAGCACACCTTGACGGTGAACGAACGCTCCCCGATTTAAACTATTTGCATATTCCGAGACCGCGCGAAAACCTGCATAACACTTATATTCAGACCTGCGGTATTTAGGTGAGGTTGGATTCAATTGTCACATGACGACATTCTGACGGGATGCGTGCTCCAGAAATGGATTTGACTGTCCTGTACGCAGCCTCGATAGCGCTGCTTATAGTGTTCTCCTCGTTCTTCTCCATGTCCGAGACGGCCTTCACCAGCGCCAGCGTGATCAAGCTCAAGAAGATGTCCCAGGACGGGAACGTGAAGGCGGCGAAGAGCGTCCAGATACTCGAGGACTATGACAAGTTCCTGACCACCGTCCTGATAGGGAACAACCTGGTCAACATCGCCGGAACGTCCCTGGCCACCTTGTTCTTCGCGCTTCTTCTCGGAGCGGAGACGGGAGCGGTGGCGTCCACCGTGACGATGACCATCCTGGTCCTGATATTCGGCGAGATAATCCCGAAATCCGTCGCCAAGCAGCGCCCCGAGAAGGTCTGCATCAAGATATGCGGCGTGATCAGGGCCTTGGAGATAGTGCTGTCCCCCATATCCTGGTTCTTCAGGAAGATGACCGCCGCCATCAGCAGAGGGGCGGAGGAGACCACCCTCACCGAGGACGAGCTCGAGGTCATGATCGACGAGATCGAGGACGAGGGCGTCCTGGAGAAGAGGGAGAGCGAGCTCATCAAGTCCGCCATCAGGTTCGACGACATCCAGGTCTCGGAGGTGTACATCCCCAGGATGGACGTGGTCGCGATCAGCGTGGACGCGACCCCGGAGGAGCTCGGGGACCTGCTGGTCCGCACCGGGTTCTCGAGGATCCCCGCGTACGAGAAGACGATCGACAACATCATCGGGGTCATCTACGCCAAGGAGTTCTACGCCAAGGAGTTCAAGGGCGAGATGCCCACGGTCCGCGAGATAGTCAGGCCGATCAAGTCGGTCCCGGAGACGGCCAGCATAGCGAACCTCCTGTCCGACTTCCAGAAGTCGAAGATCCACGTGGCGGTCGTCCTGGACTCCTACGGCGGGACCATGGGGATAGTGACCATGGAGGACCTCCTGGAGGAGCTCGTAGGGGAGATCTGGGACGAGAGCGACGAGGTCCAGCACGACATCACGTCCACCGGGCCCGGCGTGTTCACCGTCAAGGGGACCGCGAACGTCTACGACGTCATGGAGAAGATGGAGCTGCCGTTCGACCCGGAGGAGTACGAGGACTACTCCGTGACCGGCTACATCTGCTACAAGCTCGGGAGGGGGCCCGCCCGCGGGGACCGCATCAGCATCCCCCACGCGGACATCGTCGTCAAGAGCGTCAAGGGGAGGCGCGTGGTGGAGGCCGAGTTCAGGAAGGAGGACTCAGCCGGCGATGGAATCCAGGAAAGCCGCTAATCCCTCGCACGCGACGTCTCTGCGGGCGGGGTGGGACTGGATCTTCCCGGTTACGGATATCACGTCGCCGTGATGCGCGGGCACGTACTCGCCCCGGACCGCCTTCTGCTTGTCCAGGCGCATGTAGAACATGCAGTCGTCGTCGACGCGGTTGTCGATGTCCTCCTTGATCCAGGACCGGATGTCGGCGCCCAGCTTCGAGAACAGGGCCTTGAACTCCTTCTGCTTCGTGAGCCTGGCCTCCAGGATGAGCATGGTCTCCCCATGCTCCCCCTCCGAGATCTCCTCCTCGAATTCGACGTCTCCCAGAAGACCTGCCATGGTCTCCTCCAGAAGCTCCTGGCGCTCCGTGGCGTAGCAGAACGTCTGGACCCTTATCCAATGGAATGCTTGCATCGTAATCGCTCCTTGACGTCAGGAAGGGCCGAGAACAGCCTCTCCATGTCCTCGCAAGATACCACTACAACCCTCTTGCCTGTCAGCTTCATGGCGACCCCGCGCTCGTCTCCGACGGCGGCGTAGGTCATATGCTTGACGCCTTTCAGGTTCCAGGACCCGTAGTTCCTTATCTCGTTGATGTCGCCGCACTTCTTGTCGATGATGTCGCCGAAGGGTATCTCCATCCGCCTCAAGGCGTAGCGTATCCTCACCGCATCGTCGGAGCATTCCACATCCAGACGGGGGAGGGCGCAGATGGCGATCACCGCGAGGAACGCGACGAGGGTCGCCGGAATGGCCCAGGAGGGCATGCCCATGTCCCCCGCCGCGCGCATGGCGGCCATGAACCCGACCGTCAGCAGCAGCACCGCGCACAGGATCATCGAGAGACGCCTGGGGACTATCGGACGGGATTCCTTGAAAGACGGCTCCATGGAACGTCATGCGCTGGCGCGTTTATAACAGGTCGTAGGGCCTGGACCTGGCCCAGCCAGCAATGTATTTATATCACGAACCTATCGTCCGTCCACTGGTCCCATAGCTTAGCACGGTTTGAGCGTCCGGCTGATAACCGGAAGGTCATGAGTTCAAATCTCATTGGGACCACTCATCTTCTTCATATTTCATGCCCTTTGAGATTCCTACAATTTGAATTTCAAGCTCGGTTCACATTTTGGATTCCATAAGACGACGGACCTCGTCCGGATCCATCCCCGTGGCCCTGGACACGTCCTCGACGGACATGCCCATGGATGCCAGCCTCCTGGCCACCTCCTCGCTCTGGAGCCTCCTGCCCTCGGCCAGTCCCTCGAGGCGGCCCTTCCTCTCGTAGGCCGCGCAGTTCATCCTCAGGTTCTCCTCCTCGTCGAACATCTGCTCGTAAACCCCCATGATCTCGTACCTCCTCGACCAGACGAACTCCCCGACGGCTCCGCAGCCCCTGCAGGCCTCGAAGGCCTCCAGGACCGCGTTCCTGTCGTAATCTGCGTTCCCGGTTATCTTGCTGTCGATTACGCCGCAGACGTCGATGTAGTCCTTCAGGACGCCCCCGGCCGGGACCTCCTCGGAGGGCGAGTCGTCCAGGAGGTCCTCGAAGAGCCCGCCCAGCCTCATGACGCGCGGGCGCCCCCTCCCCACGTGGACGACATACGCCTCCCATCTCGGAAGCAAACCGCTCCCGACGTCGTACACGGTCATCCCGTTCTCAGAAAGATAGTCCTGGAACGTCGCGGCCAGATAGAACAGCGTCCTGAGACGCATGGCCCCCATCGGATAGCTCTGCGCCTCCGCCAGGCATATGAGCCTGTCCCCGACCGAGAACCCCAGGTCGTTCGCGTATCCCTTGGCTATCACGCGCCTCAGGGTGCGCACCCTCACGTCGCTCTCCGAGGATTCGGAGTCCTCCGGATGGAGCTCCATGTACAACCTGAACACGTTGGCCCTCTCCTCGAAGAACGCGACGAACACCGAGTCCTTCGCGTTCCGCCTCACGTCCCTCCACTTCCCGTCCATATGGGTCTCTCCGGACGGAAGAGGACTGAACCAGGGTCTTGAAGGGGCTTGCGTGCGTGCACGGAACGGGAGGGTCCCCTAGAGCCTAGGCGAGAGGAACGTCGAGGGGCTCCGACCGGTGGAGGTTCTGGTCGCAGAATGACATCCAAACGGACATGCCCTCTGACAGATGCATATCCTTACAAGCAATACCGTCCGCTATTCGCGAAAGCGACAATTGTGGTAAAAGGTTTCATGGGGACAGCGACCCCTGCAAATATATCAGGATGGTGAGCAAAGAATGCTATTCAAATCAAGAGTCGCTCAAAAACCGTCTGAGCTACCCTTTATAGATCATGATCCTCCAATTGGCCTATTTATTAAGATATGCATCACAGTCCTCAACGCGTTTCTTGAGAATCCTAAACGCAAGAATATCAACGTCCTTGAAAAGTACCCGATCGATGATGTCCTTGTACACTTCAAAAGGCGCTGTGAGATACAAAGCACCGATAACCGCTTCAAAACAATCCGAAACGACTGAAGCTATGAAGTCTACTTTACGGTCAATGCTCTGATTTTTAACGGATTTAGGTATGAATAAAAGACCATGGAAATCCGTCCAGTATTTCATTACACATAATGGGTATGACTTATTATTCCAGAGATAATGACACAACTTGGACATTTGCCCTTCATTCATGTTAGCATATCTTTTGTAGATGGTTTCAGAAACGTATGCCTTGATGATCGCGTCTCCTAAGAACTCAAGACGCTCGTAATCCTTCAACCCGGGGTTCTCTTTCGCATATCCCGGTGTAGTGAATGCTTGCACCGCCAAATCGAGAAGAGTTTCATCAACATCAGGGATTTCAAGTACGGATTCCAGATATACGCGGATTTCCTCCCGACCCGTCTCGTATTTTTTATCGTAAACGATCAAAGGCCCATTGACCAGCGTGTTCATCCATCTGCCCTCTTTTCCTTAAGATGGCGTGCTACTGAAAACTATCCAGATTGTATTTCAAATCTTCACCGATGAAACAATATCTTCATAATGCGCATGGATATGACCGCCGATGATCGATGGAATGACGATAGCCGACGGACACGCCCACACGTACATGGACGGCCTGGCCGACAAGATCGTCTCCTCCTTCACCGAGCTGCATCGCATGGAGCCCTCCCCCTCCCTTGGGAAGGGGACCGTCGACGACCTTTCCAGGAAGATGTCCGACGACGGCGTCGATTACACCGTACTGGCGAACTTCGGCCCCGTGAAGGCCATGGCCAAGGTCAACGGATGGAACCTCGAGACCGCCAAGAGAAACAGGAATCTCATCCCGCTGGTTTCCGTGCATCCGGGGATGGATCCGGTGGAGTTCCTGTCCCTGATCGGATCCGGAGCCAAGGGCGTGAAGATGCACAACAGCATCCAGGAGTTCGACCCCTGCGACCCCGGATTGGACGGAATCTACCGCATATGCTCGGACAAGGGGCTTCCGGTCACGTTCCACTGCGGAGAGGTGTCCAGGGTCCGCCTGAACGGCTACGCCGACATCGGTAGGATAGAGGATGCGGTAGCTGCCCACGAGGACGTGACATTCATCCTCACGCATCTCGCCGAAGGTGACCCGGCGACCGTGTTCCGCTTAGCCGATAAATACAGGAACATCGTCTTCGACACGTCCATCGCCTTCTCCGGAGAGCATTGCATCCATAGGATACACGACGATTTCTGGGAGGACGACCGTAACGCCGCCGAAGCGTTCAGGAGGATCGGCTGTGAGAGGGTCGCGTTCGGTTCCGATTACCCGTTCGGGAATCCGGTCAGCGACGTGCGCCGCATCCTAGGCTTGGATCTGACGAGGGATGAGAAACGGAGGATCCTCGGGGCCAACACCTTGGCGCTCTACGGAATCAAATGAGGACAAGAAGCCTCGTCCGAGGTCCTCGCCGATGACGGGCCGAAGCCCGGGATCAGCTGGAGCCCTCGGACTTCGGCTCCTCGTACATGTACTTCTTCCCCAGAGGTATCAGAATTCCGCCTATGGCGTTGCCCGCGATGACCACCAGGATGAACGCCAGCGATTCCAGCGAGAAGGCGTGCGCGGAGCAGAAGTAGAACATGTCCGCGATGCTGTGCTCGAATCCCGCAAGAATGAACACCGGCACGCAGATGAAGGTGGCCAGCGGGCCCTTCCCGGTGAGGAACGTGTCCGCGGCGATGAACATCAGGATTCCGCACATCACGCCTTTGAAGAAGACCGTGAGCGGCACGAAGGAGTCCAGCTTGGCGGCGGCGAGGACCTCCGCGCCCTGGAGCGGGAGCATCATGCCCACTATGAACGTGCCGATGAAGTTCCCGGCGATTATCACCAGCAGGTCGAGGACGTACGACGGCGGCTTCTCCACGGCGTAGCCGACCTTGCCGGTGTAAAGGTCCATCTTGTAGGTCAGGATGGTGTAAAGGCCGACAGCGAACAGTATGGCGCCCACCCACTTGACTTCGCATCCGATGTAGACGCATCCGCCTATGGATATGCACATGCCCGCGAACACGGACCTCACGAGGCATTTCTTGAAATGGCCTTCCATGTTAACGACCCCATGATGAGCGGACTGCGTTTAAACGTTGGCGACGCCCCCGCTCAGTTTTTATAATCGCCAGGCCGTCGAGCGACTCGAAGATGAAAGGGAACCTCGCCACTTTGAAGAAGATATGCCGCTACGCCTCCTTCGTCATGACCGCCGGAGCGGCGATCCTGTCCGTGATGCTGGCCGCATTCTTAGTCCTCGGGGTCGGCTCCGCGCTAGGCATGGAGTCCGCGTCCGGGTTCTTGGAGGCGTGGACCGGTGCGGATTCCTCCGACTCCGTCGGATTCGCGGCCGCTTTCGCCGAGATGGCCCTCATCCTGGCCCTGGGGATCGTGACCGTAGTGGCCGTGCGCGGGTTCATGCTCTCGATATACAGGGAGCACAGCCCCTTCACGGAACGGAACGTGGACGTCATGAGGCTCCTGTCGAAGACTTACCTGGTATCGTCCGTCCTGATCTCGATAGCCGACTGGTTCGCCAGGGGGAGCGTCGCCGTGGCCACGTTCCTGTTCTTCGGGTCGGTGCTGGTCGGAGTGGTGATATACTGCCTGGCCCTGGCGTTCCGCTACGGCGGGGTCCTTCAGAAGGAGTCCGACGAGACTCTGCGAGGTCGGAGATGACGATAATACTCAGGCTGGACAGGGTGATGGCGGACAGGAAGATGTCCCTCAACCAGCTGGCGGAGAAGGTCGGGATATCCAACGTCAACCTCTCCAACATCAAGACCGGGAAGATCTCCGCCATAAGGTTCTCGACTCTCAACGGGATCTGCAAGGCCCTGGGATGCCAGCCAGGGGACATCCTGGAATATGTGGAGGACGAGGAGGATTAATCCTCCGCCGCCAGCTCCCTCTCCATCCTCCTCCTTCCGAAGAGGACGGAGTCCATGAACGCCACCCAGAGGACCTCCACGACGATGGAGGTCGCTATGGCGACCATCGCGACCGGGGCCAGGCCGGTGGGCCCGAGCACCGCCATGCAGGTGGCGATGGCGATCCCCTTGTTCTTGTAGGAGGTCATGAGGATGTCGGTGACCCTCTGATGCCAGTGGATCCCCGCCTTCTTCTCGACAGTCTCCACGGCGCACCCCAGCCCGAAGGACCTGAGGGCGGCGATCAGCAGGAACGCGGCGAATATCCAGGCGTCCCCCGCGAACTTCGTGGACCCGACCGAGAGCCAGACCAGCAGGAAGATGCAGCAGTTCAGGAACACGGCCATGTAGTCCTTGTTCATCTTCACCTTGACCAGGAGCCTGGAGGCCAGCAGAGGGATGGCTATGAGCTCGATGACGGTGATCACCACGTTGGTCATGTCCACGACCTCGCCCAGGGTCGCCCATACGACCAGGGGGATCCAGGCCAGCGACAGGACGTAGACGATGATCGTGCCCCTCATCGCGTGCTCCATGTCCCCGTTCAGGATGTACGACAACGGACCTACCGAGGCCGCGAACGGCGTGGCGGCGATGAACACCAGGCCCATGGCCTGCGCCCCGAACTCCGTGTCCTTCAGGAGGTAGTATCCTATGAGGGGGATCGCGGACGAGACCACCAGGCCAAGCAGGGCCGCCCTGGCGACGGACCTTCCGTACTTGACTGGGTTGAGGTTCTGGTAGGGTATCCTCGAGAGCGAGACGGTGAGCATGACGGCGAGCGTCAGAACGGTCAGATTGGAGCGCACGTCGGCGCTCAGCACGTTGCCGGGGAAGACCCCGCCGAAGTTTGTGGCCAAGGCGACCACGAGGGCCAAGGTCATCATGAAGGCGCTGCTCTTGAGGAGCGTGATGATCGACATCGACCGGGTGATTAATGATTATCATTTTATATTTATCGATAATCATTAAATTATTACTGGATTCCGTTTTTATACGGAAAACGCATGGGGCCGGTCATGTCGGATGTCAGGCCGGTCAAGGCCGGATGGTACAACGTCTTCAGGCCTTGGACGCTCCATGGCGCCATAGTGCCGGTGCTCATCGGAGGGGCGGTGGCCTACCACGACGGGAAGTTCGTCCTGCCGATATTCCTCCTGGTGCTGGCCGGCGGGATCCTGCTTCAATCCGCCGCTAACATCCTGAACACCTACGGGGACTTCAAGAAGGGGGTGGACACCGTCGAGAACGAGACCCGCTCGCCCGAGCTGGTCACCGGCAGGCTGAGCCCCAAGTCCGTCCTCAAGGCCGGGGCCGCATGCATCGGGATCACCTGCCTCATAGGCCTGGTCCTGCTGGTCCACGCCGGATGGCCCATACTCGTCTATGGAATCCTGGGAGTGATAGGCGCCGGAACGTACACCGTCTGCGGCTCCTACAAGTACCTGGGGCTGGGACAGGCCAGCGTCTTCCTGATGATGGGGATCCTGATGCCCTTGGGGACCTACTGCGCAATGCGGGGGGACCTGTTCTCCATGGAGACCTTCCTGCTGTCGCTTCCCAACGCGTTCATGATAACCGCGGTCCTCGCCGGGAACGAGATGCGCGACTACGAGGAGGACAGGAGGAGCGGGGTCGGGACCCTCTCCCAGCACATGTCCTACGAGAACGGGATGAGGCTGTACCTCTTCGAGAACGCCGTCGCCTTCCCCATCCTGGCCGTATTGATCATCCTGGGATACGCACCTTTATGCACTGCCCTGGCATTCCTGACGCTGTACGACCTCTACAGGCTGGTATCCAACAGCAGGCTGGCGCCGACCGACGGGCGCGCCTCGTTCATGCTGGTGCCTCTGGCGTTCAAGCTGAACTGGCACTTCGGAGTCCTCCTGACGGCCGGATACCTGATTCAGTACCACGTGCTGCCTTTGGTGATGTGAGATGGCTGAGGAAGAGCTCAAGAAAGGGAACCAGTTCGAAGGCAAGGAGGAATACATCAAGGACGTGTTCACCGAGATCGCGGACTACTACGACGAGATGAACGACATCATGTCGATGGGCATGGTCCAGGGCTGGCACAGGTTCATGATGAAGAAGGCCGGGGACGTCTCCGGCAAGAGGTGCCTGGACGTCGGCACCGGCACCGGGGAGATCGCCTTCCACGTGGCCAGGACCGCCGGGGCCGGCTCAACGGTAGTAGGCGTGGACATCACCCCCAAGATGCTCGAGATGGCCGAGAAGAAGGAGAAGGAGATGGACCTCCCGGTCAAGATCGACTGGAGGGTCGGCGACGCCTTGAACCTGGACTTCGAGGACGGGTCCTTCGACCTCGTCACGTCCGGATACATGCTCAGGAACGTCACGGACATACTCAAGGCGGTCTCCGAGATGCATAGGGTCCTCGCCCCCGGCGGGAAGGTCGTGGTCGCGGAGCTCTCCAAACCGAAGAACGCCGTCGTCCGCTTCTTCTACAACATCTACATGAAGAGGGTGAAGAGGTACGGCCGGAAGTACGACAAGGGCAAGTCCATCGACGGGAGGCAGTCGGCCTACCAGTGGCTCACCACGTCCATCGAGGGCTTCCCCTACGGCGAGGACATGGTCAAGATCTTCAAGAAGGCAGGATTCGAGGACGCCAGGTTCTACGTGAAGTCCTTCGGCGCGGTCAACATCTACGTGGGGTCCAAATGAGGGAATACTCCCTCTACATCTTCGACTTCGACAACACGCTCTTCGACACCAGCTACGGGATCAGGGCCATCCTGAGTCGCGCGCTGCCGTCCGTCGGAGTGGAGTACGACGACTCCATGTTCCCCCGGTTCGTGGGGATGACGATGGAGCAGGTGTTCGACGAGTTCGTGAAGGACGAGAGCAAGCGCGAGCGGTTCTACGAGGAGTTCATGGACGTCGGCCGCAGCGACGTCTACCT
>JAEEGH010009684.1_pt1 | contig 22398 bp, 18 predicted proteins | sample 9134181 | NCBI WGS metagenome assembly JAEEGH01 (sample SAMN16246544, study PRJNA631951) | gut metagenome | biome: gut microbiome; feature: rumen; material: DP-attached | host: Bos | place: Iran: Karaj | collected 2018-10
AGGCGTTCAGTCCGGGCTCACTAACGCCCCGATCCGCCGCTGGAGCGTGGTCTAGCAGTCAGACGGGTTTCGTATGGATTCATCTCATCCAATTCTTTTTCAATCTATTAAGAACGATTTGACTTCGTTTAGTCGTAATTATAGTTCAATTTGTTTACATAGTAAATTGCAGCACATTCATCTTACGTATTGCAGAACTATGTGCGGAGACCCTTCGTCATCCTCTATCTTGCAACGGACGTTGTATACCTCGGAGATCGTCTCTTCGGTGAAGACTTCCGCCGGAGTCCCTATGCTGTGTATCCTTCCGGGAGGCTCCATGACTACTACCTTGTCAGCAAATTTGGCGGCAAGGTTCAGATCATGGCTGATCATGACCACAGTCATCCCCGTCTTTGCTGACAGTTTCTTTAGGAACGCTGTCACGTATATCTGATGCCTTATATCGAGGTTGGACGTAGGCTCGTCCAGGATCAGTATTTTGGGCTCCTGCACGAGGCCCCTGGCTATGGAAACCTTTTGATGCTGTCCTGCAGACAGGTCGTTGAACCGTTCCATGGCGTAGTCCTGCATCTCCATCGCCTCTAGGGCCTTGTATGCCATGGCCACCTCCTCAGACCTGGTTCTCCAAGACTGGCGGGCATACCTTCCTATGAGGACGGTATCCAATACGGACAGGACGCTGAAGTCATTGGTCTTTACAGGTACGTATCCCGCTATCTTGGCCAGATCCTTGAGGGCGTACGATCTGACGTCTTTCCCATATATCTTCACCGTTCCCGACGTCGGCTTGAGGAGCCCGTTCATGCACTTGATCAAGGTGGATTTTCCGACGCCGTTCGGTCCGACTATGCATATGAACTCCGGCTTTTCGATGGTGAGCGAGACGTCATGAAGGATCATCTTGTCAGCCTTGTATCCGAAGGAGACTCCGGACATCTCTATGATGTGCTCCGAATCGAAGTCGGGCGGGGTTCTGTCCACTTCGTCTTTGAGGAAATCAGGGAGCTTCATTTCACCAGGCCTCCCTCTTCTGTCTCACTATCAGGAAGAGGAACAGTGGTCCTCCGATGAAAGCGGTGATGACTCCTACCTGCACGGTCGTCGGATAGAAAATGCTCTTTCCGATTATGTCTGAGATTATCAGCAAAGCGGCTCCGAACGCTGCGGAGGCAGGTATTAGATACCTGTTGTCTGACCCTACGAAAATTCTTGCGATGTGCGGGCACACCAGTCCGATGAACCCGATCAATCCTGTGAAAGAGACCACTCCCGCTGCGAGGAACGACACTATGAGCAGGGAGACGATTCTAAGCTGGTCGGAGTTGACCCCCAACGCCTTTGCGCTCTCGTCTCCCGTGGCGATGACGTTCAGCATGCGCGACAGCAGGAGCAGCGCGGCCACTCCGATGGTCACGAAGAAGAACATCGCCGTCACCGCATCCCAGCCGGCTATTCCTTTTCCGGCGATGTCTATGGATCCGACGCTCCAAGCGTATATCGCGGAGAGCGATTCCGGGTCGACGAAGAGCTTTATCAGCGTGGTGGCGGCGTTGAATATGTACATCACGGCTATTCCCGCCATGATCATGGTGGTGGGCGATGCCGATTTCAGTTTAGATACGACGATGATTACCGCCATCGGTATAAGTGCGAATATGAAGGCGTTCGTGACCACTGCGTAGGCCGTGGAGGCAACGGAGAGCCCCAGCCCCATCGCCAGCGATGCCCCGAACGAGGCCCCCGAGGATATCCCGGTGGTGTAAGGGTCAGCCAGCGGATTCCTAAGGATGCTCTGCATCACCGCTCCGGCTGCCGCCAATCCGGCTCCGGCTAGGAGTCCGCAGCAGACCGATGGCCGCCTGATGAACCAGACTGCATACTCGTCCTTGTCGGTGGCCATGTCCCCCGGGTTTCCAGTCAGGTGGTTCCAGACCACTTCCATGGCATCGGAGAAGGTCACGTAGTCTGCCCCTATAGACAGAGCGTAAATGGCCGAGACCGTCGCAAGAACGATGCTGCCGGCTATGAAGGCCCATTTGAGGCAGATGTATTTGCGGTACGTGGAGATCCTGCCCTCGTATTCGCTCACGTCGGCCTTCGCCGTCCATTTTTCGACAGCCGCTTCGATAGGATCGTATCCTTCCATGTTATGGCCCGCCATCTTGGTAAGGGGTTTGGAAATGGTTTTCGTCCGGAATCAGGCGCTGGAAGCCTGGTGCTTCTGGACGAGGGTGGTGTAGTTGTCTCCCGTGTAGAAGATGAACGCCTTGGAGGCGGTGTACTTCTTCTCGCCGAAGTAGGTGTTCTTCTGGCAGCAGAAGTTGTCGAACCAGTACTGGAGGTTCTTCTCGGCCTCTTCCTGGCTGAATAGCTCGGGGTAGAGGTACCAGGCGCAGTAATAGGCCATCGCATAGGCGGCGTATCCTCCGCATACGTACGGCATGGCGCACATCCCGTTGTGCTTGTAGGCTTCGGTTCCGGAGAAGAACGCGGCGACCTTGTCGAAGTACTCGTTGAACTGCTGCTGGCTCTCGCAGGTGAACCAGTCGATGGAGGAGTAGTTCATGAAGATGACATCCCATTTGTCCTGGGCGTCCTCCGTGTACCAGAGCTGATCCTTGACGGTCTGTCCGTAGGCCGTCTGGGCATCTCCGGAGTAGACGTTGGCGATCTGGCTCATGAGGTTCACGGACCCCTCGTAGGCGGTTCCGCAGCACACGGCCGTCCTGGATCCCTTGGGAGTCGTCATGGTGACCATGACGTTCTTCTTCTCGACGCCCTTGATCCTGTTCTGGATGTCCTGTATCGCCTTGTAGCAGTACTCGGCGTAGGCTTCTGCCTTGTCCTCCTTGTTAAACAGGATACCCATGGTGAGCATGGCGGGCATGGCATTGCTTCCCACATGGGAGAGGAGCAGTATCTCGCAGTTCGGATGCGTGTCCATGTACCCGGCCTTGCATTTGTCGTAGTTGTTCTGGTTGGGGGTCACCATAATGAGGTCGATCTTCTCGTCCGCGAAAGTCGTGAAGGTGGTGTCCAGCCAGTTGTTGGTGGATACGCTCTCCACCTCGACCACGTGCGAGAGGTCGTACTGATGGGTCTTGACCTGGGTCACGTAGGCGTTGGCGACCTTCACGTCGTCCCATATTCCGAGGATGGCGGCGGCCTCGGCCTGCTGCCAGTATCCGACGAAGATGTTCCTGTCCACCAGGGGATAGGAGATCTCCATGGGCCATCCCAGATAGGTCTGGTACCAGACTTTTCCGCTCTTGTTTCCGATGATCATGTTGACCTGGTCTATGTCGGCCTTGGTGATCGAACCGTCGTTGTTGGCGTCAGCGAGGGGGTTCACGGTCTTGTTCCACGTCTTTTTTCCGTCTACGATTTCCTGGATGAACTTCACATCGTCGTTGTTGATGTAAGGATCGTTGTTTGCATTGCCGTAGACCAGGTTACCGGCGTCGATGGTAACCTTCTGCTTGCTGTCGCCGCCGTTCAGAGTGACCGCGGCGACCGCAACGGCCGCAATGACGATGATAGCAACGATGATGATTGCTAGCAGCTTGTTGTTCACAATATCACTTGGATTTTATATCCAATACAATCCCACGAGCAATGGCGATTTAAGTCTTCTGGTAATGACATCCTATTTTATTGTCAATGATTGAAGTCATGTAATGTCCAAGATCGTCCGTTGGTCGGCCGCCATCAAAAGGCAATACGATCGCCGATTCCAGATATCTTCCAATAAGCTCGGAATCTATTCAGATGACTGCGGAGAATCTGTTTTATAGTACCACTAATTCGTCGGCGCATGGCCATCATCAGCATCGGCATCTCCGATCCGGACGATTCCAACGTCTATCTCGTCACAGGCGACAGGAACGTCCTCGTCGACACCGGATTGGCAAGGGATCCGTCGAGGCTGATATCCAGGATACGCTCCGCCCTGAACGGTTCCGATCTGGACATGCTGGTCCTCACCCACTGCCATGCGGATCATGTGGGCGGCCTGGACGCGGTCGTCCGGGAGTTCGGATGCAAGGCGTATGCGCATCCGGAGGACGCCGCACGTCTGAGGGAGGGGGATTCCGAATACATTCTAGACAGGATGTTCGGCTTCCGCCTCGGAAAATGCGATGTGGGGGACCTCCCCGACGGACATGTCATAGACACGGGGGATCACAGGCTGAGGGCAGTCCACACGCCCGGGCATACCCGCGGAAGCATCTGCCTTTACGACGAGGCCACCTGCGCGCTCATATCCGGGGACACCTTGTTCGCGGGAGGCGTGGGGCGCACGGATTTCCCCGGAGGCTCCCGCTCGGACATGGAGCGTTCGTTGAACTCCCTTAGAAGATTTGACATAAAAGGACTGTATCCGGGACACGGAATACATGTCGAGCATGACGGAAACGATTATCTCGCCGAAGGATTGAGCATGTTTGGAGGTGTGATCATTTGAAGATTTTGAAGTGCGACCTCTCGAAGGGGTTCGGAGCGATGTTCGACGAGGCGGTCCTCGCGGCCGCTGAGGATATCGCCGCCGGCAGGCTGATAGTCTACCCTACCGAGACGGTATACGGAATCGGCGCGGACATCTACAACGAGACGGCCATCAAGAACCTGTACGTGGTGAAGAAGAGGCCGTTCGACATGCCTCTCTCCGTCGCGGTCTCGGACAAGGCCATGCTGGAGCGCGTGGCGGTCCTCAACGAGAACGCCGACAAGCTCGTGAAGGCGTTCCTGCCCGGCCCCCTGACTATCATAATCAAGAAGCAGCCAGACGTCCCGGACATCGTCACCTCCCTGTCGCAGAAGGTGGGGATCCGCATTCCGGACAACAGGTTCGCCCTCGAGCTCATAAGGCGCACCGGCCCCATAGTGGCCACCTCCGCCAACATCCACTCCCATCAGGATTCGGTCGACGTGGACTCGGCCATCGCGGACCTCGGCGATTCCATAGACACCTACATAGACGCCGGAAGGTGCGTCCTGGGACAGCCGTCCACCATCGTCTGGCTCTCCGACAAGGAGGTCGAGGTGGTCCGCCAGGGCGCCATCCCCGAGGACAGGATCATGGAGGTGCTTGAATGCTGACAGAGGACCAGCTGGCGAAGCTCCGCACCGCGGGGAAGGTCGCCGGGGCCGCAAGGGAGCTCGGGCTCTCCATGGTCAAGGAGGGCGTCAAGCTGTACGACGTCGCGCAGGAGGTCGAGGGGTACATCCGCGAGCACGGATGCGGCCTGGCCTTCCCGTGCAACATCAGCATCAACGAGATCGCCGCCCATTACACCCCGAGCTGCACCGACAAGAAGGTCTTCGAGCTTGGCGACGTCGTCAAAGTCGACTGCGGCGCCCATCTGGACGGCTACGTCGGCGACACCGCCGGTACCGTGGAGGTCGGGACCAACGCGTACAGGGACCTCATAGAGGCCTCCAGGAACGCCAGGAACACCGTCGCGGAGTTCATAGGCGACGGGATCCCGCTGTCCGAGATAGGGAAGGCCGTCGAGATGACCATCAACCGCATGGGGTTCGCGCCCGTCGTGAACCTGTGCGGGCATCAGATCGAGCCCTACAACCTCCATGCCGGCCTCTCCGTCCCGAGCTACGACAACGGCTCGAGCGAGACCGTGAAGTCCGGCATGGTGGTCGCCGTGGAGCCCTTCGCCACCAACGGCGCGGGGGAGATAAGGAACGGGAAGCCCGGCAACATCGTCCGCTTCGTCAGGGACAGGAAGGTGGCCGACCCCAAGGCCGCGGAGTTCGTGGAGTACGTCAAGGAGGAGTTCAGGACGTTCCCGTTCTGCGCCCGCAGCTGCGACTTCCCCGACGCCGAGAAGCACGTGAAGGCGCTGGTCCGCCACGGGGTGCTCTCCAGCTACGCCGAGCTCGTGGAGGTCAAGGGAGGGATCGTCTCCCAGCACGAGTACACGTTCTACATAGACGGGGCCCGCGGAGAGGTCACCACCCTTCCATAAAGATTTATTACCAAACCCCTTCACCCGCAACTATTGCCGGAGTTGCCAAGCCTGGTCAAAGGCGATGGACTCAAGATCCATTCTCGTAGGAGTTCGCCGGTTCGAATCCGGCCTCCGGCACCTTCTGTGCGAGGTTATATTAATAATAAGGTAATCCGCGCAACCACGTAAACTCAGGACCCGTCCTTCTTCGGAGGAACGAACACTGAGAGCCCTTCCCGCGAGGAAGAGGGCTTGGCATCATTCCCTTCCCGGGAATCATTTACGGAGGAAAGCACATGGCTAAAGGAAAGAAAGAGCAGAAGACGGAGGACGAGAACTTCAACTTCATCGTCCGTATCGTCAACTCCGACATCGACGGTCAGAAGAGGACCGTCGTCGGGCTTCAGAGCATCAAAGGCGTGGGAAAGAGGGTCGCGCAGATCGTCGCGAAGAGGGCCAACGTGGACCCCACTATGAGGATGGGATCCCTTCCCGACGAGAAGGTCAAGGAGATCGAGACCCTCGTCAAGTCCTACGTCGAGTACGCCCCCAGCTGGGCCATCAACAGGCAGATGGACTACGAGTCCGGAGCCGACATGCATCTTTTCGGAAACGACCTCGACATAATCCAGAAGGACGACGTCAACAGGATGAAGATGATTCGCTGCTACCGCGGAATCAGGCACGAGGGACGCCACAAGGTAAGGGGTCAGAGGACCCGTTCGAACGGCAGGCACGGACTCACCATGGGAGTCCAGAGGAAATCCTGAGGTGGTATGAATGGGAGATCCTAAATTCTCAAGGAAGACGTACGACACTCCCTCCCACCCTTGGCAGGGAGAGAGGATAAAGGCCGAGGTCGAGGTCGTCCGCGCGTTCGGACTCAAGAACAAGACCGAGGTCTGGAAGGCCGAGACCATCTTGAGGAACCTCAGGAAGCAGTCCAGGGACCTTCAGGCCCGCCTCAGGCTCGACGACGCCCAGGCGAAGATCGAGGCCGACGCCCTTCTCGCAAAGTGCGGCCGCCTCGGATACCTCTCCGTCGGAGCCACCCTCAATGACATCCTCATACTCAAGAACGAGGACGTCCTGTCCCGCCGTCTCCAGACCATCGTCTACGAGAAGGGCCTCGCCAGCACCATGAAGCAGGCCAGGCAGATGGTCACCCACGGGCACATCTTCATGAACGGCCACAAGGTCACCGTTCCCGGATACATCGTGTCCAGGTACGAGGAGTCCACCATCGAGTTCAACCCCGCATCGCCCTTCACCGACGAGATGCACCCCATGAGGGTGTCCTCGGAGCAGGCGGCCGCCAACGCCGCCATGAGGGCCAAGGCCGAGGCCGACAAGGCCGCAGCAGACGCGGCGGCCGCCAGGGCGGATGCAGAGGAAGCGGGAATCACTGCCGAGGACGGTGTTAACTGATGACAGCAAAGTGGGGAATCGCCAACATCTACGCCAGCTACAACAACGTCATGATCACCCTGACCGACATCACCGGCGCCGAGACCATCACCAAGGCCACCGGCGGAATGGTCGTCAAGCAGGCCAAGGACGAGTCCTCCCCGTACGCGGCGCAGAAAGCGGCCGAGAAGGTCGCCGAGGTCGCCAAGGAGAGGGAGTTCGTCGGAATCCACGTCAGGGTGCGCGCCCCCGGAGGAAACAAGTCCGTCTCCCCCGGTCCCGGGGCCCAGGCCGCCATCCGTGCCCTCACCAGGGCCGGACTCAAGATCGGCCGCATCGAGGACGTCACTCCCATACCGCACGACGGTACCAAGAAGAAGGGCGGACGCAGGGGACGCAGGGTCTGAGGAGGCATCCTCATGGACATAGAGATAATCGAAATGGCCGAGAGGAAGGCCAAGTTCATACTCAGGAACTCCTCTCCGGCCATGGCGAACGCCCTCAGGAGGACTCTCCTGTCGGATCTTCCGAAGATGGCGATCCATAAGGTGGATTTCTACCTGGGTCCGCTGACCGACGATAACGGCAGGGAGTGCGAGAGCTCCACGCCCCTGTTCGACGAGATCATAGCCCATAGGCTCGGAATGATCCCTGTGCCCACCGACCTCGACCTCTTCGTCCCGCAGGAGGAGTGCTCCTGCGGCGGAGCAGGCTGCCCCAGCTGCACCATCGAGTACTTCCTGAACAAGTCCGGGCCGTGCACCGTCTACTCCGGGGACCTCCTTCCCATGGTCAGCCCCGAGCTGAGGGAGAAGTTCAAGGTCAAGGACGAGTTCATACCCATAGTCGAGCTCATCAACGACCAGGGGGTCAACATCACCGCCACCGCCGTGATGGGGACCGCCAGGAGGCACGTGAAGTGGCAGGTCTGCAACGGAGTGGGGTACAAGTACATGCCCCAGGTCAACGTGGACCCCAAGGCGGCATCCAGGGACGACGTCCTCGAGTGCCGCGACGTCTGCCCGAAAGGGGTGTTCGACGTCAAGGACGGCAGGCTCGTCGTCGTGGACGAGATGGCATGCGACCTTTGCAGGGCCTGCGTGGAGCACGTGAGGGACGGCGGCATATCCATGGCCGGCGACGACACCTCCTTCGTCTTCAAGTTCGAGACCGACGGCTCCTACACCGCCCAGCAGGCCTTGGACGAGGCCCTCAAGGTCCTCAGGGACGAGGCGGAGGAGTTCGTCTCGCAGATCGAGAACATAGGCCTGGAATCAGATCTGGAGCCTGCGCCCCCGGTCGTCGAGGAGCCGGAAGAGGAGCCTGAGCCCGAGGATCTCTGAAACCCCATCCCCGGCTCCTCTCTGGGCCGGGGACTTTCCCAAACGGCTTTCCGCCCCATTTACGGGCGAATCCCGACTCATCGTTGCATTATTCACGGAATCGGGGTCATCAGTTTCCATCAGTTTCATCCAGAACTCATTACCGCTTTATACCCAGACGTTTGTCGGCTCCGGCATGGATTCGAGAGGCGGCTTCTACCGTACCGGCAGCATCCGGCGCAGGGTGGTGATACCCTACACGGAGCTGGACGTGATGGAGAGGAGGCACGCGATGAAGGTTCTGCTGGTGCTCCGCGACAGGGGCACGATGAACAAGACCGAGCTGGCGGAGTCCCTGACGACCGGCGCAGGGTCGGTCCAGACCCGCATAGACGAGCTCTTCGAGGCGGGGCTGCTGGTGGTGGACGAGGAGAAGGTCCGCCCCTTCAGGAAGATGATATCGCTCTCCGAGAAGGGCAGGCGGGTCGCGGACCTGGTGGAAGAGATCCGCGCCGTAATGTCCCGCGATTCAGAAGAAGTCCGACAGCTTGCACTTCTTGACCTTGTCGTTGTTGAAGACCGAGTCCATGCTCATCTCGAGGATGTCTATCCTCTCGCGGGTGTAGGTGTCCAGGCCGTACTTCTCGCCTATCGCCTTCGACACCTCCAGGTACTTCTTGACGCTGGCTTCGTGGACGGTCAGGGTCAGGTCGTTGCCGCATGCCGTGCACTTCCCCCTGAGGGGCATCCTGCGATACTTCTCCCCGCATTTGGTGCATCTGACGGTCTGGGTGGAAAACGACCTCAGGTTCCCGATCATGTCCGGGAGGAAGTGCTTGTTCAGCACCCTCCTGGCTACGTCTATCTCGTCCACCGCGCGGATCTTCTTCCCCAGGGACAGCTGGGCGTCCATCTTGTCCATCATGGTCTCCAAGGTGGTGTACGCGGAGTACTTCGGGCCGTAGGATATGTCGGCCGTGTCGTGGGTGAACCCTATGTGCTCGTACTGGTCCGGCGTGCCGATCCTGCCGGCTATGAGGTCCATCTTCTTCTCGATCTCCTTGGGGTCCCTCATCTCCATCGCGGCGCGGTAGAGGTCCAGGGGGTATTCCCTGAGGCAGTCGACGTTGTGGGCCTCCTTGTCTATCTCGTTGGGGTCCAGCCTCGTGGTGAGGACTAAGGGGGCGTCCATGAGCCCTCCGCGCCTGTCGGGGAGGAAGGTCCTGGAGAAGTTCAGGAGGCCGTCCATGGCTAGTATCACGCAGTCCTCGTCGCCGTCGCAGTTCCTCCTCTTGGCCGCATGGAAGAACGGGTGGCCGTAGCATCCCCTCAGGTCGGCGTACCCGATGATGCGGCACAGGATGCATCCGGAGGTGTGAGGCGCCAACCCGAAGGTCACCTGCCCTATCAGGTCCTCCCTGGACGTGGCGTTGTAGAAGCGCGGGAGGCGGTACAGCTTCTCGAGCTCGTCGTCCACGTAGGCGGCCACCTTGACCATGTAGTTCCCGCAGTCCACCGACGGGATGATGTCCTGGACCTTCAGCTCGCAGAGCTGCTCCGGGTCCCGGAGGGGCTCCCCGTTCCAGTCGTGGGTGTAGCCCAGCTCCACGGCCTTCTCCACGGATATCCCTATCTCGCGCGGCCTGAAATGGGTTATCGGGATGTCCGTCATGTCGAAGCGGATGGTCCCGTCCTTGAAGGTCGAGACGTTGTGCTTGCGCCTGAGTATGCCTTTCTCGACGGCCTCGGTCGTCTTGGTCCTCGATATGAGGACGTCCAGGCTCTTGAGCTCCACGGGCGGGCGCTCGCCCAGCTGCTCGCAGGCGGCCTTGAACTCCGCCTCGAGGTCGATCTCCATCTCCGCCGGCCCCTTCCCGCCGAAGCTGTTGGGCACGGGGACGTAATACGTGTGCTTCCCGCACTCGCGGCACCAGTTGCGGAACGTCCTGGTCTGGCATTCGGGGCAGATCCTGTTGGCGACTTCCGTGCGGATGACTGCCTTGCCGCTTCTGGATCCCGGGGAGCTCTTGGCCGCCGCGATGGCGGAGACAAACTCCCTTCCGGCGTCCGCATCCTTGCCCACTGGGAACAGGGAGAACACCTTGGGCGTCATGTCCCTCTCCTTCGCCTTCTCGGGGCGGGCCATGCGCGTCCCGATCCTGGTCATAGCCCTGGCGCGGACCTCGTACCCGGCCGCCTTGCTTATGGCTGCGAGAACGTCCTCGCCCTCTAGCTCCGGCCCGGGGGAGAGGCCCTCGGGGCCGTGCCGTATGCCCAGGCAGTCCAGGATCGGCTCGGAATAGCGTTGGTCTACGTGTATGGTTCCGGAGCGCAGGGTGTGGAGCGCGCAGAGGTCCTCCAGCATGCGCTTTGGGCCGGCGGCGTTCGGCATGGAGAGCACTCCGCCCGCATACGAGCCCGAGCTCAGGATGTATGCCCTCAGCTCCCTTATCCTGTCGAGAGGCCAGTCTGACCAGAACAGGTTGAACTTGGGATGCAGGGGCACTCCCAGGTCGCGGCTCATCTCCTTGGCGCGCTCGTAGGAGGGGTCCTCCCAGTCGTCGGGAAGGGCGCCCTTCTCGCGGAGCTCCAGCTTGTGCCATTCTATCGGGTATCCGCATGGGACCAGCACGTGGTTGTTCTCGCAGAACTCCCCGAACGGGACCAGTATCTCCCCGTTGTCGACTATTTCGGACACCCTGTCCCTGACCTCCAGGACGTCCTCCTTGGTGTGGCAGTAGACCAGGTCCCCGTTCTTGAGCAGGAGCGTCGGGCCCTCGAGCCTGTCGCAGGGCGTGACCACGCACGCCTTCCCGGGCCTCTCTATCTTCACCTGGGTGCCGAGGGCCATGAACTCGTCCATCGCGTACATGCTGCCGGTGTTGTAGGCCAGCGACGCGAGCCCGGAGGTCCTCGCCCTCCCGTATCTGAGCCTGAAGCCCCCGACGCGGCACGGGTGGCCGAATATGGGGCGTCCGGCGACTATGTCCTTGAGGTATTTCTCCAGAGGCTGGACCTTCTTGGGGCCCTCCTCGTCCTTCTTGTCCACGGTCTTGTGGGCGTCCAGGAACTTGCCTATGAACTCCCATCCCGGCAGCCCGATCTTGTCCACGTGCTTCTTGAGCTTGGCCGCCTTCTGGCACATCCCCTCGGCGATGACCAGGCACGCCCCTCCCCTGACCTGGTTGGTGTCTATGCGGGGGAGGTCCCTGAATCCGGAGATCTCCACCTTCTCGGTGCCTTCGCCGTCGACGCACACGGGGCAGTTCCTGACGATCAGGTCTATCTCCTCGCTGGTCGGGGTGTACTGGAGGTGCTGGTTCTGCTTGTACAGCGGTATCTCCTCGTCGAACCTGCCGATCTCCTGCTCCGTAGGGATGTACTTCCCGATCCCGAGCTCGGTCCTGACCACGTCGGCGATGAGGACGCTCATGGCCTGGCCGGTTCCTCCCGCCGCGCGTATGGGTCCGGCGAAGACCAGGTCCACGTAGTCGCTGCCGTCGGCGTTCTTGCGTATCCTCGTGCACGCGATCCCCTCCAGGGGAGCGACGAGGATTCCCTCGGTGAGGACGGCGAGACCGACCCTGGTCGCCCTGTCCAGGGCCTCCTCGAGGCTGGCCGCCGGCCTCTTAGCCATCTTCTTGGCGACCATCAGCGCCACGAGCTCGCGGTTCCCGTACTCTTCGGTGAGCGCCCTGATGTCCTCGGCGACGCCTTCGACGTGGTATTCGTCCAGAAGCTTCTCCACGCGCGAGGCAAGGTCGGACGCCTGGGGTATCTCGACGGTCGTCTCCGGGTCGAATCCCATGGAGCGCGCCTTCTCCGCGATGGAGTAGCACTCGTCCTTCATCTCCATGAGGCGGGAGAAGTACTCCTCCATCTCGGGGCTCGCCGCGACCTTCCCGGCCATCGCTCGGGCTCCTCCAGGTCCGCCTCAACGGCCTTGCGGCGGAAGACCTCCCTGAGCTCCTTCAGCACCCTCTCCTTCAGCGCGTCCATCCCGTCGCCCGTCTGTGCGGAGAACGACATCCTCTCCCCTTCGCGGACCATTATGTCGGATTTGCTCTCCGCCACTATTATCGGGACTCCGGGGAAGCCGTCCTGTATGTTCCTGAGGAGCTTCTCCTGGACGTCCAGCGAGAACCCGCAGGTCTCCGAGGGGTCGATCACGAAGAGCATCACGTCCGTGAGGTACCTGAGCGCCAGGACCGCCTGCTTCTCGATGTCGTTCCTCTCGTCGAACGTCCTGTCCAGGAGCCCGGGGGTGTCTATGATCTGGTATTTCCTGTAGTCGTCGGCCATGTGCCCGACTATGACCCCTTTCGTGGTGAAAGGGTACGGCGCTATCTCCGGCGCGGCGGAGGACAGGACGGTCACCAGGTTGCTCTTCCCGACGTTCGGGAATCCGGCCACGACCAGCGTGGGGACCTTCGGGTCTATGGACGGGATCCTCTTCAGCTTCTCCCTGGCGTCCTGCAGGAACAGGAGGTCCTCCGAGATCCTGTCCACGTACGAGTTCAGCCTGCCGTAGAAGCTCTTGCGGATCGCCTCTATTATCTCCGGGTCCTTGGTCTTGCGGATGTCCCTGAGGCACGAGTTCTTGAGCTTCTCGGCGTTGGAGGAGCACCAGTTCACCGCTCCCAGCGCCTTCTTGTACCTGTCTATCCCGATGACTATGTCCGCCAGCTCGGGGAAGAAGTCGTCGGCCTTGTCCATCCTCGGGAACCTGTCCACGTAGGACCTGAGGGAGGTGACCACTATGTCCCCCGCGGCCGTGACTTTGGCCAGAGCGGTCTTCTTGCGCGAATCCAGTGCGTTGGTGCCGTTCTTGGTGATCTTGGAGGCCCTGTGGAAAGCCTTCTCCATCAGCTCCTCCGCGGACAGCACCGTGGGCACCTTGTAATCCATTCCGGCCATGACTTCTCCATCCTGTCCCACGATTAAATCTTTTATGCGGGCGCCCACTGGACGGAGAGCCTCATCAGCCACAGGTCGCGGTCCATGTTCTTGTCCGCCCTGACCCCGTCCGGTATCGCGGCCAGGGGGCATCCGCATATGCGGACCCCGCACACCGTCTCCGGCCTCCCCGCGTTGTCGCCGAGAAGCGCGGATATCGCCGCCAGGTTGGAGCGGAACACCACCTCCGCGCTCGTCCTTTCGATGTCGGATCCTCTGGTGAGGATCTCAGGGAGGCCTATGGACGACCCCACGCAGACCTCCAGGTCCACGTCCTCCATGAAGGCCTTGCCGATGGATATGGAGTACGGGTCCTCGATCCCCAGGATCAGGCTCTCCAGCTTCCCCGCCACGAACTTCAGGCAGTCCTCCGCCAGCCGGGAGTCGGTGCGCAGGGCTATCCTGAACCCCGCCTCGGTCGTGGAGGCCATGTCGCTCACGGACACCTCGACGTACACGGACGCCTCCACGATGCACCCGGTCACCTTTTCTATCGTCCCGTCCACCGTGCGCCTCACGAGGCTCTTCAGGAACGCCTCCAGCGACTCCGCGTCGGTTATGTACCCGACGTCGCCGAAGGCTCCCTGGACCGAGTCCCACGCTATGTCCTTCAGGTCTCCCGCCGAGATGACCGCGTTCAGGCGGCTTCCGTTGCTCGATCCCGGCGTCCCCTCGGACAGCGTCCACTCCGTCCCCCCGTCGAACTCCCTGTGCCAGGTCTTCCCGTCGTCCTGGTCGTCCCTCACCGTGGGGGTCTTGTCCACGACGGCGCCGTCCGGATCCTTCAGGGTGAGGGCCTCCCCGGACCTGGTGTACTTGCCGGAGGAGTTGACCATGACGAAGTCAGGCTCTATCTCCATGAACTCCCCCGGGGCGATGGACCCGGACAGCGGCATTACCTTGCTCCTCCAGTCCGAGGACGCGGTGAGGGTGTATCCGTCCAGCTCCACCGTCGATTCAGAGTTGTTGAACAGCTCCACCCATTCGCCGCCCCTGTCGTCGCCCGCGGGGTTGGTCTCGAACTCGTTGATGACCAGGCCCCTCTTCATCGGGGCGTCGTACTTGAGGCTGAACCCCGCGTCCAGCGAGGCCTTCGCTCCGACCAGCGGCAGGGGGATGTTCGAAAGGGCGGCGCCCACCCCGGGCACGTCGCTCAGGCGGAGCCCCAGCTCGTGGTACTGCACCATCTCGGGGAGGACGAGCGACACGGAGGTCTTCCCCGCCCTGCCGTCCACGGTCAGAAGGTGCTTACCGCTCTTCATGAAGGGGTCCAGCCTGACCTTGACGTTCCAAGGGCTCTTGCCGGCGCTCTTGTCGCCCGGGTCCTTTATGCTTCCGAATCCGACGAAGCGGATGTCGTCCGCGTTCAGGCCGCCCTTGGTCTTGAGGGTCACGCCGGCGGTGACCTTGCGGCCGTCCACCTCCTTGCCCATCTCTATCGAGAACAGGGTCTTCGTCTTCCCGGTGAGGGAGACCAGGTCGGAGGTGATGGTGAGGTCGTACCCGTACAGCTTCATGGAGACGCTCTGGTCCTTGAGCCCTATCTTGATCAGGAAGCTCTCGGTCAGCTGGCAGGCGAACTCGTCCAGCTTGGACCTGGCCCATTCGCATATCTCGGTCAGCGGGGCTATCAGGTCGTCGTAGAGGATGCGGACGTACTCGGCTATCATCCTGGCCGCGTCAGCGATCCTCTCGCCCACGGCGGTCATAACCACGCCCATGACCTCCATGAACTTCCTCAGGGGCTCCAGGATCGGTTCCAAGGCCTTGAGGGCAGCGTCTTCGAGGTCGTCCGCGAACGTGCAGCTGGGCTTGTAGTCGATGCCTTGGAGCGACCATCCGCTCACGACCCTGACCTCGAAGGCCACGGACACGTGGAAGCTTCCTGACACGACGCAAGACGGAGTCCCGAGGGCCGAGGACAGCGACCCGAACCCTTTCAGGCCGTAGGAGACGTCGTCCTCTATCGAGACGCTGTATGTCGCGGAGTAGGCGGCGGAGGCGCCCTCCCCGAATCCGACGGAGTGGATGCAGGAGCCCTCGTCCAGGAACGGCCCGGATACGGCCGGAGACGACGAGATCGTCGCCTTGATGGTCTCGAAGGAGACCCCTCCGCCCTCCCTCTCCACCTGGAACGCGGGCGATCCCGGCATATCAATCGGCCCCCCGTAGGGATTCATGCCGTAGACGTCGCACATCTCCTTGCAGACCGACGACATCCTGGCGCCGGCCAGGGATGCGATCCCGGACGCCTCCATGCCGAACGAGCATATCTCCGACATGATCATCCTGACGAACACGTTCTGGCCTCCCGGGATCCTCTCCAGCCTGTCGAAGACCTCCAGGTCCGCGTACACCTTCCCGCGGTAGGCCTCCAAGGCGTCGGCGTACCCCTGTCCGGACATGGCTTTTTCAGCCTCCTCCGGCCCGAGGGCGGCCGTCAGCGCGGTCCTGGCCCTCCTTTCGAACTCCTCCTCGAGGACGTAGGAGTCCTTGCGCTTCGCTATCCCTTCGCATATCGCGGAGTAGAACGGGTCTGCGGCGCAGGATTCGGCAAGAGCCGCCGTCACAGATTCCTGGAACCTCTCGTGCAGCCCTTTCAAGGCCCCGTCGACGGCGGAGGACACGGCTTCGGCCATCCTCTCCCCGCCGTAAGGGTCCACCTCCGCCGTCACGGACCCCAGCCCCGTGCGGTCCCCCACCTTCAGGACGGCGGCGCGGAGGACGTTCCTGGCGTAGTCCACGACCCAGTTCTCCCGGGTGTCGTAGTCGCTCCTGAAGTGCCTGATCCAATCCGTCCCCAGGACGTCGACGCTCGGATTCTCTATCTCAATCGTCGTTCCTTGGGCGGACAGCGGGGTCTTCCCGATCCCGGGGTACCTGTAGACGTCCTCGGGCACGCCGTTCAGGTCCATCATCTCCCTCAGGTACGGCGCGGCGCTGAACGCCTCCTCCCCCTTCAGGAACGCCGTCAAGGCGTCGGAATACGCTCTGTACGGCAGCAGGCGGGACTGCAGGTTCTTCGACAGCCCGTTGCCGGGAAGGTAGTCGAACCACTTCAGGGCCATGTCGTCCAGGAGAGACATCAGGACCTGGGCGTACGCCGCCTGCAGGTCTATGGTGATCTTCCCGTCCTTCGAAGCCAGGATGGTCGCCGGATCCGCCTTCTCTGCGGAGGCGATCCGTCCCTCCCCGTCCCTGAAGCAGATCATGGACAGCAGGACGAGCGCCTCGTCGTACGCCTTCAGGACGTCCTCCTTGGTGACGATGCGGTCCGTCCCCATCGGCCCGCGGGCGCTGGCCGCCCCGTATCCGTTCAGCACTCTGATCTGGGCCAGCCCGGAGAGCTGGTAGGACATGATCTCCGACAGGGACACGGACCCCTCCCCGGCCATGCGCTCGAACAGCGACCCCTGCTCCGCCGCCAGGGGGAGGACGCAGCTGCCGTCGGTGGACACGTCCAGGTCCGTCTCCGCCGATCCGGTGTTGGTCTGCACCCTCACCGACACCGTCCCGACCGCTTTCAAGTACGCAGGGACGTATCCCGACGGCGCCTCCTCCGAAGACACCAGCCTCAGGGACTCGGCCTCCAGGCCGACGTCGTGCGACACGAGCTCGGCGCGGACCCCGTCCTCGGTCATCGGGAACTGGTCGTATAGCCAGGTCTCCGCCCTCCTGTCGAACGACTCCATCCTGTCCTCGACGTTCCCGTCGGAGAGCGACACGTCGCGTATGATCTCCGCCAGCCCCCTGTTCACGAAGCCCCTCATGCTCCCTATCGCCGCGTCCACGGCCTCCGCGTCCTTCTCGCCGCTGCGGCTCTCCTGCGCCGCCCTCTCGTAGTCGGCCGCTATCGCTCCGCACGCGGCCGAAGCCAGCAGTATGGCCACGGCCACGACCGCGAACGGCATCGCGCCCCTCTTGTCGTTGCGTCTCATGCCTCGGACTCGTCCGGAGACGTCTTAAACGGGGCCCGTGCATGCACGCCACGCAGTCGGAAGGCCGATGGACGCTGTGGAACCTTTTTATATAGAATTATGAACATCGGAGCACAGGTACCATGACTATAACTTCGAAGGATTATTCTGCGGGGACCGGGCTCCCTAAAAAGACCAGGTCTCTCTGTCCGGAGTGCGGAAAGCTTCTGGATGCCGACATCGTGGCCAGGGACAACAAGGTCTACATGGAGAAGGAGTGCCCCGTCCACGGAAAGTTCAGCGACGTCTACTGGTCCGACGTGGACTACTACCTGAAGGCAGAGAAGTTCGCCCACGATGGGGTCGGGCTGCATAATCCGCGCGATACCACCATCCCTCCGGGAGGGGATGACGCCGTCCACATCGTCATCGACGGCAACAGGATAGACATGCTCTCCTGCACCGCCATCGCCAACGTCGACCTCACCAACAGGTGCAACATGAACTGCCCCATCTGCTTCGCCAACGCGAACCACCAGGGGTACGTCTACGAGCCCACCTTCGAGCAGGTGAAGGCGATGCTGGAGACCCTCAGGGCCGAGGAGCCCATCAAGTGCACCGCGGTCCAGTTCGCGGGAGGGGAGCCTACCGTCTACGACAGGTTCATCGACGCCATCGCGTACGCGAAGTCCCTCAAGTTCGCCCAGATCCAGGTCGCCACCAACGGAATCAAGTTCGCCAAGGACTACGAGTTCCTGAAGGCGGCCAAGATGGCCGGGATGAACACCATCTACCTCCAGTTCGACAGCCTCAGGGAGGACGTCTACATCCGCTCCAGGGCCAGGAAGATGCTGGACGTCAAGATGAAGGTCATCGAGAACTGCAGGAGGCTCAACGAGGAGGGCCTCCACAGCCCGTCCATCGTGCTCGTGCCCGTGGTCGTCACCGGCATGAACGACGACGAGATCGGCGACATCGTGAAGTTCGCCTTCGAGAACTCCGACGTCATAAGGGGAGTGAACTTCCAGCCCGTCGCGTTCACCGGACGCGTCACCCAGGAGGAGGTCTCCAAGGGAAGGTTCACCCTGCCGGACCTCATAAGGTGCGTGGAGGAGCAGACAGGATACGCGAACAAGGACGACTGGTACCCCGTCCCTGTTGTCGCGCCCATCTCCAAGTTCGCCTCCTCGTTCCTCGGGGAGACCAAGGTCACGTTCACCACCCACCCCCACTGCGGCATAGCCACGTATCTGTTCCAGGACGAGAAGGGCAACGTCGTCCCGTTCCCCAGGTTCGTGGACGTGGCCAGGTTCTCCAAGGAGCTCGACGCCATGGCCGACAAGGTGGAGGACGCCAAGTTCAAGAAGCTCTACGCCCTCAAACTGCTGAAGCTCCTCAACTCCTGCACCGACGAGAGCAAGATGCCCGAAGGACTCACCAAGGCGAAGTTCGTCAAGATGATCTCCGCCGTCATGGGCGACAAGTCCAAGGAGACCCTCGCCGCGTTCTCGTGGAAGATGATGCTGATCTGCGGAATGCACTTCCAGGACAGCTACAACTACGACGTCGAGAGGGTCAGGCGCTGCGGAGTCCACTACGTGACCCCTGACTGCCGCGTCATCCCGTTCTGCGCCTACAACAGCGGCCCCGAGTTCAGGAAGCAGGTGGAGGAGCAGTTCTCCGTCCCGCTGGAGGAGTGGAAGAAAACCCATCAGGAGCAGGCCAAGGAGCTTGCCGAGGCCCTTATAGTTCCCAAGGACGAGTGATTAGATGAAGGTAGACGTCGACAAATGCCTCCACTGCGGAGGATGCGTGGGGTCCTGCCCCAAGAACGCCATATTCTTGAACGATTTCGTCCTCGAATTCAATGAGGACTGCGTCAGGTGCGGGAGATGCGTGAAGCTGTGCCCCGTCGCGGCGCTGTCGATGGAGTGAGCCGAATGAAGACCTACCAGTGCGACATAGTGGTCGTCGGGGCCGGTCCCGGCGGAAGCATGGCGGCGAAGTTCTGCGCCCAGGGCGGACTCGACACCATACTGATCGAGAAGAAGGCGGAGATAGGCGCCCCCCTCAGGTGCGCCGAGGGAGTGGCCAAGAAATGGCTCAGCGAGGTCGGAATAACCCCCGACCCCACCTGGATCCGCGGCGACATGAAAGGCGCCATAATCAAGTCCACCCAGGGGACCGCGTTCCAGCTGGACGAGTCCAAGGCCGGAACCGAGGTCGGATACGTCCTCGAGAGGCACCTGTTCGACAAGGCCCTCGCCAAGGACGCGGCCGCCGCAGGAGCCAAGATCATGCTCCGCACCTCTGCCACCGGAATCCTCCGCGGACCCGACGGGAAGATCGTCGGAGTCAAGGCGAGGTCCATGGGTGAAGAGATCGAGATCCGCGCCAAGGCCGTCGTGGCCGCCGACGGGTACGAGAGCCAGGTCGGAAGGTGGGCGGGAATCGACACCAACCTCAGCCTGAGCGACATAGACTCCTGCATCCAGTACAGGATGTGCAACCTCGACGTGGCCCCGGACTTCTGCGAGTTCGTCATAGGGTCCGCCGCCCCCGGAGGATACGTCTGGATATTCCCTAAGGGCAACGGCGTCGCCAACGTCGGAATAGGGGTCATGGGCTCCCTGTGCAAGAAGGGCGCCGACGCCAAGTACTATCTGGACAAGTTCATCGCCGAGGACCCCAGGTTCGCCAAGGCCCAGTGCCTGGAGATCATGGGGGGATTCGTCTCCACCTGCCCCGGGCTCGACTGCGCCGTCGACGACAATATTATCCTAGTCGGAGACGCGGCCAGGGTCATCGACCCGATAACCGGAGGAGGGATCTGCCACGCCTGCAGGACCGGCATGTACGCCGGCAAGGTCCTCGTCGAGTGCGCCAAGAAGGGCGACTTCTCCAAGGACGCCCTCATGCCCTACGAGAAGATGTGGCGCGACAGGATGGAGGACAAGCTCTTCAGGAACTGGATGGCCAAGGAGAAGCTCGCCACCCTTTCCGACGAGGTCATAGACGACCTCATCAAGATGATCTCCCAGGCGGACATCAAGGAGGTCAACGTGTACAACCTCCTCAAGGCCGTCAAGGAGAAGTACCCCCAGGTCGTCGAGGGATTCGAGGACCTCATTTGAAACCATCGCGGGGAGTTTCCCCGCATTTTACCCTATCTTCTCATCCGACCTTCAACGTTGATAATATATTCTATAAGTAAGTACCCCAGCCGGAACCATAAGGTCTCCGTGTTTCGGTGCGACCTAAAGCATCGCGGAGTACGATACAAATGAAGCAAATCGAAGTACTGGCTCTCGTCATCATGTCGGTGGCCGCACTCGCCTTCGCGTTCGCCCCCGCCTCGGATGCGGCAGGCGATGCGGTATTCGAAGTCGAGTCCGTCGAGGCCTCCGCAGGGAGCAGCGTCGAGGTCAAGATCAGCCTGACCTCCAACCCCGGCCTGTGGGGAGTTCAGGCAGAGATCAGCTACGACGGCGGTCTCGTCCTGACCAACGTCAAGTCCGGGAACATAATGAACGTCACCGTGGGTCCCTACGACCAGAAGCCCTACAAGCTCTACTGCGAGAACAGGACCCTCTCCGACACCACTGCTACCGGCACCCTCGCCGTGCTGACCTTCCAGGTCTCTCCCAATGCGGCCGGAACGCTGCGCGTGAGCATGGACAACTTCGACGCCGTCAACTATGCGGAGGAGCAGGTCCCGTGCATCCCCGCATCCGGAGATGTCGTCATCGGCACCAAGGTGACCGGGGTCACCATGAGCGAGGAGACCTTGGCCATGAAGCCGGGGGAGCAGCACACCCTCAGTGCGATCATCACGCCCTCCAACGCCACCAACAAGAAGGTCACCTGGAAGTCGACCCAAGAATCCATAGCTACGGTCAGCAACGGCAACGTCCTGGCTGTGGACGCCGGGAAGGCCATCATAATAGCTACCACCGACGATGGAGGATATCAGGCGACCTGCCTCGTAACCGTTCAGACGGATGAGGTCCATGTAGAGGGCGTCTCGCTCAACACGGACAGAATCAGCATGAAGGTCGGCGAGTCCGCGACCATATACGCTACTGTATCTCCTAATGATGCGACCAACAAGAAGGTTGCCTGGTCTTCCAGCAACCCCAGCGTCGTGGTTGTGACGTCCAGCGGCAAGGTCACCGGAGTCAGCGAGGGAACCGCCGTCATTACCGTAACAACCGAGGACGGGCAGAAGACCGACACTTGCGTCGTAACCGTCAGCAACGGCTCGGGCGACATCCGCGTCACCAGCGTCGACATCGACAGGAGCAGCGTCTCCCTGAAAGTCAACGATACCATGACTCTCAAGGCGACCGTGTCTCCTTCCAATGCCACCAACAAGAACGTCACCTGGACCACCAGCGACAGTTCCATTGCTACTGTCAACAGCAACGGAGTGGTCAAGGCCGTGGCAGTCGGAAAGGCGACCATAACCGTCACCACCGAGGACGGGCAGAAGACCGACACGTGCACCGTGACCGTCTCCGAGCCTGCGCCTCAGCCCTCGGGCGACAATACCCTGCTTTACGTGGGAATCGCGGCGGCAGTGCTGATCGTCATCCTCATCGCCATATTCGTCATGAGGTCCAGAGGATCCAAGTGATTTAAACGGAGGGGAAACCCTCCTTTTTTCAATCTATCCTTATTTCTGCGGTGCTTCCGCCGTTCTTCTTCTTGGTCACGCATATCTTCTTCCCGAGCCTCTCCTTGAAGAGGTCCACGTGGGAGATCACGCCGACCATCATGTCGCCTTCCGAGAGCCTCTCCAGCACTCCTATGGCCTGCTCCAGGGAT